>Ga0160441_100538_pt1 | contig 25711 bp, 26 predicted proteins | sample HID1971K_E1MG_FD_108260 | JGI IMG/M metagenome (GOLD analysis project Ga0160441, IMG submission 108260) | Enriched millipede-associated microbial communities from UW Madison campus, WI, USA - HID1971K_E1 MG | ecosystem: Host-associated > Arthropoda: Insects > Digestive system > Unclassified ... | reverse complement strand
TGCTGGTCAAACCGCAGTTCGAGGTCGGGCGCACGGGCGTGCGCGAGGGGCTCGTGACGGATGCCGCGGCGCGTGCCGACGCCGTCGCCGGTGTCCTGTGGGCCGCGTGGGACGTCGGGCTCGGCACGTGCGGCGTGACCCCGTCACCGATCGCGGGGACGCACGGCAATATCGAGTGCCTCGTCCACTTGCGCTCCGTCACCTCGCCCGTCGCCGACGCGGCGCGGGCGGCGAATCCGACAGAATATCTGGAAGCCGTGGATCGATGGGCGGGAGTGAGATGACCGACGACGCGCGCAACATCCTCGTCGTCGCGCATGCGCGCCGACCCGACACCGTCCTCGCCGCGCGGCGCGTGATCGCGGCGGTCGCCGCAGCGGGCGCCACCGCCGTGCTGCCGCCCGACGACGCCGAGCTGCGCGACGAGCTCGGCGATGTCGGCGCGCTCGCGACGCTCGGCGACGACGTCGCCGTGACCGACCTCGAGCTCGCCGTCGTGCTGGGCGGCGACGGCACCATCCTCCGCGCCGCCGAGCTCGTGCGCACGGGGAGCGCGCCGATCCTCGGCATCAACATGGGGCACGTGGGCTTCCTGGCCGAGATCGAGGCCGACGTCATCGACGACGCCATGCGCCGCGTGCTCGCGCGCGACTACACGGTCGAAGAGCGCATGACGCTCGACGTCGAGGTGCGCGGCCCCGATGGCGAGTTCATCTACGAGACGTGGGCGCTCAACGAGGCGACCGTCGAGAAGGCGGCGCGCGAGCGGATGATGGAAGTCGTCATGGAGATCGACGGCCGTCCGCTGTCGAGCTTCGGCTGCGACGGCGTCGTCATCGCGACCCCGACGGGGTCGACCGCCTACAACTTCTCTGCCGGGGGGCCGGTCATCTGGCCGACCGTCGAGGCGATCGCAGTCGTCCCGCTGTCGGCACACGCCCTGTTCGCGCGACCGCTCGTGCTCGCTCCCGACTCGACCGTCGCGATCGAGGTGCTGCAGCGCACCGACGGCGTCGGCATCCTGTGGTGCGACGGCCGGCGGTCGCACGACCTGCCCCCGGGCGCCCGGGTGGTCGCCCGCCGATCCGCCGAGCACGTCCGGCTCGCGCGCCTGCATCCGGCCCCGTTCACCGACCGGCTCGTGCGCAAGTTCCAGCTGCCCGTCACCGGGTGGCGCGGCCCCGACGTGCCCACCGATTCCCGCCCGCTCGGAGTGGCGCCGTGATCGAGCAGATGACGCTGCAGGGCCTCGGGGTCATCGCTGCGGCGACGCTGCCGATGGGCGCCGGGTTCACCGCGATCACGGGTGAGACCGGCGCGGGAAAAACGATGGTGGTCACCGGCCTCGGCCTCTTGCTGGGCGCCCGATCGGACGCGTCGTCGGTGCGTTCCGGAGCCGGCCAGGCCGCCGTCGAAGGTGTCTGGATCGTGCCCGAGACCGGCCCGGTGAGCGAGCGGGTGATCGATGCCGGGGGCACTCTCGAGCCGATCGGCGACGGCACCGCCGAGCTGTACCTCTCGCGCACCGTGACCGCTGAGGGGCGCAGTCGCGCGAGCGTGGGAGGCCGTTCCGCTCCCGCGGGGGTGCTCTCGGAGCTGGCCGAGCAGCTCGTCGTCGTCCACGGCCAGTCAGACCAGCTGCGACTGCGCTCGTCGGCCGCGCAGCGCGACGCGCTCGACCGTTACGGCGGTGAGGTGATCGCGGCGCCGCTCGCGGAGTACCGGGCGTGTTTCGCGCGCCGCGCCGACCTCGCCACGCAGCTGGACGAGCTCGTCGCCGCCCGCGATGCGCGGGCAGCTGAAGCAGAGCGACTGCGCGCCGACCTCGCCGAGCTCGAGCAGCTCGACCCGCAGCCGGGCGAAGACGTGCAGCTCGCACAGCGGGCCGAGCGGCTCTCGCATGCCGAAGACCTGCGCATCGCGGCGACCCTCGCGCACGAGGCGCTCTCGGGCGACGGCGATGCGCCGGATGTCGTCGCGCTGCTCGCCGACGCGCGCCGCTCCCTCGACCGGGCGGCAGGGGCCGACGTCGCGCTGCAGGCGCACGCGGCGACGCTCGAAGACCTCGGCTACCGTGCGGCGGATCTGGCGGCCGAGCTGTCGGGGTACCTCGCCGACCTCGACGAGGCGGGGCCGCACGAGCTGGCCGCCGTCGAAGAGCGTCGCGCCGCACTCAACACGCTCGTGCGCGCCCACGGCGACCTCGACTCCGCCCTCGCGCTGCGCGCCGACGGCGCGTTGCGTCTCGCCGAACTCGACGACGACGGCGATCGCGTCGAACGCCTCTCGGTCGAGGCCGACGCCGCGGCATCCGCCCTCGATGCGGCCGCGATCGCCCTCACCGCCGCTCGCACGGCTTCAGCCGGGCGTCTCGCCGACGCGGTCACGGCCGAGCTGCGCGCCCTCGCCCTGCCCGACGCGCACGTCGCCGTCGCGGTCGAGCCCGGCACCCCCAGCGCGGCGGGGCGCGACGAGGTCACGATCCTGCTCGCCCCGCACCCCGGCGCCGAGCCGCGGCCCGTGGCGCGAAGTGCCTCGGGCGGCGAGCTCAGCCGCGTCATGCTGGCGATCGAGGTCGTCATCGCCGGTACGGGCGGTGTGCCGACCTTCGTCTTCGACGAGATCGACGCGGGCATCGGTGGCGCTGCGGCGATCGAGGTGGGCCGCCGCCTGGCGGCCCTGTCGCGCACGAGCCAGGTGATCGTCGTCACCCATCTCGCGCAGGTCGCGGCGTTCGCCGACAATCATCTGAGCGTCGTCAAATCGAGCGACGGCTCGGTCACGGCATCCAGCGTCCGAGCGTTGGCAGGCGCGGAGCGCGAGGCCGAGATGGCGCGTCTGCTCTCGGGGCTGCCCGATTCGGCGGCAGCACTCGAACATGCCCGAGAGCTGCTCAGCCTCGGCGATTCACGACTGATAGGATGAAAGCCCGTGACGGACACTCATTCAGACACGGCCAGCAGCACCACAGACGACACCACCAAGCACATCTTCGTGACGGGCGGTGTCGTCTCGTCGTTGGGTAAGGGCCTGACCGCCGCTTCGCTGGGGAATCTCCTCACCGCGCGGGGTCTGCGGGTCGTCATGCAGAAGCTCGATCCGTACCTCAACGTCGACCCCGGCACGATGAACCCGTTCCAGCACGGGGAGGTCTTCGTCACCGACGACGGCGCCGAGACCGACCTCGACATCGGCCACTACGAGCGCTTCCTCGACATCGAGCTGAGCCAGGCCGCCAACGTCACCACGGGCCAGATCTACTCGCAGGTGATCGCCCGTGAGCGCCGCGGCGAGTACCTCGGCGACACCGTGCAGGTCATCCCGCACATCACCGACGAGATCAAGCGGCGCATGCGTCTGCAGGCCGACGAAGAGCCCAAGCCCGACGTCATCATCACCGAGATCGGCGGCACGGTCGGCGACATCGAGTCGCAGCCGTTCATCGAGTCGGCGCGCCAGATCCGTCACGAGCTCGGGCGCAAGAACGTCTTCTTCGTGCACGTCTCACTCGTTCCGTACATGGGCGCCTCGGGCGAGCAGAAGACGAAGCCGACGCAGCACTCGGTGCAGGCGCTGCGCCAGATCGGCATCCAGCCCGACGCCCTCGTGCTGCGCAGCGACCGCCCGGTCACAGAGGCCAACAAGCGCAAGATCGCGCTCATGTGCGACGTCGACGAGGATGCCGTGGTCAACGCCGTCGACGTGCCCTCGATCTACGACATTCCGACGATGCTCAACGAGCAGGGCCTCGACGGATACATCGTCGACGCGCTGGGGCTCGACCGCAAGGCGGCCGAGGTCGACTGGGCCCGGTGGAGCAAAGTGCTGAACGCCGTGCACAATCCGAAGCACGAGGTCACGATCGGTCTCGTCGGCAAGTACATCGACCTGCCCGACGCGTACCTCTCGGTCACCGAGGCGCTGAAGGCCGGCGGCTTCGCGCAGGAGACGAAGGTCACGGTCACGTGGATCCCGTCGGATCTGTGCGAGAGCCCGGAGGGCGCAGAGAAGGCGCTCGCCGCGGTCGACGGCATCGTCGTTCCGGGTGGATTCGGCATCCGCGGCATCGAGGGCAAGCTCGGCGCGCTGCGCTTCGCACGCGAGCAGGGGATCCCGACGCTCGGGATCTGCCTCGGCCTGCAGTGCATGGTGATCGAGTACGCGCGCACCGTCGCCGGCATCGCCGACGCCTCGTCGAGCGAGTTCGACCCCGACACGGCCCACCCGGTCATCGCGACGATGGCCGAGCAGGTCGACATCATCTCGAGCGGCGACATGGGCGGCACGATGCGCCTCGGTCTGTACGAAGCCGAGCTCGCCGAAGGCTCGCTGGCCGCCGAGGTGTACGGTGCGACCCGCGCGAGCGAGCGCCACCGCCACCGCTACGAGGTGAACAACCGCTACCGCGATCAGATCGCCCAGGCGGGACTCGTGTTCTCGGGGCTCTCGCCCGATCACGGGCTCGTCGAGTACGTCGAGCTGCCGCGCGACGTGCACCCGTACTACATCGCGACGCAGGCGCACCCCGAGCTGCGCTCGCGCCCGACCGAGGCCAACCCGCTTTTCCGTGGCCTGATCGCCGCGGCGCTCGACCGCCACCGCTCCAGCGAGTTGTTCGAGGTCGAGGGTGAGTGAGCTGCGCGACGAGCCGGCCCCGGCCGAGGTTCTCGCAAGCGACCTCGTCTACGAGGGGCGAGTGTGGGACGTCCGCAGCGACACCGTGCGCTACGGCGACGGGCAGATCGTGCGGCAGTACGTCGACCACCCTGGCGCGGCCGCGATCGTGGCGATCGACGACGATGAGCGGGTGCTGCTGATCCAGCAGTACCGGCATCCGATCCGGCTGCGCGACTGGGAGGTGCCCGCGGGCCTGCTCGACGTCGCCGGCGAGCCGCCCATCGAGACGGCGCGGCGCGAGCTGGCCGAAGAGGTCGACCTCGTCGCCGACAGCGTCGAGCCGCTCGTGAGCATCTTCACGACACCCGGCGGCAACGACGAGATCGTGCATCTGTTCCTCGCGCGCGGGCTGTCGCGTGCCCCGCAGTCGTTCGAACGGTCGGAGGAAGAGGCCGACATCCGCATCGAGTGGGTGCCGTTGACCGAGGTCGTCGACGCCGTGCTCGAAGGGCGCATGCGAAACGGCATCCTCACGGCGGGCGTGCTGGCCGCGGCGGAGCGACTGCGGCGCGGCTGACATGCGCCTGGACCGGGCGGTCGACGTCTACCTGCGGCACGTCTCGATCGAGCGGGGGCTCTCCGAGCACACCGTCGCGGCCTACCGTCGCGACCTGGCGCTGTACCGGTCGTGGCTCGCCGGGCACGACGTGCTCGACACGGCGGATGTGACCCCGGCACTCGTCGGCCGGTTCGCCGCCGAGCGCGCGTCGGCGCAGCCGCCGCCCGCGTCGACCTCGCTCGCCCGCCTGCAGTCGTCGGTGCGGGGACTGCACCGGTTCCTCGTGCGCGAAGGGATCGAAGACGTCGACCCGACCGATCGTCTGCGCCCGCCCAAAGCGCCGCAACGACTGCCGAAGGCGCTGTCGATCGAGCAGATCGAGGCGCTGCTGGATGCCGCCGGCCCGGCCCCCCGCCCTTCGGCGGGCTCAGGGACCGGTGCGGGCTCGGTGACCGGTGAGGAGTCGATCGTGCGGCTGCGTGACCGCGCCCTGCTCGAGCTGCTGTACGCGACCGGTGCCCGCGTGTCGGAGGTCATGCAGCTCGACGTCGACGACCTCGCGCACGGCGAGGTGCTGCGCGTGCGCGGCAAGGGCTCGAAAGAGCGGATCGTGCCGGTCGGCTCATACGCTCGAGCCGCCGTCGACGCGTATCTCGCGCGTGCGCGCCCCGAGCTGTCACGGCGCGGGCGGGCGACACCCCGACTGTTCCTCGGTGCCCGCGGCGCGCCGCTCTCGCGCCAGGGAGCCTGGCTCGTCATCCAGGGTGCCGCCGACCGCGCGGGCCTCGAGGCACACGTCTCGCCGCACACCTTCCGCCACTCGTTCGCCACGCACCTGCTGCAGGGCGGCGCCGATGTGCGTGTCGTGCAGGAGCTGCTCGGCCACGCCTCGGTCGCCACGACCCAGATCTACACGCACGTGACGGTCGACGCGCTGCGCGACGTCTACCTCACCTCCCACCCCCGTGCCCGCTGACACTCCCGCGCTGATGACGCAGGCGCATCAGGGCGGGAGTGCCTGGTGACACTCCCGCTCTGATGACGCAGGCGCATCAAGGCGGGAGAACGGGGAGACCGGGGGAGAGAGCAGGGGAGAATGGCAGGCATGAGCGATTCGCGCGGCGAGGCCATGACCTACCGACCCTCTCGCGCGATGGCGGTGTGGTGGATCGTCGCGGGCGCGGGCGGCTGGGTCGTCGCGTTCCTGCTGTACCACGAGTACATCGGCCAGCTGTCGGGCGCCGACGCGCTGATCTCGTGCGACATCAGCCCGATCGTGACCTGCGGCCCGAACCTGCTGAGCCCCGGCGGCAACCTGCTGGGCTTCAGCAACTCCATCATCGGCTTGACCCTGTTCCTCGGCCCGATCTTCGCCGGAGTCAGCGCGCTCGCGGCCCCCGGTGGCCTGCGCGCCTGGTTCTGGCGCGTGTTCGCGGCGTTCGTGGCGGGAGCGTTCCTGCTCGTCCACTTCTTCGCGTACCGCAGCGTGTTCGAGTACGGCTCGCTGTGTCCCTGGTGCATGGTGATCTGGCTCGTGACGATCCCGCTGTTCTTCACGGTCGCGGGCTGGACGCTGCGCGAGGGTGTGTGGGGGGCCGGGGCGCGACGCGTCGGTGCGGTGATCCTCTCGTGGCTGCCGCTGATCGTCATCGTCGACTACCTCATCATCGGCGTCTCGGCCCAGCTGCGGCTGGACGTGCTCGGCAGCCTCTGACCGCGCCCTCCGAATCGACCGAGTACGGCGTTATTCACGGCGATCACCACCCACCGGCATCCGGGGCGCGCCCCAGGCTGGTCGCATGGGGCTCTTCCGGTCGTCGCCCCGCCCCGGGCACGCCGCCGGTGCGGGTGAGTCCGCCGCGCCGCGCGAGGGCTTTCCGTATCTCGGTGCCGACGAGGTCTACCTCGACGCGGCGTGCCAGTCGCTGCGTCCGCAGCCCGTCCTCGACGCGATGGCCGCGTACGCGACCGGCTACCCGGCGTGCGGCGACCGCGTCGCGTACGCGTGGGGCGCGCGCGTGTCGACCGAGGTGGATGCCGTCCGCACCGCGGCGCTCGCTGCCTTCGGGCTCTCGCCGCGTCGCCACTCGTGCGCCTTCACCTTGAACACGACGTACGGGATCAACCTGCTGCTGCAGCAGCTGCCCGCGGGCCGCTACGCGCGTGTGGTCACGAGCCACGCCGAGCACAATGCGGTGTTCCTGTCGACGATGACCGCCGCGGCGCGGCTGGGCATCCCGCGGGTCGTCGTCGACCGCGTCGTCGACGCGCAACGCGGCGTCGCGCACCTCGACCTCGACGGCGTCGACCTGACCGACGCCGTCGTCGTCGTCTCGGCGATGGACAATGTCACCGGTACGCCGACCGCCGACCTGGCGGGCGTGGTCACGGCCGCCCGCGCGCGCGGCGGGATCGTGATCGTGGATGCCGCGCAGGCGGCTCCCCATGCCCGCGCTTCTCTGCACGGGCTCGCCGCCGACGCGCTGTGCTTCTCGTCGCACAAGATGTCGGGTCCGGCGCTCGGTGTCGTGCTGGCCTCGAACTCGCTGCTCGGGTCTCTCGAGCCCTCCTTCGTCGGCGGCGGGCAGGTCGCGAGCGTCTCCGAAGCCGGGTTCGAGCCGCTCGCCGCGCTGCACTCGCGACTCGAGCCGGGCCTGCAGGCGTGGGAGTCGATCATCGGCTTCGGCGCGGCGCTCGCATGGGCCGGCGCGCGGGCCGACGAGATCGCCGCGCGCGAACGACGGCTGGGCGTGCGGCTCTTCGACGGCCTCACCGTGATGCCGCACCTGCGGATGTTCACGCCCGCGGCATCCACGGTCGTCTCGGTCGTGCCCGAACGGGTCGACGCGCACCGCCTCGCCGTGTTCCTCTCGAAGGCGGGGATCATGGCGCGCAGCGGCCACTTCTGCGCGCACCACTGGCTCGACGAGCGCGAGCACCTGCCCGCGCTGCTGCGCTTCAGCGTCGGCGCGCACAGCACCGACGGCGACGTCGACCGTGCCCTCGAGGTCATGAGCCGGATGATGAAGGGCCTCTGAGCGTGGTCTGCATCGTCGCCTTCGTCGTCGTCCTCGTGCTCTCGGCCGTCTCGGCGAAGTACCGCAAGCTGCTCGGGCGCGCATGGGGCTGCTTCTCGCGGCGCATCACGTTCCGCGCGTGCGACACGACCTTCCGCGACGACATCAAGAGCTCGATGCTCGCGCCCCTCGCGGTGCGCGCCCCCCGACTCGTGAAGCCCGCGAGCATCGGGATCGAAGTGCTCGCGTGGGTCATGGTGCTGTCGATGATCGTGAGCGTGTACCTCCTCGGGCGGAGCGGCCTGAACCTCTTCGTGTACGGCACGTGCGACAAGGAAGACGGCCAGTCCTGCTCGCTCGCGGCGCAGATGTGCTCGATCGACGGCGGGCAGGCCGGCTTCTGGGACACGGCGCTGCGCGGCGACGTGCTGGGCGCGTTCGGGAACGAGTTCAGCTCGCTCGGTGAGACCATCGCCGCCGTGCCGAGCAGGCTGAAGACGTGGGATGCCGCCGAGTACGCGCCCGCCGACGCGACCTACCTCGGCGGCTACGACCCCGCGCGTCCGGTCGCGCTCGAGATCCTCGATCCGGGGTGCCGCTTCTGCGCCGAGCTGTTCCGCAACATGCAGGCATCCGGATTCGACCAGACGCACAACGTGACCTACCTGCCGTATCCGATCCGCTCGGAGATCGGCTACAAGTTCGCGAACTCGCCCCTGATCGCCGCGTACCTCACGGCCGTGCGGCAGTTCGAGGCGCAGTCGCCGACAGGCCTCGCCGAGACCGGCGACTGGTACGTGCTCGAGCAGCTCTTCACGACGGATGCCGACGGCGGCGGCACGACGCAGGAATGGATGAACGACGCGAGCGCCGATGACGCGGCCGCGCGGCTGCAGGCGTGGCTCGCGGATGCCGGATACACGCCCGACCAGGTGGCGCAGATCGTCGCGCTGAGCGATTCGCCGGCGGTCGCCGCCGAGCTCGCCCGCATCCGCACCGTCGTCGAAGACGAGATCGACACGGTCGCGATCCCGACGCTGATCGGCGGCGGCCGTCTGCACGCGGGGCTCGCCGACGTCGACACCCTGCGCGGCATGGACTGAGCGAACCAGGCCTGTGCGAGAATCGAACGACGATTCACACAGAGCAGGAGTGTCGGTGACGGACAAGGCGCGGGCGGCGAAGAAAACCGCCGCCGATGACACCCCGATGGGGCCGACCGGTCGTCCGTACCACGGGTTCGCGACGCCTGCGCCGCTGACCTCGCACGGACCGGCGCGCATCATCTCGCTGTGCAACCAGAAGGGCGGCGTCGGCAAGACGACGACCACGATCAACCTGGCCGCATCGCTCGCGCAGTACGGGCGCCGGGTGCTCGCGATCGACTTCGATCCGCAGGGTGCGCTGTCGGCGGGCCTGGGCATCGCGACGCACGACGCTCCGACGATCTACGACCTGCTGCTCGACACCAAGCGCGACCCGCGCGACGCGATCGTGCACACGTCCGTCGACGGACTCGACCTCATTCCGGCGAACATCGACCTGTCGGCCGCAGAGGTCCACCTCGTCAACGAGGTGGCCCGCGAGACGATCCTCTCGCGCGTGCTGCGCAAGGTCGCGGGGGAGTACGACGTCATCCTCGTCGACTGCCAGCCGTCGCTCGGCCTGCTGACCGTCAACGCGCTCACCGCGAGCCACGGTGTGCTGATCCCGCTCGAATGCGAGTTCTTCGCGTTGCGCGGTGTCGCGCTGCTGATCGAGACGATCGACAAGGTGCGCGACCGGCTCAACCCCTCGATCGAACTCGACGGCGTGCTCGCCACGATGTACGACCCCCGCACGCTCCACTCGCGTGAAGTGCTCGAGCGTGTCGTCGAGGCGTTCGGCGACGACGTGCTCGAGACCGTGATCGGCCGCACCGTGAAGTTCCCCGACGCCTCGGTGTCGGGCGTGCCGATCACGACGTTCGCGCCCGAGCACGCGGCGGCCCAGGCCTACCTGCGCCTCGCGCGGGAGCTGGTCGCCCGTGGCGCCGTCGCCTGACCCGTCCGCGGTCCCCGAGCCTGTCGACGGGCGGGACGACACCTCGACGGGTGCGGGGCCCGACGCCGGGTTCCGCGTGTCGCTGTCGGGGTTCGACGGGCCGTTCGACCTGCTGCTGACGCTGCTGGGCAAGCACGAGCTCGACATCACCGAGATCTCGCTCAGCCGAGTGACCGATGAGTTCATCTCGTACCTCAAGGGGCTCGACGGGCCCGAAGAGCTCGAGCAGGCATCCGAATTCCTGGTCGTCGCGGCGACGCTGCTCGACATGAAGGTCGCGGGCCTGCTGCCGCAGGGCGAGCTGGTGGATGCCGAGTCGGTCGCCCTTCTCGAGGCGCGCGACCTGCTGTTCGCGCGCCTGCTGCAGTATCGGGCGTTCAAAGAGGTCTCGGCATGGTTCGAGCGCAGCCTCCGCCGCGAAGACCGCCGGCACGTGCGCGCGGTGCGCCTCGACGAGAAGTACCGCCGCGCCGTTCCCGAACTCGTCTGGACGCTCTCGGCAGACGACTTCGCCGCGATCGCGCTGCTCGCGTTCACACCGAAGGAGATCCCGCACGTCGGGCTCGACCACCTGCACGCACCGCTCGTGTCGATCCGCGAGCAGGCGGCCGTCGTCGTGACGCTGCTGCGCGATGCGGGCACGCTGAACTTCCGGTCGCTGGTCGCGGGGGTGGGCGAGCCGGGCATCGTCGTCGCACGATTCCTCGCGGTGCTCGAGTTGTACCGCCACGCCGCGATCTCGTTCGAGCAGCTCGAGCCGCTCGGCGAGCTGACACTGCGCTGGACCGCCGAACGGTGGTCCGAAGAGAACCTCGCCTCGTTGGGAGCCGACTATGACCGATGACATCGCCCGCCGGATCGAGGCGATCCTGCTGGTCGTCGACGAGCCGCAGAGTCTCGTCGCGCTCGCCGCGGCGGTCGGCTCGCCCGTGCCCGCCGTGCGCCAGGCCGTCGAGGGGCTCGTCGCCGACTACGACGGCGAGACGGGCGGTCCGCGCCGCGGCTTCGAGCTGCGCGAAGTCGGCGGCGGGTGGCGGCTCTACGTGCGCGAAGAACACGACGACCTCGTGTCGGAGTTCGTCAACTCGCAGGCGCCGAGTCGGCTGTCGCAGGCGGCCCTCGAGACGCTCGCCGTCATCGCGTACAAGCAGCCGGTGACGCGCAGTCAGGTCGCCGCGATCCGCGCCGTGAACGTCGACTCGGTCGTGCGCACCCTGGCCTCGCGGGGTCTCATCACCGAGTTGTTCAACGATCCTGAGACGGGCGCCATCAATTACGGCACGACCGATGCCCTGCTCGTGAACCTCGGCATCAACTCGCTCGACGAGCTGCCGCACATCTCGCCGCTGCTCGATGACGGCGCCGACGGATTCGACAGCGAGGTGATCCGATGACCGGTCGACAGGCTCAGGGGCCGGACGCTCAGGGGCCGGACGGCGAGGGTGTGCGCCTGCAGAAGGTCCTCGCCAACGCCGGCGTCGCCTCGCGGCGCGTGTGCGAGCAGTACATCGTCGAAGGGCGGGTGCGGGTCAACGGAGAGGTCGTCACCGAGCTCGGGTCGCGCATCGATCCGGCATCCGATCTGGTCGACGTCGACGGCACGGCGATCCAGCTCGACGCCACCAAGCGCTACATCATGCTCAACAAGCCGACCGGCGTCGTCTCGTCGATGAAGGACGAGCACGGCCGCCCCGACCTGCGTCGCTTCACGAAGGACTGGGACGAGCGGCTGTACAACGTGGGGCGACTGGATGCCGAGACCAGCGGGCTGCTCGTGCTCACCAACGACGGCGAGCTCGCCCACGTGCTCGCCCATCCGTCGTTCGGCGTCACGAAGGTCTACATCGCGAAGGTCGAAGGGCGTGTCACAGCGCAGACGATCGCGACGCTGACGAAGGGGATCGAGCTCGATGACGGCCCGATCGCGGCCGACAAGGCGCGGCTGCTCGACTCGGGCGCGGGCGGCTCGCTCGTCGAGCTGACGCTGCACTCGGGACGCAACCGCATCGTGCGGCGGATGATGGCGGCGGTCGGGCACCCTGTCGTCGAGCTCGTGCGGCGGCAGTTCGGGCCGCTGCACCTGGGCACGCTCCCAGCGGGGCGAGCACGCGAGTTGACTACAGTGGAACGCGGCGCGCTGTTGACGGTGTCGCGCCAGGAGCCGCCTTCCGCGGACATCGACTCAGCGAAGCCAGAGCAGTGACCGATCCCAGCGAAACCCGTGTCGACGCGCGCGCCCGCGCGGCGCGCACCTCGGGGACGGTCCGCATCGTCGGTGCGGGACTGCTCGGGTCGAGCATCGGCCACGCGCTCGTCGGACTCGGCGTCGACGTCGCGCTCGCCGACGCCTCGCCGGCACAGCTGCGCCTCGCGATCGACTACGGCGCGGGGCGAGCAGCGGCCGACGACGACCGGCCGGGCCTGATCGTCGTGGCCGTCCCGCCGGATGTGGTCGCCGACGTCGTCGAGCGTGAGCTGCGCGAACACCCCGACGCCGTCGTCACCGATGTCGCGAGCGTCAAGCTCGAGCCGCTGCGCACCCTGCGTGCGCGCGGCGTCGACCTGACGCACTACATCGGCTCGCACCCAATGGCCGGCCGCGAGCGCGGCGGCGCCATCTCGGCGCGGGCCGACATCTTCGTCGGCCGCCCGTGGGTCGTGTGCCGTGACGGCGACACACCGGCATCCGACCTCGCCCTCGTCGAAGGACTCGCGCTCGATGTCGGCGCGACGCCGATCGAGATGACCCCCGACGAGCACGATCGTTCCGTCGCTCTCGTGTCGCACGTGCCGCAGCTGGTCGCGTCGCTGCTGGCCGGCCGCTTCGTCGACGCCCCCGACGGCTCGCTGCGTCTTGCCGGGCAGGGCGTGCGCGACACCACGCGCATCGCGGCCTCGGCCCCCGAGCTGTGGGTGCAGATCCTCGGCGCGAACGCCGACCCGGTCGTCGACGTGCTCGACGCGCTCGCCGGCGACCTGCGCGACGTCGCCGACGCGCTGCGCACGCCCGACGCCCCGGGCGCCCGCCGCGCCGTCGCCGACACGATCCGTCGCGGCAACGACGGTGTCGAGCGTCTGCCCGGCAAGCACGGACAGAACCGCCGTTTCGAGCAGATCGTGATCATGGTCGACGACACTCCCGGTCAGCTCGGGCGCCTGTTCGGCGACCTGGGCGACCTGGGCGTGAACGTCGAAGACCTGCGCCTCGAGCATTCGCCGCGTGCGCAGTTCGGCCTCGCCGAGATCAGCGTCGAGCCGACGATCGTCCACCAGGCCGAAGCCGGTCTCGCGGGCCGGGGCTGGAAGATTGCGAGCATCCCGTCATGACCGACCCGATCACCATCGCGATCGACGGACCCGCGGGGTCGGGCAAGTCGAGTGTCTCGAAGCAGGCCGCGCGCCGCCTCGACTACGGCTATCTCGACACCGGCGCCGCCTACCGGGCGCTCGCCTGGCACGTCCTCGCTCTCGGAGCCGACACCCGCGACGAGAGTGCCGTGCTCGATGCCGCCGAAGAGTTCCCCTACGCCATCTCGCTCGACCCCGATGATTACTGGGTGCGCGTCGGGGGCGTCGACGTCACCGACGCGATCCGTGAGCCGCGCGTGACGGCGGCCGTCAGCGCCGTCGCCCGCATCGGGGCTGTGCGCGAGAGGGTCAACGACCTCTTCCGCGCGCTCGTGCAGGCATCCGGCCGCCCCGGCGTCGTCGTCGAGGGGCGCGACATCACGACCGTCGTCGCGCCCGACGCGCCGGTGCGCATCCTACTCACGGCGGCACCCGACGTGCGTGCCGCGCGGCGCAGCGCCGAGCTCACGACGCAGGATGCCGGCGCCGTCGCCGACGCCCTGCACCGCCGCGACGCGGCCGACAGCCAGGTCGTCGACTTCCTCACCGCCGCCGACGGCGTGACGGTGGTCGACTCGACCGATCTCGATTTCGCACAGACCGTGGATGCCGTCCTCGACGTCATCGCCGCGGGCACCGACCGACAGGAGCGCCGCGATGGCCGCTGAAGACGAGTACGAGGGCGGCCCCGACCGCCTCGAAGAGAAGATGGCCGAGCTCGACGAGGAGCTCGCCGAACAGCGCGCTGCCGCGCTGCGCGCGTCGCTGGGCGACTACGACCTGGACGACGAGGATGCCGAGCTGCTCGCCGGGCTCACGGCCGGTGGCGAGGTCGTCGAGCTGCTGCCGGCGCTGCCCGTCGTCGCGATCGTCGGGCGCCCGAACGTCGGCAAGTCGGCCCTCGTGAACCGCATCCTCGGCCGTCGTGAGGCCGTCGTGGAAGACACCCCGGGTGTCACCCGCGACCGCGTCACGTACAAGGCCGAGTGGATGGACCGCCGGTTCACCCTCGTCGACACCGGCGGGTGGGAGCCCGATGCCCGCGGCATCGACCGCTCGGTCGCGGCGCAGGCCGAGATCGCGATCGACCTGTGCGACGTCGTCCTGTTCGTGGTGGATGCCATGGTCGGCGCGACCGCGACCGACGAAGCGGTCGTGCGCCTGCTGCGCACGACGAAGAAGCCGGTCTTCCTCGTCGCCAACAAGATCGACGACGCCCGGCAAGAGCCCGAGGCGGCGGCGCTGTGGAACCTGGGTCTCGGCGAGCCGCACCCCGTGTCGGCGATCCACGGTCGCGGTGTCGCCGACCTGCTCGACGAGGTCATGAAGGTGCTGCCTGAGATCTCCGCCGTGGCGAAGGGCGAGCTCGGCGGGCCGCGCCGCGTCGCGATCCTCGGCCGCCCCAACGTCGGCAAGTCGTCGCTGCTGAACAAGGCGGCCGGTGAGGAACGTGTCGTCGTCAACGAGCTCGCCGGCACCACTCGCGACCCCGTCGACGAGATCGTCGAGCTGGGCGGCAGGCTGTGGCGCTTCGTCGACACCGCCGGCATCCGTCGCCGTGTGCACCTGCAGCAGGGCGCCGACTTCTACGCATCGCTGCGGACGTCTGCCGCGCTCGAGAAGGCAGAGGTCGCCGTCGTCGTGCTCGACGTGTCGCAGTCGATCAGTGTGCAGGATCTCAACATCATCGACCTCGTGCTCGAGTCGGGCCGGGCGCTCGTGCTGGCGTTCAACAAGTGGGATCGCCTGAACGACGACGACATGGAGAACGCCGGCCGGCGCCGCTACCTCGAGCGCGAGATCGAGCAGGACCTCGCGCACGTGACGTGGGCGCCGCGAGTGAACATCTCGGCGCGCACGGGGCGTCATCTCGACAAGCTCGTCCCCGCGCTCGAGACCGCGCTCGCCTCGTGGGATCAGCGCATCCCGACGGGCAAGTTCAACGCGTTCCTGTCCGAGCTCGTCGCCGAGCACCCGCACCCGCTGCGCGGCGGCAAGCAGCCGCGCATCCTCTTCGGCACGCAGGCATCGACCCGGCCGCCGACGTTCGTGCTCTTCACGACCGGGTTCCTCGACCCGGGCTACCGCCGGTTCATCCAGCGGCGCCTGCGCGAGATCTTCGGCTTCGAGGGCACGCCGATCGTGACGAACATGCGGGTACGCGAGCGCCGCCAGCGCTGACGCGGCGCCGCCGTAGCGCCGGCGTGGCGCCGGCGCTACGGCTTCTCAGCGCACGACGAGCGAGCGGAACCGCTCGACGGGCAGGTCGTCGAGGCGCAGTGCCGCGGCATTCTCCGCCGCGGACTCGTCGATACGGGGGAGCGGATGCCGCACGCCCTCGTCTCGGAAGCGCTGCACCGCCCAGCAGTCGACCCCGGCGTCGGCGAGTCGGCAGCCGAGCGCGCGCAGCCCGTCGTCGTCGATCGCGGCGGGGTGCACCGTGGTGCGCACCTCGAACTCGAGCGGACGAGCCGACCCCGCACGCAGCAGTCGGTTGCCGAGCACGAGCTCGAGCGAGCGCCAGGCGGCCGCACCGCTGGGAGCCCGCCCGGTGACCAGTTCGTAGTCTTCGGGCAGCGCCTTGATGTCGAGACCGACCCAGTCGACATGCGGCAGCGCCTGCGCGAGCAGCCCGGGGTAGGCGCCGCCCGTGTGCAGTCCGACCTTGAAGCCCAGCGTGCGCGCGAGGTCCATCGCGGGCAGCAGCGCACGCTGCAGGGTGGGCTCGCCGCCCGAGAAGACGACGCCGTCGAGCAGCCCGATCCGGTCGCAGAGCAGATCGACGACGTCGCTCCACGACGTCGACCCGTCGGTGCGCGGGTCGATGAGGGCGGGGTTGTGGCAGTAGAAGCAGCTCCACGGGCAGCCCTGCAGGAAGACCGTCGCCGTCATCATGTCGGGCCAGTCGACGGTCGAGAAGGCCGTCACCCCGGCGATGTTCAGCTCGTGGGCTGCAGCGGTGCGGACCATGACGCCTCCTGCGGGAGCGAATCGGGTGCGACGAAATACGTCCGTTCCTGAGCTTCGCCCTTCTTGCCGATGTTGAACCCGGCGACGGGCCGGAAGTAACCCATCACGCGTGTCCAGACTTCGCACTCGGCGCCGCAGTCGGGGCAGATCGGGTGATCACCCGATCGGTAGCCGTGCTGCGGGCAGATCGAGAACGTCGGGGTGATCGTGATGTACGGCAGGCGGAAGCGCTCGAGCGACCGGCGGACGAGCTCGCGGCACGCGGATGCCGAGGGCAGCGACTCGCCGAGGTACAGGTGCAGCACGGTGCCGCCGGTGTACTTCTGCTGCAGGGGTTCTTGCATCCCCATCGCGAGGAACGGATCGGTCGTGTACCCGACGGGCAGCTGCGAGGAGTTCGTATAGTACGGATTCATGTCGGTTCCGGCATGAATGAGCCCGGCGTCGCCGAACCGCGCGATGTCCTCCTTCGCGAAGCGGTACGTCGCGCCCTCGGCGGGGCTCGCCTCGAGGTTGTACATGTGGCCCGTCTGCTCTTGGAACTCGATCATGCGGGCGCGCACGTGGTCGAGCAGGCGCTCGGCGAGGGCGAAGCCGGCATCCGTCGTGATGTCGTCCGAGTCGCGCGTGAGGTTCCGCACGTACTCGTTGACCCCGTTGACGCCGATCGTCGAGAAGTGGTTGTCGAGGGTACCGAGGTACCGCAGCGTGTAGGGGAACAGACCGCCGGCGAGATGGTGCGAGATCACCGACCGCTTCGCCTCGAGGCTGTCGCGCCCGAGCAGCAGCAGCTCGTCGAGACGCGCGAGCGCGGCATCCTCGTCTCCCGAATGCACGAAGCCGAGACGCGCGCAGTTGATCGTGACGACACCGATCGAGCCGGTCTGCTCGGCCGAGCCGAAAAGCCCGTTGCCGCGTTTGAGCAGTTCGGTCAGGTCGAGCTGAAGGCGGCAGCACATCGAGCGGATCATGTGCGGGTCGAGGTCGGAATTCACGAAGTTCTGGAAGTACGGCAGTCCGTACTTCGCCGTCATCGCGAAGAGTGCCTCGACGTTCTCGCCGTCCCAGTCGAAGTCTTTCGTGATGTTGTACGTCGGTATGGGGAACGTGAAGGCGCGCCCGTCGATGTCACCGGCGGTCATCACCTCGATGAAGGCGCGATTGATCATCGCCATCTCGGGCGCGAGCTCGCCGTACGTGAACGGCTGCACCTCGTAGGCGACGAGCGGGCGCTGCTCGCGCAGATCGTCGGGGCACACCCAGTCGAACGTGAGGTTGGTGAAGGGGGTCTGAGTGCCCCAGCGGCTCGGGACGTTGAGGTTGTAGACGAACTCCTGCATCGCCTGCCGCACGTCGTCGTAGCTCAGGGCGTCGCGGCGGACGTACGGCGCGAGGTAGGTGTCGAACGATGAGAACGCCTGTGCACCGGCCCACTCGTTCTGCAGCGTGCCGAGGAAGTTCACGAGCTGACCCAGTGCGCTGGAGAAGTGCTTCGGGGGAGCGGACGAGATCTTGCCGACGACGCCGTTGAAACCCTGCTCGAGCACCATGCGCAGCGACCAGCCCGCGCAGTAGCCCGCGAACACGTCGAGGTCGTGGATGTGCAGGTCGCCGTCTCGGTGCGCCGCGCCCACCGCCGGGGCGTAGACCTGGTCGAGCCAGTAGTTCGCGACGAGCTTGCCCGCCGCGTTGAGGACCATGCCGCCGAGCGAGTACCCCTGGTTCGCGTTCGCGTTGACGCGCCAGTCGGCGCGGGCGAGGTACTCGTCGATGGTCGCGGCGGCCGACACCGCGGTGTCGGAGGGAGTGAGGGGTGCGCGGTGGCGGGGGGATGCCATGACAGGGACCTTCCTGGGTGTGGAGTGTGCAGCGGTGGTCTGACCACAATATGTTGTGGTCAGACCAAGAGGAAGTCGCACATGTGGTGTGTCGCGCATTCGTGCCAACCATCATGTGTCGCTCGCGTGACGGCCGACCGCCGGCCTTCCGCGACGGTGTGACAGGCTGAAGAGGTGACGATCGTGCCGCCTGCCCCCGGTGAGCCGCGCCGCCCCGACGGGCCGCGCGACCCGGGCGATGCCTGGGTGATCGCGGACGACGGCACCCGCTACTGGGGCCGGTTCGGCGCGGCCGGGCTGCTCGCCGTCGACAGCGATCGCGGCATCCTGCTGCAGCATCGCGTCGCGTGGAGCCACCACGGTGACACGTGGGGTCTGCCCGGCGGCGCGCGCCACGAGGGCGAGTCGGCGTGCGACGGCGCGCTGCGCGAGTCTGCGGAAGAGGCGGGAGTGCCCGCGGATGCCGTGCGGCCGCGGGCGATCACGGTGTTCGACGCGAGTGTCTGGACGTACTCGACCCTCGTCGCCGACGTCGTGACGCCGTTCGAGCCGGTCATCAGCGACCCCGAGAGCCGCGAACTGGCGTGGGTGCCGCTCGACGCGGTCGACGACTATCCGCTGCACCCGGGGTTCGCGGCGTCGTGGCCGCTGCTGCGCTCGCTGCTCGCGGTTCGGCCCGCCGTCGTCGTCGACGCGGCGAATGTCGTGGGCTCGGTGCCCGACGGCTGGTGGCGCGACCGTGCCGGTGCGGCCGCGCGGCTGCTGTCTCGCTTGGCTGCCCTGAGCGCTGCGGGAGTGGAAGCTGAGGCGCTCGGCCTGCCGGGTGCCACGTGGTTCCCCGAGATGCACGCGGTTGTCGAGGGACGGGCGCGCGACGTCGCCGGCGTGGCCGGAGTCGACGTGGTGCGTGCTCAGGGCAGCGGCGACGACGCGATCGTCGCGACGGCGGCCGAGCTCGTGGCATCCGGTCACACCGTCACGGTCGTGACGAGCGACCGCGAGCTGCGCGCACGGGTGTCGTCCCTGGGCGCGCAGGTGCACGGCCCGTCGTGGCTGCCCGGAGCTCGCGCCGATCGGTGACTGCCCCACGGAGCGCGGCCCCGCCGACCGGGTGGACACGCTCTGCAGTTCAGGCGGACCCTTCGTGCGATTCGCGTCCACTTCGCCGCACGCCCCACGACGAGAGCAGGGGGTGGATGCCGGCGGCTCAGTCTTCGTCGTCGAGATCGCGCCCGCGCAGGCGGTCGATGTCGCGGCGCTCGCGCTTGGTGGGCCTCCCGGCCCCGCGGTCGCGCACCGCGAGTTGCGCGACCGGCTCGCGCGCGGGGGTGCGGTCTTCGGCGGCGACGGCGGCCAGCGGTGCGCCGACCCGCTTCGTGATCAGCTGCCGCACGACGAGGGTGCGATCGAAGCCCGCGATGCGGACGCGCAGCTCGTCGCCGATGCGCACCGCCTGTGCAGCCTTCGCCTTCTCGCCGTTGACACGGACGTGCCCCGCGCGGCAGGCGGTCGTCGCGGCCGAGCGCGTCTTGTAGACGCGGACGGCCCAGAGCCACGCATCCACCCGTACCGAATCGCCCACCCGTCGATTCTGCCGGTTGTGGTGCGTCTCAGGTGTCGGCGGCGTCGATCCGTCGCTGCACGAGGTCGGTCGTGGCGCGGTCGAACGCGACGATCCGCACCTCGCCGACCGACGTGGGGGAGGTTCGCAGCGTGACGACAGCGGCATCCACGGCATCGCCTTTCGGCCAGCCGTAGATGCCGGCGCTGATGAGCGGGAACGCGACGGATGCCGCGCCGAGCTCGTCGGCGACCTCGAGACTGCGCCGGTAGGCCGACACGAGCAGGCCGCGGTCGCGCTCGCCCCCCGCGAAGTTCGGGCCAACGGTGTGGATCACCCAGCGGGCCGGCAGATCGCCGGCTGTCGTCCAGCCCGCATCCCCCGTCTCGAGGCCGTCCGGGAACCGTGCGATGCAGTCGCGCAGCACCGCCGGGCCGCCCGCGCGGTGGATGGCGCCGTCGACGCCACCTCCGCCGCGCATCGCTCGGTTCGCGGCGTTGACGATCGCGTCGACGCGCTGCGTCGTGATGTCGCCCCGCACGACGGTGAGCCGAGTCATGTCGAGTGCGATCCTCAGCCGACCGCCAGCGACACGATCGGTCGCGCGGGCTTGGGGCGGGCGACCTCGGTGAAGCCGTGGTCGAGGAAGGTCGACAGCGCACCGTGGAAGAGCTCGTTCGACGAGGTCTTCTTCACCTCGGCATCCACCGGATACCCCTCGATCACGCGGGCGCCATGCGTCCTGGCGTGGTCGACCGCGGCGTCGAGCAGCCGTCCGCCCAACCCGTCGCCGCGGAACTCCTTGCGCACCACGAAGCAGCTGATCGCCCACACGCTCTGATCGTCGAACGGTTCGGGCGACTGCTGATAGTCGCGCGTCCGTGCCAGGCGCGGCTGATCGGGGCGGGGAGACACCTTCACCCAGCCTGCCGCGACGTCGTCGACGTACGCGATGAGGGCGGATGCCGGCGTGGCCGCGAGGTCGCCGCGCAGCAGCTCTCGGCGTTCGTCGCGGGTCGTGGTGGTGAAGTCCTTGTTCGGCAGCATCCACCACTGGCACCAGCAGCTGGCGCCGTCGCCGCCGCCGGTGAGCGCGTGCTCGGCGTCGTCGAAGCGATCGACGGATGCCGGGCGGATCTCGATCTCGGTCATGTCGACACGCTACGCGCGGGCGCCGACATCGGGAAGGCTGCGCCGGTTCGCGGGCGTCCGCGCGACCGGGTAGGATGGGGGAGTTGTCCGCACGTCGGATGACGGACCGGGATGTGGCGCAGCTTGGTAGCGCACTTGACTGGGGGTCAAGGGGTCGCAGGTTCAAATCCTGTCATCCCGACGGAAAAATCCCCGGTGAGACTATAAATAGCTCACCGGGGATCCGTCATTTCCGGGAGTGTGCGCGGGTGCGCATGCACCCGCGTTCATCCCAGTTCGACGCTGAGGATGCGGTCGTCGTCGTCGCCCGGCTCGCCCCGACCATCCGTGTTGTTCGTCAGGATCCAGATCGATCCGTCCGGCGCACCGACGGCGGTGCGCAGACGTCCGAACCGGCCGGCGAAGTACACGACCGACGACCCGAGATCGTCGGCGGGGACCGCGATGAGTCGCTCTCCGCGCAGGCCCGCGATGAAGATGGTGTCGGCGACGATGGCGAGACCGCTCGGGCTGGCATCATCCGTGCGCCACACCTGGACCGGCTGAACGAACTCGTCGGTGTCGCCCATGCCCTCGACCTCAGGCCAGCCGTAGTTGCTGCCCGGCTCGATCACGTTGAGCTCGTCCCAGGTGTCCTGCCCGAACTCCGCGGCGATCATCCGACCGTCACTGGTCCATCCGAGTCCCTGCACATTGCGGTGACCCAGACTGTAGACGTACGAATCGGCGATCGGGTTGTCGGCGGGCACGTCGCCGTCTGGCGTCATGCGAAGGATCTTGCCGTTGAGGAGGTCGGGATCCTGCGCGGCGGAGGCGTTGCCGGCGTCGCCGACACCGGCGTAGAGCATGCCGTCCGGGCCGAATGCGATGCGTCCACCGTTGTGGAATCCAGCGGAGGGAAGCCCGTCGATCACGATCTCGCTGTCGCCGAGCGCCAGGGCGCCTGGCGTGCCCTCGAGCTCGTAGCGGACGATGCGGTTGTCCTGCGCGGTCGTGAGGTAGGCGTAGAGCAGGCCATCCGAGCCGACGGCAAGACCCAGAAGTCCACCTTCGCCGCGGTGCTGCACCCCATCGACGGTGCCGGCGACTCGGCTGTCACCATCTGCGTTCAGCTCGACGATCTCGCCGGAGTCACGGAGACTGACGAGCGGGGTGTCTTCGTAGAACACGACGTCCCACGGTGCCTGCAGGTGGGAGGCGACCACGACAGGCTCGGTCACCGGAGCCGCCATGCCGGGAGGCGCCGACGTGAGCTGCGGCTCGGCCGGAGGGCTCGGCGCGCAGCTGGCCAGAAGGCCCGCCACCGCCAGCGGGGCTGCCCACAGGAGCACGCGGCGCTTCGTGCGCCCGCGACGGCCGCCTCCGCTCGAAACCGGGTCAGTCATGCTTCCACGGTATGGGGTGAACGGGGGAGCTGGGGTGCGGTCACCGCGCCCATCACTCCCTGCGATGGCCGCCATCGACGCGGCGCATTTCGCGCCAACTGTAGAGGTCTTACAGTTACATCGAACGGCAACAGAGCCGCTGCGACTCGATGAGGAGTTCCGATGACCCGCACACCCGATCCGATCGTCGTCCTCGGCGGCGGGCCCGCCGGCATGGCCTGCGCACTCGCACTCCACACGGCCGGCCACGAAGTCGTCATCCTCGAGCGCTACCGCGAGGCGCGCCCCGCGGGCAACATCCTGAACCTGTGGCCACCGCCCATCAAGGCGCTGAGCCTCATGGGTGTCGACACGACCGACCTCGGTGCGCCGTGTCATTCGACTTTCCGCAACTCCCGCAACGGTGTGCGTGCCGACGTGGAGATCCCCGACGACGTCATCGCGCACTACGGCGGCGGCTTCATCGGCATGCTGCGCCCCGACCTGTACCGACGCATGCTCGCGGCCCTGCCGGACGGGATGCTCCTCACCGATCAGGAAGTCGCCGGCATCCAGGAGGATGCCGATGGGGTGACCTTCACGCTGGAGGACGGATCGACGCGGCGCACGCCCCTGCTGATCGGCGCCGACGGGATCGACTCGCGCGTCCGCGCTCACCTGTGGGGAGAGTCGCCCAAGCGCGAGCACCGTCTGCAGATCATCGGCGGCTACACCTTCGACGAGGTGACGACAGCCGAGCAGGGCGAGGCGATCATCGCGCACACCCGCACCGTGCAGGGCTCGTACACGGCGATCCGCAGCGACGGACGCGACGGCTACCAGTGGTGGGTGCTCGAGGCGTGCGACCCGGATGCCCCGGCACCGAGCGACCTGCGCGGGCGCGCGCTGTCCCTGGCCCAGGGGTTCGGCGCCCCGCTGACGACCCTCATCGAGGCGACCACCGACGACCACGTCCAGCAGTGGATGATCCGTGACCGCAAGCCGCTGAAGCAGTGGTCGAAGGGCCGCATCACGCTTGCCGGCGATGCGGCGCACGCCACCTCGCCGTATGCCGCCTATGGCGCGGGCATGTCGATCGGCGACGGCTACTTCCTCGGCAAGCTGCTCGCCGGCGTCGACCTCGCCGACGCCGCGGCGGTCAGCGCGGCGTTGGTCGAGTACGACCGCATCCGCATCCCGCACACCACGATGCAGGTGCAACAGGCCTACATCCTCGGAAAGGTGTTCCACCACGCGCCGGCGGCGCTGCGTCCCCTGCGCGACGCGCTGCTCGACCACACGCCGCTGCTGCAGAAGCAGATCGGCGAGCGCAGCCCGCGCGAGATCGTGGCCCAGCTCGAAGAGATGGGAGACGGCATCCGCGTTCCGGCGTGATCGTCAGGCGCCGGCGTCGGCGCGCGCCGACGCCATCCTGATCAAGCGGTCGCGCACGGCGCTCTCGTCGGGCGCGAACGGCGAGGCGAAGTCGACCCCGTACATCGTGCTGATCACGAGCTCGCTGAAGAGCATCGTGGCGATGTCGCGACCGGCATCCCCCTCCAGGGCGAGCCCCGCCGCAAGGTTGTCGATCACCCGCTGTGCCTCTTCGACGCCGCGCCGGTGCACCCACTCGTCCTGCAGCGACGCGGCGATGATCGGCCGCAGCAGGTCTGCCTGCGTCCGGAACTGATCGGATGCCGCCGTCACGACGGCCGCGATCCGCGCCTCTCGCGGGGCATCACGCCCGGGGATGCCGGCGAGCATCGCGGTGTCGGTGGCGTGGATGCGCACCATCGCATGCTCGTACACCGCGGCGATCAGCCCGGCCCTCCCGTCGACGCGGGCATACAGCGAGGGCGGCGACATGCCGGTGCGCCGACAGACCTCGCTGACGGTCAGCGCGTCGAGCCCGCCGGCGATGAACAGCTGCAGACCGACCTCGAGCACGCGGTTCCAGGTGTCGCGCGTGCGCTGCTGCTTCGGTTCTCGCACCGCGCGGTCATCGGTCACCCCTCGATTATCGCGCCCGCTCCCCGCGGCCGCGGTGGAAGTCGCGCGCCGCGTCGAGCCAGAACAGCAGCCGATCGTCGTCGGCGAGGGCGGACCGCTCGACCTGCATCCACCCCGGACCCATCTCGCGTCTGCTCCGCCCCATCACCGCGGGCGAGGCGCCGGGTTCGAGCGACAACTCCGCTGTCTCGTCGGCATCCACGCGCACCAACAGAGACGAATCGGCGAACACGGCGACGACGATCTTGCCGGCCAGCAGGAAAGCGCGGCTGCCGAACATCGCCTTCTCGGTGAGGTCGGGCGCATCCGACAGCATCGCCCGCACCCGGTCAGCCAGTTCGCGCTGGGCCTCGCTCATCGGCATCCATCGCTCCCTCCGCCGCGGCCGCTCAGGCGAGCCAGGTTCCGTACTCCTTGCCTTTGCGGTGCTGCACGGATCCGCCGTCGATCGGCGCGGTCTCGTGCCCGGCCAGGTCGTGCACCCACGGCGGGTGCTGATCGATCGTGACGGTGCCGACGCCGCTCGTGAAGTAGGCGACCACCGGCGGACTCGTGATGAACGCCGCCGCGATGCTGCCGGCCCCGCGGATGCCCACGAGCGCCGCCCGGGCATGCAGATTGCGCATGAGCACGGCGAACGCCGCCGGGTCGTCGGATGGCGGCTCGGCGGGCGCGACCGGCAGCTGTGCGCGCAGCTGCGCGACGATGTCGAGGCACTGCGCCGTCGGCAGGCACGCGAACGCAGCGGAGTAGGCATGATCGGCCACGCTCGCGGGCACGTTCCCGAGCACATACGCGTATCGCGCGATCAGCTCCTGCTCGCCGATCGACGCACGCGAACGCCTCATCTTCATGTCAGCTCTCCCTGGTAGATGTCAGGGTACGCTCGCCGCCGCGCTCCGTCGACAGTCGATTCGCGGTCGACGCTCACCCCAGCGCGCGGTCGAGCTCGCCGAGGATCCGTGCGCAGGTATCCACATCCTCCGGCGTGCCCGACAGCTCGAACTCGAACAGCACCGGCCGGCCCGAGGCGGCGGCCAGTTCGCGGGCGGCCGCCTGGTAGTACTCGCCGAAGTTGCGGTTGCCCGAGCCGATGATCCCGACGAGTCGCCGCCGGTTGGCGGGCGAGCGCAGGAACGCGCGCACCGGCGCCGGCAGGGTGACCTCGTCTGCGTTGCCGGCCTTGTACGACGGGGTCAGCAGCACCCAGGGGCGATCGGTCTCGGTGCGAC
>Ga0160441_100534_pt1 | contig 25997 bp, 21 predicted proteins | sample HID1971K_E1MG_FD_108260 | JGI IMG/M metagenome (GOLD analysis project Ga0160441, IMG submission 108260) | Enriched millipede-associated microbial communities from UW Madison campus, WI, USA - HID1971K_E1 MG | ecosystem: Host-associated > Arthropoda: Insects > Digestive system > Unclassified ... | reverse complement strand
CGGCCAGCCGGGCCAAGCGGTCGATCTCCGCGAGATTGGCGTCGGCGTCGGCGACGGGGGCGAACTGCGCGACGGCCACACCCACGGCATCCTCGGTCATGCGTCACCCACTGTCTTGCGGAGCGACAGCGGGATCAGCACCCACAGCACGAGCACGACGGCACCGGCGACGATCCCGACGACCCACGCGGCGGCCACTCCCAGCACCACATCGAAGACGAAGGCCACGACCCCCACGAGCAGGACCGAGACCGTGAACAAAGCCGTGATGATCGCCGCATGCCCGTAGACGACGACGGTGCGCTTCTCGCGCCGTCCGAACAGGATGCGATGCAGCGCGACCGGCGCGAGCGCCACGATCGCGCTGAGTGCGGATAGGACGACGAGCACCAGGTAGAACGCCCGCTGGCCGGCATCGAGGTCGGAGAAGGTGGGTTGGAAGGCGATCGCGAGGAGGAACCCCGTGAGGATCTGCGTGCCGGTCTGCAGCACACGCAGCTCTTGGAGCACGTCGGTCCAATTGCGGTCGGCCCGTTCGTTCGGCGTCTCATCGCGCCCGTCGACCCGGTCGTCGGCAGGGGCGGAATCCATGCGCCCATCTTCGCGCGCAGCGTCCGACCCCTGCAACGTGCACCGACCCCTCGGAACCCGTGCTAGGCTTTCATCTTGTGCCGCGGGGTGGAGCAGCTCGGTAGCTCGCTGGGCTCATAACCCAGAGGTCGCAGGTTCAAATCCTGTCCCCGCAACAGAATGAAGAAGGCGTCCCACATGGGGCGCCTTCTTCTATTCCCCCGTCAGCGCCTGCTCCATGTCGCCGAAGAAGCGCGTCACGGCGCGCAGCTCGCCGTCGGAGTAGCCCTCCATCGCGGCGCGCATCCGGCCCATGCGGATGCCGAAATGCCGGTAGAAGTCGGCGCGGGCCGCCTCGGTCAGCACGACCACCCGCGACCTCCGATCGCTCGGGTGGGCCTGACGCTCCACGTGTCCGCTCGCGGTGAGGCGATCGAGCAGCTTGGTCGTCGACGCCGTCGAGATCGCGAGATGCGCGGCGATGTCGTGCGGCGAGACCGGTTCGTGCCGCTGCTCGCGCACGATGAGCATGCGCAGCGCGGCGAGGTCGGTGGCGTTCATGTCCATGTCGCCGCGCACCGTGCCGTGCAGGTGATCCATCGCGTCGCTGAAGGCCAGCACCGCCTGCGAGGCCCGCAGCACGAGAGCGTCGCGCTCGCTCTGGGGAACCCATCGCTCTGTCACGGTGGACACCTCCTTCGACCACAGGTAGTATCTCTCACAAACGCTAGTTAAACTAGCAAAAAAGGAGATCTCGTGACCCCCACCGAGTTCGCCGGGTGTCTCGAGGCCGGCACGCAGCCCACCGCGCACCCGCCCGCCGAGACGCGGAGGCCGCGATGATCGCCGTCTCCGACGCCGCACGGGCGGCCATCGACGCGGCCGTCGACCGCGCGCTCGCTCGCCTCGCCGACCGATCGGCGCGCCACAGCGCCGCCGCGGCGGCCCTCGCCGACGCCGCGGCCACCGCGGCCGCGGGCGGCAAGCGGCTGCGCCCCGCGCTCGTCGTCGCCGCCTTCGAATCGTTCGGCGGCGACCTCGCTCCCGCTGACGAGAACGCCGCTGTGTGGGACGTCGCCGCGGCATACGAGCTGCTCCACACCGCCTTCGTCGTGCACGACGACCTGATCGATCACGACCTCGAGCGGCGCGGCGAGCCCAACGTCGCCGGTCGGTTCCGACTGCGCGCCCGCGCCTTCGGGGCGGACGACGCGTCCGCCGCACGGGTCGGCGATGCCGCCGCCGTCCTGGCCGGCGACCTGCTGCTGTTCGAGGCCGCTCGCCTCGTGTCGACGGCGGTGCTTCCCGATGGCGTGCGCCGCGACCTCTTCGCGATCCTCGACGACGCGATCCTCGTCTCGGCGGTCGGCGAACTCGCCGACGTCGAGCACACCGCGCAGAGCGAGGTGCCGCCGGCCGACGCGCTGCTCGACGCGGCACACGACAAGACCGCCGCCTACTCGTTCACCGCTCCCCTGCTCGCCGGCGCCACGCTCGCGGGCGCGGCGCCCGCCGCGCGCACGGCGCTCGCGGCCGCGTCGGCGGACCTGGGCCTGGCGTTCCAGCTCGTCGACGACCTCATCGGGTCGTTCGGCACGCGCGGGCAGGCCGGCCGTGACCCCGGCGCCGACCTGCGCGAAGCCAAGCGCACGCCGTTGATCGCGCTGGCCCGACACTCCGGGTCGTGGCCGCGCGTCCGCTCGGCGCTCGCCCTCGCACACACCGGGCCGATCGCCGTCCGACGCGCCCAACGCGAGCTCGAGGCGAGCGGCGCCCGCGACGAGCTCGTCGTGGTCGTCGAGGACCGGCTGCGCCGCGCGCGGGCGCATGCCTCGTCGCCGGAGCTGCCCGCGGCCACCGTGTCGCTGCTCGCCGACATCGCCGCGGCGATCGAGCGGCGCATCCCGTGACCGACGAGACCCTCTACGACCGCTGTGCGGCGGATGCCGCGGCCTCCGTCATCGCCGCGTATTCGACGTCGTTCGCACTGGCGACACGACTGCTGGGGCCGCGCGTGCGCGCCGGCGTGCGCAACGTGTACGCGCTCGTGCGGATCGCCGACGAGATCGTCGACGGCGCCGCCGAGACGGCCGGGATGCCGGCGCGCACCCAGCGGCTGCTGCTCGACTCATACGAAGCCGAGACGCTCGCCGCGACGGCGCGCGGATTCAGCACCGATCTGGTCGTCCACGCGTTCGCCCGCACAGCGCGGGAGTGCGGGATCGGGCCCGACCTCGTGCGGCCGTTCTTCGCATCGATGCGCACCGACCTCGATCAGCGCGTGCATGACGTGGCCTCCCACGAGCAGTACGTCTACGGGTCGGCGGAGGTGGTCGGGCTGATGTGCCTGCGGGTGTTCGTCAGCGCCGGCCGGGACACGCCGGTGACGCCCGACCCGGATCTCATCGAGGGTGCACGCCGGCTCGGCGCCGCTTTCCAAGACATCAACTTCCTGCGCGACGAGGCCGATGACCGGCTGCGTCTCGGGCGCGACTACCTCGGCGTCGCGGCCGGACTGACCACGCGCGACGATGTGCTGCGCCGGATCGACGCCGACCTCGACGCGGCCGCCGCGACCATCCCCCGCCTGCCGGCCGACTGCCGCAAGGCGGTGACGGTCGCACACGGGCTGTTCGCCGAACTCACCGACCGCCTCCGCACGCAGGACGCGCAGACGCGCGTGTCGGTGCCGGCGCCGGTCAAGGCGGCCGTTGCCGCGCGCGCCGTCGCGGGTCTTCCCCCGAAGAGGTCGCGACTGTGACGGATGCCGGGCAGTCCGCCATCGTCGTCGGCGGCGGCATCGCGGGGCTGGCCACCGCTGCCCTCCTCGCGCACGACGGCTGGTCGGTGACCCTGTTCGAGGCGCGCGGCGAGCTCGGCGGCCGTGCCGGATCGTGGGAGCGGGACGGCTACCGCTTCGATACCGGGCCGAGCTGGTACCTCATGCCCGAGGTGTTCGACCACTTCTTCCGCCTGCTCGGCACGAGCGCCGCGGCCGAACTCGACCTCGTCCCCCTGACCCCCGCGTACCGCATCTATCCGGAGCCGGCGGATGCGGCCTCCGGTGCCGCCGCGCCGGTCGACGTCCACTCGGGGCGCAGCGCGGCGCGCGCCCTGTTCGAGAGCCGCGAGCCCGGCGCCGGCGCACGACTCGACGACTACCTCGATTCGGCGGCGGATGCCTACCGGCTCTCGGTCGACCGCTTCCTCTACGACACCTACGCGTCGACCGCGGGGCTGCGCGACCGCGAGGTCGTGCGTCGCCTGCCGCAGCTCGTCCCGCTGCTCACCCGCTCACTCGACGCGCACGTCGCCCGCTCGTTCCGCGACCCCGTGCTGCGGCAGATCCTCGGGTACCCGGCCGTCTTCCTCGGGGCGTCGCCGTATTCGGCGCCCAGCCTGTACCACCTGATGAGTCATCTCGACCTCGACGAGGGAGTGCTCTACCCGCGCGGCGGGTTCACCGAGCTGATCGCCGCGATCACGCGGCTGGCGGCACAGGCGGGCGTGACGATCCGCACCGGCGCACCCGTCGAGCAGATCATCGTGGAAGACGGCCGCGCCCGCGGCATCCGCCTGCGCGGCGGCGCAGAGCACCGGGCTGACCGCGTCGTCTCGACCGCCGACCTGCACCACACCGAGACCTCGCTGCTCGAACCTGCCGACCGCAGCTACGCCGACCGCTGGTGGCGCCGACGCGACCCCGGCCCGGGCGCGCTGCTCCTGCTGCTCGGCGTCGACGGCCCGGTGCCCGAACTCGCCCACCACACGCTGCTGTTCGCGCGCGACTGGCAGCGAAACTTCGCCGACGTCTTCGGGCGGAACGGTCGCATTCCCGACCCGGCATCGATCTACGTGTGCCGCCCGTCGGCGACCGATGCGTCGGTCGCGCCCGCGGGGGGCGAGAACCTCTTCGTGCTCGTGCCGATGCCCGCCGATCCGTCGCTCGGCCACGGCGGCGTCGACGGGGCCGGCGACGCGGCCATCGAGGCAGCGGCCGACCGCGTGATCGCGCAGATCGCGCGGTGGACCGGTGCGACCGACCTGCCCGAGCGGATCCGGGTGCGCCGAACGATCGCGCCGGCCGACTTCGAGCGCGACCTCGGCGCGTGGCGCGGCGGCGCCCTGGGCCTCGCGCACACGCTGCGCCAGAGCGCGGTGTTCCGGCCTCGCAACGCCTCCCGTCGTGTCGACGGTCTGCTCTACGCCGGTACCTCGGTGCTGCCGGGCATCGGGCTGCCCATGTGCCTCATCTCCGCCGAGCTCGTCGTCAAGCGGCTGCGCGGCGAGACCGGGGCGGCGCGGCTCGCCGAGCCGGCACGGAGCGAGAGCTGACGTGCCGGGGCTGTACCTGCTCGTGCTGCTCGTGTCGATCGGCGGCATCCTCGCGCTCGACGCCCGGTGGCGGCTCGCATTCTGGGCGCATCCGGCGCGAACGGGCGTCGCCGTCGCGATCGGAACGGCGTTCTTCCTCGTGTGGGATGTCGTCGGCATCGCCACCGGCGTGTTCGTGCGTGGCGACAGCCCGGCGCTGCTCGGGGTCGACCTCGCACCGCACCTGCCGCTCGAAGAGCCGCTGTTCCTGGCGTTCCTGTGCCACCTGGCACTCGTCACGCACGCCGCCCTGCTGCGCCGTCGCCGCGGCGCGCCCCCGCCGCCCTCGAGCCCGGAGCGCGCCTCATGATCTACCCGCTGATCGTCGTTCCGTTCCTGGTCGCAGCCGCCGCCGTCGCGCTCGCCACGTCGCGGCGCCCGCGCTTCGGCGTGCGCATGCGCGCGTCGGCCCTCACCGCCCTGGTGCTGTGCGCGCTGACCGCGGTCTTCGACAACGCCATGATCGCGGCGGGTCTGTTCACCTACCCCGATGAGCTGATCAGCGGCATCCGCATCGGTCTGGCGCCGATCGAAGACTTCGCCTACCCGATCGCGGCGGCGTTCCTCGTGCCCGCAGTGCTGACTCTGCTCGCACCGCGCGAGCGGGAACGGAGCGCGCCGTGATCGGAACGGTGCGGCAACTGCTGCTCGCCTCGCGCCCGGTGAGCTGGATCAACACCGCCTATCCGTTCGCGGCCGCCTACCTGCTCACGACGCGCGAGATCGACCTCACGCTGATCGTCGGGACGGTGTTCTTCCTCGTCCCGTACAACCTCGCGATGTACGGCATCAACGACGTGTTCGATTACGAGTCCGATCTGCGAAACCCCCGAAAGGGCGGTGCGCACGGCGCCGTCCTCGACCGACGCTTCCACCGGACGACGCTGTGGGCCGCGGCACTGTCGTGCGCGCCGTTCGTCGTCTATCTCGTCGTCATCGGCTCGCCGGCGTCGTGGGTCGTTCTGGCGCTCAGCCTGTTCTTCGTCGTCTTCTACTCGGCACCGCCGTTGCGACTGAAAGAGCGGCCGGTCGCCGACTCGGTGACCAGCAGCATCCACTTCTTCTCCCCCGCCGTCTACGGTCTCGTCCTCGCCGGCGCGACGTGGACGTGGCACCTCGTCGCCGTCATCGTCGCGTTCGGTCTGTGGGGCGTCGGCTCGCATGCCTTCGGCGCCGTGCAGGACGTCGTGGCCGACCGGGAGGCCGGCATCGGCTCGATCGCGACGGCGTTCGGCGCGCGCGTCACGGTGCGGATCTCGCTCGTCGCGTACGCCCTGGCCGGGCTCACGATGCTCGTGACGGCCTGGCCCGGGCCGCTCGCCGCGCTGCTCGCGATCCCCTACCTCGCGACCGTATGGCCCTATCGGAGCGTCAGCGATGCGGATGCCGCGTCAGCGACCCGCGGCTGGGACCGGTTCCTCTGGCTCAACCAGTTCACCGGCTTCGCCGTCACGCTCCTGCTGATCTGGTGGTGGCTGCTCACCGCGTGAGCCCCCGCCCCGGCCCGGCCCCTGCCCGAACCGCGAGACTGCATCTGCGGGTCGAGACGGTGGCAAGAAGCCGCGGTCTCGACCTGCAGATGCAGTCTCGGCGAAGGGGTCCTCGTGGCGAGGCAGTGGATGCCGCGCGGGGTCAGTCGCCGCTCAGGGTGAGCAGCTGCTGCACCGCGGCCGTGAGGCGCGCGTCGGCCTCGGCGAACGCCGACAGGTCGCCGTCCTTCAGGGCCGCGTCGCGGTCGGCCATGGCCTTCTGAGCGTCCTGCAGCGCGGCCTGGAACGCGACGTCGGTGCTGCCCGAGCCGCCCGTGCTGCCGCCCGTGCCGCCGTCGCCCGATTCGCTCGGCTGCGGAGTGGGGTCGAGGTTGCCGTCGCCCGCGCTCGCGCCCGAGTCTCCGCCGAACAGCGCGTCGAGGGCATCCTGCAGCGTGTCCTCGAAGGCGACCTCGTCGCCGAAGGCGACCAGGATCTTGCGCAGTGCCGGCAACTGGGTGCCGGCCGAGGCCTGCACGAACACGGGCTGCACGTACAGCAGACCGCCGCCCACCGGAAGCGTCAGCAGGTTGCCGTTGAGCACTTCGGACTGACCCTGCTTGAGCAGGTTGATCTGCGCCGAGATCGTCCCGTCCGAGTTGAACGTGTTCTGCACCTGTCCGGGGCCGGGAACGCTGACGTCGGCGCTGATCTCGAGCATGCGGAGCTTGCCGTAATCCTCCGACTTCTCGCCCTCGACGGCGCCCGCGTTCGAGTCGACGGCAAGGTAGCCCATCAGCACGTTGCGCGCTCCGTCGCCCTCCGAGGCGGGGATGAACGACGTGAACATCGAGAATGTCGGAGAGTCCTGATCGGGCATCTGCATCGTCAGGTAGTACGGCGGCTGCAGCACGTCGGCCGTCGACACCGGGTCGTTCGGCGTCTTCCACGCGTTGTCTCGGGCGTAGAACGAGGCCGCGTCGTCGACGTGGTACGTGCCGAGCATCGCGCGCTGCACCTTGAACAGGTCGGTCGGGTATCGCACATGGCTCATCAGATCGCCGCTCATCTCCGAGATGGGCTCGAGCGTCGAGGGGTAGATCTTCTGCCAAGCCTGCAGCACCGGGTCGGTCTCGTCCCACGCGTACAGCTTCACGGTGCCGTCGTAGGCGTCGACGGTCGCCTTGACCGAGTTGCGGATGTAGTTGATGTCGTCGAGCGCGACGCGCGGCGTCGTGTTGGTCGTGTCGCTGATCGCATCGCGCAGGCTCACGATCGACGAGTACGGGTAGTTCGCGCTGAGCGTGTAGCCGTCGATGATCCACACGATGCGTCCGTCGACGACCGACGGGTACGGGTCGTTGTCGAGCTCGAGGTACGGCGCGACCTTCTCGACGCGGTCGACCGGGTTGCGGTCGTAGAGGATCTGCGAGTCCTCGTTGATCGCGTCGGAGAAGAGGATGTCGGTCGACTGGAACTTCAGCGAGTAGATCAGGCGGTTCACGACGTTGCCGATCGAGGGTCCGCCGTCGCCTGAGAACGTCGTCTTCGTCTGCGCCGCGCCGTCGGTGCCGCGCGGATAGTCGAGCTCGATGTCGGGGCCGCCCTCGGGGCCGCCGACGATCGAGTAGGTCGGCGAGGACTCGCCGAAGTAGACGCGCGGCTCGTAGTCGGTCTCGTCGGTCAGCACGCCCGCGGTCGGGATTCCCCGCTCGAGGAAGACCGGGTTCCCGTCGCTCGTGCGGTCGTTGCCCATCGCCGCGACCATGCCGTAGCCGTGCGTGTAGACGAGGGTCGTGTTGTACCAGGATGCCGCGGTGCCGAGCTGGTCGAGGTTGAGGTCGCGCACCGAGACGACGGCGTCCTGGCTCTTGCCGTCGATCTCGTAGCGGTCGACGTCGAGCGGGTCGGTGAACTGGTAGTACGACCGGTACTGCTCGAGTTGACGCACCGTCGGCGAGATGATCGCCGGGTCCATGATGCGGATCGACGCGGTCGTCTGGGCGTCGGCCTGAAGCTGACCGGGGGTGACGTCGGTGACCGCCGTGAAGTCGCTCTTCTCGAGGCCGTCGATGCCGTACGCGGCCTTCGTCGCGTCGATGTTGCGCTGGTAGTACGGGCTCTCGAGGGTCTCCTGGTTCGGGCGCACCTGGATGTTGAAGAGCACCCACGGGTAGGCGATGCCGACGACGATCGCCGACACGAGGAGCAGTCCGGTGCCGATCAGCGGGAAGCGCCACCGGCCGATGATCGCGGTGACGAAGAAGAGGAGGGCCACGATGGCGGCCGCGATCGCGACGATCGTGAGCCCGGGGATGATCGCGTGGTCATCGACGTAGCTGGCGCCGGTGATGCGCTCGCCCTGCTGGGTGAGCGTCTTGTAGCGGTCGAGCCACAGGCTCGCCGCCTGCACGAGGAGGTACAGACCGGCGATCACGGCGAGCTGGATGCGCGCAGCCTTCGAGATGCGCAGCTCGCGCTGACCGACGCGCAGCGAGCCGTACAGGTAGGCGACGACCGCGGTGACGCCGAGGCACACGAGCAGGATCGCCGAGACGAAGCCGAGCAGCGCGCTGAAGAACGGCAGCGAGAACAGATAGAAGCCCGTATCCATCTGGAACTGCGGGTCGGCCGTGCCGGTGTCGACGCGGTTGAGCCACAGCCACACCGTCTCCCACTGGGCCGACGCCGCGAACCCCGCGAAGAACCCGAAGAACACCGGGATGCCCCACATCGCCAGGCGCCGCAGAGGCTCGACGACCTCCTGGTAGTGGTCGAGCTGCGAACTCAGCCGGGCGTAGACGGGGCGCAGCCGGTAGGCGAGCTGGATCGCCAGGAAGACGGGCACCGCCATCGCCAGGAACCCGATCGCGAACATCGCGACGCGCGCGGTCCACTGCGTCCACAGCACGCTGCTGAAGCCGAGCTGGTCGAACCACAGCCAGTCGGCGTAGAGGCTCGCGAAGATGAAGAACCCCACCACGATGATCGCGATGACGGCGAGGGTGATGCCGATCGCTCGGCGAAGCGGATTGGGCGTGGCCTGATTCGGCGCAGACGTCGTGGTCACTCCCCCATCCTAAGCGGCGCACGCCGGGCGGGTCCCGCCGGGGCGCCCTCAGCCGCAGGTGGGGAGCGCGTCGAGGTCGCCGTCGTCGCGGATCGCAGCGAGGACGTCCAGCGCGTCGTCGAGGGTGCCGACCGAGAACACCCGCAGCCCGGCGGGGATGTGGCCGACGACCTCGTCGCAGTTGGTCTCGGGCGCGAGGAACCAGGTCGCGCCGGCATCCACCGCGCCGTACATCTTCTGCCGGATGCCGCCGATCGGCCCCACGGTGCCGGCCGCGTCGATCGTGCCGGTGCCGGCGACGTGCTCGCCGCCGTTCAGCTCGCCTTCGCTCAGCGTGTCGATGATTCCGAGGGCGAACATCATGCCCGCGCTCGGGCCGCCGACGTTGTCGAGCTGGATCGTCACATCGATCGGGAAGTCGTAGTCGTGCAGCGTCGTGATCCCGATGAGCCACGTCGTCTCGCCGTCGACGGTGGATGCCGTGGGCGTCACCGTCTCGGTGAGCGTCTCGCCCGCACGCTCGACCGTCAGCTCGACGGGAGCACCGTCGCCGGCGTTGATGATCGCGCGCAGCTCATCGGTCTGAGAGATGGGCGTGCCGTTCGCGGCGCGGATGATGTCGTCGGGTTCGAGGATGCCCTGCGCGGCCGAGTCTTCGGTCAGTGAGTACACCCGCACCATCGCGTTGACGTCGTAGCCGAGCTCGCTCAGCGCGGCCGCGGTCGCCTCCTTCTGCGAGTCGACCATCATGACGGCGCTCTCCTGATTGCGCTCCTCGGTGGTCTGCCCCTCGGGGAACACATCGTCGAGCGGCAGCACGGCCTTCGACGGGTCGAACCACGCGAGCGCGAGCTCCAACCACGACGGCGTGCGCTCGCGCGAGCCGACGACCTGAACGGTCAGCAGGTCGAGGGCGCCCGCCGTGGGGTAGGTCTCCGCCCCCGACACGGAGATCAGCGGCACGTCCTCGCCGTCGGAGTTCTCCACCGAGCCGAGCGTGTTGAACACCGGGCCCGGCTGCTGGATCACGAACGATGTCGGCAGGATGGTCAGCGCCAGCAGGGCGAAGAGGGCGACGGTCAGCGACCAGATGCCCACGGTCATCGAGCGGGAGAGTCGGCGACGGGGTGCGGGCACCACGTCGGTGCCCTCGTCGAACAGTGCCACTGCAGACCTTTCCGGCCGGTCGTTCGCGATCGGCGTACACACGACGACCCTGAGCGGCCCGCGATCGGGGCCGCGGGCGAAGCCGTGCGACTAGCGTAGAGCGCGACGACTTCCGCCCGCTGAAAGGCGCCTGACATGGCTGACGACGACACACCCGACCGCTCGGGTGAAGAAGAGTTCCAGGAGCTCTTGCGCAATCTGCTGGGCGGTGCGGGTGCCGACGGCGCCGGCATCGATCCTGCCGCCCTCGAGGGACTCTCGCGGCTGGGGGTCGACCCCGCGATGCTGCAGCAGATGATGGGGCAGATGCAGGCGGCGTTCGCGCAGGCGGGGCGGTCGGGTCAGGACGGCATCGACTGGAGCGCCGCACAGACGCAGGCGCTGCACCTGGCGAACAAGGACGGCCACGGCATCACGACCGGCGATCGCACCGAGTTCGACCAGGCCTTCGCTCTGGCCACGCTGTGGCTGAGTGAGGCCACCTCGATCTCGGAGCTCACCGGCGCCCCCGTCGCCATCACGCGAGGGCAGTGGGTGGAGCAGACCCTGCCCGTCTGGCAGGAACTCGCCGAGCCGGTCGCCGAGTCGATCTCAGGCGCACTCACCTCGGCGCTCGACGAGCAGACGCCGGAGGAGATGAAGCAGCTCGTGGCGGGTGCGGGAGCGTTCATGCGCCGTGTCGGCGGGTCGCTGTTCGCCGCGCAGCTGGGCGGCGTGATCGGCCAGCTCTCACTCGAGGTCGTCTCGGGGGGCGATGTGGGAATCCCCGTCATGCCCGACGGCACGGCCGCGATCCTCCCGCAGAACTTCGCCGACTTCGGCCGTGACCTCGAAGTCACCGACGACCAGCTCGCGCTCTACCTCGCGACGCGAGAACTCGCGCACGCGCGGCTGTTCCGCCACGCGCGCTGGCTGCGCCTGCACGTGATCTCGCAGGTGACCGACTTCGCGCGCGGCATCCACGTCGACACCAGCGCGCTGGAAGACCTCGCCGGGCGGTTCGACCCGTCGGCGCCGGAGGAGCTGCGGGCGGCGCTCGAGTCGGGCGCGCTGCTCCCCCAGCGCACACCCGCACAGGATGCCGCGTTGACCCGCCTCGAGAACCTGCTGGCGACGATCGAGGGCTGGGTCGACGTCGTGACGGCCGATGCCACGGCCAGGCTGCCCGAGGCGGCGAAGATCGCCGAGGCGGTGCGGCGCCGCCGTGCCGTCGGCGGCCCCGCCGAACGCGCCATGGGGTCGCTCGTGGGCCTCGAGCTGCGCCCGCGACGGCTCCGCGAGGCGGCGGCGATGTGGCGGGCGGTCACCGACGCGGTCGGCACGGCGGCGCGCGACAGCCTGTGGGACTACCCCGACCTCATGCCGGACGCGTCCGACATCGACGACCCGCAGAACCTCATCGAGCGACTGCGCGCGCGTGCCCGTGGCGAAGCGCCCCCGCGGGATGCCTTCGACGACGCGCTCGACGCCTTGCTCGCCGAAGCTGCCGGCGGCGACGCGCCCTCGGGCGACGCCGCGGGTGGGGCAGGATCGGGTGGCACGGCCGGTGACGCGGACGGCGAGCCCGGGACGGACGATCCGCGGCCGGTCTGATCGACCTGCCCTCCCCAGCCGGCCGATGCGTCCGGATTCGGCTTTGAGCTGTGGATAGCGCGGACGGTGAGCGGGGAGGGCGGGCAGGATCGGGGCATGCTCCGACTCGCCCCCTCCCAGCCGCCGCTGTGGCGCACGACGTCCTCGGTGCAGCTCGGCGCGGAGGGTGCCGTCCGCATCGACGACATCACCGGTTGGCAGGAGCTGCTGCTCGACGCCCTGCGTGAGGGCGTGCCCGATGCGATGGTCATGCCGATGGCCCGCAGCATGGGCGCTCCGGCAGCACAGGCAGAGGCGTTCGTCGCCGGCATCCGCGCCGTTCTCGTTCCCGGTCCCGGCGACCCGCTGGCCGTGCAGGCCGAACTGCCGAGCGGCCTCGGCCACACCGAGCGTGACGGGCTCGCGCACGGTTGGCACGCCGCGAACCTCGACGTCGGACCCGTGACCCGCTGGGCCGCGGAGGCCCCCGACGCGGCGCGCACGATGATCGTCGTGGCCGAGCGGCTCGTCGAGCCACGGCGTGCGGCGGCGCTGCTGTCCGCCGACATCCCGCACCTGCCGATCCTGCTCGCCGGCGACCGCGTGACGGTCGGGCCGCTCGTCATCCCCGGCGTGACGGCGTGCCTCGCCTGTCTGCACGAGCATCGCATCGACGCCGACCCCGCGTGGCCGACGCTCGCCGCTCAACTGGTCGGGAGAGAGTCGATGCGGACCGACCCGGCCCTCGTGCTCGAGGCGGCCGTCCTCTCGGGTCGTCTGCTGCACGCTGTGCGGCAGAACCCGGATGCCCGGGCGAGCCTGTCGGTGACGCTCAGCTCGGGCGACGTGCGGCGGATCTGGCGCGCGCATCGGCCGCACGAACGCTGCCTGTGCCGATCTCCTGAAGGAATCGCGACATCTGCCGCGGTCGCGCCGACGCACCCGCCGCGCCTCCCCGCTCCGACCACGACAGCGACAAGGATCGACCGGCCCGCGTGATGCCGACGTAGGCGAGTCGACGCTCTTCGTCGATGTCGTCGAAACTCGTCGCGTACGAGATCGGCAGCAGCCCCTCCGACATCCCGACGAGGTGGACGTGATCCCACTCGAGGCCCTTCGCGGCATGGAGCGTCGCGAGGGTCACGGTGCGCAGCGCGGGTTCGTGCTGGTCGCGGCCGCGCGCGATCAGCAGGTCGGTGAACGCCCGGAGAGTCGTGCCCTCCGGCGCGTCTTCGGCCAGCCGCAGGACGGCGGCGCGCGCCTCCCACGCATCGCGCAGGGCGCCGCCGGCCGGAGGGGGGTCGTCGGTGAGGCCGAGGGACCGCAGCACGTCGCGGACCGCCGCCTGGAACGTGGTCTCGACGGGCGCGACCGATGCCCCGCGCAGCGCCATGACCGCCTGACGCACCTCGGGCAGATCGAAGAAGCGCTTGCCGCCGAGGACGCTCGAGGCGATGCCGCGCGCAGCGAGTGCCCCGATCAGCGGCGCCGACTGCGCGTTGGCGCGGTACAGGACCGCAATCTGGTCGGGCCGCACTCCCGATGCCAACTGCGCCTCGATCGCCGCCGCCACGCCCGCGGCCTCGGCCGCGTCGTTCGGGTAGCCGGTGCGGGTCGGTGGGGCGCCCGCCGCGTCGCGCGGGCGCGCCGACGACAGGACGAGCGCACCCGGCCGGCCGCGCATGAGCGCGTTGGCGACCTCGAGGATCGCCGGTTCGGACCGGTAGTTCCGCTCGAGCCGGACGACCTGGGCATCGTCGTGCCGCGCTTCGAAGTCGAGGAGGAAGCGGGGGTCGGCTCCGGCGAACGAGTAGATCGTCTGGCTCGCGTCGCCGACGACGCAGATGTCGCGGCGGTCACCGAGCCAGAGTTCGAGCAGGCGATGCTGCACCGGCGACACGTCCTGGAACTCGTCGACCGTCAGGTGCCGGTACTGCTCGTGGACGGCGGCCGCGACGCGCGGCTCGGCCTCGAGCATGCCGGCGCATGCGAGCAGCACATCCTCGAAGTCGAGCTGACGGCGCTCGTCCTTGAGCTTCTCGTAGGCGCGCATCACGTCGGCGAGGGGTGACGCGCCGAGCGATCCGAGGCCGTCGGGGTGCAGCGCGGCATCCTGCTCGATGCTCCGCATGGCGACCTTGCGCCACTCGATGCGGCTCGCGACGTCGCGCAGGGTCGCGGCGTCCAGTCGCAGACCCAGTCCGTCGGCCGCCTGACCGAGCACGCGGACCTTCTTGTCGACGATCGAGGGGGCGGTGTCTCCGGCGACCTGGGGCCAGAAGAAGTTGAGCTGCGCGAGCGCCGTGGCGTGGAAAGTGCGCGCCGCGACGCCGTCGACGCCCAGAGCGCGCAGCCGCCCGCGCATCTCGCCGGCGGCCTTCGCCGTGAACGTGACGGCCATGACGCGCGACGGCGAGTACGCGCCGGTGTCGACGCCGTGTGCGATGCGGTGGGTGATCACGCGGGTCTTGCCGGTGCCCGCCCCCGCCAGGACGCACACCGGTCCGCGCAGCAGCGACGCCGCGGCCCGCTGCTGGTCGTCGAGGGCGTCGAGTGCGCTGCCGGTCACGGCGACCGCTCTACCCAGTCGGCGATGAGCCGATGCGCGATCGAGGCGGCACCGGGCAGGCCGAACGGCGCGGGATCGAGCTCGCCGCTGAGCACGGCGGCGAGTTCGGCGCGCGAGAACCAGCGGGCGTCGACGATCTCGACGCCGTCGGGGCGGGCGACGGATCCCGGCGCGACCCGCGCATGGAAGCCGAGCATCAGCGAGCGCGGGTACGGCCAGGCCTGCGAACCCCGATAGTGGCAGTCGACGACCTCGACCCCGGCCTCTTCGCGCACCTCGCGGACGATCGCCGACTCGAGCGACTCCCCCGACTCGACGAACCCGGCGAACGTGGAGTACATGTTGCGGTCGGCCCACAGCGCGTTTTTGCCGAGCAGAAGACGCTCGCCGTCGGCGGACGAGACCGCGACGATCACCGCCGGGTCGGTGCGCGGGAAGTGCTCTGCCCCGCAGTCGGGGCAATGGCGCGCCCACCCGGCGGCACGCACGCGCGTGCGCCCGCCGCACGCCGAGCAGTACGGAGCACCGGTGAGCCAGCGCCCGAGCGAGACGGCCTCGACCAGCAGTCCGGCATCGACGGCGTCGAGATCCGCGCCTGCGGACCGCAGCGGCGCCCACTGCACGTCGTCCGGCAGTGCGGCCACCGGCGGCGTCGCGGCGGCGCTCGCCGCCGCCAGGACGACAGCACGGCCCTCGGCGTCGCGCCCGAGGAACGCCCACTCGACGTCGGCGCCGACCTCCGCGACGGTGACGGTGTGGACGTGGCGACCGGATGCCGTGACCGTGCCGCGGTCGCCGTGCACGGCGACGACGCGCGTGTCGGAACGCTGCCGCAGTGCGTCGACGAGGTCCGGAGTGTCGCGCTCGTCCGCCGCGCGGTCGATGCCGCCGCGCGCGAGGGCAGGAGGTCTCGGAGTGTCGGATCGTGTCACGCGGGACCTCTCTTGCCGGGCGTGGCGCACGCTCTGACGCGGCGCAGGAGACCTACCCTGGGGGCATGGCACGCTCACCACTCACTCTAGCCGCGTCGGTGACCTCGGCCCTTCCCCGCGTCGTCGTGACGGGAGTCTCGCCGCTCAGTGAGGGCACGTCGGGCCGATACGACAGCGCGATCGCGGAACTCGAGGACGGTCGCCGCGTCGTCGTGCGCGTGCCGGTCGACGACCAGGCCGAGGCCGATCTGCGCAGCGAGTCGCACGCGCTGACATCGCTCACCGCCGGGGTGCGGGGCGTGCTGCCCTTCGGTGCACCCGATGTGCTCGGCGGCGCGCGCGTCGACGGGCGCCACGCGCTCGTCCAGACCCTGCTCCCCGGCTACCGCGTCGACGCCGCGCACGTGCCGGCCGGCCCCGGCATCGCGACGGCGCTCGGCGCCGCGATCGCCCACGTGCACGATCTGCCGGTGACGGTGGTGCGTGATGCCGGTCTCCCGGTGCTCACGGCGGCGCAGGTGCGCGACGAAGCCGAGCGGCTGCTCGATCGCGCCGAGGCGACCGGCCTGCTGCCGTTCGGGCTGCTGCGCCGCTGGAGCACGGCACTGGCAGCCGACCCGCTGTGGCGCTTCGAGACCACGGTCGTGCTGGGCGGCGCCGACCCGGCATCCTTCGTCTTCGAGGACGACGCAGACGGGGTCCCGCGCGTCACCGGCCTGCTGACGTGGGGAGCGCTCAGCGTGGGCGACCCGGCGATCGACCTGCGGTGGACGGCGTCGGCTCCCGACGCCCGGGCCGACGTGCTCGACACCTACGCGCGGGCATCGCACCGGGCACCCGACGCTCTGCTGGCCGAACGCGCACGCCTGCACGCCGAGCTCGAGTTCGCGCGCTGGCTCGTGCACGGTCACGCCACGGGTGCGGGCGATGTCGTCAGCGACGCGGTCGCGCTGCTCGAGACGCTCGATGAGAGCGTCCGGGATCAGCCCGCGATCTCGCACGGCGCCGTGACCGTCGACGATGCCATCGCGGCCAGCTCGCGCGTACCGGCCGGGGCCGGCCCCATCGACACGTCGATGCACACCGACACGTTCGACCCCGACACCCTCGCGGCGTTCGTCGCCGATGAGACGGCACGGGCCGCGCAGACCGACGATGCGAGCGGCGATGAGACGGCCCCGATCGAGCTGTCGGAGTGGGGCGGACTGCACGGCGACACCGGCGGACAGCCGACGGGAGAGTCGGCATCGGTCGCCGAAGTGCGGGGCGGCGGCGACCGCGCCGCCGACGACGACACGCGAGGCGACGGGCAGGGCGACGCACGCGGTGGTGCACACGGTGACGACGATCCCGGTGAGGCGGCCCGCAACGCGATGCGCCGCTGGACCGGCACCGCCTGACGGCACCGCTCAGTCGCGGATGACGAGGTCGTCGGCGACGTAGTACAGCGCGACGTCGATCTCGTCGAGGGGCGTTCCGGTGCGTTCGTGGTACGCACGCCGGTAGAGCCGCAGCTGCAGCAGGCGTTCGTCGCGCTCGGGCACCGTGCGCGGCGGCCGACCCGTCTTCCAGTCGACGATCTCGATCCGGTCCCCGCGCCGGTATACGGCGTCGAGCTTGCAGATCGCGATGTGCGGCCGCCCGTCCGGCAGCAGGTCGTCGAGGACGACGTCGATCTCGACCTCGACCTCGATCGGCCGCAGCGGCCCCCATTCCGATGCCAGGAACCGCGCTTTGAGGTCGTCGAGCGCACGGGCGTCGCCGGAGTCGGCCTCGGAGGTGTCTTCGTCGAGCTCCCATAGCGCGTCATCGGGCGACGCGCCGGCGCCGGCGATCCCTGACCTCTCCTCGACCCACGAATGGAACAGCGTCCCCAGCCGGGTCTGCCGGTACGGCCGTTCGGGCATCGGTCGTGCGAGGGCGGTGACCGCGCCGTGGTAGTCGGCGACGAAGTCCTTGTAGTGCGACGCCGGAAGACGCGTCGGCGCCCATCCTCGCCCGCCGCCCGCGTGTGCGGCGCGTTCTGCCCGCTCCGCGAGCAGCAGTGCGAGCTCGTCGGACGGAGCGACGCGCGCACTCCGCTGCGCCGCCCGCACGGCGGCCGCGGCCGACGCGACGCGTGCTCCGCGCGCGCCGAGCGGATCGATCGGCCACGACAGCAATCGGCTCTGGTCGAGGTACGGGTCGTCCCCCGGGTCGCCGGGCTGGTCCCATGTCGCCGCCGTCGCAGCCGCGACCTCGCGCAGGAAGTCGCTCGGCGGTCGCGGTGAGCGGGTCCCCGACCACGCCGATCCCGTCAGCAGCAGATGGTCGCGCGCCCGGGTGACCGCGACGTAGGCGAGCCGGCGCTCCTCCTCGAGCTGACGGGCCTGCAGCGCCGTCTTGAACGCCGCGAGCGCGTCGCGAAGGTCCTGTTGCGTCGGAGCCTCGTCCTCGTCCCACCCGAGGCGCGGCAGCCACGCGCGGTCGCCGCGGAACGGGTACGGCAGCACGCCGAACCGCAGCCAGCCGAGGCCGTCGCGCGGTTTCGCGGGCAGCTCGTCGTCGACGGCGCGCACGATCGCCACGGCATCCCATTCCAGTCCCTTCGATCCGTGGATCGTCAGCAGCTGGACGACGCCCGGCTCGGGCGGCTCGGTGCGCGGGGCGAACTCGTCGATGCGCTCGGCGCGGTCGAGCCAGGCCAGCAGCGCCGGCAGCGAGCCGCTCTCGTCCGCCGCCAGGAACCCCTGCAGCTCATCGAGGAACGCGCGCACCTGATCACTCGCGACGCGCGCGGGGCCGCGCGCCTCGTTGGCCGCCAGTTCGATGTCGAGGCGCAATTCCCCTTCGATCAGACGGACGAGTTCGGGAACGGGCAGCCCGGCGGCCCGGCGCAGGCCGGCGAAGACCGCGGAAGCCTCACGCAACCGCTCGCGCCCGGCCTGCGAGAACGCGGCGAGCCAGCCGTGGCCGTCGCCGTGCCGTCCGAGGAAGTCGAGCGCATCGATGAGCGAGGCGCGGTCATCCCCCGCACGCCGCAACTGGGCGATCACCTCGGCGTCGAGGGCCTGCAGCGCGGCGTCGTGCCGGCCGATCCGCCGCGCCAGCGCATCGAGGGTCCGCAGGTCGGGCAGCCCGATCGACCAGCGCGGTCCGCTCAGCAGCCGGATCAGCGCCGACCCGGCGCGCGGGTCACTGATGACGCGCAGCGCCGCGACGACGTCGACGACCTCGGGAGTGGACAGCAGCCCGCCGAGGCCGAGGATGCGATGCGGGATGCCGTGTCGCCCGAGCGCGTCGGCGAAGCGCACCATGTGCTTCTTGGCGCGGAACAGCACCGCCCCGGTCGGCGGAGCATCCGCGCGGTGGCTTCCGTCCCCCTCATCGGCGGCGCTCGCGCGGACCCGGACGAACCACTGCGCGACGCGCTCAGCTTCGGCATCCACATCGTCGTCCCAGCCGATCTCGACTGCCCCGATCGGCGCATCCGGACGCGGGCGCAGCGCACCCACCTGCACGGGAGTGCGCGCGGCGAGCGGGGCGAGCAGCGCGTTCGCGGCGTCGAGGACGCGGGTGCTGTTGCGCCAGCTCGTCAAGAGCGAGAAGTCGCGGGCACCGCCACCGGGCGCGAACGCGCGCGCGAACCCGCCCAGGTTGCCGGCACTCGCGCCGCGCCAGCCGTAGATCGACTGGTGCGGGTCGCCGACCGCCATCACGGCGGTGCCGGCGAACAGCGCGGCCAGCAGATCGCTCTGCGCGACCGAAGTGTCCTGGTACTCGTCGAGCAGGACGACGCGGTAGCGGGCGCGCAGGGCCTCGCCGACCGCCGCATGGGCGCGCACGATCTGCAGCGCGCCGGCGACCTGGTCGGAGAAGTCGATCAGACCGCGTCGACGCTTCTGCGCGTCGTACTCGCGCGCCAATCCCGTCAGGGCACCGAGGCCGTCGACCGCCGTCAGGGCCTTCTCGACGTCGGCGTAGACGCCCGTCCCCCGCCGCGTCGAGGGCCGCTCACGGACACGCGCCACCTGCGCGGGCAGTGCCGCGACGGCGTCGAGATCGGCGAGGTTGTCGACCGCGTCGCGGGCGATGCGCAGCGCGGCGTCGATGATCGTCGAGGGCCGGTACGTGAGGTGCTCGAGGCGCGGGTCGTCGCTCGCGTTGACGACGCCCCTCATCAGCAGCCAGGCGGCCGACTCGGTCAGCACCGCCGACTCCGGGTCGCGCCCGATGCGCACGGCGTTCTCGCGCACGATCTGGTCGGCGAAGCTGTTGTAGGTCGCGACGGTGGGGCGGTGCAGCAGCGCATCCGCATCGTCGTCGACGGCTGACGCGGACACCCGGCCGACAAGCTCGTCGAGCGCCTGGCGTCGCGCCGCGTCGCGTTCGTGAACGGGCGCGGGCGCGCGTTCGATCTGCCCGAACACGTCGAGCGCACCCGCGCGGTGGAGGGTCTCGAGGTGCACCAGCAGTCCGCGCCGCTGGAACTCGGCGAGCCGCGCGAGCCGGCGCTGAATGCGCTCGGCGAGCTCTCCGGCCGCCTTGCGGGTGAAGGTGAGCCCCAGCACCTCGTCGCGGCCCACGAGACCGTTCGCGACGAGCCATACGACCCGCGACGCCATCGTCTCGGTCTTGCCGCTGCCCGCCCCGGCGACGACGAGGGCGGGTTCCATCGGCGCGGCGATCACCGCGGCCTGTTCGCCGGTCGGGGGGAACTGCCCCAGGGCGGCGGCGATGGCTTCGGGCGAGAGGATCATGCGCTGCTCACCGGCCCGATCGTGTGAATGCGGCACAGCCCGTGCGTGTGGTCGTCGCGGCAGTGCGCCTCGTACGGCGCGAGGAACTCCCGACCCCCCATCACGCCGACGGCGGCCGCGATGCGATCGGTGAACGCGGCGCGGGTCTCGTCGTCGAACGGCGGCTGCGCGGGCGTCGCGTACGGGGCGCCGCGGGTCGGGCGCAGGACGAGCAGCTTCGCTCCGCCCGAAGGGTGACCGGATGCCGCCGGGATCGCGTCGTGCTCCAGCGCGAGCTGGTAGGCGCTGAGCTGTGGATTGCCGACGGCCGCGGCCGGCCCCGTCGCCTGCGTGCGCCCCGTCTTCAGATCGACGATGACGACGGTGCCCGCAGCCGTCAGCTCGACTCTGTCGACGGTCCCGCTGATCACGGCGGGCAGCGCGGCACCGGCCACCGGCATCTGCAGCTCGAAATGAGGCTCCGCGCCGATCAGGGTCGTCCCGGAGTCGATCGCGTCGCGCAGATAGCGGCTCAGTCGCGAGACGAGATCGCGAGCGCGCGTGCGCTCGGTGCGTTCGATCCAGGCGGCGTCGAACTCGAGTTCGCCCCACCGACTCTCGACCGCCTGCCACAGGAGGTCTTCGTCGGCGCCGTCCGCGTGCTCGAGGGCGGCATGGATGAGCGTGCCGAGCCCCGCGCCGACGCTGCCCGCGTCGCCGCCGAGGTCACCGATCACCCAGTCGAGCTGGCACACGTCGATCGCCTCGAGCTTCGAGGGAGACACGCGCACCGCTTCAGCATCGAGGTCGTAGAGGGGCCCCGTGCTCGTCGGCTCCGCCATGCCGTACCAATCGGCCGGGTCGGCGCCCGCGACGCCGGCATCCGCCAGCAGCGCGAGCTGCCCTGCGGCCGCGGCGCGCTCCGCGGCCGCAGACCGGGTATCGGTGAGGGCGCGGCGATGCTGCGCGACCAGCCCGCGCAGCGTCAGCGGGTGCTCGGCGCCCGGCGGCGCGGGCTCGGCGGTCGGCAGAAACTCGAAGAGCACGCTCGGCCCGGTGTCGTCGTCGTCGACGGCGGTGACGATCAGGCGCGAGCGCGCGCGGGTGATCGCCCGCACGAAGAGGCGCAGCTCGTCGTGCAGCACCCCGCGCCGCAGGTCGAGCGCGTCGGCCTGCTCCCCCGCCGCGGCAGGCCCGAGACGCCACGTGTCGAACAGGCTGCCGCGGGTGCGGAGGTTGGGCCAGACACCGTCCTGCACGCCGGCGACGACGACGGTGTCGAACTCGGTCGCCAGGGCCGATGCGGGCGTCAGCACCTGCACCACCCCGCCGGGCAGCGGCGCGCTCAGGCGGTCTTCGGCCACGTCCGATGCCAGCACGCCGCGCACGAACGACAGCGCCGAGGTGCCGTCGGCGCGCTCCCCGTGCCGTTTGGCGGCTTGGAACAGGGCGACGACGTCGTCGAGGTCCCGACGCGCCTGCTCGGCCAGCGGCCCCGTCGCTCCCGCCGCCTCGCGCAGCGCCCGCTCGCGCCCCGAGCGTTCCCACGCCGTCCACAGCAGCTCGTGCGCGGTCGCCCCCTCGCTCAGCTGCTGCGCCAGTTCGTCGAGTGTGCGCGCCACTCGCGCCGCGCGCCTGCCCTCGCGGGTGTCGAGCAGCTCGAACTCGAGAGAATGCCGCAGCGCCGACGCGAGCAGCTCGGCGGCCGACGCGACCGGCTCGTCGCCCGCGGCGCGCAGCGCTTCGTGGCGCAGCCCCGTCCGCAGGCGGCGTACCTCGACCGCGTCGAGCCCGCCCCCGCGCAGCGCGTCGAGCACGTCGTCGCCGTGCCAGTCGTCGCCCGACGCGAGGTCGACCAGGCGCAGCAGGTCGCGCACGGCACGGGTCTCGCCGAGCGTGCGGCCCTGGCCGGCTGAGGTCGGCACGTCGCGCGCGGCGAGCTCGGTCTCGAGCGCGGCGACCTGCCGACTGTCATGCGCGATCACGGCGCACTGCTCCCAGGCGACGCCGTCGTGCACATGCCGCTCGCGCAGCAGGCGCGCGATCGTGTCGTACTCCTCGCCGACCGAGCGCAGCGCGAATGCGCGCACCGACGCATCGGTGGTCGCTGTGCGGCTCGCTCCGGGGGTCGCGCGGGCCGGGGCGCGACGGTGCGCCACGACACCGCTCGCGCCGATGCGTGCCGTGACCTCCGCGGAGAGCTCACGCAGGGCATCCGTGCCGCGGTGGACCGTGCCCAGCACATGCAGCGGCACCCCGTGACCGAGGCGTGCGAAGTTCTCCGGCGTCGCGCCGCGGAAGGTGCCCGCGCCGACATCGGGATCGCCGAACGCGAGCACCGCGATGCCGCGCGCCCGGCACGCCTCGAGCAGCTCGACGCCGCCGAGCGTCAGCTCCTGAGCATCGTCGACGATGATCGCCCGCAGCCGGCCCGTGACCCCCAGCTCGGGCGCCCCGTGCGGGAGGGTCCGCAGCAGTCCGATCGCCTCGCGCACGAGCCCCGCCGCGTCGCGGTGTGCACCGCGCATGCGGCCGCGCACGAGATGCAGCTCGCGGGCGAAGGTTGCCAGGGCGATCCACGCCTCGACATCCGACTCGCGCCCGAGCTCGGCGAGCCGGACGGGCTCGATGCCGAGCGTCGTGCACTCGGCGACGAACGCGCGCAGCTCGGCGCGGAATCCGCGCGTCGCACGGATCTCGGGGCCGAGCCACGTCGGCCACCGGCTGCGCCCCGTCGAGACCTCGTCGTCGGTGTCGCCGTCGAGCAGATCCTGGATGATCCGGTCTTCGTCGGGCCCGGTGAGAAGCTGCGGCCGGGCGAGCCCGCGCGCCGCGGCGTCGGCGTGCACGATGCGGAAGGCGAACGCCGCGAGCGACCGTGCGAGCGGGCCGGGGGTTGCGATCCGCACGGCCACGGCGAGCCGGTCCCGCAGCGCGGTCGCCGTCGCACGCGTCGGGGTGAGCACGATCAGCTCGTCCGGCGCGACCGGGCCGACGCCCCCGCTGAGAGAGGCGTCGGTGAGCAGCGCGCGCACCCTCTCGACGACGGTGTCGGTCTTGCCGCTGCCCGGCCCGCCGACGACCAGCCCCGAGGCCTGGGCGGGCAGCGTGACGACGGCGCGCTGCGCGGGATCGAGGGGCATGTGCTCAACGCTATCCGGCGCGGCCGACACCGGCTTCCGCCGCGTTCGCGCACAGCGAGCGCGATGCGGACCGGCCGCGCGGATCGTGTCGTAGAGTCGAGATGGGCCCGCGCTGCGGGCCCAGACGCTCCCCCGAAAGGCACACACCGTGGAGATCCGCATCGGCATCGCGAACACCGCCCGCGAGCTCAACTTCGAGTCCGACCAGTCGGCGGATGCCGTCGCGAAGGCCGTGTCGGCAGCGCTCGAGGGCGGTCAGCCCGCCGTCACCTTCACCGACGTGAAGGGCAACTCGTACATCGTCCCCACCGCGGGCATCGCCTTCGTCGAGGTCGGGACCGAAGAGTCCCGTCGCGTCGGCTTCGTCGCCTGACCGGCAGCGACGTGGAGATCCTGCTCGCGCTCATCTACGGCGCGGCGTACGGCCTGGTGCTGCACTACCTGATGGCCGGCCGCGTCTCGCGCGGCGCTGCGCTCGCGCCGCTGCTGGGCGCCGCGCTCGGCGGCGTGACGTGGCTCGTGCTGACCTGGGCCGGTGTCGCGACGACGAACCCGTGGATCTGGGTCGTGTCGATCGTGGTGCCGACGATGGTCGTTCCCGTCGTGCTGATCGCGCTCACGCGCACCCGCGAGGCCCACGACGCCCGCGAGCGCGTGCGCCTGAAGATCGTCTGATCAGGCGTCGAGGTCGATCGCGGCCATCCGCCGCGCGTGCCCGGCCAGCAGGGCCGTGAACACAGGTTCGACCTTCTTCTCCTCCGCGGCATCCAGCGTGCTCGGGCGCAGCGCGCCCCGCGCGATGAGCAGAGTGTCGCCGACCAGCCGCCTGCCCCACAGCGCCAGCAACGGCTTCCACTGCGCGTCGGCCGCGATCGCGTCGGTGATGATCTGGGTCAGCGCCTGACGGTCGTCGTCGGCGCCGAGGATCTGCGCGACCCGCCGGCCGGTCGCTGCGTAGCTCGCCGAGAGCGCGACGTAGAAGTCGTCGAGCATGCCCGCCGTGATGTGCACCGACAGCATCGTCTCCAGGGGGCGCGCGCCGTGCGTCGCCCGGCGGTACGCGTCGAGCGGCTCGCGGAACGGCAGCATGATGTCGAGCGGGTCGTCGCCGCGTTCCCGGATGACGGCGACGAGCTCGCGGTGCTTGAGCAGGGCGGCCCCCGCGGCGCGTGAGAGCGACTCCTTGTGCGAGAGCTCCGGTGTCGGCGCGATCAGCTGGCTGAGCGTCTCGAAGTAGCCCAGCTGCAGATACGCCGCCTGCCCCAGGAACGTGTCGATGTCGGGGGCGAGCTCTTCGAAGTCCACCCGCTGCACGTCGCCGAAGTCGCCGCGCGAACGCACCTTCAGCGTGCGGGGCGCGCTGCGATCACGCTGCCAGGGCCAGGTCACCACGCCTACAGCCTAGAGGGGGTCGCGCGCCGCCCAGGCTCTCGGGCGCGCTCCGGTAGGCTGGACCGGTCCCGGCGACGGATCGGGACCCCCGCGCCTGTGGCTGAGTGAAGGGCGTGGACATCTTCACCCGGCGGCCTCTCACCGCCAGACAGGCACGTAAGAAGTGACCACTTTCGCAGACATGGGCGTCGACGCCGACATCGTCGGGGCGCTCGCGGCAAAGGGCATCGTCGATGCCTTCCCCATCCAGGAGCAGACGATTCCGCTCGGTCTTCCCGGCCAGGACATCATCGGCCAGGCCAAGACCGGCACGGGCAAGACGTTCGGCTTCGGCATCCCGGTCGTGCAGCGACTCGGGCTCGACCCCGCTCCCGGCGTCAAAGCGCTCATCGTCGTCCCGACCCGCGAACTCGCCGTCCAGGTCTACGAAGACATGGACATGCTGACCTCCAATCGATCGACGAGCGTCGTCGCCATCTACGGCGGCAAGGCGTATGAAGGCCAGATCGACCAGCTCAAGGCCGGTGCGCAGATCGTCGTGGGCACGCCCGGGCGACTGATCGACCTGAACAACCAGCGCCTCCTCGACCTGTCGAACGCGACCGAGGTCGTGCTCGACGAGGCCGACAAGATGCTCGACCTCGGGTTCCTGCCCGACATCGAGAAGATCTTCACCAAGGTCTCGCCGGTGCGCCACACGATGCTCTACTCGGCCACCATGCCGGGCCCGATCGTCGCCCTCGCGCGCCGGTTCATGTCGAACCCGATCCACATCCGCGCGACCGACCCCGACGAGGGCCTCACGCAGGCGAACATCAAGCACCTCGTCTACCGCGCGCACTCGCTCGACAAGGACGAGGTCATCGCCCGCATCCTGCAGGCCGAGGGCGCCGGCAAGGTCGTCATCTTCACCCGCACCAAGCGTGCGGCGCAGCGCCTCGTCGACGAGCTGAACGACCGTGGATTCAACGCGGGCGCCGTGCACGGCGATATGAGCCAAGAAGCGCGCGAGCGCTCGATG
>Ga0160441_100523_pt1 | contig 26700 bp, 25 predicted proteins | sample HID1971K_E1MG_FD_108260 | JGI IMG/M metagenome (GOLD analysis project Ga0160441, IMG submission 108260) | Enriched millipede-associated microbial communities from UW Madison campus, WI, USA - HID1971K_E1 MG | ecosystem: Host-associated > Arthropoda: Insects > Digestive system > Unclassified ... | reverse complement strand
TGTAGCTCACCGTGAAGTGCTCGGGGCGGCACATCAGGTAGCTGCGGTGCTGCTGGATCCGGCCATCGGACGGTGAGCCTGTCGAAGCGGCGGCGGTCTCGGCGGGTGCGGGGGCGATGTCGTTGGACATGTGTCTCCTTGCGAAGTGCGGCGGACGCTGTCCTGAGGCCCGGCGGATCCGTCATCTCGGTTGCTGAGCCTGACGAAGGGCGATCCGGGCACGCCGAGACCATTGTCTCACGCACACTGCGCGCGGCCTGGGAGCCGGAGCGGAGTGGATGCCGCACCCTCAGTCCGCGAGCACCACGATCTTGCCCGCGACATGGCCGTCGGCGACTTCGGCGAGCGCGTCTCCCGCGCCTTCGAACGGGGAGGTGCGCGCGATGACCGGACGCAGCTCGCCCCCCGCGGCGAGCGCGACGAGGCGGGCGAGCACGTCGGGCCGAGCGGTCGCGGCGAGCGGCACGAGCGGGCGCCTCGAGCCGATCGACATGAGTCCGGCGCGCAGCAGGCGCCCGATCGGGCCGAGCACGCGGCCGCCCTCGCCCGAGACCAGCACGACCCGGCCACCGTCGTGCACCAGCCGCCGCAGTGCTCGCAGCGGCGCGGTGCCGGCGATGTCGAGCACGGCGTCGAACCTCCCCTCGCCGAGCTCGCTACCGCCGGGCTGCACCCGGCGGTAGTCGAAGGCGCGGACGGCGCCGAGCGATTCGACGAGGGCGCGGTTGCGCTCCCCGCACAGGGCCCACACCTCAGCGCCGCGCAGCGCGGCGAGCTGCACGGCGAACGTGCCGACACCACCGGACGCCCCGATGACCAGCACGCGCGGGCAGTCGCGGCCGTCGGCGGCCCCGAGCCCGGCCTTGTCGAGCGCCTGCCAGGCCGTTCCTCCGGCGACGGGCAGTGCGGCGGCCCGCACGGGGTCGAGCGCCTCCGGACGCGGCACCAGCCGATCCGCCGGCGCGAGGGCGTATCGCGCGAGCGCGCCGCCGGGCAGTTCGCCGACCACCTCGTCGCCCACCACCACCCCGGCGACGCCCCGGCCGACGGCGACCACGGTGGCGGCGGCATCCATCCCCCGCACCGGCTGCCGCGGGCGCCGAAGGCCGAACGCGAGACGCACGAGCAGCGGCTCGCCGCGCATGACGCGGGTGTCGCCGTTGTTGAGGCCGCAGGCGCGCACGCGCAGCAGCACCTGGCCGCGGGCCGGCACCGGCACCGCGACATCGTGGAGCGCGACCGCGTCGGCCTGGCCGTAGCGGTCCTGTCGCCACGCCGGCATGGTCCCGGTGAAAGCGTCTGCAGACATGTCATTCCCCCGGATAGTCGAAGAGGTCGTCGAGGCCGACGCCGAACGCGCGGGCGAGCTGGAAGGCGAGTTCGAGGCTCGGCGAGTAGCGCCCCTGCTCGATCGCGATGAGCGTCTGCCGCGTCACGCCCACGGTGCGGGCGAGGTCTGCCTGCGTCATGCCGGCACCCTCGCGCGCCGCGCGGATGGAGTTGGTGACCCTGGTGGGCTTGACCATCAGACGAGCCCGCGACGGTAGGCGATGACGCTCGCGACGCCGCCGACGATGCTCGCGCCGATGGTCCACAGCATGATCGGCACCCAGTCGACCTCGGTGAGGGGTGCCCCGTCCGCCTGCTGCAGCACCACCACGACGTACACGATCATGCCGACGACACTGACGATGAGGCTCGCCCAGATGTTGCGCTCTTCGTAGACCATGACCCCGCCCTCCTCGTGTAAAGAATCTTTGACACTTGCACGCTATGCCGAGACACATCGAGATGTCAAGGATTCTTTACATTGCCGCGGATGCCTCGCCTCGGCCACAATGGTCGACGATGGGCCGATCAGGCCTTACAACGTTGTAGGCTCGGAGCACGCCGCCGACCGGGGAGTCGACGGCATCGAAGCGATCGGGGGCGGGCGATGGCGGCAACGCTGCACGACGTCGCGCGCCTGGCCGGTGTGTCGATCAAGACCGTGTCGAACGTCATCAACGACTACCCGCACATCCGCCCCACCACCAGGGAGCGCGTCGAGGCGGCGATCGCCGAACTCGGCTACACCCCCAACCTCACCGCGCGCAGCCTCCGCTCCGGGCGCACCGGGGCGATCGCCCTGGCGGTTCCCGACCTCGCGCTGGCGTACTTCGCCGAGCTGGCGGCATCCGTCATCGCCGCCGCTGAGGCATCGGGATTCGTCGTGACGATCGAGCAGACCGGCAGCGGCGGCAGGCAGCGAGAGATCGATCTGCTCACGAGCCCCCGCCGCAAGATGAGCGACGGCCTGATCTTCAGCCCGCTGGAGATGAGCCAGGACGACGTCGCGCACCTGAACGTCGACTACCCGCTGGTGCTGCTCGGCGAGCGCATCTTCGAGGGACCCACCGACCACCTCACGATGCGCAACGTCGAGGCCGCGCGCGCCGCCACCGAGTACCTCATCGACTCGGGGCGCCGCCGCATCGCGATCGTCGGCGCGCACGAGGGCGAGCTGATCGGCTCGGCCGCGCTGCGTCTGCGGGGCTACCGCGAGGCGCTGGAGTCACGCGGCATCCCGTTCGACGGGCGCCTCATCGGACCATCGATCGAATGGCACCGCGCCAACGGCGCCCGGTCGATGCGCGAGATCATCGAGCGCGGCGCGGAGTTCGACGCCGTCTTCGCCCTCAACGACACCCTGGCCTTCGGCGCCATGCGCGCGCTGCAGGAGGCGGGACTGCGCGTGCCCGACGACGTCGCCGTCATGGGCTTCGACGACATCGACGAGGCGCAGTACTCGATCCCGTCGCTGTCCACCGTCGACCCCGGCCGCGCCTGGATCGCGCGCACCGCCGTGACGACCCTCATCGAGCGCATCGAGGGCCTCGACGCTCCCCCGCGCCTGCTGCTGGCCGACTTCGAGCTCGTGCAGCGCGAGTCGGCCCCCGCCATCTCCCGCTGACCCTCCGCCGACCTCCGCTCTCCGCTCCTCCTCGCGCTCGTCCCCCCGCCCCTGCCCGCTCCGGCCCCGAACTGGAGAGGGTGACACGGCGCACGACAGGACACACCAGGCGGGCCAGGCGAGCCGCGCGGGCGCAGCCGCGCGGGCGCAGCCGCGCGGGCGCAGCCGCGCAGCCGCGCGAGCCGCGCAGCCGCGCAGGCGCGGGCGCAGCCGCGGCGGCGCTACGCGACCGGCGGCCACTCCACGTGCGGCCAGCCGTCCCGCCACTGCAGTGGCAGCAGGCCGAGGCGGAACTGCCCGTCGAGGTCGGCGTCATACCAGTGGAACGCGAGCAGCCCGCCCGACACCGACTGCCCGCCGGGGCCGACGCGCGTGCCGTCCGTGGCCAGGACGGGCGTGCCGCCGTCTTCGAGCAGCGGCACACCGTCGGCGTCGACGTACGGCCCCGTAACGTCCTTCGCGCGCCCGACCGCGATGTTGTACGTGCTGTCGGCGCCCTGGCAGCACGAGTCGCGCGAGACGAACAGGTAGTAGTACCCGTCGTGCGCCACGATGTACGGCGCCTCGATCGCGTTCGGTGGCGACTGCCGGTCGGCCAGGTGCAGCGGTTCGTCGCCCTCGGTGCCGGCGGCACGCAGTCCGCTCGGCCACTCCAGCGGCACCATGCGGATGCCGCTCCAGAACGAGCCGAACGCCATGAAGGGCTCGCCGTCGGCGTCTTCGACGATGCCCGGGTCGATCGCGTTGAAGTCGGTGCCCGCCGACTCGATCACGACGCCCTGGTCGACCCACTCATAGTCGGGATCCTCGGGGTTGAGGGTGGTGTTCGTGGCAAGCGCGATGAGCGACGTGTTCTTGCCGAACGTCGACGCCGAGTAGTACAGGTACCACGTGCCGTCGTGCTCGTAGAGCTCGGGCGCCCACAGGTTGTCGACCCCGGGCACGGCGTCGACGAGCCACTGAGGCTTCTCGTCCCACACGGTCCCGGCGTCTTCCCAGTCCGCGCCGTCGTCCGACCGCCGGATCTGGATGTTGCCGTCGCCGATCCGCCCGTTGCCGGTGGAGTAGATGAACGACGGCCCGCCGTCCTCCCCCGCCACGAACGCCGGGTCGTGCACGAACGTGTCGCCGGTGAGCTCGGGCGCCGCAGGGGCGCCGGAACAGCCTGTCGCGACGCCCGCGATGAGGACGAGGGATGCCGCCACCGCCGCCGCGCGGGCGCCGAGGCGTCCGCGCACCCGGGGCCGCGGCATCCCCTCGCCGTCGCAGGTCTCACGGACGCACGCCGAGGCGTGCCGGAAGCTGCGTTCGTGAGACATGAGCCGGATCACGCCAGCGCGATCGCCGACCACGACACCGGAGGAAGGGTGACCGTGAGCGTGCCACCCTCGAGCACGGCGCCGTCGAGGGTCTTCAGCCCCACACGCTCCTGGTCGGCGAGCGTGTTCTTGGCGTACACGTCGTCGTCCCACACCGTGACGGCCTCGGCGACCGTCGCGACGCCGAGCTCCGACAGGTCGACGGTGACCTCGATCGCCTCGGTCAGGCTGCGGTTCACGAGGAACACCGCCGCCGCACCGTCGTCGGCGGTGACCACCGAATCGACCAGCGGCGCATCGCCGTAGACGGCGGTGGCGTAGGTGCCGGCGTCGACGCGGGGCTTGAGCACCTCGCCGCGCGCGAGGCGCGAGGTCACCGAGAACGGGAAGAACGTCGTCTGCCGCCACGCGGCGCCGCCCGGCTCGGTCATGATCGGCGCGATGACGTTCACGAGCTGCGCGAGCGAGGCCGAGGCCACCCGGTCATGGTTCTTGAGCAGCGTGATCATGAGGTTGCCCAGCACGACGGCATCCGCCACCGAGTACACGTCCTCCAACTGACGAGGGGCGTACCGCCACTCGTCGTTGACCTCGTCGGACTCGCGGTGCTCGTCGAGGTACCAGATGTTCCACTCGTCGAACGAGAGCTTGATCTTCTTCTTGGACTTGAGCTTGTTGCCCACGTGGTCGGCCGTCGCGACGACCGTCTCGATGAAGTACTGCATGTCGATCGACGACGCGAGGTACGAGCCGAGGTCGCCGCCGCGCTCCTGGTAGTACGCGTGGCACGAGATGAAGTCGACGTGGTCGTATGCGTGCTCGAGCACGGTGCGCTCCCAGTCGCCGAAAGTCGGCATGGCCGAGCCCGACGACCCGCACACCACGAGTTCGAGCGTGCGGTCGGCCGCCTTCATGGCCTGCGCGGTGCGGGCGGCGAGCTTGCCGTAGTCGTCCGCCGTCATGTAGCCGGTCTGCCAGGGGCCGTCCATCTCGTTGCCCAGGCACCACATCTTGATGCCGTGCGGCTCGGGCGTGCCGTTGGCGATGCGCTGGTCGCTGAGCGCCGTTCCCGACGGGTGGTTGCTGTACTCGAGCAGGTCGAGGGCTGCTTCGATCCCGCGCGTGCCGAGGTTGACCGCCATCATGAGCTCGGAGCCGGTGAGCTTCAGCCAGCGCGAGAACTCGTCGACGCCGACCTGGTTGGTCTCGAGCGAGTGCCACGCGAGGTCGCGGCGCACCGGGCGCTGGTCGCGCGGGCCGACCGAGTCCTCCCACCGGAAGCCCGATACGAAGTTGCCGCCGGGGTAGCGGATGGTGGTCGAGCCGAGCTCGCGCACGAGGTCGACGACGTCGAGGCGGAAGCCGTCCTCATTGGCGGTGGGGTGGCCGGGCTCGTAGATGCCGTCGTAGACGCAGCGGCCGAGGTGTTCGACGAACGAGCCGAAGATGCGGCGGTCGATCGGGGCGACGACCGCCTCGCGGTCGACCGAGATGCGGGCGGTGGCGGGTGACGTGGTCACGTTTCTCCTCCAGGGACGGGCCGGCTGCAGGCAGCACGGCATGACGGTGCGGGGCGCGCCCGCGAGTTCGTGGGTGTTTCAGCGGTGGGATGCCGCCGGCGCAGGCATCGGGTCGGCCCGGCGGTCGGCGGCACGGGGGTGATCGGGATCGAGCGCCGCGAGGCGGTGGTCGACGAACCAGCCCGCGACGAACAGCACGACGGCGAACCCGACGAGCGGGACGAGCACGGGCAGCAGCCCCAGCGCGGCGCCGATGACCGCGAGCGTGGCCAGCAGCGCGAGGCTCATGACGGGCGACGTGAACGGCAGCACGGCGGCATAGCGCAGCACCGCGCCGGGCTTCTCGTCGTAGCGCACGGCGACGGTGAGGGCGCTCACGAAGGCGAGCAGCGCCGCGGCCCCGACGATCCACGTGAACCCGGCGAGCGCGGCGGCGACGCGTGCGTCCAGCGCGGGCAGCGCGGCCGTGTCGAGAGCGAGCAGCACGGCGACGGCGCCGAAGGGCAGGCCGATGAGGTTGGCACGCCAGAACTCGGCGCGATAGGTGCGCACGAAGACGCGCACAAGGCCGGCCTCGAGCGCACCGTCCCGCATGCGTGTGAGGCACGCGGTGGCGGCGAGGGCGGCCGGGGCCAGGCCCAGCGCCACGAGCCCGACGATCGTGCCGGCGACGAACAGCAGGTTCACCACGATGAGCCCGGCGACGATCCGCAGCCACGCCATGACGCGGCCGGTCCACCCGTACTCCGCGATCATGCCGCCACCGCCTTGGAGCCGGTCCACACGACGCCCTCGGCGTCCAGACCCGAGAACGCCATCACCGGGCGCTGCGCCACGGGGTCGAACGCGCCGAAGACGACGGCATCCAGCACGACGTCGCCGCCCGGAGCCTGCACGATGACCGGCGTCGTCACGGCGGCGCCGTCGGTGTGCGCCGCGCCGAACACGTGCAGGCGAGTGGATGCCTCGACCCCGCGCCGCGCCGGCTCCAGTCGCACGACGTCCCACTCGCCGTCGACGCCCTCGGCGGCGGGCAGGCGCTCGGCGTCGTACCCGGCGAACGGGTGCGGCGAGACCAGCGGCCAGCCCGACGCCGTGACGTGCACGCGGCGGACCTGGGCCTCATGGCGCGTGGGGTCGTCGGCGTGACGCACGTGATGGACCAGGAAGAGGCGGTCGCCGTCGCGGAACACCGAGTTGTGGCCCGGGGCGATCCACGCCGTGCCGCCCGGGAACCGGTGACCGCCGAGGATCTTCGTGCCGACGGCGTCGGGAGCATCGCCCGACACGTCGGTGAGCGCACGACCGTTGGCATCGACGTAGGGGCCGGTGACCTGGCCCGACACCGCGACGCGCACGCTGTAGCTGTCGAACAGCGAGTCGTACGAGACGAACAGCACGAAGCGGTCCTCTTCGGGCCGGTAGACGATGTACGCCCCCTCGACCGCGCCGTCGACGCTCGCGGGGCGCCGGGCGATGAGCGTGCCGACCTCGCCCGGGACCTCGGCGAACCCCGTCCGCGCGTCGAGCGGAAGGATGTGGATGCCGCCGAAGAACGAGCCGTACGTCAGCCACGGCCGCCCGGTCCGGTCGAACACCACAGCGGCGTCGATGGCGTTGTGCGCGTCGGCCCCGTGCGTCGTGGTGACGACGGGCCCGGCATCCGTCCAGGGTCCTGCCGGCGACGAGGCGGTCGCGAGCCCGATGGCGGACGTGCGCGACCCGAACGTCGAGGCGGAGTAGTACATGTGCCACCGCGGCGACCCGTCGGCGGTGGGCCAGCGCACCACCTCGGGCGCCCACAGCCCTTGAGCGCCGGTGTGCGCGAGGGCCGCGGCGGGCACACCGTCCAGTGCGGTGCCGACGAAGGTCCACTCGACGAGGTCGGGTGACGTGCGCACGTGCACGCCGGCGGGGATGTGGTCCCCGCCGACCGCGGCGTCGGTCGAGAACATGTACCAGCGGCCGTCGTCGCCGCGAACGACGGTGGGGTCGTGGGCGTTGCGCGCTCCCCAGGTCGTGGGGTCTGTCGTGAGGCGTGACACGGTCAGCCCTTCGCTCCGGTGAGGGCCACCGACTCGATGATCTGGCGCTGGAAGATGACGAACACCGCCAGCACCGGGATCAGCGCGATGAACGAGGCCGCCATGATGAGCGGGTAGTCGGTCTGGCTGGCGTACGTGGCGTTGAAGCTCGCGATGACGAGCTGCAGCGTCTGCTTCTCGGGCGAGTTCAAGTAGATGATCGGGGCGAGGTAGTCGTTCCACACCGCCATGAACCACAGGATGAACTGCGCCGCGATGGCCGGGCGGATCGCCGGGAAGATCAGCGTGAAGAAGATGCGCAGATAGCCGGCACCGTCGATCTTGGCGGCCTCGATGATCGAGTCCGGCACCGAGTCCAGGTACTGCCGGATGAAGAAGATCATCACGATGTTGCCGAAGATGCCCGGGAGGATCAGGGGCCACAGGGTGTCGACCATGCCGAGATCGGCGAACAGCTTGAACTGCGGGATCATGATCGTCGGGAACGGGATCATGATGGCCGCCAGCAGCATCAGGAACAGCACGTTCTTGCCCGGCAGCCGCAGCTTCGCGAACGCGAAGGCCGCGAGCATCGAGGTGACCGTGCCGATGATCGTCACGGTCGCCGAGACGATGACCGAGTTGACGATGCCCGACAGCAGGGGGCCGGCCGACCAGACCCGCACGTAGTTCTCCCACATGACCGGGTCGGGGATCCACTGCGGCGGCAGCGCGAACACGGCCTCCCGGGTCTTGAGCGACGTCGAGAAGGTCCATACCAGCGGCGCGACCATCACGATGCCGCCGATGGACAGCACGATCGTGAGGATCGTGTTGACGATGCCGTAGGTGCCCGACCAGCGGCGGCGCCCGGCGGAGTTGCCGGTGGGGCGTCCGATGCGCCGCCGGGGCAGCTTGCGCGTCGGCGCGCCTTCGACCTCGGAGTTCAGGGCCGACACGGCCCCGGGAGTGGTGAGCGTCATGATGGGCCTCAGTCGATCGAGAACTGGAAGCGGCGGTTGAGCCGGAACTGGATCGCGGTCACGACGAAGACGAGCAGCCCGAGGACCACCGACATCGCCGTCGCGTAGCCCATCTGGAGGTAGTTGAACGCCTTCTGCCAGATGTACCAGACGATCGAGGCCGAGCTGAATTCGGGACCGCCGGTGGGAGTCATGATGTTGATCTCGATGAAGATCTGGGCGCCGCCGATGATGCTCGTGACGACCAGGAAGAACGTCACCGGGTTGAGCATGGGCACCGTGATGTGGCGGAACTGCTGGAACGCCCCGGCGCCGTCGAGCGCGGCGGCCTCGTACAGGTGCCGTGGCACCGACTGCAGCGCCGCGAGGTACAGCAGCATCGAGTAGCCCAGGCCCTTCCACACCGCCATGATGATGATCGCCGGCTTGACCGTGTCGGCGTTCTGCAGCCAGTTGGGGCCGTCGATGCCGAACAGCGCGAGCACCTGGTTCACCAGGCCGAAGTCGCCGTTGTACGCCCACTGCCACAGGATCGCCACCGCCGCGAGCGACGAGATCACCGGCACGTAGTACACCGTGCGGAAGAACGTGGTGCCCCGCATCTTGCGGTTGAGCGCCAGCGCCAGCAGCAGCGACAGCACCAGGCCGATCGGGATGCCGATCATGTAGAAGACCGTGTTGCCCATGGCCTGCCAGAAGTACCGATCGTTCGCCATCTCGACGAAGTTGGCGATGCCGTTGAACACCGGCTCGCTCAGGCCGTTCCACTTCGTGAACGACGCGTACACCGAGAAGACCAGCGGGTAGGCGGTGAACACCAGGAACCCGACGATCGGGATCGCGACCAGCGCGAGCGCCGCACGGTGCTCGCGGCGGTGCAGCCGCGACCGGCGGACGGGGGTCGTCGACATGGGGAACCTCGTTTCGGGAGAGATCAGGAGGGGGTCGGATGCCGCGCCCCGGGCACTCGGGCGAGCCCGGGGCGCGGCATCCACTCGGTCAGGCGTCAGCCGTCTCAGGCGTGAACGGACTCAGGCTTCGACAGGCTCAGCCGAGGCCGGCGTCGGTGTTGGCCTTGTCGAGCATCTCCTGCATGCGCGGCTGGACCTCCTTGAGGTAGTCGGCCGCGGTCTGCTTGCCGTCCAGGACCGGCTGGATGTTCTTGAACAGCTCGTCGTACCACTCGGCGCTGTACGTCGTGTTCGCGGGGAGCGCCCGGCCGTAGTCCTGGACGATGTCGAGGAACTCCTGCTTGTTGTCGGGGGGCAGCGTCGAAGACGTCACCCACTCGTTCGCCATGTCGATGAGGTTCGGGATCTGCACGCCGGCATCCACCAGCGACTGCTGCGCCGTCCGGTCGGTCGACAGGTAGATCGCGAGCTTGGCGGCGGTGTCGGGGTCCTTCGTGGACTCGCTGACGGCGATGCCGAGCGTGCCCGTCCAGGTCGCGGTCTCACCGGTGGAGCCGACCGGCCAGGGGATCAGGTCCCAGTCGAAGTCGAGCTTCTCGTACGTGGGCACGTCCCACGGACCGACCGGGAAGAACCCGATCTCGCCCTGCATCCACCGCTGGTAGGTGTCGAGCGTCTGCGCGTCGGTGGCCGACGGGGTCACGCCCGCCACATTGGTGAGATCGGCGAAGTACTGCAGCGCCTCGGCGAACTCGGGGGTGTCGACGGTGACCTTCGTGCGGTCCTTGTTGAGCCAGTCGCCGCCGTTGGACCACACGAACGCCTGCAGGTTCCACTGCACGTTGAGCCCGGTGCCCCACTGGTCGAGCGTGCCGTCCCCGTCGGTGTCCTGCGTGAGCTGCTTGGTGACGGCGGTGAACTCGTCCCAGGTGAGGGGCTTGTCGGGGTCCGGAAGCGGGATGCCGGCCTTCTCGAACATCGTCTTGTTGTAGCCGAACGAGAACGGGCCGACGTCCTTGGGCATCGCGTAGATGGCGCCCTGGCCCATGAGCGTGCCGTCGAAGCGGTAGCTGTCGACGCCGTACTGCCACACGTTGTCGAGGTCGAGGTCATCGTCGTTCTCGACGTACTCGGTGATGTCCTTGATGATGCCGGTCTTCACATAGGCCTGGACGCTGCCCGGGTCGACGTAGAAGACGTCGGGCACCTGCTTGCCGGTGATCGCGGCCTTGAGCTTGGTGCTGTACTCGTCGGCCGTCGTCATGATGATCTTGACGTCGACGTCGTTGTCTTTCTCGAACTGCTCGATGGCCGCGGTGTAGGCCGCCTTCTCGGCGTCGCTGCCGCGGAACATGAAGGTCAGCTGCTCGGTGCCGCTGTCGCCCGAGCCGCCGGCGCAGCCCGACAGCATCAGTCCGCCGACCGCCAGCATCGCCGCCGCGGCGATGACCGGCTTCCGTGACTTCGTCATCACGTTTCCTCTCGTAGTGCTGTGTGATCAGCCTGCGGGGATCCGTGGGATCGATCGCCGCTGATCGGTTGGTCTTCCGTTGATTTACAACGTTGGAATTGGTGGGTGGAAAACAGTGTGCGACGGGATCGGACACCCTGTCAAGCTGTTCCGGTGAAAAAGTTCTAACGTTGTAGAAGTGTAATCGCCCGGGATGCCGCGACCCCCGGCATCCCGGATCGTCCGACGGTCAGATCACCGACTCGCTCCACGGGTCGGGGTTGCCGAAGCGATGGGCCGTGATCGTCACGGACTGCTCGTGGAGGAACGGGAGCAGCTCCAGACGCCCGGCGGTGGTGACCTCGTTGTCGTAGACGGCGAGGTCCGGATCGCCGCCGACGGCCTGCGAGACCAGCGTGTGCAGCGCGGCGACCGAGTCCGCCTGCCCGATGAGCCGCACGCGGTCGGGGCGCGGGGCGGGCGCTTCGTCGGCGACGGCGTCGAGCAGGTCGTCGGGCGCGGTGATGCGCTGCAGCCATTCCTCGTCGGACTCGACGTAGACGGCGACGTCCTCTTCGGCGAGCTCGCGGCGCACGGCGGCCGGAAGGCCGACCGGGGCGCTGAGCGTCAGCGCCGACCCTGCCCGCAGACCCGCGACGACCACGCGCAGCACGGCGTGCCATGAGGCGTCGGCCGTCGCCCGCAACGCCACCGAGCCGATCGGCCGGTACCGGAACAGGTTGCGCTCCACGCCCAGCCCCGACACGTCCTTCACCTGGCCGAACTCGCGGTCCCAGGCGATCGCGTCCGACAGCGCGCCGCGGCGCAGCCACTCGAACGCCTCGTAGTCCAGCGAGGGCTGAGCGGCCTCGATGAGCGAGGCGATGCGCGTGTCGAGCCCCCGCAGGTGGAGAGTCGTGGATGCCGGAGACCCCGAGGTCGCCCGCCACCTGCCCAGGCCCACGAGGTAGTTGGGTCCGCCGGCCTTCGCGCCGGCGCCGACCGACGAGCGCTTCCAGCCGCCGAAGGGCTGGCGCTGCACGATCGCACCGGTGATGCCGCGGTTGACGTAGAGGTTGCCCGCCTCGACGCGGTCGAGCCACTGCGCGAGGTCGTCGGGATTCTGCGTGTACAGTCCCGCGGTCAAGCCGTAGGCGACGGCGTTCTGAAGCTCAATCGCGTGCGACAGCGACGACGCGTGCATGACGCCGAGCACCGGTCCGAAGAACTCCTCGTGGTGGAAGCGCGAACCCGGCTGCACGCCCACGCGGATGCCCGGGGTCCACAGCCGCCCGCGGTACTCCGGGGCGCCGTCGACGCGCCGTGGCTCGACGAGCCACTGCTCCCCGTCGTCGAGGGTCGTGAGCGCCCACTCGAGCTTGCCGCGGGGCACCTCGACCACCGGACCCACCTCGCTCAGCGGATCGGACGGCGGGCCGACGCGCAGCGAGTTCGCGGCATCCACGAGCTGCCGGGCGAAGCGCCGCGAGTGCCCGACCGGGCCCACGAGGATCGCGAGCGACGCGGCCGAGCACTTCTGCCCGGCGTGGCCGAAGGCGCTCTTGACGAGATCGGATGCCGCGAGGTCGAGGTCGGCCGTCGGCATGACGATCATCGCGTTCTTGCCGCTGGTCTCGGCCAGCAGCGGCAGGTCTGGCCGCCAGGAGCGGAACAGGGCGGCGGTCTCCCATGACCCGGTGAGGATGACGCGGTCCACCGCGGGGTGCGAGAGCAGCGCCTGGCCGAGCCCGCCCTCGTCGATGTCGACCAGGGCGAGCACCTCGCGCGGCACGCCGGCCTCCCACAGCGCCTCGGCCACCACTGCGGCGCATCGGCGCGCCTGCGGCGCGGGCTTGAACACGACGCCGGAGCCCGCGGCGAGCGCAGCCAGCACGCCGCCCGCGGGGATCGCGATCGGGAAGTTCCATGGCGGCGTCACGACGGTGAGCTTGGCAGGCTCGAACACGGCACCGCTCACGCGGTCGAGCTCGCGAGCGGTGGCGGCGTAGTAGTTCGCGAAGTCGACGGCCTCGCTGACCTCGACGTCGGCCTCGGCGAACACCTTGCCGGTCTCGGACGCGGCGACCTCGATGAGCTCGCCGCGGCGGGCCTCCAGCGCGCGGGCCGCGGCCGTCAGCACGCCGGAGCGGTCGGCCGCGGGCAACGCGCCCCATGCTGCGGCGGCATCCGTCACGCGGGCGATGATCGCCTGCAGCGTCGGCTCGTCGGTGACGCGGGCGGCGGCGATGGTCGCGTCACCCGCGCGGGACGTCTCGACGCGCGAGAGGATGCCGCGGGCCCAGGCCCGGTTGGCGGGCAGGGCCGGGTCGCTGTCAGGCGTGTTGCGGAACCCCGGCGCGCCGGCGGCACGCACGTCGGTCTGACGTGGAGCGAACACGGCCGTCTCTACGAAGGCCTCGGCGCCGAACACCTGCTCGGGGACGGCGGGCTCCAACGGTGCGGTGTCGGTCGTCGCGGCCGATCGCGCGATGCCCATGACGACCTGGGTCAGCCCGGACTCATCGGCGCCGGCGCGTCGCAGCCGCGCGCGGGTGCGCGGCGAATCCTCGGCCTCCCCGGCACCGGTGGGCGCTCCCAGCGCGGCGGCCTCTGCGACGCGATCCTGCTCGCGGCGCGCACCGGCCTGCAGGGCCGGGTCATCGGCACGGGCGAGCGACGCGACGAAGCGGTCGCGCTCCCGGGCGAACATGGCGGGGTCGTCGGCGAGGTCGAAGGCGGCCGAGAGGAAGTTGTCGCTCGACGCGTTCTCCTCCAGGCGTCGCACGAGGTAGCTGATCGCGACGTCGAACTCGTCGGGGCGCACGACCGGCACGTACAGCAGCACGTGCCCGACCTCGCGTGCCACCGCCGCGACCTGGCCCTGCGCCATGCCGAGCAGCATCTCGAACTCGACATCCGTGCGCACGCCGGCGGCGCCGGCGAGCAGCCACGCGTAGGCGATGTCGAAGAGGTTGTGGCCGGCGACGCCGATCCGCACCGCTCGCGTGCGGGCCGGGTCGAGCGCGTAGCGCAGGCATCGCACGTAGTTCGCGTCGGAGTCGACCTTCGCGTCGTAGGTGGCGAGCGTCCACCCGTGCATGACGGCATCCACTCGCTCCATCGCGAGGTTCGCGCCCTTCACGAGCCGCACCTTGATGCGCGCGCCACCTGCCTCAACGCGCTCGAGCGCCCACGCTGTGAGCTGCTGCAGCGCGGGCAGCGCGTCGGGCAGGTAGGCCTGCAGCACGATGCCCGCTTCCAGCCGCCGCAGCCGCGGGTCGTCGAGCAGGCGCGTGAACACCGCGATCGTGAGATCGAGGTCGCGGTACTCCTCCATGTCGAGGTTGATGAACGTCGGCCCGGTCGCTGAGCCTGTCGAAGCGGCCGCTGTCAGGTACAGCGGGCGCAGCCGCTCGACCACCTTGTCGACGACCTCGTCGAAGGCCCACATCGAGATGTGGCTGGCGATCGCCGACACCTTGACCGACACGTAGTCCACGTCCGGCCGGCGGATGAGCTCGTGGATGCCGTCGAGCCGGCGCAGCGCCTCGTCTTCGCCGAGCACCGCCTCGCCGAGCAGGTTGAGGTTCAGTCGTGCACCGCCGGCGCGCAGCTGTTCGATCGCCGCGCCGAGCTTCTCGGGTCGCGCATCGACGACGAGGTGCCCCACCATCTCGCGCAGTACGCGCCGCGCGATGGGCACGACCGGCGACGGCAGCACAGGGGCCACCGCGCCGCCCACGCGCACGGCCGAGCGCAGATACCAGGGCAGGAACCCGGGCACCAGCGGCGCGACCCGGTGCAGATGGGATGCCGCGGCCGACAGGCTCTCCGGACGCATCACGCCGTCGACGAAGCCGATGGTGAACGGCAGCCCGTTCGGATCCTTCAGCACGCCGGCGAGCCTCTGAGCCGCGGGGTCCGCCTCGACCTCGGCGCTCTCGGCGGTCCACCGCTGCGCGAGCGCCACGGCCTCCTCGACCAGACGGCGCTGGGCTTGCGGATCCATGCGCGCTCCGTTCACTTCTTCGTTCGCCTCTGCGTTCACCTGCGTGACTCCAGCCTGCACCTCTTCGTGCGCGATCGGCTCGACATGTGCCATGAGGTCAAGGGTGCGGCATCCATTCATTCACGAAAAGCGAGCATCTATGATCTGTATCGTTCGATTCTGTCGATGGGATGCCGGTGTTCGAACTTCGCCGTCTCAGGCTGCTGCACGAGCTCGCACTGCGGGGCACGCTGGCCGCCGTCGCGGACGCCCTGTCGTACAGCCCGTCGACGATCTCGCAGCAGCTCGGCCTGCTGGAGAAGGAGGCCGGCGTCGCACTGCTCGCCCCCGACGGGCGCCGCGTGCGCCTCACCGAGCACGGGCGGGTACTGGCCGCGCATGCGGCTCGGGCGCTCGATCTCGACGAGCAGGTCCACGGCGAGCTCGAGTCGCTGGCGCCGGGGCTCGCGCCGGTGCGCGTCGCGGTGATGCAGACGGCGACGCTCGCTCTGCTTCCGGCCGCGCTCGCGCTGCTCGCCGAACGGGCGCCCGCGCTGCGCGTGGAACTCGTCGAGCTCCCGCCCGAGCACGGGCTGTTCGAGCTGACGGCACGCGGCGTCGACCTGGTGATCGCCGAGCAGTATCCCGGCCACACCCGTGCGCACGTCGACGGGCTCGAGCGCGAGGTGCTGGGTACCGATCCGATCCGGCTGGCCGTGGCGCCCGCCGACCCTGCCCGTTCGATCGACGATCTGCGGGAGCGGGCATGGGCGATGGAACCCGCCGGCACCGCCGCACGGCAGTGGGCGGTGCAGCAGTGCCGCGCCGCCGGATTCGAGCCAGACGTGCGGTTCGAGCTCGCCGACCTCACCGCGCACGCGCGGCTGGTCGCGGCGGGGCAGGCGGTGGCCGTGCTGCCCGACCTGCTCTGGGCGGGCGCCCCCGCGCCAGTACGGCTGCTCGATCTGCCGGGGCGCCCCGCGCGCGAGGTCTTCATGGCGCAGCGTGCTGCCTCTCGCGGACGCGCCGGCATCGTCGAGGTGCGCCGCGCGCTGCGCGAGGCCTTCGCCGTCACACGCGGTGAGTCGCGCCTCTAGGCTGGGCTGGTGTCCGAGCAGCCTCCCGCCACCGCCCCCGTGCGGAAGCGGCGGTTCACGTGGATCCGCGCAGCGGGCGACCGCGTGCCGACCGCGTGGTTCGCGGCGATCGGCACCGGGGCGTTCCTCATCGCGACCGCGGCGTTCGGCGGGCTCGCGACAGCCGCCCAGCCTCCCCTCGCGCACCTGAAGCCCGGGACGACGCATGTGGACGACATGCGCTCCCTCACGATCGAGCGGGCGGTGCTCATCGACGAGCTGCCCGGATCCGGCACGACCCCCGAGGACGGGGAGCGCGTGCTCGCGATCGTGGTCGACGTCGAGAACAACTGGGACCAGCCGATCCGGGCGACCGGTCCAGGCAGCGTGCAAGAGTCCTTCTCGGTCACCGGTCTCGACGAGCCTTCTTCGGGGGCGCGCATGGACGATGCGACGATCGGTCCGACGTTGCAGCCGGGTGTCCCCGCGCAGCTCGTCTACACGTGGGCGGTGGATGCCGACGCCTACGCCGCCGGTGACACCGTCACCGTCATGCTCGATGACATGACCCTGTACACCGCGACGTTCGTGTCGCGCGGCAGCGGATGGCAGGACCCCACGCCGTCGGCCACGATGACGCTCACTGTCAAGGACGTCGGAGCCGGTGTCGACCAGGAGGACGGCGATGACGGCTGACACGCAAGCCCCGCCGGGCGCGCCGGCCGCACCGCCTGCCGCTGCATCCGTCTCCGGTGCCGGGCACCTCCCGCGGTGGGCCGCGTGGACCATCGGGATCGCCTGCATCGCAGTCGCGTGGTTCGTCGCACTGGCGACGCCCGGCGAGGAGCAGATCCAGGCGCCGTTCCGGGTGCCCGCGGCGATCGGCGAGGCCGCGATCGGGCGCAACCTCGCCGTGACGTTCACCGACATCCGCCGCGCTTCCGAGGTGAGCGCATCCGGCTGGACCGCAGACGGCAACTGGCTCGTGGTCGATCTGGAGGCCGAGGCGGTCACGACGGAGATCGGAACCTCGATCCAGTACGCCAAGCTCGAGCTCGACGGCATGCAGTTCGACGCCAGCGAGCGGCCGCCGTCGTTCGCGAAGGACGGCGCGCTAGAGGTCGGCATCCCCCGTGAGGGCAGCTTTGCGTTCGAGCTGCCCGACGGGCTCGATGCCGGCGACGGACGGATCGAGCTCGCGCTCAACAACATCACTCCGGAACTGGACTCGATGATCGTGCTGTCGTTCGACCTGGGCGACGTCGAGTCGATGGATCAGACCGAACTGCTCGCGACCGGATGGGTGGGCCCGTGACCCGGTGGTGGCGCTCCAACGCCCTGGCGCTCGGCGCGATCGTCGTGCTGGTGCCGGCGACCTACGCGGCGATGTCGTGGAACGAGTGGTCGTCGGTGCTGCAGAACTCCGCCAGCCGGGCGGTCACACTGCAGCCCGGCGACGAGATCGAGTACGCCGGTGCGACGGTAGGCCCGGCGACGGCGGAGTTCACCCAGCTGCCCGACATGCCCCCGCGCACGCGGGTCGTGACGGTGACGCTGCACATCGACCCAGGGGACCCGCCGATCACGTGCAGCCCACTGCCGCTTCGAGAGGTCGGTGGACTCGAGCGCCAATGGGACGCCCGCGACGATCTCGGCAGGGAATGGGATCCCGACATTCAGACGTTCTGCGACTCCGAGGCCGAAGGCGCCTACGATCTGCTCCTGGATTACCTGGTGCCCGAAGACGTGTCCGGACCGTTCGCGGTCGAGGTGAAGTCGGTCGAGGGCTGGCCCGAGTTCGTCAGCGCTGTCGTCGAACCCTGACCTGCGTCGAGAGCGGTCTCGGCGTGAGCGGATGCCGCGGCATCCGCTTCTTCCGCCTCCTCTGCCTCTTCGGCTTCGGCGGCGTGCGCTGCGGCCCGACGCCCACGGAGCCGCCCGATGACGCCGTCGTAGCCGCCTGCGACGAGGGCGATGCGCACGGGTTCGATCAGCACGGGCGCGATGAGGAAGATCAGCTGATCGTTGATGAACCAGAACTGGGAGTCGTGCGGCCCGAACGCGCGCGGGATCGCCCAGGCCACCACGCCCTGCAGCCACAGCAGCAGTGTGTACAGCAGCACGAAGCCGCCGATCAGCACCGGACCCGCCCGCCACATCAGCACGAGCGCGTTGCCGATCGGCGTGAACCGGCTGATGAGGTCACTCCAGATGTCGGCGAGCCGGGCACGCAGCCGCCCCGGCAGGGACTGGTAGCGCCGGCGGACGCGACGACCGACGTCGCCGCCGAGCTCGTCGGTCGACAGCGCGGCGGGCTCGACGGCCTGGCCGTAGAGGACGCCCGCGATGGTCAGCCAGGCGATCGGCAGCAGGATGATGCCTCCCACCTCGCCCAGCAGCCACTCGCTCGCCTCCCACACCCACGCGAGCGGCAAGAAGACCGATTCGATCGCGGCTCGCAGGTCTCCGAGCCACACCATTCCCTGTCGCGTCGCGACCCACGAGCTGATGGTCCCGATGATCGTCGAGATCACGACGGCGGCGAAGTAGACCCACACCGCCTCGAGATATGCGGCGAACACGCCGAACCAGCGCGGCAGCCGATCACGGTATCGCTTGAGCAGCCACCGCAGGGCGAACGCCACCACGACGATCGCGATGGTGAGGGGGGTGACGGTGATCTCGCCGCTGAGCCCGTCGCCGACGACTTCGTCGTCGAAGAGCCGGCCGGTGACGAGTTCCAGCACGCGCGAGGAGTAGTCGACCGCGTCCTCGCGCAGGTACCCCCACGCCGCGTAGAACGCGAAGAACGGGAGGATGCCGACCATCAGCGCGTCGAAGAACTCACGGCGCCGCGCACGCGGGTCGGTGGGCAGCGGCGAGATCGCGCGCAGCTGTCGCATGCCGTCGCGCAGCACGAGGAACATCGCCACGAGCGCGATGAGTCGGACGAGGATCGCGACGGGCAGCAGCAGCGAACCGGCGACGGCGCTGTACGAGCCCACCCAGCCCGCGACCTCGATTACGCCGTACCGGGCAAGGATCGCACCGAGGTACAGCGCCAGCAGCACGGGCCAGTGCCGCCACAGCAGGCGGCCGGCGGTGCGCAGCACAGCGAGCACGTCGGTCACTCGCCTAACCTAGCGGGCCGCGACGGAGGACTCGGCGCGCGTCAGTCCCAGAGGCTCGGAGCGGGCGCCTTCGTCGACGGCAGCGCGGCGCCATCGGCCCAGTCCGCGACCCAGGCGGGCAGCGGTGGCAGGTCGTCGGGGCGGCCGAGCGCGGCGAACAGCTCGTCGGTGTTCACGACGCCCCCGCTCTTGCGCAGGAACCGGGCGCGCACGATCATCTCGGCGTACACCTCGCCGCCGACCACGGCCCGGTGGATCTGGTAGACCGCCTTGTCGTCGTGGCCGTACAACCGCGACTCGACCGTGAACCGCTGCCACAACTCCAGCGACTTGCGGAACGTGACGGTCTCGCTCGCCACGACGGCGTACCAGTCGCGTTCGTTCATGGCATCCCACAGCCCGGTGCGGATCAGCAGGTCGAATCGGCCGAGATCGAACAGCGACGCGTAGCGCCCGTTGTTCATGTGCCTCAGCAGGTCGATGTCGGTCGGCAGCGTCGTCAGGCGCACGCGGCCGATCGAGCGGGGCGGGATCGGACCGCGGCGGCGCAGCAGCGCCTTCGCACGCATGATCGTCAGCAGGGTCCGCCACCACACATTCACGAAGTGCGATCGTAGCGATCCTCGACGTCGATGCCGATTCGGTTGCCGATTCCTACAACGGGGGTGGCGGCATCCCCTCGACATCCACAGGGAGCGGGCGACCGGCGGAGCCCCGTCACATGCGCAACGCGATCTGGTCTCGGCGCCGGGCAGGGGATTTCGTGACGGGTCGCCATTTCGATGCGGCGTCCCACCAGTACGGCCCCTTCACGTGGGGCACTCCGCCGATCATGCGGATCTGCCAGCCGCCGGTGTCGATCGTGCGATGGTGGAACCAGCACAGCAGCACCCCGCTATCCCCGCTCAAAGAGCGGGACGGCGACGTCGTCCCCGCCCCTACCCGACGACAGTCGACCAGGCAACGCCGACCAGGCACAGCCCGTCGTCGGTCTGCTGGTAGAACACGTCTCCCGGAAACTCCAGCCCCGCGACGACCCGGTCTTCGGGAAGCGACAGGTTGATGCTCCAGTCCGGATCGAGCTCGGCCAGATCCTCCCAGTACGCACCCGAGAAGCGCTCGGGTTCCTCGGCCGACAGACCCACCCAGTCCTCGGGCTCGCGCACGTCCGGTTCATAGCCGGCACACACGAACGACGCGCTGTCGCCGGACGCGGCCGCATCGATCAGCTGCTCCGTGGTCGCGATCACCGCGGCACCGTCCGCGCCCCAGATCAGCGCGTCGACGGAGCATCCCGACAGCGCCACCGCCGCGCCGACGGCTCCCGCCGCAGCCATCGCCCGCCCCATCCGCCTCACACCGCGACCCTAGCGCGCGGGTCCCGTGCAACGCCGCACAGCCCGCGAGCCCTGCCGCTGCCATCCGCTTCGCCATCCGGAGTTCACCAGGTGTTCGCGCGATTTCAGGTCTCGCGACGACCCGCGTAGAGTCACGCACATGGAAGCCGAAACCCAGACCGACATCGTCGTCCGTCCGGTGCGCGACGTCGACGCCGAGGCCCTCGGGCGCGTCCACGCGACGTGCTGGCACGAGACTTACGACCACCTGATCAGCAAGGCGGCCCTCGAAGCCGTCTCACCCAAGCGCCTCGCCGAGCTGTGGACCCACTGGGCCGTGCAGGGTCCCGAGTTCAAGATGTTCGCCGCCCTCGTCGACGGCGAGATCGTCGGGTTCGCCGGTTCCGGCCCGGCGCGCGACAAGGACGCTCCGCGATTCCGCGAGCTGTACTTCATCTACCTGCTCGACGCCTACCACGGCACCGGCATCGGCCAGCGGCTCTTCGACGCGGTCGTCGAGCCCGCCGAAGGCCTGTATCTGTGGGTCGCCGACGACAACCCCCGCGCGCACCGCTTCTACGTGCGCAACGGATTCACGCTCGACGGCGCCCAGCACACGGAGCCGTTCCTCGGCGAGACGCTCACCGAGGTGCGCTTCACGCGCTGACCCGTCTGTCGCGAGGGGGCGTGTCCGGTTCGCCGGGCACTCCCCCTCGTCGTCTTCGCGGCACTCCCGTGTGAAGAATGGATGCCGGCGGCCCGGCGCCGGCCCCACGATCCGCGAGACTGGTCGCATGCCCCCTCGCACCGCGCTCACCGTCTGGCCGCTCGACGGCATCCCCGAGATCCAGGCCGGCACCGATCTCGTCGCCGTCATCGTCGATGCCGCGGCCGGCGACCTGCAGGACGGCGACATCCTCGTGGTCACCTCCAAGATCGTGTCGAAGGCCGAGGGACGCTTCGTCGTCGCCGACGACCGCGAAGACGCCATCACGTCCGAGACGGTGCGGGTGGTGGCATCCCGCCTCACGCCGTCGGGATTCACGACGCGGATCGTCGAGAACCGGCTCGGCATGGTGTCGGCCGCCGCGGGGGTCGACGCGTCGAACACCCCCGAGGGCACCGTGCTGCTGCTTCCGGTCGACCCGGATGCCTCGGCCCGGGCGATCGCCGGCGGTCTGCGCGAGCGCCTCGGCGTCGAGGTGGGGGTCATCGTGTCGGACACGCTCGGCCGCGCGTGGCGCGAAGGGCAGACCGACCACGCGATCGGCGCCGGCGGCGTGCTCGTGTTCGAAGACCTTCGGGGAGCGACGGACGCCGAAGGGCGGCCTCTCGTGGTCACGATGCCCTGCGTGGGAGACGAGCTCGCCGCGGCGGCGGACCTCGTGAAGGGCAAGGCCGCACGGCTCCCCGTCGCCGTCGTGCGCGGACGCGCCGACCTCGTCGGCCCGCTCGACCTCCCCGGCGCCCGCTCGATCGTGCGCCCGCTGGAGCGCGACATGTTCCGCCTCGGCGCCGACGAGGCCTACGCCGAAGGGTTCGCGGCGGGCGCGGCATCCCGGTCGGCCGACGCCGAGTAACCGCGAGCCGTCGGTGCGCTCGCGACGACAGAGCCCCGGCGCCCGTCCGTCACGACGGTGCGCCGGGGCTCTTCGCCTCCCGGGTCAGCGCCCCGACTTCAGCACGGCCTCGCCGGCCGAGACCTCTACGCGGACGGTGCTGGACGCGCCCGGCACCGATCCGATGCGGTTGTCGAACGCGCCCGCCGACACTTCGGAGGTCACGTCGTAGTCCCCCTCCGGAACGGTCATCCGCAGCGTTCCCGCGCTGACGTCCGCCTCGATCGAGTCCGGTCGCGCACCGGTGAGGACCGCGTCGAGGGTGCCCGCGCTCACCGTCAGCTCGGCCTCGCGCACGCCGTCCACTTCGAGCGTCCCGCGGCCGGCGCTCACGTCGACGCTCAGCGAATCGGCCGTCCCCGAGACGTCGAGCGATCCCGCGGCGAGCGACAGGTCCAGCTCGCCGAAGTCGCCGTCGGTCGAGAACTCGCCGGCGGCCAGCGATACGTCCGCGTCGAGGCCTTCCAGCGACGAGGGAAGCCGCAGCACGGCATCCGCGCCGTCGTCGCCGACCCATCCCAGCCAGCCGAGCCAGCCGCGGCGGTCGGGCGATGCCACCTTCAGCTCGTCCCCGTCGCGCACGAATCGCCAGTTGTCTGCGCCCCACGAGCTGGTGACCTCGAGCTCGGCGTCGCTCACGTCGGCGAACTCGACGCGCAGCGTGCCGGCGGCCGTGTCGATGTCGAGCTCTTCGACCCCGGCCACGTCGAGGGTGCGCGTGGACGTGTGGACGGATGCCGAGGCGACCGTTGCGAGCACGGCCGAGGTCGCCGCTCCGATCAGTACGAGCGCTCCGAGCACGATCACGACGATCGCGACCGCACGTGCGCCCGTCGGATTCTGCTGCGGAGGGGCGGGCGAACCCGGGATCACCGGAGGAGGAGTCAGCGTCGTGCTCATCGGTTCGTTCCTGTCTGCGGCCCGCGGCCGCTGGGCGTTGTCGGTGGTGCCGGAGGCGTGGTGCCGCCGTGCTCGAGGTGGGCGATCGCGGCGAGCACGCGCCGGTTGCCCGATTCGTCGGGTTCGAGGTTCAGCTTCTGGAAGACGGCGGTGATGTGCTTCTCGACGCTGCCCTCGGTGACATGCAGTGTCTGCGCGATCGCCTGGTTGGAGCGACCCTCGGCGATGAGCGCAAGCACCGAGGCCTCCCGTTCCGTGAGCCGCTGCATCCGCTCATCCCGGGTCCGACGGCCGAGCAGCTGCGCGACCACTTCGGGATCGAGCACCGTGGCGCCCGCCGCGATGCGCTCGATCGCCTCGAGGAAGTCGGTGACATCGGCCACGCGGTCCTTGAGGAGGTACCCGAGCGCACCGCCGCTGGACGAGATCAGGTCGGCGGCGTAGCGCTCCTCGACGTACTGCGACAGGACGAGCACGGCGAGTTCGGGCAGCCGGGCGCGCAGCGACAGCGCGGCGCGGATGCCCTCGTCCGTCCAGGTCGGCGGCAGCCGCACGTCGAGGATGCACAGCTCGGGCACCGTCTCGTCGATCGTCTCGTCCAGGCGCTGGGCGTCGGGAAGGGCCGCGACCACCTCGTGACCGCTGTCTTCGAGGACGCGCACCAGCCCGGCGCGCAGCAGCGCCGAGTCCTCGCAGATCAGGATGCGCACGGGATGCTCACCTCCACGCTCGTCGGCCCACCGGCCGGGCTGTCGATGCGGGCCTCGCCGCCGGCCGCGAGAACGCGGTTCACGACTCCGTCGAGGCCGCCGCCCGGGATCACCCGAGCCCCGCCCACGCCGTTGTCTTCGACGCGGGCCCACAGCAGACCGGGCTCGCGCAACCGCGCGACCACGCGCACCTCGGTGGCCCTCGAATGCTTCGCCGCGTTGGTCAACGCCTCGGCGATCACGAAGTACGCGGCGGCTTCGGTGTCGCGGCTGCAGCGGCCGTCGAGCCGGACGTCCGTGTGGACGGGCACCACCGAGCGTGCCACCAGCGCCGAGAGGGCGGCATCCAGTCCCCGATCGTCCAGGACGGAGGTGTGGATGCCGCGGGCCAGCTGCCGCAGCTCGGTGATGGCCGCCTTGGTCGAGGTGTGGGCCTCTGCCACGAGCGCCTTCGCGGCCTCGGGGTCGGTCTCGATCTTCTGCTGCGCGAGTCCGAGCGTCATGCCCACCGACACGAGACGTGGCTGCACGCCGTCGTGGAGGTCGCGCTCGATGCGGGTGCGCTCGACCTCGGCGGCGCGCACCGCCCCGGCGCGCTGCTGACTGGAGGTCCTGGCGGCGGCCGCCAGCTGCACCTCCCGCGAGGGCACCATGATCGCTCGTGCGATGACGCCGTGCAGCACACCCAGCCCAGCCAGTGCCCCGGCGGCGAGCAGCGCGGCGAAGACGCCCACCGGCACGGCCCACGGGATCGGCACCTCGATGCCGGTGCGCGCCAGCCGCACGGATCCGGCTTCGGCGAAGAGCGGTGCGAACGCGAGGACGACGCCCGAGACGAGCACGCCGGCCAGCGCCACCACGGCCCAGCCCAGCACCGTCGCGATCGCGAGGTTCGCGATCGCCCGCCAGGTGGCCGCGTCGATCGTCTGCAGCCATACGGTGCGCAAGAACCCGCCGAAGCCGGGCCGTCCGCTCGAACGGGGACGCGTCGCCGGCAGGCCGAAGCCGTACAGCCCCTCGACGCGCTGCGTCTCGAGCCAGCCCACCGCGTACAGCACGTAGACGAGTCCGAGCAGCACGACGAGGCCGATGCCGATCACGAGCACGAGCCCGAGGCCGACGCCGAGCAGCGTGAAGAGGATCGAGAACGCGGTCGCACCGATGACGCCCACCGCGGCGAGCTGTGCGATGGCGCCCGCGACCTGGGCGGGGCGTGTCACCGGGCGGACGGCGGCGGAGTCGGAGGAGGTCATGCCACTTACGGTAGGCGCGCGAGCGGCGCTGCGCGCCAGAGCCATCCAGAGTCTTGTGTTCGGGTTATCCCCCGGATGACGTGGCACGGGACGGTACGCGGCGCCGACTGTCGGCGCGGAGGATTAGGGTGCAGGAATGGCAGCGCGCACCAGGACCCCACGCGGCCGCAGCGGTGCAGGGGGCACCCAGGCGCCCGTGTTCGACCTCGACGAGGTCGTCGTGCTCGCCGACCTCGCACCGGGCGACGCCGACAGGTTCGACGCGTTCGTGGGTGTCGCGTACTCGGGCGTCGCCCGCGACACGTGGGACCTTGCCGTCGGCGACACCGTCGAGGCGTGCCGGTTCGACGGGCTGGAGCTCGGCTCGTGGACGCTGCGCGGCACGCACCTGCTGGAGAGCGTCGTCGCCGGCGCGAACGTGCCCGCGGTCTCAGGCGCCCGCAGCGGCTGGCGCGACGTCGAAGTGCGCGACAGCCGCTTCGGCTCGGTCGAGGTGTACGACACGTCGTGGCGCGGCATCCGGTTCACGCGCTGCAAGCTCGGCTACGTCAACCTGCGCAGCGCCGAGCTGCTCGACGTCGCGTTCGTCGACTGCACGATCGACGAGATCGATCTGATGGATGCCGCTGCCCGGCGGGTCTCGTTCGACGGCTGCCGCATCGCGACCCTGAACGCGAGCGGCGCGAAGCTCACCGACGTCGATCTGCGCGGTGCCGACCTCGGTCAGGTCGTCGGGATCGAGGGACTGCGCGGCGCGACGATCTCCGCCGAACAGCTGCAGCTCATGGCGCCGGCATTCGCCGAACTGCTGGGCCTCACGGTCGACGGCTGACGGCTCCGGGTCACCGCCCCGACACCTTGCCGAACAGCCGCGCGATCGGTGCCAGCACGAGCGGTCGCGCGGCGACCCAGGCGGCCGCGATCACGACGAGCGAGGCGACGAAGAGCCAGAACCCGGTCCAGTTGTCGGCGTACGCGTTCGGGTCGGTCGACCCCTGCGCGGCGTACATGTGGTTGAGGTTGCGCAGCGCACCGGTCGCGAACACGAGGAACACGTGCACCGCGATGAACACGACGAAGTACAGCATCACCGGGAAGTGCACCGCCCGCGCCCACTCGACCGGATACGCCTTGTTGAGCCCGGCGGCGTTCTTGGGCCAGATCCCCGACATGCGCACGCCGGTGAGCGCGGCCAGCGGTGCAGCCAGGAACACCGTCGTGAAGTACGCCAGCTGCTGCAGCGCGTTGTAGTTGACCCACCCGTTCTCGGTCGGCCAGTCCAGCGACACGTACTGCAGCGCCGCCGACAGCGCGTTGGGGAAGACCTCCCACGAGGTCGGAACGATCCGCAGCCACTGCCCGGTCACGAACAGCAGGGCGACGAAGATCACACCGTTGACCAGCCACAGGATGTCCAGCGACTGGTGGAACCACAGGGTCAGGCTGATCTTGCGACGCCCGTTGCTGCGCGGCGACCAGAACACCGTGGGCCGCTTCTCGGTGCGCACCGTCAGACCGGTGCGGAT
>Ga0160441_100517_pt1 | contig 27180 bp, 17 predicted proteins | sample HID1971K_E1MG_FD_108260 | JGI IMG/M metagenome (GOLD analysis project Ga0160441, IMG submission 108260) | Enriched millipede-associated microbial communities from UW Madison campus, WI, USA - HID1971K_E1 MG | ecosystem: Host-associated > Arthropoda: Insects > Digestive system > Unclassified ... | reverse complement strand
CGAACCAACTGCTGAATGGTTGGCACGTTCTCTCCTTGTTGTGCTGCACGGTGACAGCGTCGTGGTTTCACCACAAACCCACCGGCGCGACAGGAACCTGCCGCGCGTTTCGTGGTGGATATGCCGTGGGGGTGGCCTGTTCGCAGGCCGTTCCCGGAATGTGGCGCCCGCCCGTCCGCCGACACGCCGAGGCACGTCGGACGGCGCGCGTGAGCGCACACCCGCTCTATGATACGTGGCTTTCGCGGGTCGGGCAAACGCACCCGGTGGCTTCCCGGGAACTGTGGATCGCATTCACCGACGACGCCGACTGGCTGCAGCGCCGCAGAGAAGCTCATCGCCGCCGCGCGCGCGATCTGACCGGTCTCACTCCGCGCGCAGCTCGGCGCGCAGCGCACTGATGTCGTCGTGCTCGGCCCAGACGGCGGCGCCAACGATCGCATCGAACAGCTCCGTCATGAGGGGCGCCAGCTCGGCCAGCGCGGTCGTGAAGCTGAGCAGCACGACACGGCTCCGTCCGGGCTCGGTGAGCCAGTAGTCCACCACCACCGTGGGAGCATCGCGCTCCGGGTCGGCGGCCTCGATCCGCCGGTCGCGGCGCAGCACGAGCCCGCCCTCACGCTCGAACACGATGCCCCCGGCCGCTCCGAACGCCTCCCACCGCTGAGACGGTTCGGCATCCACATCGGTCGCGAGCACACCGACCAGCGCATCGGTGAGGGCGGTGGCATCCGTCGACTCCCCCAGCGGAAGAGCCGGCCGGTACTCGGCCACGGTCGACGCGAAGGCGAGGCCGCCGGGCGCCTCTAGCGAGAAGTGGAACTGCGTCGCGCCGGCATCGCGCGCTCGACGGACGGCCTCGGTCAGGCGTGCACGCTGCTGCGCGCGGATCGTGGCCTGGTCGTCGCGGCGACCGAACCGCTCGCGCACGAACGAGGCGACCTCCGTGGCCAAGGCGTCGTCGTCGGCAGCGAGGCCGAACGACTGCCACTGACCGGGCAGGTTCAGGAGCAGTGCAGCGGTCCGGGTCACGAGCCCGCGGCCTGCTGCAGCTCGTCCGGCGTCAGGACGAGCGCCGTGCCCAGCGTGCCCGGAACGTCGTCGGGCGAGAGCTCCTTGCTGAGCGTCACCCGCCGGGTGCCGGTCGGCGACGAGGCGTCGACGGCCGAGACGGTGAACTCGTATCCGGACCAGCCCGGCGCCTCGGCGGCCACGACGTCGATCGCGGCGTCGAGCACACCGGCGAGGTCTGCCATGCCCGTGTCGTCGACGACGAGCTTGGTGCGCACGGCGTTGGATCCCGGTGCTCCGGTGTTGTACATGCCGACCGTGGCGTCGGTGACGCCGTCGATCTCGACGAGCTCGGACTGGATCGCGGCCGCGTCCATTTCGGGGTCTCCTTCTGCTGCGCCGCCGCAGCCGGTGAGCGCCAGCGCCGCCAGCAGGACGATCGTGGTGAGGGCGAAGCGTCGCATCACGTCACTCTCCCCTCGTATAGGCGTAATCGTAGGGGCCGATCTGCTTGCCGTCGGCGCTGAGGGTCACGGGCGTGCCGAAGTAGTCGCCGATCTGGACGCCGTCGTCCGCGTTCGGGTCATCCGCGAGGAACGCGGTCCCGTTGGGGTTGCGCCCCTGATCGACCTGCTGTTTGACCGTCGTCTGGTAGTAGTCGGCCTTGTGGCCCAGCTGATCCAGGCCTCCCGGCGACGGCACGTCGATCTTGTACCGGTTGGAATCGCCCGCGTGATCGGCCGCGAACGGGTTCTCGGTGCGCGGCACCGGGTCGGTCGTGTGCGACACGTCGAGCACGCGGGTGCTCTGCGGGATGTCGAGGTCGTCGACGGACGAGCCCGCCACGGCGATGGCATCGACGTTGTAACGGCTGTTGAACGCGGGGTCCGAGGCCAGGTTGCCCGCCGTGATGCCGCCGAGGCTCCAGCCGCTGAGCATGACGTGGGCGTCGTCGGGGATGCCCGCCTGCTGCATCGCGTCCATCACCATCTTCTCCAGCTGCGTCTGCTGCTGCTGGTTCATCTTGGCGACGAGGTCGCTCGTGACGTCGTTGCCGCTGCTGCCACCCGGAGTCCACTGCTGCGTGGACGGGATGTGCACGCGGTAGATGGTCTCGCCGTTCGAGCCGATGAACGGGATGATCCGGATGACCGACTCCTGGTTGGTGTCAGGATCCCCCGCCGTGTGGCCTGCTTCGTCGATGGCCTTGAGGTCCTCGAACATCGCCTCGAGCGAGTCGGCATCGCCCGGCTCGACGGCGGTGCGGTCGACGAACTCGGGCGTGCCCTTCTCTTGATCGGACGCGAGCTTGATGACGAACCAGAGGATCGGATACGTGACCAGCAGCGCCGGGATCACCGCCTGCACCAGCGCCTGGACCGGATCCATGCCCGTCGCGAGGTTGAAGGCGAACAGCCACGCCGTGCTCAGCAGGAACTGCAGCAGGCCCGGCACCAGCAGGATGACCGCCACCAGCAGTCCGATCGCCAGCAGCACGAGCCCCACGGCGACGAGCAGCACGAGCGCGATGACCAGCATCACCGCCTGCAGCACCACGATGAGCAGGGCGAGCGCGATCACCGCCAGCACCAGCAGCGCGAGGATCGCGAGCCCGAGCACGATGATCGCCGCGAGGATCGCGAGCACCGTCACGATCAGCTGCGCGATCGCCTCCAGCACGGCCGTGATCGCGTCGACGATCGCCTCGAGCGCGTCCGAGAGGAAGTCGACGACGTCGCGGAACACCCCGCCCACGTCGTCCCAGAACGAGTCGTTGAGCCCGCTGCCTTCGACGACGTCTTTGATCCGGGCGATGGCACGGTGGGCCGCACGGTCGCGATCGGCGACCGCCTCTTCATAGCGTCGCTGGGCGGATGCCGCATCCGCCGCCGCATCGTCGACGTCGGCCAGCGCAACCCCGAGCGAGCGGTTGAGCCGGATCGCATCGCCTTCCGGTGCGTCGTCGGAGAGATCCTGCACGTCGGAGCGCAGTGAGCTCGCCCGCGATTGCGCCGCTCCACGATCCGCCTCGGCGTTCTCGTAGTCGGCGATCGCGCGGTCGGCGTCCTGCTGGGCGACATCCAGCGCCTCGGCGTACTCCGACAGCGCGTCGCCCGTCTCGGCATAGCGCTGTTCGGCCTGTGAGATCTCGCGGGCGAGCTGTGCGGCATCCCTTCGCACCCGGTCGATCGCGACACTCACCATGGTTCCGCGGTGAGAGATCTGCTGCAGTGTCGACACGGCCGCGCGGATCGCCTCCGCGGTCTCGTCATAGCGCTGGCCGGTGCGGCGCAGCACCACCGGGTTGCCGTCGAGAGGCTTCATGTCACCGTGCTCCTGCCGAGGATCCGAGCTCGCGATCGAGGTCCTCGAAGGCCGTGTGGATGTCGCGCAGCACCCCGGCGAGCGAGCCCAGTGCGTCCGACATGCCCTGGCGACGGTCGTCCCACGTGGTGGCGAAACGGCGGATGGTGTGCGCCAGATCGGCGTGGCCGCACGCGTCGGCCGCCGCGCGGGACGAGTCGTCCGAGTCGTCGAACGTCCGACGGATCCGATCGGCGTCGGATGCGGTGTCGGCGATCGTCCCGAGGTCGAGCTTCACCATGCCGGTCATGCGGTCCCTCCAGAGACAAGTGGATGCCGCAAGCCGGGCTTGCGGCATCCACTCGACGTATGCGGCGTCAGTTGCCCGCGAGCGCCTGGTCGGTGTCCTTGATCGCCTGCTGCATCTTGCGCAGCGACTCACCCATGTCCGAGATACCCTCGATCGCCTTCTCCAGACCCGTGGTCAGCTCGGTGTACCCCTCACCGAACTTGCCCGACGCGTGCTGCGTCTTGAAGTCATCGCCCAGCAGACGGTCCACGTCGGACTTCAGGCGACGCAGCACGTCACCGATCTCTTCACGGCCCGAGTCGAGCTTGCCCGACATGGTCTCCATCTCACCGTACGACGCCTTGAAATCAGCCATGATCCGTCCCTTTGTCAAAATCAGCGGACCCGATCAGGCCCACCGACAGGCTAACCGCACGCCCGGGAACACCGACATGGGGACCATTCCCCATGTGCGCGCGTCACACCGCGTAGATGCGCAGCAGGGTCTCGGCGTCGTCGGCGTCGAGCTCGTCGCGCTTCATGAGGGTCAGGATGCCGTCCGCATACGCCGCGCGGCGGATCATCGCCGCGTCGGCATCCTCTCCGGCGACGGCTTCGGCCAGCGCCGCAGCCGTCTCGTCGGTGCGGACGGGTGCTGCCGGAGCGGCACGGCGGGTGCCGCGGACCAGGAAAGCCGAGACCGCATCGATCACCGCGGCCGCGACCATGAGCACGAGACCGGCGATCACCAAGGGCTCGGCGAGCTGCGGATCGGCAGCCACGCGGAACCCCGCGATGACCAGACCGACGACGACCCAGATCGCGAGGATGAGCGGAACCGCCATCCCCACCAGCGGACGGGACGCCCGGCGCACGTACACGAGCCCCACGATCGACATGACGACCGAGATCGCCCCCGACAGCAGCGCCACCTGATCGAGCTCGGCCGCGAAGCCGCCGCCGCTGCGACTGGGCAGCATGAGCGCGGGCCCGAAGAACGCGACGATCAGCAGGACGACGAACCATGCGGTGTGTCCGCGCGACGACCCGGACGCCGCGGGCGATCCGGCGCCCGGCTTGGGCGCCGCGGTCACGACGGTGCGCTGCTGGTCCGTCCGCACGTCGTGGCGATAGCGCGCGTGCGCCGCCGTGATGCGATCCCTGACCGCGCCGTCGGCCGCGGCGGACTGCAGCTCCCACGCGATCTCGGGGATCGTGAGCGGGGTGACGTCGAGCTCCCCGGCACGTCTGCGCACCCGGGAACGACGGTCGCCGCCGCGCGTGCCGAGGCCGGCGAAGGCCGCCGCGACGTCGGGACTGTGCGCCACGAGGTCGTTCCACTGCTCAGTCGCGTCCATTGACCACGCCTCCTCCGATGAACTCGAGATCGCCCACCAGCGCGTCCAGGTGCGGCAGTGCGACGCCGACGGCCGCGAGATCCGCGTCGATCAGCTCGACGAGGCTGGTGCCCTCGTCGCGGATGCGCACCGCACGCACGACCCCCATGGCGTGCCGCTGAGGGCCCTCGCCCTCCGACACGACGTAGGCGCTGCGCCAGGCCCGCGGGACGCCGTCGATGGACTCGATCACGGGATCGGTGACGCGCGCGCCATCCGCGCCGAGGAGCTCGGTGACCTGGTCGTCCGGGATCACCTCGTCCACGTCGATGACGTGGACGATGGCTTCGAAGCCGCCCCCGACCGGGAAGTACCAGAAGCGACGGGTGGCCGGCCAGTCGGACTCGGCCAGCAGCCGCGCCCGCTCCGCCAAGCCTTCGCGCTCCTCGGGACGAAGAGCCGCCTCTTCGGCGATGTCGTGCGCCCACGCCGCCGCGTTCGGCCATCCGGCGAACGGGAAGAACAGCGGCACCTCGATCCACAGCTCGGGGTCGTAATCGGGGCCGGCGTCCGGTAGGTCGCCCGACGTCATCGGCCGGCGGTCCAGGTGAAAGTGCCCATGATGGCATCCAACAGGAGCAGCACCTCCTCGGCAAAGTCGCTCGTGTCCTCGCCCGGCGCATACAGCAGCGACCCGCTGACCACGGCGGGCGTGCGTCGCGACTCCTTCGGCGCCTCGAACAGGTAGCTCACCGTCCGCGCACCGCCGTCCTCGCCGCCCTCGCCCGGCAGGCCGCGAACCCGCTGCTCCCACCGCCACATCTCGAGACCGTCGTCGCCGCGCCCGCGTGCGAAGACCGTCGCCCTCTGCTCCACCCGCTGCGCGAACTCCGCGAGGCGGTCCGGCGACCGGACCGGCGCGGGGGCGACCGTGATCGACGCGGGGATGACGATGTCGTCGACCGGTTCGACCGGCAGATAGCAGGCCACCGCGTTGCGCCGGCGCAGCTCGGTGAAGCTCGCGTGCACGAGCTGACGCACCGTCAGCATCTCGGACGGACTGCCGTGCTCGCGCAGCACCTCGGTCATGTTCGCGGTCAGCTGCTGCTCGGCAGCCACATCCACGCCGAAACGCGCCCACCCGGGAGGCAGGATGAGCGAGAACTCCAGCGACGCCTCCTGGCTCGCAGCGAGCTGGGCGCGAAGATCATCAACCACGGAATCAGTATTTCTCACGAATGTCGCCGTAGCCCGGCACGAGCGAGAAGACGGGGTCGAGGCCGGCGGTGAAACCGCCCACGTTGAACACCGACTGCAGTCTCGACGGCATCACGGTGGTCGCCTGCGCCGACCGCAGCCACGCCGACATGCCGCGCACCTGCCCGGACGCACCGGTCGTGACGTTGGCGATGAACTGAGGGAAGTCGCCGTAGCTGCGGTGACCGCCGCGGATCGAGTTCCACACCCACCGGGCGTTGTGCTCGACGGTGCCGACGATCTCGCCGGTGCGCTGCCCCGCGTACTGCTGAGCTCCCCGGCGCCCGCCGGGGCCGGTGAAGCCGCGACGCAGCGACTCCCACAGCGTGCGGCGTCCCTGCCCCATCGCATTGGTGGCGGCCGCAGGCGTGAGCCGCATGGCCAGGCTGCCGAACATCCGGGCCGGCGTGCCGCCGGCGCGGAGCACCCCGGCCAGCGGCTTGACGAACGGGATCAGGCCGACGATGTCGAAGGCGATGTCGCTCCAGCTCGCGCGCCCCTTCGTCATCAGGTAGATGTGGCCGATGAGGCTGACGACGGTCAGCACCGCCACGACGGCCAGGAGGATTCCGGCCAGAGGCGCGGCGACGAAGATCGCGACGATCGCGAGCCCCATCGCGACCCAGCCGATCGCGTCGATGAAGACGTCGATCGCGTCGTCCCACCAGCTGTCGTTGTTGTCGGCCTCGGCGATCGCCGTCTCGACGCCGTGGACCGCCGTCTCGTAGGCGCTCGCCCAGTCGCCGAACGCGCGCTCGAACTGCGGCCAGAGATCGTCCAGCCGCCCCTGTGCCGAGTCGACCGAACCCTGGGCATCCGAGACGTCGTCGGCTGCGGACTGCAGCTGCGCGTCGGTCGGCTCGTCCTCCCACAGCCACACCCGCTTCAGGTCGCGCTGCGCGCCCTCCGCCTCCGCCAGCGTGGCCTGGCCCGCGCGGCGGTCGGCGTCGGCATCCTCGATCTTGGGAACGAGCGGACCGATCACGCGCTGCGCCTCGGCGAGCGCCGTGGCGTACGCGCGCAGCGTGCTGCCGGTCTTGGAGTACCGCTCTCCCGCCTTGGTGAGGTCGGCGTGCACGTCGCCCGCCTCTTCGCGCACCTTGTCGACGGCATCCGAGATCTGCGTCTTGCCCTTGCTGATGTTCGACAGCGACCGCGCAGCCGACGTCATCGTCGAGCCGAGCGTCTCGAGCCGCTTCGCGCCGGTCTCGATGGTGCCGGCCTCGCCGTCCAGCAGCTGCAGGTGGTAGTGATGCGCGGGCGAATACAGTGGCGCCTCGTAGGTCATGGGGTTCTTCCGTTCAGACCGGGGTGTTGTCGGGGCCGCGGTTGTCGAGCAGGTCTCGCTGCGCGTTCGTCATCTCGGCGGCCAGATCGGTGTCGAGCTTGAGGTAGCCGTCGATGATGCCCTGCAGGTGGTCACGGACCCCCGCGAGCGACTCCTTCAGCTTGTCGCGGTTGTCGTTCCAGTCATGCTCGAAGCCGTCGACCCGGTCCCGCAGCGCGCCGCGCCCGTCCGGGCGCCCGATCGCGCTCTCGATCGCGTTGGTGTTGTCTGCCGCGGACTCGAACTCCGAGATCGCAGCAGACAGCCCCGTGGTGACCTCTTCGAGGTCTTCCATGTTCAGCCAGACCCGATCTGCCATCGCGGATGTCCCTTCTCGCGGGCTCGCCCCGCGGCGGTTGTTCAGGTCGTGGACCGGGTGAGCCCGGCCCTCCGACAGGCTAGGGCACCGGCACGGGTGAGGCACATGGGGACGATTCCCCATGTGCCTCCCGGGTCACGGGATCAGCGGGAGCTGGACGGTGACGAAGCGCCCGTTCTCGACGAAGAGGCCTCGGCCGGCCGGGAACTCGTGGCGCTGCACCTTGGGGAACGGCACCTTGAAGAGCGATTCGCCGTCGTAGCTCTCGGGACGCAGCGCGATGCCGTGCCTGCCGGCCTTGAGCTCGCCGACCAGCCCGTAGCCGCCCGAGAGCTGCGTGACATCGCCGTCTGCGACCAGGAAGTGGTCGCTGCGGTTTACCGCCTGGAACAGCTCCTTGAGCGGGCGCTCGGCGTCGGTGTCGCCGAACTCGGTCAGGTTCTCGACCACGATCACGATCCGGCTGCCGACGGTCTCGTCGGCGACGATGTCCTTCAGCTCCTTCGCGAGGGTCCGGGCGTCCTCGATGCCGATCGCCGAGCGCCGCCAGGCGGCCTCCTCGCGCAGCACGGCACGCCGACCGCCGAAGTGGAACAGCTCCACCTTCGGGTCGAACCGCTGCAGCGCCCGCACGATGCCGCGCACCGCCGTCGTCTTGCCGGACTGCGGCGGACCGGCCACGACGAACGTGCCGACCGGCTCGAAGCCCTTGGGCCCGAGCGTGTCGTCGCCGATGCCGAGCACGGGAAACCCGTCGATGCTCGCGGGCAGGGCGGCGGCATCCAATTCGGTCGGAAGCGAGCCGATGTTGCGGGCCTCGATCGCCCCGGCCTCGCGCAGCGCCGCGGCGAACTGCTCGCCCGCCGCGTTCTGCTCGGCGACGTTGGTGGTGCCGCCGATGACCGCGATCTGCGTCTCGAGGCCGTCCACGATGGCGCGGCCGGGGACGCTGCGCTCGTTCAGGACGTCCTTCGGCACGCCGAGGATGGAGTACGCGCCCTCGTCCGACATGCGCAGCACGACGCGCTTGGTGACGTTCGCGCTCACAGCGGTGGGCACGGCGCCGTAACGGTCGGCGGTGGCCACGACGTGGATGCCCAGCGGGCGTCCTTCGCCGAGGATGCGCATGAAGATCGCGTAGTACGCCGCGCGGGCCGACGTGGTCTCCCAGTCCTGCTTGAACACGCCGAAGCCGTCCAGCAGCAGGATCACGCGCGGCTCGGTCACGTCGCCGGTGATCGTGCGGTACTCCGACAGCGACGCGGCGTTGACCTCGGAGAACCGCTTGCCGCGGTCGTCGAGCATCTGCCGGATCGTGCGCAGCAGTCGCTGCACGCGCTCGACGTCGTCGCCCGAGACCACCGAGCCCACCTGCGGCATGGTCTCGAGGGAGCGCAGCGCGCCCGTGCCGAAGTCGATGCCGTACACCGCGACGCGGCCGGACTGCGGGCGGGCGCCCGCGGCGATGCCGATCGTGCGCAGCGTCGCCGACTTGCCGGCGCCGCTCGTGCCGTAGACGAGCAGGTGGCCGTCGGTGTCGGGGCTGAAGAACACCGCCTCCTGCAGCTGACGCTGCGGGATGTCGGCGAGGCCGAGCGGGATGCGGTCGTCGCCCGACATGGGCAGGTCGCGCAGGTCGATGGTGGTGGCCAGGTCGTCGAGCCACGGCCGTCGGGGAGCCGGGATGCCGGCATCCAACGCCGCCGCCACCAGGTTCGCCACGAGGCGCTTCTGGTCGTTGGGACCAAGGTCCTCGTCGTGCGTGTCGGACTCGCCCTCGCCGTCAGCCTCCCACAGCGTCACCGAGCCGAAGCGCAGCTCGGCGACCCGCACCTGGGCGCGGTCGGGCTCGTCGGTCGTCCACCCGCCGGCATAGCCGGACTGGAACGGCACAAGGCGGCCGGGACCCGTCTTGGCGATTCCGCGGCCGGGCAGCGACGGGTCGAACGTCGAGGCGACGACATCGCCCACGACGTCGTTGGAGTCCGCCGCGTCGGCCATGCGCAGGGCCACACGCAGGTTCGTGTTGGCGCGCAGGTTGTCTTTGATGACGCCGGCGGGGCGCTGCGTGGCCATGATCAGGTGGATGCCGAGAGACCGGCCTCGCTGGGCGATGTCGACGACGCCGTCCACGAACTCGGGCACCTCGGTGGCCAGCGCGGCGAACTCGTCGATCACGAGGATGAGCGCCGGGGGCGTATCAGGATCCTGGCGCTTCTCCAGCTCGAGCAGGTCCTTCGCCTTCTTGCGGTTGAACAGGTGCTCGCGGTGGTGCAGCTCGGCGCGCAGGCTGGTCAACGCGCGGCGGACGAGGTGCGGCGACAGGTCGGTGACGAGGCCGACCGTGTGCGGCAGGTCGACGCAGTCCGCGAACGCGGAACCGCCCTTGTAGTCGACGTACAGGAACGTCACGCGGTCGGGACTGTACTCGGCCGCCATGCCCAGCACCCACGCCTGCAAAAACTCGGACTTTCCCGAGCCGGTGGTGCCGCCCACGAGCGCGTGCGGACCCTGGGTGCGCAGGTCGAGCGACATCGCATCGGGGCTCCCCTGCCCGATGTAGGCCTTGAGGGTTCCGGCGCGCTTGAGCCGCGGCCGCGGGCCGCGGGTGCGGTCGATGATCGAGTTGTTCTGCCGCCACCGTTCGATCGCGGCCTGCGGCTCGGCGGCCATGTCGGTGCCGATGAGGCGCAGCATCGACACGTTCGCCGGCAGGTCGGACGAGTCGGCCGCGACCGAGCTGGAGTCCACGACGGGCGCGAGGCGCTTGGCGAAGATCTCGGCGTAGTCGCGCGAGACGCCCTCGACCTGCACGGTGCGGGTGCGGTGACCCGCGCGCACCCAGCCGACCATGGCATCGTCGAGCCCGCCCGACACGTCGATGAACGTGCGGCAGGCGGCCGGCAGCGACTCGACGGTCGGGGCGACGAAGATCGTATAGACGCCGGCATCCGGTCCGCGTTCGATGACCTGGGTGAGCCGGGGGCGGTCGATCGGCGCGTCATGGGTGACGAACAGCACGAGCGACACGTCGCCGATGTCGGCGGCGTCGCGTCCCTCGCCCACGGCCTTGCCGAGCGCCATCGACGTCTCGTTCTCGGACACCGGGCCGCGGCGCGTGGCCGACCCCGACAGGCGCTGGAGGATCGCCTCCTCCAGGCCGTTCAGCAGCGCCGTGCCCGCCGACTGGCTGTCGGCGAGGGCCATCTCGGCGAACGGCGAACGCGGGCTCGTGGTGTGGGGAAGCCACTTCATCCACTCCATGTCGCCCGTCCAGGCCGGGTCGATGATGGCCGCGGTGACGACCTCGTTCGGCGCGTGCAGGCCGAACAGCTGCACGCCGAGGCCGCGCACGACGTCGGCCGCGAGCTCGCGGGGGCCGGCGATGCCGATGGCGCCCGCCGAGGGCAGCAGCTCGATCGCGGGCACGTCGTCGATCTGCGCGAACCGGTCGCGCAGGCCGCGCACCTGCTGCGCGTACTGCGCGATGCCGCGCTGGTCGTTCGGCTCCTGCACGGTGTTGCGGCTGTCGGCGGTGCCGACGCCCAGGCGCAGCCCCAGGAAGTTCCAGTGCTCGGGCCGCCGCGTCCACAGCAGCGGCCCCAGCGACATCGCGTTCTCGTAGATGGTCGCCGTCGCGGGCGCCTCGGCACGCCGGCGCTCGCGCTCCAGCCGCTCCTCGTTCTCGAGCGTGTCTTCGAGCTCGTCGATCTGCGTCTCGAACGTCTCGATCTCCAGCTCGAGCTTCTTGCCCTGCTGGGTGCGCTGGCCGATGAAGTTGCCGAGCATCATGAGCGGCGCCATCACGACGATGAGCAGCGACGTGGGGCGCTGCGTCATCGCGAACATCGCCAGGCCCAGCAGCACCGGCGCCATGATCATCGGCCACGGGAAGATGCGCGGGTCGGCTTCGTTCGGGATGATCGGATGCCGGAACTCGCGGCCCGTGTAGCGGTCCTCGACTCGCGGCGAACGGTTGAACATCAGGGCGCCGCCGCGCTCGAGCACGAGCGAGTCGTCGGTCTGGGCCCGTGGCGCGAGCGCGAACGAGACCTCCGTGGCGCCGATCGTGATGCGCTGCCCCGGCAGCACCCGCACGCGCTGCACGAGACCGCCGTCGACGATGAGCCCGTTTGCGGAGTTGAGGTCGATGAGGTCGATGCCCTGGTCGACGTCCACGCGGGCGTGCCGCTTGGACACCTGCGGGTCGTCCAGCAGCACCTGCGCCGGCGCGACACGACCGATGACGCTCGACCCCGCCGGCAGGGGGATCGTGCGCCCGGCGTCGGGTCCGTTGTGGATCCGCATGACGGCGGCGGTGGCCGCGGCATCCACTCCCATCGCGAGGGCGGGCACGACGGAGGCGTCGAACCCGGAGCCGATGGGTGCGTCGGCGATCGGCATGGCCGGATTCAAGTGCACCGGCTGACCCGCCGGAGGTGCCACCAGCAGGGTCGGCGCCTCGCTGGCGTTGACACCTCCCGGCGCCGCGAGGGCGTCGCCGTCGGCCAGTGCACGCGCGACGTCCTGCACGGTCGCCGTCGCGTCGGCGGTCACGAGCACGTCGACGGTCGACCCCACGCCTCGACGCAGACTCAGCTTCAGCTTCACGACTCGGCACCTCTCGCCACGAGTTCGAACGACCTGCCGCCCACTTGGACCGACCACCCGAGCGGCACACGTGCCGCCTGGTCGGCGGGCACCTCGACCACGTCACCGCCCGGCGACACCAGCTGGGTGCCGTTGCGGGAGCCGCGGTCGGCGACCCACAGGCCGTCGGAGTCCTGCCCGAACGCCGCGTGGGTCTTGGACATCAGCCGCTGCGGGTCTTCGAGGCGCACGAGGGCCTCGACCTGCTCGCCCGCGGCCGGCTCGGGGTCGCGGCCGATGAGCCCGCGCACCGGGACGCGCACGATCGAGCCGTCGTCGAACCGGATCATCGCCTGGGCGCGGCGCGAGGCCACGGGTCCGGTGCCAGGCGTGGGCGCGGCGGCGGGAGCAGCGGCCGAGGTGGGGGCCGCGGCCGGGGCGGGGACGGGGGCCGGGGTGGGGGCTGCGGCCGGAGCGGGGACGGGGGCGGGGGTGTGCGCGGGTGCGGACGCCGGTGCCGCGGCCGGGCCGCGAGCGGATGACGCCGGAGCGACTGGGGCGGCCGGAGCGGCGGCGGGGGCGACGGCGCCGGGTGCACCCGGGGCGCCGGTCACGAGACCGGTGGCCGCGTGGGCGGCCGCCGCACCGCCGGGAACCTGGGCGATGACGCTCACGTCGATCCCGTCGGCCACGGCCTCCCACTGCGCACCGGTGCTGCCGGGGCCGACGACGCCGGCGCGCGAGCGGGCACCGGGGATCCGCAGCGCCGTGGCGGCATCGGCGTCGCTCGCCATCGACGGCAGGTCCTCGCTCTGCTCGGGGCGTCCGGCCGCCGCGCGGCGCGCATGGCGCAGCGCCTTGGCATCGAACGGGTCGAGCCCGGCGCGCGCGTCGATCACCCAGCATCCGCCGACGCGGTCCAGGATGCTGCGGCCCCGGGCCTGCGGATCCCACAGCCCCGACGCGAACATGAGCGCGGGGCCGACCAGCGGCACGATCCCGCTCGCCCACAGCACGAGCGCGCGCAGCACGACCCGCCAGAAGCCGACCGGTCCGAGACCGTCGACCGCGATCGACCGCAGCCGCATCGACGCCTTGCCCGCCGTCACGCCGCGCCGCCCGTGGAGCATGAGCTGCAGCAGACCGAACAGCAGCGGCAGAGCGGTGCCGATGATCACGAGCAGCACACCGACGAACGACGTGTCGCCCATCGCCAGCATGACGGCGCCGACGACGGCGGGAGACGCGAGCAGCAGCCAGATGGCCAGGTCGATGGTGAACGCGAGCGAGCGGATGCCGGGCGCCGCGGACACGATGCCGAGCGCCGCGGCGTCCTCGGGGCCGAGGTTGCGGGCGGAGTCCTGAGCAGGCAGGGGCGGGGCGGATGCGGGGAGGGTCATCGGAATCCTCGGAGATCAGGTCAGCAGCAGCACGAGTGCGACGACGGCGGCGGCGACCACCACGATCGTCACGACGGCGGCGATCAGCAGGCGTCGGCGATCGCGTCGACGGCGCGACGCGAGGCCGACCGGGTCGGGCGGCGGCGTGACGGACGACGGCGGTGCGACAGGAGCCCGGCTCGCGACCACGGGGCCGGACGAGCGTGGGGAGCGGCGATCGGGGGCCCCGTCACCGGGCAGGTACGCGGTGCGCCGGGGGGCCGACGGCGAGGCGTCGGGTCCTGCCGGGGGCGCGGCCGGACTGGTGCGGCGCACCGAGCGCAGCACGGTCTCGTCGGTGCGGTCCTCGATCGTCGTCCCGCCGGCGGTTCGGGTGCCGGCCGGCCCCGAGGTCCCCGGAAACGGCTCGGGCGCCGTGGCGCGGTGTCCCGCGATCGAGGTCGCATCGAGGTCGTCGGGCTCGTCCGGCACCGCGACGCGGCGCAGAGCGAGCACGGTGTGCTCATCCACCTCGTCGGGCACGGACGCCGGCGCCCGGCGCGTCGACAGCACGGTGTGCTCATCCACCTCGTCGGGCACGGACGCCGGCGCCCGGCGCGTCGACAGCACCGTATGCTCATCCACCTCGTCGGGCACTGCGCTGCGCCGCACCGAGAGCACGGTGTGCTCGTCGACCTCGTCCCCCACGTCGCCCGCGCCGACGACCGGTGCCCGGCGCGTCGACAGCACCGTGGCGTCGTCGACGTCGTCACCGACCCGCCGTCGCGACGACAGCACGGTGGACTCGTCCGGCACGTCGGACGGCTCAAGCGGCGCCGCGCGGTGCGTCAGCTCGTCATCGGGTGGGCCCCCGACGCCAGAGGCTCCGCTCGACGCGCCAGCGGCGAGTGGAGGAGGCTCGGGGACGATCACCCGTCGCTCCGCTGCAGCCGGACCTCGGCGTCGCCGAGCAGGAAGCGGTCACCCGCCTCGACCTCGACGCCGGGCGTCGCTTCGACCTCAGTGCCCATGACCGTGGCGAACAGGACGCCGTTGGTGGAGTCGAGGTCGACGACGTACCAGCGGTCGTCGCGCAGCTGCAGCCGCGCGTGGGTCTTCGACACCGTGCCGTCCTGGATCGGGACGAGCTGCGCCGAGGGGAACTCGGCGTCGGCCGATGGCCTGCGGCCGAGGATCACGACGTCGGACGTCAGGGCGACCGGGTCGCCGGTCGGGGGAAGCAGCATCCAGTCGGTGCGCTTGCGGCGGGCGATCACCGTCTCGTCGAGCACGTCCTGCTCGTCGGGTATCTCGGGCCGGCTGTGCTGGGCCGACACCGAGGACCGCGCAGAGAACGGGATGCCGGCGCCTGCCGCACCGGCCACCGCCGAGACGGGGCCCGACGCCTCGGGGAAGGCATCCGCCTCCGCCATGGGCGAGTGCGCGGGCGCCCACGGCTCACGATCCTCTCCCGTGATCGCCGGCAGCGGCACGTCGGTCACCGGCGGCCGCATGATGCCCTCGCCCGGCGTGACCGGCGACGACGGCTTCGGTGCGTAGACCTCGGGGTTCTCGTACGCGGCGGGAACGGCGGGGATCCCCTCCGAACCCGCGGGCGGCACGGCCGAGATGGGCGCGGGCGCACCGGGGAACGCCCCGGTCACCTCGGCGCTGCGGTCGGTGGTGTCGAGGCCGAAGTCCTGCCACGCGTCGGCTGCGCCTGCTCGCGCCGCGGATGCCGCGACGCCCGTGTCGCCGTCCAGCGCCGCTTCAGCGGCCGCGGCCGACACCGGGCGGCCGGGCAGCGGCGGCGGCGTCCATCCGCCGGGCGGCGGGACGACGACGGGCGCGCCGGGCGCGCCGGTCGTCAGCGGCGCCTCGGCGGAGACGGCGGGAGCGGGCGCGGCAGGAGCAGGCGCCGAAGCGGCGGGCGCGACGGGCGCGGCCGGCGCAGGCGCCGACGCGGCCGGAGCGGCGGGAGCCGACGCGGCCGGAGCGGGGAGGATCGGAGCCGGCATCGTCTCGGGCGCGGTCGGCGCTGGCGCCGAAGAGGCCGGAGCCGCGGGCGGCGTGTACGCGGGCGGCGGAGCGAATCCGCTCACGGCAGGGTCGGTCGCCGCCGGGGCCGGGAACGCAGCCGGGGCGCCGGACCGCGACACGGGAGTGGGGAACGGCGGCAGCGGCGGGAGTCCCGCGGCTGCTTCGGCCGCCCGTCGGGACGCGGCACCCGGGGAGGCGGCATCCAGTTCTCGTCCGACCCAGCGGGCGCTCCCCCAGCCGATCAGCGACGCCCAGACCGGGAACACAAGCACGCCGAGCACCGTCATGCCGACGCCGTAGCCGAACGCGATGCTCACGCGATACACCGCGAACACGAAGACCACGATGAGCGCCAGGGCGCCCAGCACGGGGAAGAAGACGAGCAGCAGCCACCAGCCCGACAGCCCCGCGAGCTGCAGCAGCACGATGGTGTTGAGGATCGGCACCCAGGCCTTCCACGACTCGACCCCGGACTTGCGGAACACCGCGGACAGCGCGAGTGCGATCCAGACGTAGACAGCCGCGGAGAGCAGCAGACTGATCAGCGACCCGACGAGGGCGGCGGTGGGATCGGTGGCGTTCATGGCGTGGGACGCACGGGCTCGGCCCGTCGTCTCCCCCTTTCGGCAAGTCGGGCCCGATCCGCGGATCGGGCACGGGCGGCGCCCGCGTCGGGCTTCAGCGGGCGGAGCAACGATCTCAACGATACGGTCGCACGGGCCCCGCGCCAGAACCCTGTTCCACGGCGGAGCTCGCGGCGCTCCGCGTCGACGGCGCGCCAGTATTCTTCCGCATCCTCGGCCGACATGGCGGCAGGTGAGAACACGGCGCGGTCCGCCTCACGGGCCAGCTCCGTGCCGGCGGGGGTCTCGAACGAGGCCGCGAGCTCGCTGCGGGTCGACGCGCGCGCGGCGGGGTGGCCGCTGTCGATCGCCGCGTCCACGTACTCGTCCCAGCCGCCCGCGACGCGGGTCGCGGGAGTCCCGGTGCGCCGGCGACGGCGACGACGGGAGGCCTTCGCCCACAGGATGGCCAGGAACGGGCCGAACGCGAGCACCAGCACCAGCAGTGCGATGCCGCCGATGCGCAGCATCGGCCACAGCCACGCCAGGTCGAGCGCGGTCTGCTGCTCGTCCTGGTCGTCCGACGCGGAGTCCTCCTGGGTCGGGTCGGGCGGCACGACCTCCTGCACGGTGTCGGGGCGCACCTCGGTGACGTTCTCGGGATCGCGCTGTTCGGTGACGTCGAGGCTCGGGCTCTGACGGTACTGCGGCGTCACGTCGATCGCGGTCCAGCTGCCGTCGGCCGACTGCACCTCGGTCCACGCGGTGAGGTCCTCGGCGCGGCAGGCGCCCTCGTCGCACGCCGACAGACCGGTCTCGGCCGTCGCCAGACGCGCCCCCAGGACGACGCGCGACGGAAAGCCGAGCTCGCGGGCCATGAGCGCGACCGCCACGGCGAACTGCTCGTCGTCGCCGATCGCCGCCACGTAATTGCCCGACGCCGCAGCGCGCGGGTCGCTCTCGCGCTCGAGCAGCCGCGAGAACATCGTGTCGATCCGCGCCAGCGAATGCCCGGACGCGCTGGGCTGGAACGAGTAGTCGTCCAGAGCCTGGGTCCACACCGGCGCGCTCTCGCCCTCGGTGAGCCCGTGGCTCAGGTAGCCGCGTTCGCGCAGGAGCTTCACCAGAGCTGCGAGCTCCGCACCGCCCGAACCGGTGGCGTGCTGGTCCATCCACGCGCGCAGGCTGTCCGGAGCGGCAACGCCGCCGGTGCTGCCGGGCGCGTCGAGGCCCTCGAGCTCCTCCGCGGCGGGGGTGACCGCGTGCACGACGTACGAGTCGCCGGCCTGCAGACCGCCGCCGGCGGTCTGCACGCCCGCTGCGGCCGAGGCGTTGTAGTAGAAGCGGTCGGCGAGCGACGCGGACCGGTCGCCGGCGAAATCGACGGACTGCAGGCGCCCGGCCGTCGGCATCCAGATCTCGTCCCAGGCGTCGATCTCGACGGTGAGCGCCACCTCGTCGCCCTCGCCCGCATCGAGGGTGGACGGCACCCGCACGAAGCGGCCGGCGTCGACGGCGCCCTCGCCGCCCGAGCGGAACACCTCCCCGTCGTACGCGTCGAGCGTCGCGATGCGCACGCGCTCGGGCAGCGCGCCCGAAGCGGTCTTGACGGTGAACAGCACGTCGTCCGCACGGCCGTCGGTGAACAGCGACCGGTATTGCGCGAGCGGGCTCACCTCGGCCGACAGGTCGATATCGGGTCCGACGGCCGAGCGCAGCACGTCGCGGTCGGCGCCGCGCGCCGCGTACGGCACCACGGCGATCGCGATGACGAGCGCGCCCACGACCATGCCCGTGCCGAGCACCGTGCGGCGCCGGTCGGCCGCGGTGGGCTTGCGCGAGATGCGGACGCCGCTGGATGCCGCGGCCCGCTGCAGGGCGCGGATGCGCTGGTCGTGCGTACGCCACGCGAGCCACAACAGGCACGCGAGCAGTGCGGCGGCGCCCACGACGGTCTCGACGGGGGCGTACAGCACGACAGGACCGATGTGCCACGGCGCGCTCACCGAGGTGCGACCGAAGAACAGGCCGAACGACACCATGCCCAGCGCCACGGGCACGGCGAGGTAAGCGGCACGGTCATCGCGCCATGCCAGCAGCAGCACGAGGCACGTGCCGATCAGGAACACCACGAGCGCCGGCACCAGGAGGTTGCGGTACGAGCCGACGGGCAGCTCGACGGTCACGAGGTCCTTCCAGGCGAACAGCAGTCCGTTGGCGAGCTCGACGAAGCCGCGCGCCAGCTCGGGCAGCCCGCCCAGGCGCGTCGGCACCGCAAGGGGGACTCCCACCACCAGCAGGGTGACCGCGAGCACACCCGCGACGATCGCGGCGTTCCAGCGACGCCACCACGCGAACGCCGCGATGCCGCCGCCGAGGACGGAGCCGACGCCGACCAGCAGCAGGAAGCTCCCGGAGTGGTAGATGGGCCAGGCCGCGACGGCCGCCACGACGACGATCACCACCGCGAACACGGCACCGGCGGCGATGCGCGGCACGAAGCGACGAGAAGCGGTGCGGCGGGTCGACGGGGAGGCCGGGGTCGCGGCATCCCGTCCGCCCACGACCGGGACCCTGCCCGTTCCCGGTGCGCCGGCGCCCGGAGCCATGCCGTCGCTCACGAGGTCGCCCCTCGCAGCAGCAGGCCCGCGAGGTCTTCGAGCGTGCCGACCGTGAGCACTGTCACGCCCGACACCGGCTGCATGCGCGGGTGCGCGCGCTCGTCGCAGATGAGGCCGACGACCTCGGTGTCGGCCGGGAACGCGAGCGCCGCCTGCTGCAGGCGGGTCAGCGGCACGCGCGAGCCCACCACGACGAACGCGATCGACAGGCGCTCGCCCGACTCGGACGTCAGACGGCAGACGTCGCCCACCGGCATCGTGCTCTCGAGCAGGTCGACGCCGCTGAAGCCGTCGAGCATGGGCCGCGGCGCCGCCGACGGGATGTGGCGGATCGCCCGCAGCCGGCCGCGCACCACGCGTGGGATCTCGGAGCCCACCACGATCTGCACGTCACGGGCGTCGTGCACGGCGCGCAGGCCGAGCGACGCGGCGCACGAGACGGCCAGTTCGAACTCGTCGGCGTCGGCGTACTCGTGCGCGGCCACTCCGAGCACGACGGCCATGCGCGAGCGCCGGGACTCCTCGTACTGGCGCACCATCAGGCGCCCGGTCTTGGCGGTCGACTTCCAGTGGATCTGCCGGCGCGAGTCGCCCGGCGCGTACTCGCGGATCGCGTGGAACGACATGTCGGAGTCGACCAGCCGCCGCGTGGGGTTGCCCTCGAGGTCGCGGATGAGCCCCGCGCTCGTAGACGGCAGCGACACGGTGCGCGGGTGCACGAACACCTCGTGCACGTCCTCGAACGCGTGCTCACGGCGCAGCAGGCCGATGGGGTCGCTGCGCACCGTCGTCGCCGGGCCGACGGTCACGATCCCCCGGCGCATGCCGGGGATCTCCAGCGGCTGCGAGATGTGATGCCCGGGCCGCAGCAGCGGCACGCCGAACTCCACGAGCCCCGCGCCGACCGGGATGTCGATGCGCCCGGGCAGCGACAGCCGGTGTCCGTCGTTGCGCACCATGATCTCGCCGGCGACATCGTCACCGGCCACGACCCGCTCGTGCGTGAGCGTCAGGTCGACGTCGTACGAGCGCGCCCCGAACAGGAACGGGATCGCCGCCACGAGGAGGAGAAGGGATGCCGCGCCCGCGACCATCCACTCGACCCAGCCGAACAGCATCCCGAGCACCAGCCCCAGCGTCGCCGCGAACGCGACCAGCACGCCGGCGGGGCGGACCGTGTTCGCGGCCCAATCGGCCGCCGTCGTGATGCCCGAGCCGGCGGCGCGCCACACGCCCGTCCACCACACGGCGGCGCGCACGAACGCGCGCCCGCGCCGCGACCGGCCGGTGCCGTACGCGGTGCTCGTCGAGGTGACGTGCGTGCGTCCGGACGTGCCGGTGCGACCGGCGGTGCCGGTGGAGTTGACGGTGCGGGTCAGCCGCGACTCTTCGAGCGTCATACGTGCTCGCGTCGGGAGGGCGGGGCCACGTCGAGCAGCACCTGCCCGACCACGGTCTCTTGCGTGACGCCGTCGAACTCGGCCTCGGGGTGCAGGATCAGGCGGTGCGACAGCACCGGAACGGCGAGGGCCTTCACATCGTCGGGCGTCGCGTACGTGCGGCCCTGCGACGCGGCACGGGTGCGCGCCGCACGCGTGAGAGCGAGCGCGCCGCGGATGCTGACGCCCAGACGCACCTCGTCGGCGGTGCGTGTGCTCTCGACGAGGCGCGCGATGTAGTCCAGCACGAGCGCGTCGACGTAGACCTGCGCACCGAGGTCGGACATGCCCACCAGCGCCTGCGGCGTGATGATCGGCGTGAGCTCGGCGGTCGCGACGGCCGCCCCGTCGAGGATGCGGACGGTTGCCGCGTGATCGGGGTAGCCCAGCGACGTGCGCATCATGAAGCGGTCGAGCTGGGCCTCGGGCAGCCGGTAGGTGCCCGCCTGCTCGACGGGGTTCTGCGTCGCCAGCACGAGGAACGGCACGCCCACCGGACGCGAGACGCCGTCGATCGTGACGCGCCCCTCCTCCATGACCTCCAGCAGCGCCGACTGCGTCTTCGGGCTCGCGCGGTTGATCTCGTCGGCCAGCACGATGTTGGCGAAGATCGGGCCTGCGTGGAACTCGAACACGCCCTCCTTCTGGTCGTAGACGCTGAGGCCCGTGATGTCGGACGGCAGCAGATCGGGCGTGAACTGGATGCGCGTGTTCGTGCCCTGCACGGACTGCCCCATGGCACGCGCGAGCGAGGTCTTGCCGGTGCCGGGCACGTCCTCCAGCAGCACGTGCCCGTCACTGAGCATCGCCGTGAGCACGAGTTCGACGACGTGACGCTTGCCGAGCACCGCGCGCTCGACGTTGTCGGCGATCTGCCCGAACGTCTGCGCGAACCAGTCGGCCTGCTCCTGCGTGATGGTCATGTCGTTCCTTGGGGGTCGGGGAGGTTCGTGGGGGTGTGGATGCCGTCGTCCGGCGCGGGGCGGCGGTTCAGGCTCAGGGGTTCGTGTCCGCCGAAGGGTCGGTGGGGTCGGGGGTGGGCTCCGGTTCGGGCTCGGGCTCGGGCTCGGGCGCTTTGCCGCTCTGCCAGGCGTTGCCGTCCCAGTACGCGTTCCTGCCGTTTCCGAGCTGAACGTACTGGCCGGTCGTCCACGCGGCCGTCTGACCGAGCGACCCCATGCTGACCAGCTCGCTGAGGTTGCCGGGGATCCGGTCGAAGTCCGAGATGAAGTGCCCGGGCGTGCCGGCTTCGACTCCCGTAGGCAGCGGTTCGACGGACGAGCAGGCCGTCTGTGCCAGCTCGGCGCTCTTGACCCGCGACAGACCCCAGTCCTGTGCGTCCCAGTCGACGGTCACACGGACGCCGGTGACATACGCCGCGCCGTCGGGCACGTGCGTGCGGTCCGCGGTGTCGGTGATCTCGCGACCGCGCTTGCTGAAGTAGCGCGCGGCCGAATAGTCGAACGTGAAGTTCGCCATCGCATTCGAGGACTGTCCGGCAGCGACGATCGTGCCGCCGCCGACGCAGGAGGTGATCCCCCACGTCGCCTGCACCTGGTAGGGCGCGCTGCCCGATGCGGGCGTCACGGCCGCCCAATCGGTGGCGGTGTTCCACCAGTCGTGCACGTAGCGCACCTGGATGCCGGGGTCGTTGCCGATCACGCTCGTGCCGCCGTTCCACCCCGAGAATTCGACGTGGTTGCGGTTGGGCACCTTCTCTTTCGACGTGGGATCGCTGCGGATGATCCACTCCGCGTGACCGTCGCTCACGTTCGGTGTGGCATCCACCACGAACGTCCAGCCCTTCGGGCTCTTGCCGGACTGCCGCGCCTGCACGCTCTCGGTGTCTTCGGCGCGCCCGTACGATCGGTCGCCCCACGTCGACTCCACGCACATGCGGTAGGTGTACTCGTTGCCGTCGTCGACCGTGAAGCTCTTCGACGGGCCACCGTCCGCGACGCACCGCTGCCCGTCGGGCACGAAGCCGAAACGCAGCTTCGAGCCGTCGCCGTTGGCGGTCGCCGACCCGCTCGCATTGATCGTCGACGTGCCGTCGCCGTTCGACGTGGACGTCAACGACAGCACGGGCGACTGCGGCGCCCCGACGCCGTTGGTCGTCACGGTGACCGTTCCGCCCGAGGCGACGCCGGCGAGCCCGTTCGGAATGTCGAACTTCGAGTAGGGCGTCACCGTGACGATGGTCGCGCGGTTGGTGCCGATGCGGTACGACGGCACCTCGACCGTGGTGCGGTTGCCGTTGACCGGCACGCGGACGGTCTCCCCCGTCTCGCTGCGGATCTCGAGGCTGCCCGTGGACGCCGTGTCGATGCCCTTGATCACCAGCGAGACGACCTCGCCGCGACCGTCGCCGGTCACGACCGGCGCCGCCGTCACATCCGCGGGTGCCGGGGGCGTGTCGTACGCCCACGCCACCGTGCGCACGCTCCCCTTCGACTCGCCCACGGAGTTGACCGCCCAGGCCTCGTAGGTGCGCTGCTCGCCGTTGGGGGCGGAGATCGGCGGGCACGCGCCGTCGGCGGCGCACTCGGCGACGTCCTTGCCGTCCACCCGGATCACGAAGCCCGTCAACGCCGGGTACGCCAGCCTCGACTCGCCCGGGTCGACGCGCAGCGTGACGGTGCCGTTCGCGTACGCGGACTGCACGACGCTCGCCGGCGCCTTCGGATAGCCCAGCAGGTCGAGCAGCACGCGGCCGTCGCGCTCGGAGTTGGTGATGCGGCCCTGGGCGTCTCGCACCGAGAACGACGCCGTGCAGGTGGCGCCGGGAGCATCGCTCGTCCAGGACGCGGTGATCGACGTCGCCGACGACACCGCGAAGCTCACGCCCGCGCACGCGCCCGCGGGGCGCACCTCGACGAGCTCGAGCGGTGTGTTCGGCAGCGGGTTGACCTCGTCACTCGCCCCGATCACCGGGATGCCGCACGACGAGCCGGACGCCTGCGTGCACTGCTGCACGACCGAGCCGCCCTGCGGGAGGGTCGACGGCGCCGCGCCCACGCGCAGGATCAGCCGCGCGGGGGCCACGGCCGTGTGGCTCGTCACCGAGACCATCACGACCTCCTCCGAGCCCGGCACGGCACGGTCGGCGCCGGTGACGGTCAGTGTGGACCCGTCCTGCGAGACCTCGAACGCGCCGCCGGAGTATTCCGTCGCGTAGACGATTCCCTCCCAGTCGGCACGCAGCTGCCAGGTGGTCATGGTCTTGAGGTCGTAGGTGGCCGTCTCACCGGGGCCGACCGTGATCGACGCGGGACGCAGCTCGGGCTGCGGGTCGCGCGGGGTGACTGTGATCGGGACCGACAGGTACGTCCAGTCCGCCTTGCCCTCCAGGCGCACCGGCACCTGACAGGCGTCGACCCACGGTGCGCCCGTGCCGGCGTCGTACCGCACCGTCGTACCCGACTCGAGCGAGCACACGGCCTCGGAGCGCGCACCGGACGACTTGGTCTCGGCGCCGACCTCGAGACGCGTGCCCTTCGGCCGCGCGACGAGGTCCGCCATGTCGAACGAGACCGACTCCTGTTCGGTGACCGTGGGGGTCGGTGCGCCGGCACGCAGCGTCAGAGCGAGGTCGTCGTCGCCCGGAACGCGCAGGAAGCCGTATGACGTCACCTCTTCGCCCGACGCGCTGGTCCCGGTCACCGCGAACGGGATCAGCCGGGTCTTCTCGGGCAGCTCGCCGCGCAGCTTCGTGCCGTCCACCGACACGCCGGCGGGCTCGCCCCACAGCGAGACCGTCAGATCTGCCACGTCTCCACCCGACCAGGTCGTCTTGCCCTCGAGCACGTCGACGCCGCGCGGGAAGTCGTCGCGCGTCTCGACGGTGAGGTTGGTGTCGGCCACCACCGGGAAATCCGGCACGCGCTCGCGCACCACCCGGACCACGACGAGACCGCGACCCGTATTGCCCGACGACGACTCGACGTCGTACAGGAACGACATCGTGGTCGGCTCGTCGCCCGCCGCGATCACGACCGTCGCATCGTCGATGTCGAGCACCTGGTCGCCCAGCCGTGCGTAGTCGGGGTTGGTGCTGCCGTCCATGAGCGTCGTCGGCACGTCCGGACGGATGTCGGTGATCTTGAGCGTGCCCATCGTCGGATCGACGTCGTTCGAGAGCGGGCTCACCCGGATCGTGTTGTCTTTGCCTGCCTGCACCTGCACGTAGTCGGTGTAGGTGATCGGGCTCGGGTTCGCCTCGCTGTCGAGCACACCCACCCGGACGGTGCCCTCGGCGCTTTCGCCGAACGAGTCCACGACGCGGTACCGGAACGAGACCTGTCCCTTGTCGCCGGGAACGCTCGAGTACAGGATGGATGCCCCGTCCGCGGCGATCGTCGCGGCACCGCGCTGCGGCTGCTCGATGATGCTGTCCAGCGTCACGACATCGCCGTCCGGGTCCATGCCGAAGCCGTCGAACTCGATCTGCGCGGACTGGCCGCTGAGGACGCGCCCCTCCATCGTGTCGGCAGTCGGGGCGCGGTTCGCGTCGTCGTTGATCACCTGCACGCGCACGGTCGCGGTGTCGGCGAGCGAGGGTGAGCCGGTCGTGAACACCGAATAGTCGACGCCGTACTCGCCGGGCGCGCTCGGCGCGAGGTAGCGCAGCACGTCGCCCGAGGCGAAGGCCAGCGCGTCCGGCGTCGATGAGACCACCGACGCCGGGTTGAGCGTCGGGCGTCCGCCGGCGGGCGAGATGTCGTTGTCGAGGACGGGGATGTCGATCTGCGCGCCGGCACGCACGACGACGGTGTCGTCGACGGCGATGGGCGCGAGCTCGGGCGCGGGCGGTAGCAGATACACCGTGGCCTGCCCCTCCACCCGCGAGCCGGCATCCTCGGTTCCGTCGCTGACGAGATAAGTGACCGTCCCGAGGCGCCCCGGGCTGCCGTCGGCCGTCGTACCCGACACACGTAGGTGGTTCTGCCCCACCGCGTCGACCGACAGGGTGGCGCCGTCGTCGGCACGGGCCACCACGTCGCTCAGCAGCAGGACGCGGCGCGTGGGGTTCGAGACCGCGTCGAACACCTCGAGGGTCGCGTCCTCTCGAGGGTGGACGAACGCCACCACGGGAGACGTCGCCAGCTGTGCCGGCGCGTCGGCGGGCAGCAGCGTGATGCGCGCCGTGCCGTCTGCTTCGCTCGTGCCGTCGGTGACCGTGAAGTCGACCCGGTACGTGCCGGGGTTCTTCGCGGTGAAGTCGAACGAGGTCGATCCGCCGACGACCGTCGCGGTCGCTGGGGCGTCGTCGAGCACGCGCACGGAGTTGAGCGAGAGGGTGCCTGCCGTGCCGGTCACATGCTCTGACACATCGACGGTCAGGCTCGACGCCACCGTGTCGGTCACGGCGAACGACTGGACGGCGAGCTTGGGCTGCGCCGACACCTTCACGACGAGCGACTTGACGGCCGTCTGGCCCTGCGTGTCAGCGACGGTCACCGCCAACTCGATCATCTGCTCGCCGGTCTGCCCGTCGTCGCTGTGCTGGTACACGACGTCGCCGCCCGGTGTGGCCGCCACGCTGCCGACACCGTTGAGGTTCTCGACCGACAGCAGCAGCAGCGGATCGCCCTCGGGGTCGACCCAGCCGTTGAGCACGGGCACCGTCACCGTGCCGCCCAGCGCGACCTCCGGCTGCGGCCACTCCACGAGGCAGCGTTCGACGCCGCACCACTCCGGCGCGGACTCGGCGCCGACACCGGCGCTGTTGAGCGTCACCGTCGTCGACTCGGAGTTCAGCCCGCCCTCGGCCGTGCCGTCGGTCACGGCGTACGAGAACGTCGCCGATCCGGACGCGTCGGGCGCGACCTGCACTGCGAGCCGCTGGCCGTCGTCGGTCACCGACACCGTGCCGAACCCCGGATCGAGCCCGGTCACCGACGTCGGGTCGATCGTCAGCACGTCTTCGTTCGGGTCGTGGTCGTTCAGCAGCACCGGAAGCGTCGCCAGCGCACCGGGACGCACGCCGAAGGCGTCCGGCTCGGCGATGGGGGGTTTCGGGTCGAGCACGACCTGGAGCTGATCGTCGCTCGGGACCGCGTCGGGGTCGGTGCGGTCGTCCAGCGTCCAGTCCTGACTGGACGGGATCAGCGCGCCGTCGGGCACGGACCAGGCCCATCCCGATCTCGTCTCGTTGAGGATGACGGCCGAGCTGCCGGCCACGAACGTCGGCCGGCGGGCATCGCCCATGCTCTGGCCGTCGTAGTCGAGCGGCACGGTGCCCTCGCCCGAGCGCCACAGCAGTCCGCCGGTGTCGCCCTGCCCGAGCCATGCGGCGTAGGTCTCTCCGTCGTGTGTGATGGGCTGCGCCGGCGTGCCCACGACGGCGCCGTTCCCGCCGCCGACCTCGACCTGCATGCCGGATCCGTCCACCGGCACCCGCACGAGCGTGGTGTCGTCGGCGAGGTAGACGCTCGAGCCGCGCGCGTCGGGCGTGCCCACCACGACGGTGCTCGTCATCGGCGCCTGCGTGACGGCATCCTGACCGCGCAGCCACACATCGCCGTCCTCGGTGTCGACGACCGCCCAGATGTCGCCGGCCGCCGTGATGGCCGGGGTCGACAGGCCCTCGGGGTCGAACGCGTCGCGGCTTCTCGCATCGCCCGCACCGACGTCGTAGCGCAGCACCGAGCCGTCGGCGCGGGAGTACGCGAACAGCATGCCGCGGGTGTCGATCGCGATGG
>Ga0160441_100513_pt1 | contig 27264 bp, 23 predicted proteins | sample HID1971K_E1MG_FD_108260 | JGI IMG/M metagenome (GOLD analysis project Ga0160441, IMG submission 108260) | Enriched millipede-associated microbial communities from UW Madison campus, WI, USA - HID1971K_E1 MG | ecosystem: Host-associated > Arthropoda: Insects > Digestive system > Unclassified ... | reverse complement strand
TTGAGGGCCCCGCCGCGGCCGGCAGGCCCCTGTGCAAATGTCCCCCGGCGGTCGCCCTGCGGCGACGGCCTCCTCCTTTACTTTGCCAGGAGCCTGCCGGCCGCGACGGGGCTCGGCTTGCGGCAAGAAAAAACCCGCTGCTCGCGCAGCGGGTTCTTTATTCGCTTCTACGCCTGGATCAGAACTTGTAGTTCACACCCAGCATGTAGGTACGGCCCCACTCGATGTACTCCAGCGGGCGATCCTTGGTGCCGGCATAGGTGCGGTACGGCTCGTTGGTCAGGTTGCTTCCCTGCAGCAGCAGGGTCAAGCCGTGCAGCGCGCTGTCATCGGCGAAGGTGTAGCTGATCTGCGCGTCGGTGACATTCTCACCGACCACGTAACGCAGCGTGCGGTTGCCGTTGAAGTTGCCGATCTCACCGATGAAGTCCGAACGACGACGCTGGCTCACGCGCGCTTCAAAGCCGTTGCGCTCGTAGTACGCGGTGAAGTTGTACACGCGCTCGGACAGGCCCGGCAGGCTGATCGGATCGGTGCCCACGCTGGACGCGCTTTCCGGGTCCAGGATCTTGATGTCGCTGTCGTTGAAGGTCGCGCTGGCCTGCACGCCGAAGCCACGCAGCGGATCGGCCAGCATTTCCAACGGGAACGAAGCAGTCAGCTCCAGGCCACGCAGGGTGCCGCCTTCGCCGTTCTGCGGTGCGGAGAAGGTGCCCGTGGTCTGCAGCGGGGCGGTCATGCCCGGCGGGATGACGTAGCTGGCCAGCAGGTCGCTGAAGTCGTAGTCGTCCACCGACTGGGTGTAGACGTAGCTCTTCAGGTCCTTGTAGAAGATCGCCGCCGCCACGTATGCCTTCTCACCGAAGTACTTCTCGTACGACAGGTCGATGGCATTGGCGCGCCACGGATCCAACAGCGGGTTGCCGCCACTGCCGCCCGGCTTGCCGGTGGCCGTATCCACGCCGAACTCCAGGCCGGCGCGCATCTGGTCCACGCGCGGGCGCGCGACCTGCTTGGCCACCGCGAAGCGCAGGGTCTGCTGGTGCGGGAACAGGAAGGCCAGGTTCAGGCTCGGCAGCCAGTCGGTGTACTTCTTGCCTTCATCGATCGGCAGCACTTCCTGGCCGGCCGGGCGCGAGCGGTCGAAGTAGTTCGACTGCGAGCTCTGGTCGGTGGTGATCATCTGCACACCGATGTTGCCGCGCACGCCCACGTCACCGATGTCGGTGTTGATGTTGGCGCGCACCCAGGCCGTGGTGGTCTTTTCCTGCACCACCCACGACTTGGGAATCAGGTAATCCAGGTTGGTGACCGGGTTGAAGGTCATGTAGCGGTCGACCGCGGCCGGCACGTTCCACGCCGGGATGTAGCCGATGCCGGCAAAGCCCAGGTTGACCGGGGCGTACTGCAGGTCGCCGGCGACATTGGCGTCGCCCTGCGCGCCGAGCAGGATGTTGCCTTCGGCCTGGGTCTTTTCCTTGCGGCGGTCGGCGTAGTTGACGCCCACGTCTACGTCCTGGAACCACGACAGGGCTTCGGGCATGTTGAACGTGCCCTGCAGGCGCGCGCCCTTCAGGCGGTCTTCCACCTGCGGCACCTTGCCGTAGCCGGAGCCGTAGATGGTGTTGGTCAGGTACAGCGCTTCGGGGTTGGAGTAGTCCAGGCCCGGGCGGATCTGCGAGAAGCCATCCGGATTGATGGTCAGCCCGATCGTGTCCAGCTGCGGCATCGGGGTGAGCTGCAGGTTGTTCTCCAGGTTCAGCTCATCGCGGGTGGCCTTGGAGTAGTTCACGTCGGCGGTGAGCTTGAAGCTGTCGAAGGTCAGCTCGTTGTTCCAGCCGAACGCGTCGATCTTGTCTTCGCGCTTGTTGTACATGCCGCGCACCAACGGGTACACGCCGCTGGCGGTGCCGCCGGTGAAGGTGCCGTTGCCGTTCACCTGCGGATTGGTGATCAGCAGGCCCGGGGTGTAGCCGCCGTTGTAGTTGCTGAGGTTGACCTCGAACTGGTTGGCGGTGTCGATCTGCTCGGCTTTGGTGTGGAACATGTCCAGGGTGCTGGTCCACACGTTCGACGGGCGGAACTGCACGGTGGCCATGTAGCCGTCACGCTTGGCGTTGCCGGTACGGCGCAGCGCCTTGATGCCGTCGGAGAACGCGGTGCCCGGCGCCACGCCGGGGCGGTTGCCCTGGTCGGTCTGCTCGGTGGTCCACGGCTCGTACAGGCCCACCTGGTTTTCCTGGATCGGGTTGTCGCTGTGCGCGTAGCCCAGTGCGATGCCCCAGGTGTCTTCGGCGAACTGGTCGATGTAGCTGGCGCTGAAGCGGTTGCCGAACGCGTCCACGTTGGCGGCCTTGCCCAGCGAGTTCTTCGAATAGCGGCCGCTGAGCGCGATCACGCGCTCGCCGAACGCCAGCGGGCGCACGGTCTGCATGTCGATGGTGCCCGACAGGCCCTGGCCGACCAGCGCCGCATCCGGGGTCTTGTACACGGTCACGCCGTTGACCAGTTCGGACGGGTACTGGTCGAATTCCACGCTGCGGTTATCGCCGGTGCTGACCACTTCACGCCCGTTGAGCAGGGTGGTGGCGAAGTCGGGCGAGAGGCCGCGCACGCTGATCACCTGCGCACGGCCGGCTACGCGCTGGGCGGCCAGGCCGGGCAGGCGGGCCAAGGATTCGGCGATGCTCACATCCGGCAGCTTGCCGATGTCTTCGGCCGAGATCACCTCGACCACCGAGGTGGCGTCCTGCTTGATCGCAATGGCGTTTTCGATGCCGCGGCGGATGCCGGTGACCTGGACGGTATCCAGGTCGGTGGCGGCGTTACCCGCCGGCGGTGCGGTGGTGGTGGACTGCGCCAACGCCAATGACGGCGTCAGGGCGACGGCCAGCGCGATACTCAGCGCGCTGCGCTTGCGATTCAACATTTTCCCCTCCCAGGCAATGTTGCCAAACTCATGTTGTGATCAACGGCGATGCGTTGCCGCAGGTGTCATGGCGCGGTGGCCGTTGACTGCGTGGCTATGGTAGGCAGCGCGCCTTCGGCGTGAATCACCCTGCATACGTATTCAATGAAAATGCGGGATTATGGAACCGGTTTCACCGGCGGCTCGACCAACGGTCGTGCCCTACCGGGCCATTCGACGCCCGCGGTAGGTAACGACCGTTGGTCGTTACGGCTTCACAACGGGGTAAACCGGATGGCTTGGCCGCCACCGGGCGCCAGCACGATAGTCAGGGTGTCCGCGCTGGTGACCTGGCGGGTTTCGCGCGTGAACGCGAACGGATTGGACTGATAGTCCGCACCGTCGCCATCGCGGTAGATCTCGGCGCGGTAGCGCACGCCGGGCTCCAGGAACGACAGCGGTACCGGCAGCGAACGCCCATGCTCATCGGTGATGCTGCCCAGGAACCAGTCGCGGCTGTGGCGATCCTTGCGCGCGATGGTCACGTAGTCGCCCACCTCACCATCCAGCACGCGGGTGTCGTCCCAGTCCACGGCCACATCCTCGATGAAGCGGAATGCCTCGCGGTGCTGTTCATAATGCTCGGGCAGGTCGGCGGCCATCTGGATCGGGCTGTAGATCACCACGTACAGCGCCAGCTGGCGGGCCAGCGTGCTGGGAATGGGCTGGCCGTGGCGGCCCTTCAGGCTGAGGATGCCCGGGGTGTAATCCATCGGCCCGGACAGCAGCCGGGTGAACACCAGGTTGACCTCGTGCTCGGGCGGGTTCGGCGGCTGGCCCCAGGCGTTGTACTCCATGCCGCGCGCGCCTTCGCGCGAGATCCAGTTCGGATAGGTGCGGCGCAGCCCGGTGTCCTTGATCGGCTCGTGCGGATTCACCGCGATATGGCGCTTGGCTGCTTCCTGCACCACCTTCAGGTGATGGCGGGCCATGAACTGGCCGTCGTGCCACTCGCGCCACAGCGGGCCGCCGGCCGGATTGCGCCGGTCTACCTGGCCGTCGTCGCAGACATAGCCGCTCTTGAACGAATCCACGCCCAGCCGCGCATACAGGTCCAGGGCCGCGCCCAGCTGGTCTTCGTAGTGCTCGATCGCGCAGCCGGTTTCGTGGTGGCCGATCAGGTGCACGCCTTTCTTCGCGCCGTAGGCCGACAGTGCCTCGATGTCGAAGTCCGGCGTGGCGCGGGTGAAATCGAAGTCGTAGCCGTTGCCGACCCAATTGCCATCCCAGCCCGGGTTCCAGCCTTCCACCAGCACGCCCCGGAAACCGTGTTCGGCGGCGAAGTCGATCACCTTCTTGGTCTTTGCCGTGGTCGCCGCATGCTTTGGGCCGGTCGCCCAGCTTTCCTGGTCCAGGTGCATCGACCACCACACGCCCAGGTATTTGGACGGCTTTACCCAGCTCACATCGCCCAGTGCGTTGGGTTCGTTGAGGTTGAGGATCAGGTTGGATTCCACCAGCCCGCCGGCGGTGTCGCTGATCTGCAGCGTGCGCCAGGGCGTATCGAAGGGCAGGGTGCGGCGCACCTTCCAGCCTTCGGCCGACGGCGACAGCTGGGCGCGCAGGCGCTGCCCCTCGGTGCGCCGCAGCCACATGCCGGCGTAATCGACCAGCGCCGCCTCGTGGATCGCCACGTGCAGGCCGTCGTTGCTGCGCAGGGTGAGCGGGGTATGGGCCAGCGGCACCTGGTCCAACGGCGTGCGCTGGTACAGGTACTCGTAGTGGATGGGCTCGCCAGCGGGGATCCACCAGGCGGTGGATGGCGGGGCGATCGCGAACTCGGTCAGCTCGTCATCGATGATCGCTTCGCGCAGGCCCGGCTGCTGCGGGAAGTGGTAGCGGAAGCCCAGGCCGTCGTCGTAGACGCGGAACACCACGTCCAGCCGGCGCTTGGCACCGCTCCGCTCGCCCAGGTGCACAGTGACTTCGTTGTAGTGGTTGCGCACGCTGCGGCGCTCGCCCCAGGGTTGTTCCCAGGTGTCATCGACACGGCGCGTTTCCTGCCCGAGCACCGCCAGGTCGCGGTCCAGGCGGCCGTCGCGCAGCTGGAAGCCCAGTTTTGATTCGGCCACCACGGTCTGGCCGAGGCGCTCGACCCGGTAACTCGGGTTGCCGCCATCCAGCTGCAGCGACACCTTCAGAATGTCGCCCGGTGAGCTGGCGCTGGCCACCGTGACCGGTTCAGCGTGTGCGGCGGTGGTGCAGACCAGCAACGACAGTGCCAGCCAGGCCAGCGGGCGGGGCGCGGCAACAGCGCGCAACAACGGCAACTCCAGTGGCATTTCCCCTCCCAGGGCAGCGCATATCTGCCCCGGACTATAGCCACGCGCGCCACGGCCTCACTGCGCCACGCCATGAATACGTATGCAAGCGGGCACGTATATCGCCTGTGCAGTGCGACGGGCGACGGTCGTCGCCTACCATGCAGGCAGGCACCCTGGGAGGGGGCCGCGACGACAGCGCCCCGGCGCTGGCGAACCATACCGCGTGCAAGAAGGGAGGAAGGCCGACGGGCGCAAGCCGGTCCGCCGCTTTTCGATGCTGAAAACGATCTGCCTGACCGCTGCCCTCGGGGCGGCGCTGGTGTCCACCGCTGCGGCGGCGGACCTGACTTTCGATGGCCGCACCGCGCGCGCCACCGCCGCTGCCGACGGCAGCTTCCAGCTGCTGGCCGATGGCAAACCGGTGGCGATTGCCGCCCAGCCGATGCGCAGCCGCACCGACAGCGTGATGTTCGATGCGCTGTTCGCGCTGGCCCAGCAGGACATGGCCGCCGACCGCGTGGACGCGATCCGCGACCCGGCCTTCAATTTCGGCAACCCGGTGGACTGCGAGTGCTTCCAGACCGGCGAGCGCTGGCCGTACGTGTGGACGCGCGATGTAAGTTTCGCCGCCGACCTGGCACTGGCCCGGCTGGAGCCGATCCGCACCCGCCAGTCCCTGCAGTTCAAGCTGTCCAAGGCGCGCGACGGCATCACCCCCGGCCTGTTCGTGGCCCAGGACACCGGCTCCGGCGGCAGCTGGCCGATCAGCAGCGACCGCGTGGTGTGGTTCCTGGCCGCACGCGACCTGCACGACAATTCCAGCTTCATGACCGAGACCTGGCAGGCCCTGCAGGCCACCCTGGCGCAGGACCGCGCGATGGTGTTCGATGCGCGCACGGGGCTGTACCGCGGCGAGACCTCGTTCCTGGACTGGCGCGAGCAGACCTACCCGGACTGGACCCGCAACGACGTGCGCTTCATCGGCGACTCCTTCGCGCTGTCCACCAACGTACTGCACTACCAGGCGCTGCGCCTGGCCGAGAAGTACGCCCGTGAACTCGGCGACGACCGCGCCAGCGAGTACGCGGCCTGGGCCGACGCGCTGGCCACGCAGATCGACGCGCGCTTCTGGCGCGAAGACGCCGGCATGTACATGAGCTACATCGGCGAAGCCGCACACCCGGTGCCGTATGCCAAGTACGACCTGCTGGGCATCTCGCTGGGCGTGCTGGCCGAGGTGTTCCCGGCCGAGCGTGCCCGCCGCTCGCTGGCCAACTACCCGTACGTGGAAGGCGGTAGCCCGGTCGTGTGGCCGCAGGAAGCGCAGCAGCCGATCTACCACAACCGGGCAGTGTGGCCGTTCGTCAGCGCCTACTCGCTGCGTGCGGCACGCAAGGTGGATGATGCCACCCGCATCCAGCGCGAGATCGAATCGCTGATGCGCGGCAGCGCGCTGGCCGGTTCGAACATGGAAAATTACGAGATGCGCACGCTCGCCGTGCACGTCAACGAAGGCCCCTTGAGCGGCCCGGTGGTCAACTCACCGCGCCAGCTGTGGTCGGTGGCCGGCTACCTCTCGATGGTGCTCGAAGGCGTGTTCGGCGTGGAAGCCGACGGCACGGTCGCGCCCAAGCTGCCGGTGGCGCTGGTCCCGCAGCTGTTCGGCAAGCGCAACAGCATCGAGCTCGACACCGGCAGCACCCGCTACATCCTCAAGCGCCCCCGCACCCTCGACGGCGACCTGCTCGTAGCAAAGAAGATCGAGCGCAAGGGCAACACCGTAACCGTCCAGCTCGAACCGCGCAGGGGCACGCCACGCGTGTCCGCTTTCCGCGCAGACCCGGCAAACCCCAACGCCTTCGCCCCGGCCACCCCCGCCGCCCCGGCAGCGCAGAAGCGTGGCAACACCTGGACCATCGCCATCCCCGCCCACCACCAGCTCTGGCAGGACGGCATCGCGGTGGGCAGCTCGGCCACCCACACCGTCACCAACGACGGCCACCAGCACTGCCTGAGCCTCACCCGTCGCGAAGGCGACCTCGAGTCGCTGCACAGCCCGATGACCTGCATCGGTCCGCAGCAACGCCTGCCCGGCGCAACCCAGTGGACGTGGAACGCCGCCACGTCCACCCGTGTACGCATCCGCCTGCACTACGACAACCCCAACGGCCCGATCAACACCGGCGTCACCGCTGCCGTGAAGCAACTTGCCGTGCACTGCGTGGGGCAACCGGTCCAGCGCGCCACGATCGTGATGCCGCACAGCATCGGCCCGCAGGAGTCCACCGCCGCCGAATTCGACCTGCCCAAGGGCAGCTGCCGTTTCACCCTGGAACCCGGGTTCAACATGAGCGCACTGGAACACTTCGCCCAGTACAACGGCGGCAAGGGCGGCCGCGACGGCGTGCTCAACGCGGCCAACGTCCAAGCGCTGCTGATCGCACCGGTGGCCGGCGAGGCGGAGGCCACCCGATGAGCCGCACCGCCAAGCCGACCCTGTCGTTCTGGCAGATATGGAACATGTGCTTCGGCTTCCTCGGCATCCAGTTCGGGTTTGCCCTGCAGAACGCCAACGCCAGCCGCATCTTCGAAACGCTGGGCGCTCCGATGGACGCCGTGCCCGGGCTGTGGATCGCCGCACCGCTGACCGGGCTGCTGGTGCAGCCGATCATCGGCTACCTGTCCGACCGCACCTGGACCCGCTGGGGTCGCCGCCGCCCGTACTTCATGATCGGCGCGGTGTTCACCACGCTGGCCCTGCTGGTGATGCCGAACTCGCCCACGCTGTGGATCGCGGCGGGCACGCTGTGGGTGCTGGATGCCTCGATCAACGTCTCGATGGAGCCGTTCCGCGCGTTCGTCGGCGACAAGCTGGCCCCGCGCCAGCGCCCGACCGGCTACGCAATGCAGAGCTTCTTCATTGGCGTAGGCGCCATCGTGGCCAGCTTCCTGCCGTTCATCCTGGCGCAATTCGGCGTGGCCAATACCGCTGCCGCCGGCGAAGTGCCGCCGACCGTGCGCTATGCGTTCTACTTCGGCGCGGTGGTGCTGCTGGCCTCGATCGCCTGGACGGTGTTCAGCACCCGCGAATACTCCCCGACCGAGCTGGCCAGCTTCGATGATGCCGAGCCGCCGGCCGTGCACCAGTCCGCGCCTGTCGCCGGGCCGCCGCCGATGCTGCAGATCGGCGGCTGGATCGCGCTCGGCCTGGCACTGGCTGCGGCGATCGCCTGGCGCAACGGCGACAAGATGCTCTACGTGCTGGCCGGGCTGTGCATCGCCTACGGCCTGCTGCTTGGCGTGGCGCGGCTGCTGCCGGGCCCGCACATGCTGGCCGTCATCGTCGATGACCTGCGCAGCATGCCGCGCACCATGCGCCGCTTGGCGTGGGTGCAGTTCTTCTCGTGGTTTGCGCTCTTCGCGATGTGGATCTATACCACTGCCGCGGTGGCCGGTACCCATTTCGGCTCTACCGATCCGGCGTCGGCCGCGTATAACGAGGGCGCAAACTGGGTGGGCGTGCTGTTCGGCGCGTACAACGGCTTTGCCGCACTCGCCGCGCTGTTGATTCCGCTGATGGTGCGGCTGATGGGCCTGCGCCTGAGCCACCTGGTCAACCTGTGGTTGGGCGGCCTCGGGTTGATCTCGCTGATGCTGATCGACGACCCGAAGTGGCTGCTGCTGTCGATGGTCGGGGTCGGTTTCGCCTGGGCCTCGATCCTGTCGCTGCCGTATGCACTGCTGTCTGACAGCGTGCCGGCGGCCAAGATGGGCGTGTACATGGGCCTGTTCAATTTCTTCATCGTCATCCCGCAGCTGGTCGCGGCCAGCGCGCTGGGCTTCATGCTGCGCCTGTGGCTGGGCGGCAACCCGATGCACGTGCTGGCGCTGGGTGGCGTCAGCCTGTTGATCGCCGGGTTGTGCGTGCTGCGGGTGCCGTCCCACCAGGAGGTTGTCTGATGCTGTCTCGCTCGCGTTTGTCGCTGGGCCTTTCGTTCGCGCTGCTGGCCGGCCATGCCGTTGCCGCCCCGCGCCCCGAGTACGTGGGCACGTTGGAGCCGTTCGCCAGCGATGCGGTGTACTTCGTGGTCACCGACCGCTTCGTCAACGGTGACCCGTCCAACGACCAACGCGACCAGGGTGGCAAGCACCGCACCTTCGACATCCCGGTGCCGTGCCCGGACAAGGTCGACGGCAACATCGGCTATCTCGGCGGCGACTTCAAGGGCGTGCTCGACAATGCCGACTACATCCGCAACCTCGGTTTCGGTGCGGTGTGGATCACCCCGATCATCGACAACCCGGATGAGGCCTTCACCGGCAGCAAGCCGATCAGCTGCACCAGCACCCTGACCGACCGCGGCAAGACCGGGTACCACGGCTACTGGGGCGTCAACTTCTACAAGCTCGACGAGCACCTGCCCAGCGCTGACCTGGATTTCGCCGGGCTCACCCGCGGCCTGCACGACGCCAAGCTGAAGGTGGTGCTGGACATCGTCGGCAATCACGGTTCGCCGGCCTGGACCATGCCGGTGAAGCAGCCGCAGTTCGGCCAGATCTTCGACAAGGACGGCAAGCTGATCGCCGACCACCAGAACCTGCCGCCGCAGCAGCTGGACCCGAAACACAACCCGCTGCACGCGTTCTACAACAACATCGGCCCGGTCGACGCGGACAAGGGCTCGATCTTCGACGGCAACCTGGCCGAGCTGGGCGACTTCAACCAGGACAACCCGGCAGTCATGGAGTACCTGGTAGGCGCCTACCTGCAGTGGACCGCACAAGGCGTGGATGCGCTGCGCATCGATACCATCGGCTGGCTGCCGCACCCGTGGTGGCATGAGTTCGTCAACCGGATCCGCGCCAAGCATCCGGACATGTTCATGTTCGGGGAGGCGTTCGACTACGACGCAAGCAAAATCGCCGAGCACACCTGGCCGACCAACGCCAACGTGAGCGTGCTCGACTTCCCGCTGCGTGGCGCGATGTCCAGCGTGTTCGGCAAGGAGCAGAAGGGCTTTGAAGCGCTGGCCGAGCCGCTGCACCTGGTGGGTGGACCGTACGCCAACCCGTACGAGCTGATGAGCTTCTACGACAACCACGACATGGCGCGGCTGGATGCCACCGACGATGGCTTCATCGACGCGCACAACTGGCTGTTCACCGCGCGCGGCATTCCGGTGCTGTATTACGGCTCGGAAACCGGCTTCATGCGCAGCCGCGCCGAACACGCGGGCAACCGTGCGTACTTCGGCCAGCCGCGGGTGGATGCCGCCCCGCAGAGCCCGATCTTCGGGCCCCTGCAGCGGATCGCCAAGCTGCGCGAGGCCACCCCGGCCCTGCAGCGCGGGCTGCAGGTCAACGAACGCCTGCAGGGCGACCAGGCGGTGTTCTACCGCGTACTGCAGCACGGCGGTACCGCGCAGACCGCGCTGGTGCTGCTCAACAAGGGCGACACCGCCAGCACGTTCGAGGTCAGCCGCTACCTGCAGCCGGGCACCTGGCGTGATGCGCTGGGCGGCGGCAGCCAGGCGGTCAAGCGCAGCCTGAAGGCCGACGTCCCCGCGCACGGGGTGAAGGTGTACCTGCTGGAGGCGGCGGTGAACCAGAAGGAACTGCAGGCCGAGCTGGCGAAGGCGGTGGCGGACCAGCAGGCGAGGACCACGCGCCTGTCCCGGTAGGTACCCACCGTTGGTGGGTACGCCCTGACCACCGACCAACGGTCGGTGGCTGCCGACCGGGTAGAATCGCCCCATGAACGACCTCACCCCACTGACCCCGATCGAAGCCCTTCTGCAATCCGCCATGGACGGGAAGACCCCGATCGGCGCCTTCATGAAGGCCTTCGTCGCCTCGGACGTGGTGCTGCTCACCGGCAGCCTGGTCACCCCCGACGGCAGCGGCTTCGACCCGCTGCTGTTCGACAAGCAGGGCACCCTGCACGTGGCGGTGTTCACCCACATGGAGCGGGTCGGCTTCCACAGCCAGCAGGCGCCGCACACGATCCGCATGCAGATGCTGGAGGTGCTCAAGCGCGTACCCGGCGGCTATGGCGTGGTGGTCAATCCGGGCACCTCGCTCGGCTTGGAACTGTCCCCGGCAGGCATCGGCGAGATCCTGAAGGATTTCGCCTGAGCCAACCCTTTGCGACTCATGGAGGAAGACGGATGCGTTGGATCAAGGTAGCAGCGGCAGCCGCGGTGACAATTGCCCTGAGTGTCGGCGGCATCGGGTACGGCCTTGCCTGGCGGGCCCAGGCCGCGTGTGGTGATGACATGTTTGCCGATATCCAGCGGCGGGGCGTGGTCGGAACGGGGCTCGACGGAAGCCCGCAAAAACTGGTGCGCGACGATGTCTGGACCCGCGTGGTATCCCCGTTCCAGGTCGAGGTCCGTTACATGGTCCCGCGTGACCTGCATGGCACGCATTACCAGCTGCGTTGCAGCGCTGGTCCTTTACGTCATCATCTTGATCTCGACGCCGTGAAAAAGTGGCACTCGCTCTGATCGATCAGGACCGGCGGTTTTGGGGCGCTCCACGCAGCCTGCACATTGCTGAAGTGGACTTAATGTAGAGACGTCGATCACACAATCTCTACACAGTGCTGGTTGCTAGACTCCGCCGTCAAAACAGGGGTCTTTCATGCAGACAGAGTCTTCGCGCGTCACCACCGGTGTACAGGGCCTGGATACCATCCTCAGTGGCGGCTTGCCGCAGGGGCGCCTCTACCTGCTGGAAGGCCCGCCTGGCTCGGGCAAGACCACGCTGTCCCTGCAGTTCCTGCTGCAGGGCCTGAAACAGGGCGAACGCTGCCTGTATGTGACCCTCTCGGAAACGGCGGAGGAGCTGCGCGAGGTGGCCAGTGCGCATGGCTGGTCGCTGGAGGGCCTGCACCTGTTCGAGCTCGGCTCGGCCGAAGATGCGCTGGGCAATGGCCGGCTGCAGTCGGTCCTGCATTCGTGGGAAGTCGAGCTGGATGAAACGGTAAAGCTGGTCCTCGGCGAAGTGGATCGCATCCGGCCCAACCGGGTGGTGTTCGATTCGCTTTCCGAGCTGCGCCTGCTGGCCCAGGACTCACTGCGCTACCGCCGCCAGATCCTGGCCCTGAAGCAGTTCTTCGCGCCCAAGAGCGCCACCGTGCTGCTGGTGGACGACCTGACCTCGGGCGCCGATGACCGCGACGGCCAGCTGCACAGCCTCTGCCACGGCGTTATTTCGCTGGAACGGCTGACCCTGGACTTCGGCGCAGCGAGGCGACGGATGCAGGTGCAGAAGCTGCGCGGCGTGGATTTCGTCGCCGGCTACCATGACATTGCCATCCGCACCGGCGGGCTGGAAGTGTTCCCGCGGCTGATTGCCTCGCACCACCATGACGACTTCGGCGGGGAGACCCTCGGCAGCGGCGTGGCGGAAATCGACAACTTGCTCGGCGGCGGCCCGTTGCGGGGCACCAGCACCTTGTTGACCGGTCCGGCCGGCAGCGGCAAGACCAACGTGGCGCTGCAGTATGTGTGGGCCGCCTGCGAGCGCGGCGAGAGGTGCTGCATCTTCGAATTCGACGAGCGGGTGGGCACGTTGATGGCCCGCGCGAAGGCGCTGGATATCGACCTGGGGTCGCACCTGGCCTCGGGCTTGTTGGAGATCGTGCAGATCGACCCGGCCGAGATCTCGCCCGGTGAGTTCTCCTGGAACGTGCGCAAGGCCGTGGAGCAGCGCGGCTGCAGCGTGCTGGTGATCGACAGCCTCAACGGCTACGTGGCCGCAATGCCGCAGGAAAAGCAGCTGATGCTGCAGCTGCATGAAATGCTGTCCTACCTCAACCAGAAGGGCGTGGCCACGTTCCTGATCAACCCGCAGCACGGCCTGGTGGGTACGATGTCCACCGGCAACCTCAACGTGTCCTACATCGCCGATGCGGTGATCCTGTTCCGCTTCTTCGAAGCACAGGGGCGCATCCGCAAGGCAATTTCGGTGATCAAGAACCGCGGCGGCGCCCACGAAGACACCATCCGCGAGCTCAAGATCAACGGCAAGGGCCTGGCACTCAGCGCGCCGCTGAACGAATTCAAGGGCATCCTCACCGGCACCCCGGAGTTCGTGGGCGATACGGCATCCCTGCTGGCCCATCCCTATGCAGGATGACCCCGGGCGCGGCGGCGTTGTCCATATCGTCGCCCCGTTCGGCCGCGATGCGGCCAGCATTGCGTCGGTGCTGGATGGCGCAGGGCTGGCCACCCGGCCGGCCGATACCCTGGACGACCTGGCCGCTGCGCTCGATGACCAGGCCGGCGTGGTGCTGATCACCGAAGAAGCCATCGCCCGTGGTACCGATTGCCTTCTGCAACGCCTCTCCGCGCAGCCTGCCTGGTCGGACCTGCCCGTCATCCTGCTGCGCTCCCCGCGTGCGCACCGTCGTTCGCCGTTCGATAGCCTGCTTCCGCGCACGGTCAACGTGGTGGAACTGGATCGGCCGCTGGGCGGCATGTCGCTGCTCAGCGCCGTGCAGGGCGCGCTGCGTGCGCGCGAGAAGCAGTTCCTGGTGCGCGACCAGATGCGTGCGCTGGCCGACAGCCGCAGTGCGCTGGAGCGCAGCGCGAAAGCGGCACTGGAAGCCAGCCGCCAGCATGCACTGGAGCTGGAAACGGTGGTCGCCGAGCGTACCCGTGAGCTCGAAGCACAGATGGCCGCGCGCGAGGCCAGCGAAGCGGCACTGCGGCAGTCGCAGAAGATGGAGGCCATCGGCCAGCTGACCGGCGGCATCGCGCATGACTTCAACAACATGCTGACCGGCATCCTGTCGGCGCTGGATATCGTGCGGATGCGGCTGGAGCTGGGGCGCACGGATGATCTGGAGCGCTTCCTGGATGCGGCCACCACCTCCAGCCAGCGCGCCGCCGCCTTGACCCAGCGCCTGCTGGCATTCTCGCGGCGGCAGTCGCTGGACGCGCGGCCGGTCGAACTCAACGCACTGGTCGGCGCGATGCAGCACCTGCTGCGCAGCACGCTGGGCGAGAGTGTTCGTATCCGTACCGAAGAAGCGCCGGCACCGCTGCACGCGGCGCTGGACACCAACCAGTTCGAAAGCGCGCTGTTGAACCTGGCCATCAACGCACGCGATGCCATGCCCAACGGCGGTGAGCTGGCGCTGCGTACCTTCCCGCTGCGGCTGGCCGATGGCGAACGCGCCAGCGTGCCCGCCGGCGATTACGCCGTAGTGGCGGTTTCCGATACCGGCACCGGCATGCCGCCGGAAGTGGTGGAGCGCGCCTTCGAGCCGTTCTTCACCACCAAGCCGATCGGCAAGGGCACCGGCCTGGGCATGTCCATGGTGTATGGCTTCATGCAGCAGTCCGGCGGCCATATCGCCATCGATTCAACGCCGGGGCAGGGCACCACGATCTCGTTGTTCATTCCGCAGGTGGAAGCCGACGCCGAGCCGGAGCCAGCCGCGGACGCGGCGCCGGTGGCACTGGGTGCAGGACAGTCGATCCTGGTGGTCGAAGACGATCCGCAGGTACGGATGCTGGTGACGGTGGTGCTGGAAGACCTGGGTTACACGGTGGAGGTGGTGGGCGATGCCGACGGCGCGCTGCCGGTGCTGGCGTCAACGCGGCGGCTGGACCTGCTGGTCACCGACGTCGGCCTGCCGGGCATGAACGGCCGCCAGCTGGCCGAGATCGCCCGCCAGTCGCGGAGCGACCTGCCGGTGCTGTTCATGACCGGCTATGCCGAGAAGGCACAGGAGCGCTCGGCCTTCCTCGAACCCGGCATGAGCATGATCGCCAAACCGTTCCTGCTCGAGGCATTCAGCGACGCGGTGCGCAGCGCGCTGGCCGATGCCGTCAGCGACGCCAGCGCCTGAGACCCTGACCAACGGCACCCTGACCACCGTCACGCGTCGGCAGGGTCCACGGTGACCCACACTGTCTGCATCGATGGATTGAGGGTGGTGGCATGCAACGCAGGTTATGGATCGCAACGCTGTTGGTTTCCGCCTTTCCATCGCTGGCCGCGGTGCCGGTCGATCTGGCGACGCTCGACCGGGAAATGACCGGCCCGCGCACCCAGGTGCTGGTGCTGGGCAGTGTGCACCTGAGCGAGGTGGAAGGCGGCGTCCAGCCCGGTGCGCTCGGTCCCCTGCTGGACAAGCTGGCCGCCTACAAGCCGGACATCATCACCGTGGAAGCCATCAGTGGTGAGCAGTGCGATCTTGCCGAGCGCCATGCCAGCGTCTACGGACCGGACTACTGCGCCAGCACCGACGTGGCGCGCACGGCCACCGGCCTGCAGATCCCGGCCGCGATTGAGAAGATCAACGCCGCCCTCGACACGTGGCCGAAGGCACCCACGCCAGCCCAGCGCCGCCAGTTGGCCGCATGGATGCTGGCCGCCAACGAGCGGGCCTCGGCCTACACCCAATGGCTGCAGCTGCCCCCGGCGGAGCGCCGCGCTGGCGATGGATTGGATGCCACGCTGGTTGCCCTGCTGAACACCATCGCCACCCGCCAGAACGAGAGCTACCTGATCGCCGCACAGCTGGCCGCGCGACTGGGCCTGCCGCGCGTGTACGCCATCGACGACCACACCGGCGACAACATCCAGGTCAAGGATCCCAAGGCGTTCGGCACCTCGCTGGAACAGGCGTGGAACGCTGGCAAGGCAGAGCTGGACAAGAACACCGCCATCGAGGACAGGCTGGCGAAAGCGCGCGACCTGCTGCCGCTGTACCGCTTCATCAATGCGCCTGAACGGCTGAATGTACTGACCGATGTCAACGTCGGCGCCACGCTGCGTGCAACATCAGCCGAGCATTACCCGCAGATCTGGGTCAGCGGCTGGGAGATCCGCAACCTGCGCATGGTGGCCAACATCCAGCAGACGTTCCGCGAACGCCCGGGCGTGCGCGTGCTGTCGGTGGTCGGTGCCTCGCACAAGCCGTGGTTCGACCAGTGGCTGGGCCAGATGCAGGGGGTGGACATCGTGGATGCGGAGCAGGTGCTCCGGTAACAGGCTCAGCGCCCGGCCAGCGACGATTCCCGCAGCACCAGCTTCACCGGAATGGTCTGGCTTTCCACCGGCTCGCCCTGGATCAGCGCGAGCAGGCGTTCCACCAGCAGCTGGCCGGCCTGCTTGGTGTCCTGCTGCACGGTGGACAGGGTGGGTGATACCGACGCTGCCAGCGGAATATCGTCGAACCCGGCCAGCGCCACATCCTGCGGAATACGCAGGCCATGCTCACGCAATGCCCGCATCGCGCCGATGGCGATCAGGTCGCTGGCCGCGAACACCGCATCGATGGCCTGTCCATCGCCCAGCAGCGCCTGGCAGGCGTCGTAGCCGGAAAGCTCGGTCGTAATCGCATCGAACTGCAATGCCGGGTCCACCGGCACGCCGCGTTCGGTCATCGCGGCCACATAGCCGCGGTAGCGTTCCTCGAACTCGGGGTAGTGGCTCGACGCATGGCCAACGAAGGCGATGCGCCGACAGCCCTGGTCGAGCAGGTGGGTGGTGATGTCGAAGCCGCCCTGGAAGTTGTCGCAGCCGATCGACACCCCGGGTTGGTCCGGCAAGGCTGCACCCCAGCGCACGAAATGGGTGCCTTGTTCCACCAGCCGCTGCAGCCGCTCGCGTGACTCGTGGTAGTCACCATAGCCGAGCAGGATGATGCCGTCGGCCTTGTTGCTGTCTTCGTAATCGGCCTGCCAGTCGGTGGACAGCTGCTGGAACGAGACCAGCAGGTCGTAGCCGCGCAGCGCGCAGGCGCGGGTGATCGAGCCCAGCATGGCGTGGAAGAACGGGTTGATCAGCGAATCGTCGTTGGTGGGGTCCTCGAAGAACAGCAGGGCCAGCGTGCCGGCATTGCGCAGGCGCAGGCTGGAGGCGTTCTTGTCCACCTTGTAGTTCAGCTCCCTGGCGATCTTCAGGATCCGCTCGCGGGTTTCCTGGTTCACCATCGGGCTGCCACGCAGCGCCCGCGACACCGTGGGCTGGGAAACCCCGGCCAGGTGGGCGATATCCAGGGAAGTGGCTTTGCCGCGGATGGTCATGAAGGGCAGGGCTGGGACGACGGAACCCATGATGCCATGGGACGTGGGACCGTGGTTTTACCCCCGGTTTTCGGCCAGCATGTTGCAGAACAGCGCACCCTGTTCAATCGCATCATCCAGCGCCACGTGGGTATGCGGCAGCCGGTCGAACCAGCGCTTGGGCATGCTCCCTTTGGTGACGCTGCGGTAGTCCTTCTTCAGCATCGCCATGGCAAAGGTCTTCATATCGAGCGCTGAATGCGAAAACGGGCTCTCCCCGGCGAACCGGATCAGGTACCAGTACACGAACATGAAGTCGTACCCGGCCGGATACCCCACGAACACCGGCTTGCCCGGCAACGCCTTCAGCCACGCGACGTAGCGGTGCATCGCCGCCTCGGGCGCCTCGCAATCGCGCCGGCAGGCCGCCCACGCCACCGGTTGGGTCGCCCACCACGCCATGGTATCGGGATGGCCCTGCGCCTCCGGAAGGGTGTCCAGATTGGCCGAAAAGGTCGTGAGCAGGGTCTTGTCGGCCAGATATGCCGCCGACCCGAAGCTCAGCATGGAATGCGGCCCGGGAATGGGGCCATCGGCCTCCACATCGGTACTGACGTAGATTTCCTGGCTGTTGGCGCGCGGTGGGGTTCGTGGTAATTGGTTCATCGGTGCTCACGGACGAACAAGGGAGATGGCATGAATCTGCCGATCAGGGTAACGCTGCTGGCGGTGGCATTCGGGTGCAGCGCCAATGCAATCGCCGACGCCCGCCTGCAGGCCGAGATACTTCCGGTGAGCGGTGGGCGCGGAGCCTCGATCGAACTGAAACTTGTCAATGTGGGTGACCGGGCTGCAGTGGTGTGCGGTTCCTGTCTTCCGCAGCCGAATGCGCGCGGAATGCTGTTGGACGATTTCTTCGTGGTGACGCTGCCGGATGGAGCTGAAGCCGAGTACTTTGGAATCCTTTCGGACAGGTTGCCGGTCGCCCCAACCCTTGTCTCCTTGCCTGCTGGTGGCACGTTCAGCGTGGAAGTCGCGCTGGACAAGAGCTATCGCCTCGCGCGAGGAGCGGGCTACAGGGTCGCCTTGCGTCTCCCCGTCGGCTATCGCAGCAATGAAGCGCCGGACGGCGCGTGGACACCTGTTTCTCCCGTCCCTCTGCTGATCGTGATGCCTGAAGGGAATCCAGGCACGCGGTAAGCCCGGGGAACGGCTGGACCCCCTTCGAGGTTGCCTCAACCGGCGGCGCAACTGGGTACAGGCCCAATCCTGACAAGGGTTTGGCAGGAATCCGACCTCTAGCAGGGGCGATCCTGACAGGGGCGGGGCGAGCAGGGATGGTAGAATGCCCCGTTCTGCAATCCTACCCAGATCACACGCAGGGCAGCCCCCGTATCGGCACCGAACAGAGTGTGATATCTGTCGGGCCTGCCCTCGGACAACGGAAGAGCAACCCTATGGCGCGCGGCATCAATAAAGTCATCCTGGTCGGCAACCTCGGCAACGACCCGGACGTGAAGTACACCCAAGGCGGCATGGCGATCACCCGCATCAGCCTGGCCACCACCAGTGTCCGCAAGGACAAGGATGGCAACCAGCAGGAGCGCACCGAATGGCACCGCGTGGTGTTCTTCGGCAAGCTTGGCGAAATTGCCGGCGAATACCTGCGCAAGGGCAGCTCGGTCTACGTCGAAGGCAGCCTGCGCTACGACAAGTACACCGGCCAGGATGGCGTGGAGAAGTACTCCACCGACATCATTGCCGACGAAATGCAGATGCTGGGCGGCCGCGGTGAAGGCGGCGGTGGCGGTGGCGGTGGTGGTGGCAATTACGGCGGCGGCGAGCGTCCGCAGCGCCAGCAGGCCCCGCGCCAGGAATACGGCGGTGGTGGTGGCGGTGGTGGTCAGCGCGGTGGTGGCTACAGCCAGCAGCAGCGCCCGCAGCAGCAGCCGCAGCAGTCGGCTCCACCGATGGACGACTTCGCGGACGACGATATTCCGTTCTAAGCGCAGGTTGTTTCCCGGACGACCAAAAGGCCCGCCGATAGCGGGCCTTTTGCTTTCCACACCATTACGTAGTGACACGCCAAGCGTGTCATGCGTCCCCTAAATGTCATGCATCCGCCAGCCGACACTACCAGCGACGGGCGGCATGATTGACAAGGTTCCAAGATGGGACTAGGAGTAGGTACCCACGCAGAGTACGACAAGATCGACGCCGCCAAGGTGGACAAATCCTGATGAACGCTCGACCTCTCCATTCCGAGCGCGACTATCACGAGGCCAAGCAGAAGCTTGCCGCCTGGTTCGATGCCGTGCCTGAGCCGGATACCGAGCAAGGTGATCTGTTTGAAGTCCTGCTGATCCTGGTCGCCAACTACGAAGGCACCCATTTCCGCCTCGAGGCCCCCGATCCTATCGAGGCCATCAAGTTCCGCATGGCTCAGGAAGGGCTGGATGTTTTGATCGGTCACTGAGTGAATGAGTTATCACTGGGCTTCGTGCATTTCGGGCCGGAAATAATTACGTTCTTTCAGGAGCGATGGGCGCGGTCGTACAGCCGACGAATGCCTGTTTGTTGAACCTGTTCGTCTCCGAACAACGCTCTATCGAGTAGTGCGAATCCTGCTTGAAAATGCGTATTCTCGTAATGTAATCATTGAAGAAACACCGTCTGTTGAACTCGATCAGCTCGGTGCCCTTGCGCCCACCGGGAGGTGTGATGTCGGTGATGACCACCCGTCCATCCGCACCGCATTCTCCTGTTTCCTGCGGTGGCAACACCACGACTGAAACGCTTGGCCCACCCTTGCATCGGAACGTCTGCCTGCCTGTTCGAGCGCGCTGATAGCCGTCTTTGTCCGGTCCCGGTGCGGACGTGGAGAAATCGGCTGTCGCTGCGATGATGGTCATGCCTGTATCGCTCCCGCACTTGTAGGTGGCACTTACCGGTGAGTTCGTCTCCACAGCTTCCGAAGCGTCAACACAAACGGACATTGTCAGAAGAGCCAGCGCCAGTGTGTAGGTTCTGATGGTCATGTGCTTACTTTCCCGTAGGTGATCGACGTGGGCGGGTTCGCGTTCTTCTGGTAACAGATGGCGAGGATGACCTTGGAAAACTGCCGGCGATCAGCCAGCTTGAGGCGCACAGCGCTGAACCCATTATTCTCGCCGTGTCTGCTGTATCGCCTGCTTTTATTGCACGATCCTCATCCCGGTAGGACTCGACCGGCTCCAACTCCCCAACTCAGCGGAAGGGTAAATGAGCAACGTGCAGTATTTGACGTTGTGCCGCGCAGCATTAATTTTCGTGCAGTGCGTCTTGCAAAAAAACGAACGACTCCTCTATGGTGCAATCGATTGCATTGCAGTGAATAGTTGCGTTTGATACCGGTTGGGAGGCCGGAAAGCGGATGCCCGACCATTCGATTGGATCGATCCAAGGCGCGCGCCTTACGCGGCGCGATGCGCTGCGCATTGCGGTCGCCGGAAGCCTTGGCCTGGCAACCGCAGGCGCGCTGCCTGCGATGGCCGCCACCACGCCGCTCAAGGGCAACCTGAAGCATTCGGTCGCCCGCTGGACCTTCCCCAAGTTATCGGTGGCCCAGCTCTGCCAGACGGTAAAGGGCATCGGCTTCGCCGCCATCGACCTGGTGGGGCCGGAAGACTGGCCCACGCTAAAGGCACATGGTGTCTACAGCTCGATGTGCAACGGCGCGGAGCTGGGCCTGACCAAGGGATTTGCCGGCGGCCAGTTCCACGACCAACTGGTGGAGCGCTACACCCGGCACATCGACCTGGTCGCCGATGCCGGCTACCGAAACCTCATCTGTTTTTCCGGCAACCGCAACGGCATGGACCCGCAGGAAGGCATGGCCAATGCCGAAGCCGGGCTCAAGCGCATCCTCGGGCATGCCGAGAAGCGCGGCGTGGTGCTGGTGATGGAGCTGCTGAACTCCCGGGTCGATCACCCGGACTACCTGTGCGACCACTCTGCATGGGGAGTCGAACTGTGCCAACGGCTCGGATCGGATCACTTCGGCCTGCTCTACGACATCTACCACATGCAGATCATGGAGGGCGACATCATCGCCACCATCGGCCGGCATCAGGCGCATTTCAAGCATTACCACACCGCGGGCGTGCCGGGCCGGCACGAGATCGGAGACCAGCAGGAGCTCCAGTATCCCGCCATCTGTCGCGCGATCCGCGACACCGGTTTCGATGGGTATCTGGCGCAGGAGTTCATGCCTGCGGCACCCGATCCCATCGGTTCGCTGCGCGAGGCGATCCGCCTCTGCGACGTCTGAAATTGATATCCACCCAGGTGAAGTAGAACCCATGGCAGACAATCATTACGACGCAATCGTCGTCGGCTCCGGCATCAGTGGCGGTTGGGCGGCGAAGGAACTGACCGAGAAAGGCCTCAAGGTCCTCATGCTCGAACGCGGTCGCAACATCGAGCACGTGAAGGACTACGTCAATGCGATGAAGGAACCGTGGGACTTCCCGCACCGCAACCGGCCAACCCAGGCGATGAAGGCCGCCTTTCCGGTACTGATGCGCGACTACGCGCTGGCCGAGAACCTTGAAGGAATGTGGGCCGACGAACAGGACTCGCCCTACATCGAGACCAAGCGCTTCGACTGGTTCCGTGGGTATCACGTCGGCGGACGTTCGTTGATGTGGGGGCGGCAGAGCTATCGTTTGTCGGACCTGGATTTCCAGGCCAACCTCAAGGATGGCATCGCCACCGATTGGCCGATCCGTTACGCCGACATCGCGCCCTGGTACGACCACGTGGAGAAGTTCGCCGGCATCGCCGGTACGCGCGAGGGCCTGGACGTATTGCCGGACGGCGAGTTCCTGCCGCCGATCCCGCTGAACATCGTCGAAAAAGACGTGGCCGCACGGATCAAACAGGCCTTCGGTGGCACCCGGCACATGATCCATTCGCGCACCGCCAACATCACCCAGCCCAAGCCCGAGCAGGGCCGCGTCAACTGCCAGTACCGCAACAAGTGCATCCTGGGCTGTCCGTTCGGCGCCTACTTCTCGACCCAGTCGGCAACGCTGCCCGCGGCCATGAAGACCGGCAACCTCACCCTGCGGCCGTTCTCGATCGTCAAGGAAGTGCTCTACGACAAGGACCGCAAGCGCGCACGTGGCGTGGAGGTGATCGATGCCGAGACCGGGCAGACCTACACGTACACGGCCAAGGTGATCTTCCTCAATGCCTCCTCCTTCAACTCGACCTGGCTGCTGATGAACTCGGCCACCGACGTGTGGGAAGGCGGGCTGGGCTCGTCGTCCGGCGAGCTGGGCCACAACGTGATGGACCATCATTTCGGCGCCGGTGCCTCCGGCCGGGTCGAAGGGTACGATGACAAGTACTACTTCGGCCGGCGCCCCTGCGGCTTCTACATTCCCCGTTTCCGCAACGTCGGCGGCGACAGGCGTGGCTACACGCGCGGGTTCGGCTACCAGGGCGGCGCCAGCCGCAACGGCTGGTCGCGCGAGATCGCCGAACTCAACATCGGCGCCGACCTGAAGGAGGCGCTGACCGTGCCGGGCGACTGGCGCATCGGCATGACCGGCTTCGGCGAAATGCTGCCGCACCACGACAACACGATCCGCCTCGACCCTGACCGCAAGGACAAGTGGGGGCTGCCGGTGTTGGCGATGGACGTTTCCATGCGCGCGAACGAGAAGGCCATGCGCAAGGACATGGCCGCCGATGCCGCCGAGATGCTGGAGGCCGCCGGGGTCAAGGACGTGGAGATGCACGACAACGACTACGCGCCGGGCAAGGGCATCCATGAAATGGGCACCGCACGCATGGGCCGTGACCGGAAGAACTCCGTGCTGAACCAGCACAACCAGGTCTGGGATGCGCCCAATGTGTACGTGACCGACGGTGCCTGCATGACCTCCAGCGCCTGCGTGAATCCCTCGCTGACCTACATGGCGCTGACCGCACGCGCGGCCGACCATGCGGTACGCGAGCTGAAAGCGGGGAACCTGTAATGGAACGTCGCGACCTGTTGAAGATGATCGTCGCCGCCACGGGCGCAGCCCTGGTCGGCCTGCCCGCGCTCGCCAGTGGCCAGGCGCCGGTGGCGGGGGCGAAGACCGCCTTCTCCGAAGCCGATATCGGCACGCTGGACGAGATCGCAGAAACCATCCTGCCGCGCACGAAAACTCCGGGAGCGAAGGACGCCGGCGCGGGTGCGTTCATGGCGCGGTTCGTCACCGACTGCTACACCGCCCAGCAGCAGGCGGCATTCCATGCCGGCCTGGCCGACATCGACAGACGTGCCGGTGGACGCTTCGTGGCGCTCGCGCCGCAGGCGCGCACCGAGCTGCTGCGCACGCTGGATGCGCAGGCCCGGAAACGCGCCACCGAGGTGAGCGAGACCGGTACCGCCGAAGGCGGTGAAGCGACGCCGCACTACTTCACGATGATCAAGCAGCTGGCCATCTTCGGTTTCTTCACCTCGAAGGTGGGGGCAACCGAAACGCTGCAGTACGTCGCCGTGCCGGGTCGCTACGACGGCGACCTGGCCTATGTCCCCGGTACCCCCGCGTGGGGCACCAGCTGATGAGGAACCCGATGAGCAAGCCCCTGCTGATGGCCGTCTGCGTGCTGGCTGCAACGCCTGCATTCGCGCAGGCCGATGACCCCGCGCGCGATCCGACCAGGACCGAGGTGTGGAAGCCGGTGCCCGCGACCGTGGCCACCCCCGCGAACGCCGCGCCGTCCGATGCGATCGTGCTGTTCAACGGCAAGGATGTCTCCGCGTGGGAGTCGGAGACGGGCGGGCCCGTGCCCTGGAGCGTCGCCAATGGCGCGCTGACCGTGGTGCCAGGCAGCAAGGGGATTCGCACCAGACAGGATTTCTGCGACATCCAGCTGCACGTCGAGTGGCGCGCGCCCACCGCGACCAAAGGGTTCGACGGCCAGCATCGCGGCAACAGCGGCATCTTCCTGCAGGAGCTGTATGAGCTGCAGGTGCTCGACAGTTACAACAACCCCACCTATGCCAACGGCCAGGCCGGCTCGCTCTACAAGCAGGCCATGCCGCTGGTGAACGCCTCGCGCCGGCCGGGCGAATGGCAGGCCTACGACATCATCTGGAAGGCACCGCGCTTCTCACCGGGCGGTGGGCTCACGTCACCGGCGCGCATCACCGTGCTGCACAACGGCGTGCTGGTACAGGACGACACCGTGCTGTCGGGCAAGACCGAGTACATCGGCGCGCCCTCGTATGCACCGCATGGGTGCGCGCCGCTGTACCTGCAGGAGCACGATTCCAAGGTCAGCTACCGCAACATCTGGGTGCGGAAGCTGTAGCGGGAAGCTACTTCGCCAGGTAGCTGGCGAGGTTGCCGATGTCCTGTTCGGAGAGTTGGGAGAAGGGCGGCATCAAGCCGCCGCCCTTCTTGATCTTGTCCTTGATCTGAGCCGCGTCCAGCCGCTTGGCGACATCGGTGAGCGCGGGGAACGTCGGCGGAACGCCGGCCCGGTTCGCACCGTGGCAGGCAATGCAGTGCGTCGCGTAGAGCTGCGCGCCGGCGGCGGGATCGTCCTTGGACCACGCGGCAGTTGCAAACGTGGCTCCACACAGAACCACGGCCATTGTCAGGATCGTTTTCAAGCAGGGCTCCTTGGCTGGCTAGCGCTGTGCGCTGGCGGGCAGGCGGGCGGTGAGGTGGTGGCGCAGGTAGTCTGCGCCGGTCTTGATGACGGTGGCCGGATCGCGCGGCTGGTCGTGTTCGACGATGTACCACTGCACCCCGGCAGCGGCGGCGGCAGGCAGGATCGCGTTCCAGTCCAGCACGCCCTGGCCGACGGCGGCAAAGCCGCCCTCGGCTTCGGCCTGGCCCTTGGGGGCATTGTCCTTGGCGTGCACCGCGAACACGCGGCCGCGGAACTTGCCCAGCATCACCACCGGGTCATGGCCGGCACGCGCCACCCAGGCCAGGTCCAGCTCGGTCTGCAGGTCGGGGCCGGCCGCGGCAAACAGCAGTTCCAGGCCGGTCTTGCCGCCGAAGTCGACCAGCTCGAAGTCATGGTTGTGGTAGGCCAGGTGCATGCCCTGGGCTTTCACCTGCGCCGCGATCCGGCCCAGTTCCTGGCCCAGGGCGGTCCAGCCGGCGGCATCGGTCGGCCGATCGTTCTTGTCCAGGTACGGCACCACCAGCGTGGTGTTGCCGATCGCGCGGTTGAAGGCCACCACGCCAACCAGATCCTTGCGCAGATCGGCCAGTTGCACGTGCGACGAAATCGCCTTGATCGAATAGCGGTCCAGCAGCTGCTTGAGTTCAGCGGCACTGACGTTCTGGGTGCCGACCGTCTCCACCGCGCCCACGCCCGCGTCGTGCACGATCTTCAACTGCTGGTCGAGCGTGCCGGCGTTGCGCAGCGTGTACATCTGCACCGCGATGGGCTGCTGTGGACCGGCCGCGTTGCCGGCGAAGGCGGGCAGGGCGGCGAGCAGCAGCAATGCGAGGGTGGTGGTCCGGCGTGCAGCAGTCTTCATCAAGAAATCCTCATGCAGTTCAACCGATGGCGGTCCAGGCGCGCGACCTGGCCGATGCAATGACGCGGTCGACGATCAGCGCCGAACGTAGGCCGTCCTCGAAAGTGGGCAGGCCCTGTGGCCGCTCGCCGTCGATGGCGTGATAGGTGTCGGCGACGAACGCCTCGAAGCACTGGGCGTAGCCCTGCGCGTGGCCGGGTGGCAGCACCGCCAGCCGGCGTTGTTCGGCACTGCCGGCACCGGGCCCGCGCACGAAGGTTTCTTCGCGCTGGTCCGGCCGGCCGATCCACAGCCGCTCCGGGTCTTCCTGGTTGAACGCCACGCTGGCCGTGGCACCGTCGATCTCGAACCAGAGGCGGTTGTGGCGGCCCGCCGAGACCTGGCTGACCGTCAACGAGGCGAGCGTACCTGCGCCGGTCTTGAACATCGCCGCCGCCACGTCCTCACTGGTTACCGCCTGCATCGCGCCGCCCGCCGCCGGTGTGGTGAAGCTCTGCCCGCCCACCGCACCCCGCTCGGCCACCACGGTGGCGAACGCCGCGCTGACATCAACGAAGCGCTCGCCGCTGACCCATTCCACCAGGTCGCACCAGTGCGAGCCGATGTCGGCGAACACGCGCGAGGCGCCGCCCAGCGCCGGGTCCACGCGCCAGTTGTTGCTGGCCGGGTCCAGCAGCCAATCCTGCAGGTAGCTGCCGTGGATCAGGTGCAGCGGCCCCAGCTCGCCCTGCGCGATACGTGCGCGTGCCTCGCGCACCACCGGGTGGTAGCGGTAGACGAACGGCACCGTGGCGACCAGCCCGGTCGAGGCAGCCAATGCCGCCAGGGCCTGGGCGTCTTCCAGCGTGGTGGCCAGCGGTTTCTCGCAGATCACGTGCTTGCCGGCTTCCAGTGCCGCCTGCGCCATGGCGCGGTGCAGGTGGTTGGGCGTGCACACGTGCACCACCTGTACCTGCGGATCGGCGACCACCTCTTCGATGTCACGATAGCCGCGCGGAACATTCCATGAGCGCGCCACTTCCTCTGCGCGCTGCGGCGACGAGGCGACCACGCCGCGGACGTCCGCACCGGCCAGCAGCGCCGCGCGACGATGCACGGCGGCGATCATGCCGGTGCCCACAATGGCGATTCCAAGCTTGCGCATCGTGTCGGCTCCTCAGTGTGTGGTGGGCGCGGCGGCCAGCGCCGGCCGGTCGCGGAACAACAACAGGAAGGCGACCAGCACCACCAGCGCCACGCCGGCCGGGAACAGCCAGATCCGCTGCCAGTCCGGGCCCGCCGCCGTGGTGTAGTGCTCCACCACCGCGCCGGACAGGAACGTGCCGATCAGCATGCCCACGCCGTAGGTGGCCAGGGTGATGAAGCCCTGCGCGCTGCTGCGCGCGGCGGGGCCGGCGTGTGCATCGGTGTAGATCTGGCCGGTGACGAAGAAGAAGTCGTAGCAGATGCCGTGCAGCACGATGC
>Ga0160441_100504_pt1 | contig 27999 bp, 16 predicted proteins | sample HID1971K_E1MG_FD_108260 | JGI IMG/M metagenome (GOLD analysis project Ga0160441, IMG submission 108260) | Enriched millipede-associated microbial communities from UW Madison campus, WI, USA - HID1971K_E1 MG | ecosystem: Host-associated > Arthropoda: Insects > Digestive system > Unclassified ... | reverse complement strand
ATTTTATTTTTTTTTAATTCTATTAGGTAAATGTCAAACTGATCTGGCCGAAAATTTAACGATTGTCCTTCGACAGGCTCAGGATGACATTTACTACTTGTCATTCTGACGGAGGAAGAATCTCTATCGGGTCTTCCTAATGAGATCCTTCGCTGCACTCAGGATGACAAATGTTCTACTAATTATTTTATTTTTTTTTAATTCTATTAGGTAAATGTCAATCTGATCTGGCCGAAAATTTAACGATTGTCCTTCGACAGGCTCAGGATGACAAATCTTATTTAAGCATTGGCCAAAGCCCTATCCAAATGAACATAACCACCATCAACATGGATAATTTGTCCGGTGGTGTGGCTTGATTTGTTCGACATTAGAAATGCTGTCATGTTGGCGATTTCTTCGGCAGTTGTCATTCTATTTTCCAATGGGATTTTTGATGTAATCTCGTTTAGTTTCTCTTGCGCATCTGACAGGGTCTCTATCCAGGTTTCGTAAGCAGGTGTCCAGCATTCGGCAACGACAATTGCATTTACACGAATTCCATATTTCAAAAGCTCCACAGCCCATTCCCTTGTTAAGGCATTTCTACCTCCATTTGCAGCTGCATATGCTGAAGTATTTCCCTGGCCAGTTTCAGCTGTTTTGGAAGTGATGTTTACAATAGAGCCCTTGCTTTTGATTAATTCTGGTAAGGCATATTTGGCCATTAAATAATAATGAACAACATTTTTGTGCAGAGAGGCCATAAAATCTTCATAATTTCCATTTTCAAGCCCTACACCATCGTTAACACCTGCATTGTTTACAAGACCATCAATTCGACCAAACTTCGCTATAATCGCTTTAATTACAGCTTCACAATCCTGAGGATTAGATAATTCGGCCACAAATTGGAAAGCTTGTCCGCCGGTTTCTTCTATTGCTGAAACCACTTTCAAATTATCTACTTCCTTGCGGCCAACGATTACCGCGATTGCCTGCTCTTTCGAAAATACTTCTGCAATTCCTCTTCCTATACCTTTGGCGCCACCTGTAATTACAATAACCTTATCTTTTAGTTGTAAATCCATATTATTTAAATTTTTATTTTATAAATCGTTATTCTTAACTCGTTTCTTCTCCATGGTTTGTGTTCTCAAAAACCATTTTGCGTTTATACCATATTCGGTTCGTGAAGACACAAACCGAGGCTACTGAGGCAATCTTTCCTAAGGGAGATTGCTTCGTCATTCCTCCTCGCAATGAGGTTAGCCATCGCCATGATTTGTATCTCCACGAACCATTTTGCGTTTACACCATTTCAGGTTCCGAGGTAATCTCTCCTAAGGGAGATTGCTTCGTCGTTCCTCCTCGCAATGACGTTAGCCCTCGCCATGGTTTGTGTCCCCACGAACCATTTCAATTATTTTATTTCGAGCAGACACCATACTATTTCGTTTCGTGAAGACACGAACCGAGGCGCTGGGTTTATTTCATCATATTGATCACATCTCCTGTTCGTGAACTAGGCAAAACCTTTAAACTTTCCATTTTTCCATTTTTTAAAACACCTTCAACAGTAGTTTGATCAGGTGCATGCAGTTTGAAATGCACATCCCAATCTTTAGGCCATGCAGGAAAAAGATAAATCTTTTTACCATCAACCTGCATCAACATTTCCTGCAATCCAATCATACCTGAACCTCCCCAGTTGTGATCGGGCGTCCAATCGAAACCTGGTCCCCAAAATGCAGGAAACCTTCTACCCGAATCTTTCAATTTTAATGTCGTCAATTTAGCTGCTTCTTCTGTCAGCCCCAATCTGGCCGCAAAAATATTATCCTGCTTCCAGCCTACATGACTTCTAAATTTCAGTACATCAGGATCATATTTGAACGTATTTATCGCTGTATCTAAACCGGGTTTGCCTACACCATAAATCCCCCATGGAAAAACCGGATAAAGTTGCGGGCTTTCGGTATTGTTCACTCTTTCCCAAAGTTTGGCTGGCGAAATGATTATATGTCCATTAATCTCTCTAAAATTTAATGGTGGTATGGTTTTAAGCATTTCCTGCCATTCAGTTTTTTGTTTTTCGGTAACAGATGAACGTTCAAGCAAGCGAGTTAAAACAGTTTTTAGGGCCGCAATTGTAGAACTGGCATTATAAGCCATTTTATAGGTTTCTGCTCCTGATCCAGGATACAAAACCAAATGCCCATTTGCATCTAAAGCTTTACTTCCCCGTTGTTTTGCAAGGTAGGAATAATGTTCTTTAAAGAATGTTAATGAACTTTCTATTAATGGAATATACTTTTCAATATTCTTACCCGCATACTTTTCTGTTTCCAGAATCATCAGGCAGAACTCTAAAACCGTATCCCATTCGTATTCCAGCCAGGCATTATACTCCATACCCTTATCAAAATTTGCAGGTCTTTTCCAGTTATATTCCGCGGGATTTGGCAATCCGAAATTCTCCAATTGTTCGGTAAAGCTAGCGCCTTTATGTCTCCAGGCAGATTCCGTTCTGATCTCAGCATTTTTTAAAATACCAGAATAAAAATCAAACTGAGGTTTCATCATATCGAAATCACCCGATTTCAGCATAGGCCAATAAACCAAACGCTGATTTTGAGCGGTATGCGTTCCTCCACCCCAATTCCTAAAATCAGGTGTATATTTTAAGGTGGTATCGGTTAACTGAGGATCATAGGTAAATAATCCTCCATTAAATTTTGTAGGGTATGTACCAAAAGCATTACAACCCAGCATATACCTGAACAACTGGTAATTGCGAGCGGCTTGATTTGCTAAAGAATCATTTGAATTGATGTAGATAAAGCCCTTATTCCAATATTCATTCCACCAAGTTCTACTTAACTTTTGTGCCTTTGCGTAATCTGTTAAAGCTTTTGATTGAACCGATTGCAAGCTTCTTTCCCATTCAGAAGTTGATGGTGTTTTATCTGTATATAATGTGATGGTGATTTTGTTAGAAGTTGATGGTTTTATACTTTTCAATTTCCAACCTTGAAATGGAGTACTCAAATATTGTCCGGAATAATTTCCGGCAGGCTGCATGTTTTCCCCCTGCATGGAACCTCCAAAAATTAGGTTTGCCAAAGGATTGAACAATGCAGATTTATGTTCTTCCAATCCTTGCTGCTTTACAGCTACATCAAAAATAGTTTCATTCTTATTTTGGTGAAAAAATAGAACTGCATTATTTTTAAAAGCAATGTTATCCTTAAATGTTTTGACCGTTCCTTGAGGTGCCCATTTATAAGAATTCTGATTATTTTCTTTTCCTTTGGTTATTCTATCTTCGTACCGCCAGCTTTCATAACTTGCCTCTGCAATTACTTTTTTATTTGGCTTAACATCCAAATATACAATAGGATTAAAAACATCTACCCAAACATTTACTTGAGCTGATAATTTTCCATTTCCCCCTTTAATTTGTATGTAGCCATCTTTTAAAACCAATTCTTGCTTAAATTCATTTCCCTCAAAAGGATTAGGGCTTAATTTAAGTTTTACCCGGCCTAATTTCAACAAAGTATTATTTTCATCAAATGTTCCACTCCGAGACAAATAAAGATAAATTTCACCTTTCTCTACCCATACATTTAAGCCTATATCCCCTCCTCCAACAGGCATAGATTCAGCTGAATTTTTACTTTGACTGAACCAAACTATATTGTTGTTTAAAAGTTCTTTATCTTGAGAAAAAGCTGTTGCATTTATTCCAAAGTTTAACCACAAAGACACCAAGATCACAAAGGATAATTTTGGCATTTTTGTAATAAAAAGTACATCAGAAAAATTTAAACATTTAAGAGGATTTAAGTTTTTTAGCAAATAAAAACTTGGTGTACTTTGTGCCTTTGTGGTTATATTATTCGATGATAATTTTAACCACATAAGACCTTTAAGAACATTTAAGTAGAGAGAAGCCCGACTTACGAAGTTTCTTTGGGTAGCGTGATGGTAAACTTCGTAAGTCTTTAAAAAGATGAACAAACCAAAATGACACATATGGGCAAAGGTTTTCAACCACCTAAGAACATTTAAGTTCTTTAGCCAATACAAGCTTGCTGTACTTTGTCCCTTGGTGGTTAAAATCATATCGTGTTTTAAAATTTAATTCTCCCAATTATCTGTACGAAAAGATGAAACCGGTAAGCCATCGTTTCCAAATAAATCGCCAATTACAAAATCTTTAAATGCATAGCGAACCGCAACAGGAACGGCCACTTGGTCCGCTGAAACTGTTATGCTACTTCCTGTTATTACTGCTTTTGCCGGATAAAATTTGTGATCTGCCCCCGCAATTTCAAATAAAGACAAATCTTTACCGAATGAAGTTAATCCATTTGGTACATTTTGGAATTTAATTATCGCTTTATTTTTATCAATAGTTAAGGCTTCATAATTCGGACTGGCATAACCAAAGCCTTTTATACCATAAGTTTGTGCCAATGCCAGATACGCCAAGCGGGTTCCCCCTTGTTTTTTATTTGCCGGATGAATTGATTTTTCCTCTCCAATATCCATTAACACCGCCATTCCAGAATTTGGAATTTTAGCCAGGGATTTCCGTTGCGCATCTCTTAAAAAAGCTGAATTGAATTTTCCACCAACTTTATAGGGAGGTAATTGAGCATAATTATATGGGGCAATTTGTGCATAATAGAAAGGAAATTCACCCATATCCCAGGCTTTTCGCCAGGCTGAAACCATTGTTGGGAACAAATCTTCATAACGATCAGGTCGATCATAATTCGATTCTCCCTGATACCATATTGCACCTTTTATGCCATATCCAATTACTGGATATAACATTCCATTATACAAAGTTGTAGGTGTTCGACTAACCTCTTTGATGCTATCGTTTTTTGATGGAATTTTAATTTCAGCATATGGCTTAAGATCGTCTGGAGACATCCAGGCTTCGATTGATGAGCCTCCATAACTATCATTAATCAATCCCACAGGAACATTCAACATTTCGCTTAACAAAGCACCAAAATAATATGCAGTAGCACTAAAATTTGAAACGCTTTCAGGGGCAGCTAATTTCCAAGCCGATGGTTTACTGTTATCCTGTCTTTCTGTGATGGATGATCTGGGAACCGTATATAATCTTAAATTTTTATTAGATGATTTCAATATAACTTCATTCGAGCCAATAATGGGTTGACTTTTAAATCCTTTCATGGGCATTTCCATGTTGGATTGTCCACCACAAAACCATACCTCGCCAATTAGAATATCTGTTAAAACCAGTTTTTCTCCATCATTAAATTCAATATCGAATGGCCCTCCGGCAGATGGTGTAGAAACTTTTATTTTCCATTTTCCATCCTGATCAGAGGTAGCCGAATAGTTTTCTTTGTTCCAGGAGGTGGTGATTTTTACTTTCGTGGATGGTTTAGCCCAACCCCAAAGCGCTACATTACTCTGTTGCTGCAAAACCATATGATCGGTAAAAATTGATGCCGGTTTTACAATTGCACATGCTGATGAATTATTTAAAAATATCATCAACATCAGAGCAATGGCTGGTTGAAACATTTTGTTAATTTTTCTCATATAATAATCGCTCTGATTCTTCTTCTTTTATTGCTTTCTTCCTCCAATAATTGGCTAAAATTGAACCTGAAATATTCATCCAGGGACTAAATACGGCAGCGGCCAAACCAACAGTTCCCAATTTACCCATAGAACCTGCCAAGCCAGATGCCATACCTCCATTTTGCAAACCAACTTCAAAAGCAACTGTCCTGGATGATTTTTTATCAAGACCAAAAAGACGACTTAACAAATAACCAAATAAATAACCTGCGCCATTATGAATAACTGAGGCCGCGAACAATAAAAACCCAACCTGCAATAAATTATCTCTTCCGGCTGCTGTAGTAACCGTAGTAAAATATACAATTCCCAACATCGAAACATAGGGCATGATCTCATCAAGCTTGTTAAATTTTAAAGTCAGGAGATGATAGATCACCCCAACCAAAAATGCACCCGTAAAAAAGCTGAAAATCTCAACAGATGCCATTGCATATTCTGAAGCAAACATTTGTCCTAATAAATCCCATAAACCAAAGTACAAAACCAATAACCAGATCACACAAGCAGCAGTAATTATTTTTACAGTTGTTATTCCTGTTGGTGTAGCTCTTTTCAAATAATCATGTATTAATGCTGCACCAATCGGAACAATTACAATTTTTATAATCTCCATCATCATATTAAAAAATTTGATTTCGATTAAAGTGCCTGCTAATAATTTCATCAAAAATGGTGTCATAAATGGCGCTATTAATGTTGCAATGGCGGTTACGGCAACAGATAATACCAGATTTGCTCTGGCAATGTAAACCATCACATTTGAAGCCAGACCACTGGAACAAGAACCAATTAAGATAATACCTGCAGCAATTTCGGTTTCAAAATGAAAAACTTTTACCAATAATAAACCCATTAATGGCATAATAGAAAAGTGGCACAATAAGCCTATTAAAACACCCTTACCGCTGCTTGCCAAGCCCGCAAAATCTTTTAATCCCATTTGTATGCCCATACCAAACATTACAAACTGAACAACTATTAAGATGAGCCATTTATTTCTAAGGTCGAAACTTCCCCATTTTAAAAATGCATCCGGATAAACCATCCCTGCAACTACAGCTGTAATAATCCAGGCTGTATATTGATAATTTTTTAAACTTTCAATCGCGCCAATACCAATGGCTAAGCTAACAGCTAAGGTTACCGCTGCAGGCTGCCAAATTTTAATATCGGATTTAAAGCTGCCAAAAAGAAGCGTTACAAAGGCAAGTAAACCGATCAATAAACAAAACCTACGAAAATTATACATAGCTTGCTATTTAAGTAAATCTGCAATGTGCTGTATCGCTAATCCCGGACTTGCTAATATTGGAATTCGTTTTTCTGATTCCTGCAATGCATCAACCACCCTTGACATAGATGCCTGAGCCAATACAATTACATCAACCTGGGATGAAAGTTCGATTAAAGCTTTCGCAACCATTTCATCATGTTTTTCAGGATCCCCCCCCATTAATGCTTCAAAAGCTCCTTCACATAACTTTGAAGTTAACTCAATTTCTTTTCCGGCTATTGCTGCACGACGTTTTACCAAATCGCTTGTTGGACCTAGTGTGGTTGGTAAAGTTGCAATTACTCCTATTCTTTTTCCGGTTTTTACAGCCAAATCTGCCATCGGTTGGTCAACCCGCAAAACAGGAACGCTTGTTAATTCTGCAGATGCTTCTACAGCTGCACCAATGGATGAGCAGGTTACCAAAATGAAATCTGCCCCAGCTAATTCTGCTGAACCAACATAATCCACTACCCTTTTTGCAGTTAATTTGGTTAATTCATTTCTTGAGATTACATCTTTTATTAAGCTGTCATCCACAATGTTAAATACATTAACATTTGGCAAATATTCGCTACAAAGTTTTTGAAAAACCGGAACTAAAGTAGCTGATGTATGGACAAGTCCAAGTGTTGTAGGTTTCATATTGGTTATATTAAATTATGTTCAATTTTTAGTTCGATATCTTTTGCGACCATTAAGAAAAAATCTTCTTTTCCTACCTGCCCGCCTTTAAAGGCAATTTGTAAATGGTTAATCGCTGATTTTGATGCATAAGCTTTACATAATGGAGCCCCGGGAGAAAGTGGTGCTATCATTTCTACAGCCTCAATTCCCATAGCCCTTGCTGCATAGCTGGATGTATCTCCGCCAGCCACTACAATTCTTTTTAAGAATGTTGTTTCAGCAACTAACCTGGAAATTTGGCCTAGCAAGGTTCCATAAAGTTTTGCTGTAGCAGATTTTGGAAAGCCCTTTTGTTTAAATATTTTGTCAGTCTCAACTACTCTATAATCTTCATTTCCTAAACTGGTATGAATGACCACACTTTTACCTTGGGAGATTAATTCGGCTGCTTTTAGAGCATAGCTTTCAGCAATTTGATTAATGAAATCTTCATTTTCATCCAAATCTGATGAAGAAACCTGATTGGCTAAAGAAATTGTATCAATTGCCAATTCTTCAAAACCATTATTTAAAGCAAAGCTGATCTGTTTAGCCGTTACAGCTGAGCAGCTTCCGGAAGCGATTAAAATAGGTGCTTCGGTTTTTGCAACACCCCACTCAGGTTCTGATTTCAACCTTCCGATTTGTTGCCAATATGCACCTAAAGCCATCTCTATCCCAGAAGATCCTGCAGAAAAAAGGATATTATTTTCGTCAGTTTGTGCATCTATGATCTCTCCGACTGTTTTTAAATCTTCCTGTTTTAGAGCATCAAAAAGTACAATTTCATCTGTAAAATTGAAGTGTTTTGGTTCTTGTTGATATTGATGTAAGTCTAATATGCTGAATAAGCCAATCGTTTTCCTAGTTTGCTTTGCTAAGTGTAACCTGATGTCGCTTTCATCAGCAGGTGTTACTGGGTGCTTGCTCATCGAAGGATGCCTATCTAATCGATAAATCTCTCCTGCACTTCCAATTCCCATCCTGGCAAATAAATTACCGAATAAAACATATCTGCCCAATATTGGAGCCGCTACCAATAAGGGAACAAATTTGGATTTGAAAACTTTTGAGCCAATATCAATCGCTTTGCCGATGCTTCCAATCGTTGGCGAAGAATCAAATGTAGAGCAGACTTTATAATGAACATGTTTTGGATTAAGAGCAGCCAAATCAGTAAAGGTAGAAAACAAATCTTCTTCCATTTCGGAGGGTGACATCGTCCGACTCATTCCTGCAACACCAATGGCCTCTAAATCCGGATAATTCACCAACTGTTTCTGGGTTGGAGCCTCAATAAATAACATGGTTTTAATCCCTGCTCTACTCAAGAATTCCAAGGCATCAGTAGAACCTGTAAAATCATCTCCATAATAGGCAATTAATAGGCTGTTATTTCCGGGGCTTTCCATTATTTCTTACCAAATAGCGTTACTGAATCATTGAATTCCGGATATTGTGCAGCGATCTGTTCAACTGACAAACCATTTACCGCACCTTTCCAGGCTTGCTGTAAAGCCAAAACACCTCCTATTGGCCCTTGTGGATGTGCCATAATTCCGCCACCAGCCATATACAATAAATCAACAGTTTGTGTTCGGCGAAAAGTTTCTGGTGCTTGTCCGCCCCATTGCCCTGATGAAACCACAGGTAACACAGAATAGCCAGAAAGTAAAGGCTTTAAGCAGGCCTCAATAGATGTTACAACTGAATCATCAGATTCCCAAAACTTATTCTGAATGCCATTTACATGAATTTGGTCAACGCCTGCCAAACGCCACAATTTTTGATATGCAGGAAATTCAATTCCTAACAGTGGGTGACGGTTTAACATTCCCCAACCGTTTCTGTGTCCATGAATAGCTAATTGTCCGTTATCACAAATCTTCTTCACTCCTGCCAAGCCAACACTATTTAAACTAATCATTACAGATGTTCCTCCTGCATTCACAATTTTTTCATAATTGCGTTGCATCTGGTCCATTTCATCGCTGATGTTAAACGCGTACATCACTTTTTTACCCGTTTTATCTGCATGTGCATTAATCACATCCATTATTGCATTTACACGTTGATCAAATGGAGAGTTAGCAGAAGAGCCTAATAATTCATCGTCTTTGATAAAATCAATTCCAGCTGTTGCTAAAGTTTTGACAAGTGAAGCCGTTTGTTCCGGAGACATCCCAATACTAGGTTTGATAATCGTTCCAATCAGTGGTCTATCGTAAACATTGGTTAATTTTCTGCAACCTTCAATTCCAAATTCCGGACCTTTATAGGCATTGGCAAACGATGCTGGAAATTCGATATCCATCAGTTTTAAACCTGTAAACTGAGTTAACTCATAAAGATTCCCCTGCAAAGTAGAAATCAAAACAGGTAAATTGTAACCAAAATTCTCTATCGACCAGGATACCTCTATCATGGCCCGTTGATAAGTTCCGCCCTTTAGTTTTATACTTGGAATTGCCGGTTCAGTGGCTATATCTAATTTTGTTATAGATTCTACCCTTGCGGCAAAACGCTGTTTCAATTCTTCCGTTTCTCCAGGTATTGCAATGAAAGTTCCGGATGATTGTTCGCCAGCTAAAACCTGTGCAACCTTTTCTAAATCCAGAGGTGTTTCTACGTAATATTTTGCAGTTATTCTTTCCATTATAATTATCTACTTACTGGCAACCAAACCGACATTTCTGAATGCCCTCTATTTCCCCAAGCAAAATAGGGCACCAATTTTATTTGTGTAGTTGAACTTTTATCATCGATTGGTTTGTAAAGTACGTTTTTCCAATTTGTAGGTTCGATTATTTTAGCCTCCCCCACAAGACTCATCATCTCTGCACCATCGATAGTGATGTTTTTTGTTTCGAACTTCGTTGAAGCTGGTATAAAGGCATTGAAAATGCTTTTCCCTGGTAAATCTGATGATTCCAGACAGTAAACAATTGGACCACGTTTTACAGCAACCTGGTTTCTATTTTCCTCAACCAATGGATTAGCCTCAACCAAAGTTGCCTCCATTGGAAGATTAAGTTCCACAACATCTCCTTTTTTCCAACTGCGATTAATTTCAGCATACGTTCCTGATGTGGTTTTAATATCCGTCAATTTTCCATTGACACTAATTTTTGCATGATTTGTCCAGGCAGGAATTCTCAGAAATAAAGAATATGGCTTAGAGCCTGTTTCTTTTATGCTGATTTTAATTTTCCCATCCCATGGATAATTGGTTTCCTCCTCCAAACTAATCTTTGATCCATCATCTAATTTAGTACTTAACTTATTACCTCCATATAAATTGAACCACAGACCTTTATCAGAAACACTATAAACATAATCACTTACTTCTGCAAGCGTGCGAACCACATTTGGCGGACAACAATTGGATAGTGAAATGTAGGGAACACGATCTTTAGACCAACGCTGCTTAAAAGGCAAATCATCAGATTGAGCCAATGGATTGGTGTATAAAAATTTCTTTCCGTCCAAACTAATCCCCGATAAAACGCTGTTGTGTAAGGCGAGTTCCATTACATCGGCATATTTGGCATCGCCGGTAAGTTGCAGCATTCTCCAGTTCCAAAGTACATTGCCTATATTTGCACAGGTTTCGTTATGAGCAGTAAAGTTTGGCAATTGATAATCACGACCAAAAGCCTGGTGAATTTTCTGAACATCGGCTGGATTGTACGATGTTCCATCAGGTGAAGTACCATCGTACAAAGAGCCACAGCCACCTGTAATGTACATTTTGTGACTATTCACATCGTTCCACATTAAGTTGAGGGTATTTAAAAGCGAATCGTTACCGGTTTCGGCATATAAATCGGCAACACCTGCGTACAAGTAATTTGCACGAACAGCATGCCCCATTGCTTTTGTTTGCTGCAAAAATGGAATGCGATCCTGGTTATCATCAGTACCATCTTCAATTTTACCTTTTATGGCGATGAGGTGTTTAGCCAATTCCAAATACCGTGGATCCTTTGTTGTCCGATACATTTCGATTACCCCCATATAATGCGAGGGACAAATGGCATTACGAGCCAAGGTTGGCGACGCCGTTTTATAAAAGCCATACAAATAATCAGCAGCCTTTTTAGCGATGTTAAATAAAGTGGTTTTGCCTGTAGCTCTGTAATGAACGCATGCAGCTGTCATTAAATGGCCAATATTATAGGCTTCAAAACTCAAACGATCCTGAAATTGGTCTTTTGAACCTGTTTTACGCTGCTCGATCATTGCTTTGGTGTAGATGTACCCATCCTCCCGTTGCGACTTTCCTATAACAACGATAGCCTTATCCATAATCTCATTGAGTTTTGGATTCTTTGTTGCCGAGTATAAACTGGCAACCGCTTCTAAGGTTTTGTAATAGTCCCCATCATGGAAAGATGGGCCGGAATGTGATCCGGTATCCAATCCTGCAGCAATTTCGAAGTTTTTAAAAGCATGACTAATTTTAGGATCGTTGTAAATCGCCCACATATTGGGTACCATAGTTTCTGTAGCCACTTTAAACCGATCGGCCCAAAAACCTTTCGTCCAGGTTACATCCTGCATATTCAAACTTTTGAGCTTGGCGAATGGGCTGTTTGAGTTATTGACCAATGCTTTATCTTGTGCATCAGCATATAATCCTACCAAGGAAAGCAGGATAAGCAGGCCCAGCGATGAACAGATTTTAGCAATTGAAATATAATATCTTTTAATCATGTTTTTTATTTTAATTCTCTTCAATTTGAATAAGTACCGGGCCAAACAGTCCTGCCGGATTTAAGGGTTTCCCTTCTAATCTAAAGGGGGCAGTTGTATTGGTAATTCTTTTATTAACAGGCAATTTACTATCTCCAATTAAACGATTAGCCCAGGTATTTGTAACTTCTATGGAAATTGTATTTTCACCTTGTTTTATTAATTTACTGATCTCCAATCGATAAGGGGCTGTCCATAATACACCACAAGAAGCACCATTGATTTTAACTTCAGCCATACTCGAAAATGCTCCTAAATCAACCCATATTTTATCTCCAAACTTGCCATTAAATGTGAAGTTTTTAGTGTAGACTGCGGTGCCAGAATAATATTTGATTAAGCTATCGGCACTCTTGCTCCAATCTGTTAAATCATTAAATGTTATCGATTCTAATGGACCACCATAAGCCGTATCGAATTTAACTTGCCAGGTTTTCGAAATATCCTGAATGTTTTTAAAGCTCTTCCAATTATTCCCTTTGGCCAATTTGGTTTCTTTTGTTGGCTTTTGAAAGATCACAAACAGCGATGCGTTGGCGGCAAGTCTTAAATTCATCTCCGTTTTACCTGCTTTCACTGACCATTCTTTTACTTCAATTCTCTGATCAGATACTGCATCATAAATCTCTGGAATTTTACCATTTATCCGAAATAAAAACTTTAGATTTCTTTCCTTATCTAATTGATTTGAAATAAAATATATTTCTTTATCAGCAGCAATTCTGTGGGTATAGGCAAAGTGTTTCGCATAACTTGAACTTGCTGTTTCCTGCACTTCAAGATCTCGTTCTATTCCAATCTGCTTAAAACTTTCTCCGTAATAAGGTGCTTTATAAACTCTACCTAACCCAAGCTCCTTAACCAGGATTGATTGGTTTTCGTTTTTGATTGAGTTGAAATTTCCTTCCCAAATTTCTTTAATGATCTTATTAAAATCTTCAGGGTTATTTTGATGTAAACCAACTTGCTGCAAAGGTTTTTCAGTAATTACAATGCTAGCACCAGCTTTAACCAGTTCAAGCAGTTTTTTTACCGTTTGATAACTGATGTATTGGTAATTTGGATTCAAAGCCGATTTAGCAGTAATGACAAGCAATTTGTAACTTGCCCCACTAGCAAACACAATTGATTTATCTTTAACACTTGCTGTACTCAAAACATCCGGGTTAAAGGAATCATAAGCATATCCTCTTAAGGGATTTACCCAATTCTCAGGATCGGCCATGTTTGCAGAATGCGTAACCCCGGCAGGAATCTGTCTTAATGGTTCGCCGGCATTTGCTAACCTCTTTTGTTCTGCTTCTACTACATCCCGGCCAAAAATCCCAGGTAAAGTCTGTACCAATCGATCAGGTAAAACCGATCTTCTTGGCAGTTCTTCGCCTGTAAAAACGGCAATATCGGTAACAGGTTTGCCTTGTTGTAAAAGTGTCTGCGCTCTTTCTGCATAATCTACCCAGGCTTTCCCGGCTTTCCACCAGGTTTGATCACGTTGAAAATATAATCCCACACCATCTAAAGTCATCCCAGGCTTTTTATCCGTCCAGGGATTGTGAGTATAAACGTGATAAACCAATTTATTGATGCCCAAAGCATAATTTCGGTCTTGCAGTGTTTTCATATTTGCTGGGCTTTCATTCCAATCCATGCGTACAGTTGTGAAAGCCTCTGCCTGAATAATATTTTTACCATAAATATGGGCACCTGAAATGGCATCCAGCATATCATTAGGTTTATCATGCGTTGGGCTGTTCAGCCAAAACTCACCCATCGGTATATCAACCGTTTTATAATGCATTAAACCATCACTCAACATCGTTGGAGCCACGCTTTCTGCGGTAAACGTAACGCCTTTACCTTTGGCCATAACAGCTAAAGTTTTGTAAAACTGATCAACAACAAGCTCGGTAATGGTTTTTCTTACATCATATAAAAAGCTTTCTGAAACAGATGCACTTTCTACAGGCAAACCTGTCATTACCGGCAAGTAAGGTGTTAAATCGTAACCTCTGCGTTTTAAAAATTCTGCTTTAAATACAGGCGACCAATTTTGGCTGCCACATTCCCAGCTGTCTACATGAAAAACACTTAAAACTTTTTGGGTAATTTCCGGTCCTCCATATTTCAAAGCTTCAGCATACCAACTGTTAAATTGAAGTTTTACAGCTTCAGGATTAAATTTATCACATTCCAAGCCTATTCCACCGCCACCAGTTGCATTTTTATGCCCGGTTGATGTATGTCCAACTCTTAGAATTGTCCAGTTTCCGGCCGGTGGTATCCAATTTAAAGTCCCGTCCGGATTTAATTTATCGGTTAGATTTATAATTTTATTCAAGGGAACACATAAATCTTTTGGAATCTGTTGCCCTGTTGTTCTTTTACTTACACGCCAAACCGAGCCATTTTTCCCCTCATATTGATTAATCACCGCTTCTGAGGAAAGTTCAAGATTGACCAATTTTAATGATGGTTTCCATTTTGCGGCATCCAGATCTTCAGCACCGGGCTCTGATCCTTGTTTATTGTAAACAAAGCGGAAGTACCTGGCTGTTGTAGGGGTAATGGAATGCGTAACATCCTCATCTGTATCTTGCCAACCATGTCTTGGCGGTTCCAATCTACCGATAGAACGGAAAACCTTACCATCATTGCTAACCTCTATAGCTAATCTTTGAGCCTGATAATTGTTACCACTAATTTTAATGGTTACCGTACGGCAGGTAAATGGCTTTTCAAACTCATACTGGATATAACAGGGTTCACTGGAACTAAAATTCTGTTTATTTCCAGATTTTATCAATCCACTAGCGTCATTTCCATTACTCGCTGTAATTTTTGGAATCACTGTTCGGGTTGAAATGTTTGTTCCAATTGGGGATGAATAAGCATAAACGGCAATATCCTTATAATAATTTTCCAGCGTTTCAGGCTGTGGCAATACGATTTTTTTTATTGAGGCATTGACGTTTACTTTTGATGAAACTACCTTTTGCATGGAAAGTTCGGGCGTAATCCATGGACCACCAGCAAGGGCAAAACCATCACTCACATGCATGCCCAATTTCAAATCTAAACGTTTGGCCTCATCCATAGCGAACTTAACCATATCCCACCATCGGGGAGAAAGTTGTTCAGCCACCGGGGTATAAACCGGAACTTTTGCAGGTCCTTTTATACTCATTAAATATGCACCGCCAATTCCAGATGCTTTCATGGCCTCCAAATCGGCTGTAATTCCTTCTTTAGAAACTCCAGCCTGAACCCAATACCAGAACACCCAAGGCTTAGCATTCTCATTTTGTTGCGCCATAGCAATTCTCGAAAAGCAACAACTCAACAGCAGAACAAAAAATAAAAATTTACTAAACCTTAAATTCATCATTATTTGGAAGCTATTTTATATCCTCTTAATCCAAAAAATAAAATGATGAGAAAGCAAACCAGAGGAATGCTGTAACCAATTTGAATATTATCGCCATTCATATCAATCAGGGTTCCCATTCCGTAAGGCAAAATCGCCCCGCCTACAATCGACATGATCAGCCAGGATGAACCCGGTTTGGTATCATCTCCGATGCCATCTATACCCAATGCAAAAATGGTTGGAAACATAATCGACATAAAGAAACCTAAACCTCCCAATGCGTAAACAACATAAGCTCCATCTCCTAATATGGCTATCAGACATAATAAAACTGCTATTACAGCATAAATTGAGAGTAATTTGTTTGAAGAAACCACTTGCAACAATGCTGTTCCGGCAAAACGTCCGACAGTAAATAACAAACCATAAATGGCGAGATAGTATCCTGCTGTTTTTTCATCAAAACCGGCACCTTGCTGTGCCATACGAATAAAGAAACTGGTTACACAAACCTGGGCACCAACATAGAAAAATTGCGCCACAACTGCCCATCTTAAATGTTTATGACGCAATGCACCAAAGAAACTCCCTTTTGCTTCACCATCAATACTTTTGGTTTTGATTTCAGGGAGATGAATAAAATAAAAAATGATCGCAATCGTAACTAAAACTGCACCTAGAATAATGTATGGTATTTTTACCGATGCTGCCTCTTCCATAAAATAAGATGAGCGGGCTACATCTGTCATGGCAGCCAATTCTTCTTTGGTATGTGATTTTCCGGAAAGGATAAACATAGAGCCTATAAAAGGTGCAACCATAGCGGCTAAACCATTAAATGAGGCTGCTAAATTTAATCGACTTGTTGCTTTTTTAGGATCACCAAGAACAGCTGCATAAGGATTTGCAGAAGTTTCCAATATTGTTAATCCACAACCAATAATGAACAGGGCTACCAGAAATGTAACGTAGGAGAGTGAATTTGCAGCTGGAACAAATAAAAATGCACCACAGGCAAATACCAACAAACCTGTAATCATACTTGTTTTATAACCCCATTTTTTAAGAATCACTCCAGCAGGTATTGCCATAAGGAAATAGGCCAAAAACACAGCAGTATCAATCAGCGTGGATTGTCTGTTGTTTAAATCACATGCTTTTTTTAAATGAGGAATTAAAATAGAATCTAAGTTGTGTGCCATTCCCCAAAGGAAAAACAGGCTCACAACGAGGATAAAAGGTAATAAATACTTTTTCCCTGATGATGTTTTGCCTTCAACAATTACTTCTGCTTCCAGCTCGGTAGTGTGGTTCATATATTTAGTTTTGATTTGTATTTTATTTCTTATTTCGACAAACTCAATGTAACAGGTTTTAGTGTTATTTTTTCTTGACCAACAGTAAATGATCACAAACCAGCACAATTTCCCCATGCTGATTAATGATTTCTACATGTTCGGTTACAGTTCCATATTCTGGTTTTTTCGCCTCCGCTTTTTCCGATATTGTAATTTCTGAATGAATGGTATCGCCAATATAAACAGGTTTAACAAAACGCAATCGGTCATAACCTTTTGAAAAAGCCTCAGGATTTATTTCTGATGCGGTTAAACCGATACCGATACTAAAAATCATGGTTCCATGAGCAATACGATGTTTAAAGGGTTGGGTTTTACACCATTCTTCATCCATGTGATGAGGAAAAAAATCGCCTGTATGGCCAGCATGAACCACAAAATCAGTTTCTGTTATGGTACGGCCTAAGGTTATGCGTTTATCTTCTAATTGATAATCTTCAAAAAATGTTGATTTGAAATACATTTATTTAATATTTATTTTTCTACTATTTGTCATTCTGACGAGGGAAGAATCTCTATCTGCTTATCTCAATCAGATCCTTCGTTGCACTCAGGATGACAAATGTTATTCTAATTTATTTTACTTTTTTAAGTTCTGTCAGTCTGAGCTTGTCGAAGACCCTTTTTTTATTCAACCTTAAGTTCCTTCGACAGGCTCAGGATGACATTTATCTACTTCTGTCAGTCTGAGCTTGTCGAAGACCTTTTTATTCGATTCAATAACTTCCTTCGACAAGCTCAGGATGACACTTACTATTTGTCATTCTGACGAAGGAAGAATCTCTTTCAGCTTTTCCTAATGAGATCCTTCGTACACTCAGGATGACAAACCATCTATTTTAATTTACTTTTTTTAAACACTGTCAGTCTGAGCTTGTCGAAGACCCTTTTTTATTCAACTTTAAATTCCTTCGACAGGCTCAGGATGACATTTACTACTTCTGTCAGTCTGAGCTTGTCGAAGACCTTTTTATTCAACTTTAAGTTCCTTCAACAGGCTCAGGATGACATTTACTACTTCTGTCAATCTAAGCCTATCGAAGACCCTTTTTTATTCAACTTTAAATTCCTTCGACAGGCTCAGGATGACATTTATCTACTTCTGTCAGTCTGAGCTTGTCGAAGACCTTTTTATTCAACCTTAAGTTCCTTCGACAGGCTCAGGATGACATTTATCTACTTCTGTCAGTCTGAGCTTGTCGAAGACCCTTTTTTATTCAACTTTAAGTTCCTTCAACAGGCTCAGGATGACATTTACTACTTCTGTCAATCTAAGCCTATCGAAGACCTTTTTTATTCAACTTTAAATTCCTTCGACAGGCTCAGACTGACAATTTTTATAGAATGACAAACATCCTATTTTAATTGTTCGCTTACTTTTACTCCTCCTCTATCACTTGATTTATAAGCACTTTCTACAACGGCCATGGTATTAATTACATCCTGAACGCTAGTATGCAAAACATCAGTTGAACCTTCGTTGTATCGCATTAAATTAGCCATCGTTCCAACAAATGCCTCCGGAAACCAAGATCCCTCCAATTGTACGGTTTTCCATTCCGGAGATTTACCGTCCTCCAAAATACAATATTCAAATTGATCTGGAACACCCTGTGGATAATCCATTAACAAACCCATCTTAGCTTTGATCGCACCTTTGGTTCCCTCCCATTTGATGAAACTTTCCTGATGCTCCGGACCAAACTCATGATCATGGTTGGTATTGATTACCGCGTGCATGGTATCTCCATAATCGAATAAAATCGTTGAACGTGACGAGGATAAATTTTTAGCTGGATGTTTTAAGGTCTTAGCTAAAATGCTTTCCGGATTACCCAAAAACGAACGAATCAGATCTACATAGTGGATGCTGTGGTATTGAATTTCCAAACGTGGATGAATTATTACGTGCGGAAAAATCTCCCATGGCGTTTTTATCGTTACACGAACCTCCATATCATATAATTCGCCAATCAAACCCTTGTCAATTAAATATTTTGCTGCACTTACAAAGGGTGCAAAACGCAATTGAAAATTAATGGCAGCTTTGAAATTCTTCTCCTCACACAGCGCAAGTATCTCTTTGGCTTGATTAAAATCATCGCCCATTGGCTTTTGTATCAGAACAGCACTGCCGTTGGGTAATTGTTTTAAGGTTTCGATATATTGCTCGGGCATAATGGTTAAATCGTAAACCACATTTTCCGGAGCATGCTCTACGGCCTCCGCAACAGAATTATAAACATTCGGAATTCCAAACTGAAGCGCAAGTTTTTCGGCCCTTTCTTTAGTCCGGTTAACAATACCATGAACCTTAAACCCTGCAATTTTATAAGCCGGAAGATGCGCATCTGCCACAATCCCACCCGCACCGATAATCACAATGGGCTGTTCAGTTTTTGGAAGCTTTGGTTTATATTTTATATCCATACTCATGTTCTAGTTCATTAATCTTATCCTGGGCCTGCTCCACAATCTCCTCTGTTGGTTGTTCAGAATTGATTGCAGTTAAAACCATTTGATCAATTATTGTGGCAATTTGTGCCCATTTTTTATGTTGAGGCAGCATATTTGCAACCTCATGCAGTTGTTCCAATTTGTGATAATCCGGAATCAATTTATTCACTTCAGCATCTTTCCATGTAGAAATCCGGCAACCAATCCCCCCTTCTAAGGTTAACAGCTTATCATTTTCCTCATTCGTTACAAACTGCAGAAAATCGTAGGCAATATCTTTATTTTTACTACCCGAACCAATAGTATAGAGCCAATATACATTTAAAGAGGCTGATTTATGGTTTCCAGCTGCAGGTAACAGATCGACCGAAATTTTTCCTTTTACTTTTGAACCCGAATCTATCTCGCACATGGCAGCGAAACCAAACCAATTGATCATCATAGCCGCTTCTCCTTGTGCAAAAGCTATACCTGCTGCAACAGAATCAAATTCGGCAGATTTAGGATGAACAGCGGTTTTATCTTTCACTATTTTTCTGTAAAAATCTAAACCATCAACAGCGGCCCGGGTATTTATATTTATTGTTCCATCTTTATTAACCAGGCTTCCACCCCTTGTCCAAAGCTGCAGGCAAAAATCAAAAACCGCATTGTGTCCGTCAGGAAAACAGGCAAAAATACTTCCGAACAGGTTCTCCTCCGGACGGTTAAAAAACTGGGCAATTTGATGAAAATCTTCCCAGGTTTTGGGTACTTCTAATACTTTACCAAATTGAGCTAAATAGTTAGCCTGCTCTCTTTCATCCTCAAACAGATCTTTCCTGTAGATAAAACACTCTGGTCCATCATGGAAAGGTAAGCCAACGATTTCCCAACCAAAACGCTGTAAACTCAAAAGCGACTTGCTCCAGCCTTCAGGAAAATGATCTGGCTTATTTTTATTGATGTACGGATTTAAAACTTCAAAATCATTATTCAAATAACCCTCATAAATCCAATCGGTATTGATGTGTGCGATATCAAAATTTCCATGAGCTAAACCCTTGTTGGTTAAAGTGCTTTCATAAAGCTCATGCAAATCCATTATAACCATCTCCAGTTTAAGCTTACAGCCCGAAATGGCACAATATTTATCCCAAAACTTCTGCATAGCAGATTCAAATGGGGCAAATTTGCGTACTGCAATCCTGAAAGTTCCTATATGGTCAGACATTTGCAATGGTATTTACGTTGATAAATTCCTTCATAATTTTTTCATTATCCTCGCCCAATTTTGGCGAACCTTTGGATGAAGTTAACAATTCGCCATCTATTCTAATCGGACACCTGGTGGTTTCATATTTATAACTGTCAAGCATTTCTACTTCCTGCAGCATATTCAGAACCTTAAAACCATCATGCTCCATTAATTCGTTCCAATTTAAAACATTGGAGCACCAAATATCAGCTGGTTCCAATTTAGACAGCCATTTTTCAGTTGGCGCTGTTAAAAGATGCTGTGCTAAAATCGCTTTTATTTCATCACGTTTATCAAAAGCCTCTTTTATATCTGTATATTTTAACAATAAATCGCAACCCAGTAAAGTAGCCAGTGCGGGAATCGAACCCATTGCCAAAGCTAAATAGCCATTTGCTGTTTGATAAATCCCATAAGGAGCACCCAAATAAGCATTTGCATTGTTTTTGACAGAACGTTCGGGCAAAGATCCACCATCATTCATAAAGGTTGTAATGGTTTCGAATTGGAAATCATAAGCCGATTCCATCATACTCACCTGAACAAAACCGCCCTCATTTTTAATTGCTTTTCGGTATAAACAAGCCAAAATTCCTTGTGCCAAATGCGCACCTGCAAGCATATCTACAATAGATAATCCCATTGCAACTGGTCCATGATCCGCATTTCCGGTCAAAGAAGTTAAACCGGTTACGGATTGCAAAAGTAAATCCTGCCCGGGTTTATTTTTCCATTCGCCATCATCGCCAAAACCAGAAATCTCTCCATAAATAATGGATGGATTAATGGCTTTAACCGATGAATAATCAAAACCCAATCTTTCCATTACCCCTGGGCGGAAATTATGAATCATTACATCTGCCTTTTTCAGCAGCTCACGAATTTTATCGCCATCCTCCTGGTTTTTCAAATCGACCTCAAAACTTTCCTTATTCCTATTAATGGCATGAAAAACAGAAGATTCGCCATTCATAATTAAATTGGAAGTATATAAAGTGCGACAAATATCTCCTATCCCCAAACGCTCTATTTTGATTACACGAGCGCCCATATCAGCCAATCGTAAACTGGCAGAGGGGCCGGATAAAAACTGGCTAAAATCTATAACTAAATAATCTTCAAGCGGTCGCATATTTTAATTTAATTCAAACTCCTGATTAATTTCCACATTATTAACACCCAATTTTGGTGCAGCTTTATTTGAATATATTTTTTGCTGATCTAAACGAATCGGACTACTGGTGGTCTTGATGGATTTGCCATTGCCCAAATTTAGAGTTTGCTCTATATTTAGGTTTTTATAGGCGTTCAGAGCTATTGCTCCTTTATAATCCAGTACTTCAGCCGACCAGATTCCATTGTTTTCTAAAAGTTCAAGCCAATCTTTGGTATTTGCTATTTTGATGGTATCTGCCAGACGTAAAATGATCTGATCCCGATTTTCGAAAGCAGAATTGCTGTCTTGATACAAATCAGAAATATCGCAACCAATTAAATTACAAATGCTTTGTATATCTCCCATAGCCAGTGCAAGATAGCCATCTTTGGTTTGATACATACCATAAGGCGCACTTAAATAGGCATGCGCGCTACCTTTAACTGCACTACGTTCAGGTAATTTGCCCCCATCGTTTAAGTAGGTTGTAATCACCTCAAACTGGACATCTAAAATAGATTCCAGCAAACTTACCTCTACCAAAACACTTTTATTTGTTCTAGCTCTTTTAATCAGAGCAGCCATTAAGCCCTGAGCCAAATGATTGCCGCACATAATATCGGAAACAGATAATCCAAAAGGGATTGGCCCATCTGTATTACTTCCTGACAGATAAGTTAAACCTGAAACAGATTGTACCAAAAGATCCTGACCTGGTTTATTTGCCCAAGGTCCCTCATTTCCATAACCGGTTACTACGCCATAAATTATTTTGGGATTGATGGATTGAACCGATAAATAATCCAAGCCAATTTTCTCCATCACACCAGGCCTAAAATTATGCGTCATAATATCTGCCTTGCTAATCAGCTTCTTTAGTTTTTCTAAATCCTCGGCATTTTTTAAATCTGCAGCATAAGATTCCTTATTGCGGTTTATGGTATGAAAAAGCAAACTGTCTTCCTCTACAAAAAGATTTTTTATGGATAATTGTCGACAAGCATCTCCTGTTCCGGGTCTTTCGATTTTGATTACCCTTGCACCCAAATCAGCCAGTTTTAGTCCCGCTGATGGTCCTGCCAGGAATTGACAAAACTCTAAAACCAAAAGTCCCTCTAATGGTCTTCTCATAATGCTTTTAAAGTTTTAGATTTCAGATAAAGTTCATTCATTGCGGATAAAACACTTTCTTCACTACCGCCATTCATTAAATAATCTCTGACAATATCGCCGGCATGATCCTGAAAAAACATAGAGCCATGATAACGTGGACGAAGAAAAGCACGTTGTAATGCAGGCAAAGTGTTCAAAAAGTATTGTTGACTCTGCCTGTTAACTTCTTCATCTTTCCAGGCTGATAAATGCCCTGGCTGACCGCCACTCTCAAAATATAACGTTTGCTGACAAGCAGCTGAACCTACAAATTTTGCATATTCAACAGCCATTTCAATTTCCTTACTGCTTGAAGATATGGCCAATCCAGTTCCACCCAAAGTACTTTTTAAATTGGTTTTTCCATCTAAGGAAATCATATCGTGAAAATGAAGTACTTTTCTTGAGTAACCATTACGGGAGTAGTTGGAATAGCCATAAGCGAACGGACAATACGCAATTTCATCGATCAAAGTCATGGCCTCGTAAACTTGGATTGGGTTTCTGCTGAAATTAGCAGGGTCTATTTTTGATGCCAGTTCACGATACATTTTCAAGGCCTTTATTCCAATTTCCGAAGAGATCACTACATTTTCCGCTTGACAAGGATCTTCACCCAGTGAACAACAAAGCGTGTAAAAATTCATCAAAACATCAATTGGGATACCTGCAAAAGCAACTAAACCCTTATCGGCCAGAGTCAGGAGATCATCAAAAGATTTTGGTAATTGCAATCCTTTTTGTGCCAGCAAATCCGGACGACTGGATGCAACCGGAGTTGCCGCATCAATTGGTAAGGCCCACTGATGACCATCGTAATGATAACTTTCGTAAGATACACCAACAGAATTTGCTTCCTGATCTTTTAAATAGGCTTCGGAAAGATACAGATCCAGGGGAACAATAGATTTTGTTTTTGCGGCAAAACCTGCCCAGGGATGATCTATAACCAAGAGATCAAAACGCTCTGCCAATTCCTGGATGGAAAAATCAGCAAAAGCCTGCAAACTTCTTTTCTCCCAGGTAATCTCAACATTGGGATTTAACTCTGAAAAACGCTGTGCGGTAGCGACCATAGGCAAAAGCCCACGACTATGGTTCCAGGTTATTCCTTTTAAATTTATTTTCTTCTCCACTTATCTTAAAATTTTATTCTTTATTTAGTGGTTGGTGTCCCCACCAACCATATTCAATTCTTTGTTTCGGTCGGTGTGACACCAACCGATAGCTTATCCAAGCCAAGGTAGGTGTTCCCACATACCTCCTAACCTATAAATCATTTCTAATGGTTGGTGTCCCCACCAACCATATTCTGTTTCGGTCGATGTGACACCAACCGATAGGTTAATTTCCAAGCCAAGGTACGTGTCCCCATATATCTCCTAACATATCAATTTTATCTAGTGGTTGGTGTCCCCACCGACCATACTCAATTCTGTTTCGGTTGGTGTGACACCAACCGATAGGTTAAATGGTTAATGTCTCACCAACCATACTTCTTGTTTCGGTCGATGAGACACCAGCCGATAGCTTAAAATTTTATTCGTTTTACCTTATTCGCAACCTCTTCTTTCTTACCCTCAACAGGCAAAAGATAAAAGCTGTACTTATAATTTTTAGATGGAATCTGATATTTCTCCAAAGGAGCGGCAACATCACTCCAACTATCATTTCCGCCAACACCCATTTGTATTAAATCCACATTTACGGTTAAATAGCCAGCATCTTTTAACTTATTTGTATGCTTAGCCGCTTGAACATTTTCATCTGTGTAGGGACTAGCGCTCATACTTAAAAGACTATCTGCAACGAAAACCAAACCCTGTTTTTTAGATGGTTCAGAAAAATACATCCACCTTACATCTGTTCTATTGCCATTTTCCTGAGGAACAGCATAAGGCTCCATAAAATCTTTTAAAGATTGGTTGTAAATGGCTGCATCAAAGCCGTAACGACGATCGATGTAATTTTCCAGTGGTCCTCTTCCATACCAGGTAATGTCATCACAACTGCGAAGAATACCCATCTGCATACCAACTTTCGGAATATTGGGCAAACCAGGCTTTACCTGCAATGAATAGTCAACTTTAACTGTACCTGTTCCGGAAATGTAATAGTTTACTTTAACTGTAGCACTATCCTGTATTAAACTGTACTCACTGGTAATCACATGGCCCGATCCTGTTTCTCCATCAAACTGACCTGATGTTGAACCTGTAAATTTCAGATCGTTCTGATACCACTGCTTTAACTTTTTATTCGATTTCCAGCCACGTTTATCGTTATCCGTTAAAGGACGAGTAAAATGTGGTAATAATGGCGCAAAAATCTGTTCCTTGCCCTTCCATTTATATGAAGTTAAAGCACCATTGGCTTTACTGAATCCTATCTCAAAATTTTCAGCACTATATACTTCCAAACCATCTTTCTCCATCTTTTTTAGAGGAGAAATCTCATCCTTGTTTTTAGCATCGGATAATCCTGTTAAAGCAAACTGGTTTGATGCCATTTCGAAACCTTTGGTCGCCCAAAGCTCATCATGATCTAATGAAAAATGAATATCTGCCAAATATTCGGAACCTGATTCCATTTTAGGCAAATAGCTAGAAATGTTTAACAATGTATCTTTTCCTGGAGCCAAATTAATTCTTGGCAGTATTTTCTGACTGATTATTACTCCATCTTTACGAACGATCAAACTGACTTCGTAAACATTTAAGTTTTTAACCGCATGGCGATTGGTGATCTTAAGAATACCTTTAGTTTTATCTATAAGTTCGCTTTCTGCACCTTGATAAACCCGTTTGCACTCATACATTGCAGCTTTTGGTCTTCCATCTGACGCAACAACCCCTTTAATCGTGAAATTATCAAAATATTTTTCACCGAAATCGCCACCGTAAGCATAAAACGGAACCCCTACACTATCTGTTTTTAAAATGCCCTGATCCTTAAATTCCCAAATGGCGCCACCGATTACACGAGGGGTTGAACGGAAAATATCCCAGAAATCTTTCATATTGCCAACAGAGTTACCCATCGCATGCGCATACTCAACAAAAAATATCGGACGATGATCTCCATTATCTTGTTCTGCCAGCATTTTTGGTGTATAGGTGCTTGGATACATTCGACTTATAATATCAATATAGCTTGCATCCTGTGGATTTTGTAACCGATGTGAATGATCGTTTGGTTTTAAGTAAGCTGGATTGCTTGGATCCATATAGCCATCCAAACGAGGATTTCCCATTGCAGGCTCATAATGAACAGGTCTGGTAATATCAAAATCGTGAATCCAAGCCGACATAGCCGCATGGTTTGGGCCTCTTCCCGCTTCGTTACCCAAGCTCCAAATGATAATGCTCGGATGATTTTTATCCCGCATCACCATCCGGCTGCTTCTTTCCAGATAAGCTGCTGTCCATTGTGGATCATTACTTAATTTTCCACCAAGGCCATGTGTTTCTAAATTCGCTTCATCAATAACCAAAATACCATACTCATCACATAAATCGTATAAATATGGATCCATCGGGTAATGACTAGTACGGATACAATTAAAATTAAACTTCTTTATCGTTTGAACATCCTGTAAAATATCCTCCCGACTCAAAGCTTTGCCTTTTGTTGGATGATGATCCGGACGATTAATGCCATACAAATAGGTTTCCTTTCCATTAATTAACAGTTTGCCATTGGTTTTGGAAAACTCAATAGATCTGAAACCAATCTTACAGCTTTTAACCTCTATAATTTTGCCCAAACTATCTTCCAGTGAAAGCGTTAAAGTGTATAGATTTGGTACTTCATCGCTCCATTTTGCTGGATTTTTGATTTTTGTTTCAAGCAGGCCAAATTTCACATTATCCAATCGGGGATAAATCTCATTTATGATGCTCTCCGCACTCCTTTCCAAAGGTTTATCCAGTATATCCTTGCCTGATTTATCAAAAAGAGATGCTTTTACTTTATATCCTTGAATTGCTGCTCCGGTTAAATTTTCAATTCTTGGCCTGATACTTAAAGTGGCGTCTTTATAATCTTTATCCAGTTTGGCTTGCCAGAAGAAATCAGAAATACGAACTTTTGGTTCTGCCAGCAATATTACCTCCCGATGAATACCACTTAATCGCCAATGATCCTGATCTTCAAGAAAACTTCCGTCGCTCCAGCGAATAACCTGAACAGATAAAATGTTCTCTCCAGCTTTTAAATAAGGTGTGATATTAAATTCGGAAGATAAAAAACTATCTTCAGCATAGCCCAAAAACTTGCCATTCAACCAAACTTTATAACCCGAACTCACGCCACCAAAATGCAGGGTAATGTTCATGTCTTTCCAATTTTGAGGAATTGAAAATGTACGCTGATAACTGCCAACACCATTATAATCTTGTGGAACATTTGGAGGGTTTACTGGTCGGAAAGGATAAACAGCACTTTTGTAAATGGGTTTATCATAACCTTTCATTTCCCAGTTTGAAGGGACTTCAATTTTTTTCCAGCCACTTACTCTCGATTTATAGAAATCCTTTGGCGCATCTGCAGGTTTAAAAGCGAATGAAAAATCCCAATCTCCATTTAAAGAAATCATCCTAGTCGATTTGTCGCGGTTTCCGGTTTTAGCATCTTCGACATTGGTAAAAGAATATGCCGTGGCTCTGCTTGGATCGCGATTTATTCCGCTAACCAAAGGATCTTCCCAAGGCTCTCTTTGATAAATCTCCGGAGCTTTCTGTATAGCCGTTGGTGTTTTATCAACAAGTTGGGCTGATGCTGTAGAGCTTAAAAGAAAAAGAACAAAAAGATATGTATAACGTAAAGTTTTCAACCATCTAAGACATTTAAGAACATTTAAGCAGTGAGAAGCCCAACTTACGAAGTTTTGTTGGGTAGCGTAGTGGCAAACTTCGTCAGTCTTTAAAAAGCTGAGTAAACCAAAAAGATGCATAT
>Ga0160441_100500_pt1 | contig 28173 bp, 22 predicted proteins | sample HID1971K_E1MG_FD_108260 | JGI IMG/M metagenome (GOLD analysis project Ga0160441, IMG submission 108260) | Enriched millipede-associated microbial communities from UW Madison campus, WI, USA - HID1971K_E1 MG | ecosystem: Host-associated > Arthropoda: Insects > Digestive system > Unclassified ... | reverse complement strand
GCTTGCCCCAAAGGGGTTCCTTTGGAACGAGCTCATGAACACCAATAAAACAATAAAAACTAGTGAATAATATGCTTATGATAGCTTCATCACCATTAAAAAACAATTATATACTGATGAAAAAAATATTTATAATACTTGCAATGGCTCTTGCCTGTACTTCATGTAAAAAATCAACAGATTTTTTGGATAACCAGGCCGGCACAGGCGAGACAGAAGAATCCATATTTACAGACAGCGTAAAAACAATAGGCTTTCTAAGCAATATTTACAGCGGAATTGGATATAGTTTTAACAAGGGACGATTTAGTACGCATGGCAATACGGAAATGGCTACAGATGATGCCGAATATGCCTATTCTGGTACCTCCCAGAATACTGTAATTATGTACAACGGTACCGTTTCGCCGAACAATTTCTGGACTCAGGGCGGTGTACCGGATTTTTGGTCAACGCCATATTCAAATATCCGTAAAGTAAATGTGTTATTGGCAAAACTTCCGACAGCTCCCCTGAGCGAAGCCCTTAAAAAGAGAATGGCGGCCGAGGCCAGGTATTTACGTGCCTGGTACTATCATTTTTTGCTCATTAATTTTGGCGGAGTTCCCTTAATCGGAGATAACGTTTATAATATAACAGATGTGATAAATCTACCCAGGGCAACTTTTGAATCCTCTGTTAATTATGTAGTTGATGAGTTGGATGCCGTGGCTGACATCTTGCCTGTTCCTTCAGGATATGCTGAACAGGATTATGGCAGAGTTACAAAAGGTGCATGTCTGGCATTAAAATCAAGGGTTTTATTATATGCTGCAAGTCCGCTTTTTAACGGAGGGTCAATAGCATCAGGAGAACTGGCCAGCCTGGTAAGTTATCCTTCTTACAATGTTGCTTACTGGCAAAAAGCAGCAGAAGCCGCAGAAGCGGTAATCAATACAAACTATTACAATCTTGTGGAAGACAATACTACCGCTCCCGGATATGGTTTTTACAGTATGTTCTTAAAAAGATACCCTAATACCGAACATATATTTACATTACAGCGTACTACAAACCGTGATTTTGAAGGATATTATAATCCACCTTCCAGGGGAGGAGCAAAAAACTCACAACCTACAGAACAACTGGCCAGGGCTTTTCCAATGAAAAATGGTAAATCTACCTATGATCCCACTTCCGGCTATCTGCCTGGCAATCCATATGTTAACCGCGATCCAAGGTTTAATTATTCCATTATATACAATGGATCTTTATATTATAGTACCACAACCGGAACTAAAATAGCGGTTAATACATACGATGGGGCTGCCAGTGATGGTTATGTCTCATCAACCAAAAGCGGTCCAACAACAACCGGATATTACAGCCGTAAAATGTGTGACGAGAATATATCAAGCAACAGTTCATTCGTTACCGAACGAGCCTGGCCATTAATACGCTACGCAGAAATCCTGTTAAATTATGCTGAAGCAATAAACGAAACAGGGCAAACCGCATTGGCCTATCCTAAGTTGGTGGCCATAAGGAAAAGGGCTGGGATTGATGCGGGAACAGATGGTTTGTATGGCATGAAAGCGAATATGACTAAAGAAGAAATGCGTGATTTTATTCAGAATGAACGAAGAATTGAATTGATGAACGAAGATCATCGCTGGAACGACATCAGAAGATGGAAAATCGCGGAAGCTGTTAATAATGGTTATAATAAAGCGATGATGATTACCAAAACCGGCAATAATTTTACTTATCAGATTGTTAATACCATCAGGTTACATGTTTTTAAACCCCAAAATTATTTAATGCCCATACCACAGGCCGAGATTTCTAAAATGCCGGCAATGGTACAAAATCCTGGTTATTAAAATCTGCACTAATATTTATGATTGCTCTTATTCTCCGGATCATTTTTATGAATGGTCTGGAGAATTTTAAAGCTGTTACTTCCATCTAAACAACGATACGTATGAAAAAGAAGCTTCTGATAATTATAGGCCTGTTGTACCTTGTACAGGCAAAGGCCCAAAATAACGATTGGGAAAATCCCCTTTTGGTAGATATTGGAAAAGAAAAGTCACATGTAAATTTTATGCTTTTCGATCATTCAAAAGATGCCATTGCCGACGATTTTTCCCGTTCAGAAAATTATAAATCATTAAACGGCAACTGGAAATTTAATTATGTTGACCAGCATAAAGATAGACCTACAGATTTTTTAAATATTAATGATGCTGGCTGGGCAAATTTAAAGGTGCCTTCTAATTGGGAGTTAAATGGTTTTGGAGTTCCGATTTATACCAATATCGCTTATCCGCATCCGCGTACACCACCATTTATTGGTCCAAATAATCCGGTTGGTACCTATCGCAAAACATTTAAAGTTCCAGAAAACTGGGATAATAAAGAAATTATCTTGCATTTTGGTTCCATTACCGGTTGTGCTTTTGTGTACCTGAATGGTAAAAAAGTAGGGATGAGCAAGGCAGCCAAAACGCCAACTGAATTTAACATCACCAAGCATTTAAAAAAGGGAGAAAACCAATTAACTGTCCAGGTTTTTCGCTGGCATGATGGAAGTTATCTGGAAGATCAGGATTTTTGGCGTTTAAGCGGAATCGAAAGAGATGTTTACCTGTATGCATTAGGGAAATTAACCATTTGGGATTTTTTCTTAAAAGGAGATTTGGATGCGAAATACACTAATGGCTTATTTAGTGCGGCTGTAGATCTACGTAAATTTGAGACTAACAACATTAAAGGGGGTAGTCTTACAATTAATCTGATGGATAAACAAGGAAAATCCGTTTATAACAACACACAGAATTTCTCCGTTAATGCCGATAGTATTCAAACCTTAAATTTTAGCTCAACGATTAAAAATCCATTAAAATGGAATGCGGAAAACCCAAATCTATACGATTGTGTAATAAGCCTTAAAGATGATAAAGGGAAGATTTTAGGCATTACCGCATCAAAACTAGGGTTCCGTAAGGTAGAAATTAAAAACGCGAGATTGTTGGTTAATGGGATGGCGATCAGTGTACATGGTGTTAACCGCCACGAGCATGATGAAGTAACCGGCCATGTGACTAGCAAAGAGTTGATGTTGAAAGACATCAAATTAATGAAAGAATTGAACATCAATTCGGTAAGGCTTTCCCATTATCCCAATGATCCACTTTGGTATAAGTTATGTGATCAATATGGATTATACCTGGTTGATGAAGCCAATATTGAAACACATGGAATGGGGGCGGAGTTCCAGGCATGGTTTGATAAAGCCAAACACCCCGCTTATTTACAGGAATGGGCTCCTGCACATGTAGATCGTACTGTGCGTATGGTAGAACGCGATAAAAATCATGCATCGGTTATCATTTGGTCTTTGGGCAATGAATGTGGCAATGGGCCAGTTTTTCATGATAATTACAAATGGATTAAAAACCGTGACAACACGAGGCCGGTTCAATTTGAGCAGGCTGGCGAAGACTGGAATACGGATATTGTTTGTCCGATGTATCCAAGCATTGGCAATATGAAGAAATACGCTGCGGATACCGCTAAAAAACGTCCCTATATTATGTGCGAGTATGCCCATGCCATGGGCAATAGTAATGGGAATTTTCAGGAATATTTTGATATTATTCGCAGCAGTAAAAACATGCAGGGTGGTTTTATATGGGATTGGGTAGACCAGGGCATAAAAACTAAAGATGCCAATGGGAAAACCTTTTGGGCTTATGGTGGCGATTTGGGTGGCTTTTATCTGCAAAATGATGAAAATGGAGTAGCTGATGGGATATTAAGTTCAGATCGGACACCAGATCCTGGTGCTTATGAAGTGAAAAAAGTGTATCAGAACATATTATTCAGTACAAAAAATATCAGCAGCGGAAGCTTAACAATTGAAAACCGGTTTGATTTTACCAATCTCGATCAGTACAATTTCAAATGGGAACTGTTCAGCAATGGCAGCAAAATTAAAGAGGGGAATTTTAATATAAACCTGGAACCCCATTTAAAGAAGGAACTGAAATTAAATCTTCCACAATTTAAATCCATCGCCGGCACGGAATATTTCCTGAATATTTATGCCTATAGTAAAAATGAAACCACAATGCTTCCCGCAGGGTTCGAAGTCGCAAAAGAGCAATTTAAATATGCCGGTGATTTCTTTGCAAGGGAAAAGAAAAACCAGGGCGATTTAAAAATAAAAACAGAAGGAGATAAGATAAATTTCAGTTCTGGCGATGTTCATGGCGAATTTGATATAAAAACCGGAAGATTTACACGGTACAACAGTGGTAATAACAGGGGCTTAAACAATTTTCCGGAACCTTATTTTTGGAGAGCACCAACAGATAATGATTTTGGTAATAATATGCCGGGAAGATTGGGCATTTGGCGTTCTGCTCACGAAAATAAAAAACTCAATGCTGTTGAGGTAGCAAAACAGACAGACAGCGGATTGTTTATTCGTGTAAATTATCAGCTGAATAATATTGCGGTTCCTTATACCATTAATTACCTGATCGGAAATGACGCATCAGTCAAAGTTACGGCCTCAATAGATATGAACGGAAGGGATTTGCCGGAATTACCCAGGTTTGGTATGCGTACAGAGTTGCCCGGAGGATATTCTAATTTAACTTATTATGGTCGTGGCCCCTATGAGAATTACAGCGATAGGCATTTTGCCTCATTTGTTGGAACATATAAGGATAAGGTTGAAAATCAATTTTATACAGGTTATATCCGACCACAGGAAAGCGGTAATAAAACAGATGTGAGGTGGTTGAGTTTAACCGATGATCAGGGAAAAGGAATCCTGATTGAAGGTTTACAGCCCATTTCGTTTACAGCTATAAACCACAGAACAGAAGACCTGGACCCAGGATTAACCAAAAAACAACAACACCCAACAGATTTACCCGCTAGAAGAAATGTATATTTAAATATCGATCTTAAACAACGTGGAGTTGGCGGTGATGACAGCTGGGGAGCATATCCACATCTGCAATACCGTTTACTTGATAAAAAATATGCATACAGTTATATCATCAAACTGATCAACAAAGAGAACGATCCATATGCCAAATAGAATTTTGATTTTTTTGTATCTGTTGCCATTTACAGTTATTTTTCAATCCTGTTCGCTGCAAAAGCCAACCCATACCCATTCAGTAAATCAATATGCTGCTGATGGATATAAATTGGTTTGGGCGGATGAGTTTGAAAAGAATGGTTTACCCGATCCCAAAAACTGGGCTTATGAAAGGGGTTTTGTGCGCAATGCAGAACTTCAGTGGTACCAGCCCGAAAACGCGTTTTGCAAGGATGGGATGCTGGTTATCGAAGCTAGAAAAGAGCAAAAGCCTAATCCTGGTTATGAAAAAGAGAGTCGGGATTGGCGTAAAAGCCGGAAAGAGATCCAGTATACCTCGGCCTGTCTGATCACTAAAGGTTTGCAAAGCTGGCAATATGGTCGTTTTGAAATGCGTGGACGCATTAATATCAGTTCAGGTTTATGGCCTGCCTTTTGGACTTTAGGTTTAAAAGGACGTTGGCCTGCTAATGGCGAAATAGATATTATGGAATATTATAAAGGTAAATTATTAGCCAATATTGCCAGCATCGGTAATTATAAAAAACCAAAATGGTTTAGCACAACAAAGCCGGTTCAAGAATTGGGAGGGGCAGACTGGGCTAAAAAATTCCATACATGGAGAATGGATTGGGATAGCGAATCAATCAGTTTGTTTGTGGATAATACGTTACTTAACAAAGTTTTATTGTCGCAGTTGCAAAATGAAGATCAGGAGGCAGCAAATCCTTTTATGCAAAAACACTATATATTATTAAATCTGGCTATGGGAGGCATGAATGGAGGACATCTGCAGGATACTGAATTTCCAAACCGGATGGAAGTAGATTATGTAAGGGTTTATCAAAAATAATTCATTTGTGGGATCAGAGTGAGCCGAAGCAATCTATACTTATAGAACCCATTGTTTTTAGCCAATTCAGAAACCTTGGTACAAAACTGTTTGCTCCTTGAAAAAAGAAGAGGGTTTGGATATTGCTTTTATATGATGAGATATAAGCAGAACAGCGCCAAACTCCTTATTCAAAGAAGCTGAATAAAATGATATTTTTCATCTTCTTATCAGGTTAAACCAATATATTGTAAAACCAAATATGGATGATGAGAATAGAGATTTTGTGATGAGATGATCCGGTAACTTTAAAGAAAAGCGGGCTGTAATTTTCGACCTTAAGCGCAGCTAATTTCCAGGCGATTTACCAAATGACGAAGTCTCAAAATATAATGATTTTAACGAAGAAGCATAGTTTTTTGGGTAAAAAATTACCCTAATTGAGTAATAAATTCCCCGATTTTATTTAAAAAGATGCTTTGATTTTTTGTTTTGTATAGTATCTGATAGATTACGATGTTAAATGTTATGCTTTTTTTAACATATGTAATTGGATGGTAACGTAGATAGAAATTGTCGATTATTTATAAAATTAAATAAATGATAAGTAATAAAGCGATTACGCATAAATTCCCTAAAATAAGACATAAAGTAATGGTATTTACTGAGATAGGGGTTTTAATACGCGAGTGATCATCTTTGTTATGGGCTTGGATGGGTTTGTTATGATCTTTTTTCATGTGGTTTGTGTACACTACAAAATTAAATAAAATTTCTGTTTATTACAGACTTCATTCGCTGTTTAATTAGCAGTTTAATAGTTAATTGATGGTTTTGGTATGGGAATTGCAAATTATATGTTTGAAAATACTTCTGGTATAAGCCCCCTTTAAGTATATGTTATGAAAAAAAAATCCCTGACTTTTCTTTTTGCTGTAAGTGATATTTTTTTGATAACCATGTGCATGTTCGTATGCGCCAGCCTATCCGGTAAATACTTTGATTATACTAAAAACATTGGCCTTGTGGATGTTTTATTCTCTGGTATGATCTGGATGTTAAGTGCCTGTTTGTTTGGTTTATATAATGAATCTACAATGATCAGGCATGAAAGAAATGTGTATAAAGCTACCATGAAAAGCATATTGGTTTATATAGTTATTTTTCAAATATATACGATCTTCAATAACAATGAAAGTTATTTAAATATTTTTCTGTTATTCTTTTGCTTAAGTGTAATATTTTGTTTTTTATTGAGCCGCTTAGTAAGCTCAGTATATCTTTGGAGAAATTTTAGCTCACCATATTGATCCTGATAAAAACAGTATCTGCTACAATTGAGCCTTGACCTTCATTAAAATTTATCCCTTCTCAAGCTTATTTAATGTTTTCGCAAGCACTAAACCAATATTAACACAATACTAAGCTTGTTTTAACTTTTTGTTCTCTCCAAAATTGCTGTTTTATTTTTTACCTGATGGGATAAAATCCTTAATAAATGGGGGTAAAATCTAATGTTTTTAAAAACATGATGCTGCTGGTTGTGTGCTTTTCCTTTATCCGACCCCAATAATTGCTGCTCTGTATAAATAATGCAGGCAGATTGACCTGTTATTTAAAGGGTAAATAGAATTTTTATTAAAATGACCCTGGAGATAGTTGTAATTAAAATCCGGTTATAGGCTTTTTAAATTATTTTTTGTTACGATTTTGTGGATTTTTGGGTAAAAAAACACCCTGTGTAGCTCTGTTTGTGTAAAAATTTTCCCATTACAATCAATTGCTTATTCTGATAAATTTATTCATATGATATTAAAAGTAATTAATACGTTACAATAGTAAAAGTATTACGTATTTCGCTTTGAATTTTATTGCCAATTGGCAGATGGCACCTGGTGTAATTAATAATAAAAAATAATATAAGTTATTAATAATAAGGTTGTTGTGTGAAAATTTACAATATAATATGTAGGATAATAACATTTATTGAAGCCTGGATTTTAATAAATTGGTGATTGGTGTCATTATGGTTTTAATAGATTTATTGCAATCTCTTTTCCTAATGTTATGCTGCATAATTAAATAAATTTTCTATTTATCCATAGTTTTCCTGTTGTTTAGATTTACAGGTTCTGGTATGGAAATTGAACATCAGGAGTCAAATCTACTTATATGAAAAAAAGATATCTAAGATTAATGCCTTTTCTTTTTGCGGTAAGTGATGTTTTTTTAATAAACATGTGTCTTTTCATATGTTTCTACCTATCAGGTAAATATTTAGATTTTACAAATAATATCGGTTTTGTCGATATTTTGTCCTGCACTATGATCTGGTTGTTGAGTGCGCATTTGTTTAGCTTATATAGTGTGTATACAATTGTGAAGCCCAAAAGTATGTATAGGGCTACCAGGAGAAGTATATTGGTTTTTATAGTTATTTTTCAAGTATATGCCATCTGGAGTAACAATGATGATTATTCAAATGGTTTCCTCCTATGCTTTTATTTAGCTACAATACTTTGTTTTTTATTGGGTAGGATAGCCTATGGTACCTTTGATGAGATTTTATCTCGGAATTTTGATAATAATAAAGCCGTATCCATATTTGCAATCGCTTCAATCGGTGGGCATTGGGTTCAACTTCTAAGATTGATGCCCTTATTCAAATTGAATGATATGACATTTGCATCAACTAAGGCAAGTTTGGAAGAAATGGTTAAGGGATATAAATACTATACCGTTCCTGATGCCAACAGGAATAATAAGCTGGATTTGATTAAATGTTGCCTTTCTATCACCTGGGTCATAATAAGTTCAAGGCCTAAAGTTATTATAACTACTGGAGCAGCTCCAGGTTTATTTGGCATTTTTATAGGACGACTTCTAGGTATAAAAACCATTTGGATAGATAGCATGGCTAATGTTGAAAAACTTTCACTTAGTGGAAATATAGCACTTAAAATTGCGGATAGAGTATATACTCAATGGCAGCATTTATCAACTCCAAAAATCGTATTTGCAGGAAACATCCTAGAAGGATAATTTTATAACTAAAAGCGCTCTGGAGCCATTTAATTGGCTAATTAAAGCTTTAGATATGAATTACGGGGGAAAGATTATTTTCGTAACAACAGGTACTCAGGAACCATTTGACAGGCTAATTAAGGCTGTAGATGTAATTGCCGGTAAACTTCCTGAAACTAAATTTATTGTACAAGCATTTGCTTCAACGTACGTACCGGTTAATATTGAGGTGTCAAAATTCATTACGGCTACCGATTTTGATCATTATATTAAACATTCTGACTTAATTATTAGCCATGCAGGTATGGGAACAATTATTTCTGCATTGGTAAACAGCAAACCCATTATCGTAATGCCCCGCTTGTTGAAATATGGTGAACACCGAAACGAGCATCAATTAGCCACCGCTAAAAAATTAGATTCTTTCGGATATATTCATGTGGCTTATAATGAAGATGATCTGATTGCTAAGGTTCTGGAGAATTGGCCCAATAATTTAAGATGTCTTCATCACGTGGGGCATGAGGCTTCCCAGTCATTAATAGATTCAATTAACGGTTTTATAAAACAATAATACTTTATTTATGTGCAAAAAAAATATCTTCTATATTTTAATAGCTGTTATCAGTTTGAGTTCGTGCGGATCTTATAAAAATATCCCCTACTTTCAGGATTTAAAAGAAACAATACCAACAGATGAACAGGTTGAAAATTATTCACCACTTACCATACAAACTGCCGATATTTTAGGTATTAATGTGAGTAGCAGAAACCCCGAATCATCTGCTATATTTAATTATAACTTAAATCGAGTAAACGGAAATGTTTACGATACATCAGCCGATAATCCAGTTACCGGATACCTGGTTGATCAAAATGGAAATATCCATTTGCCACTTATTGGAGATCTGAAAGTTGTTGGCCTTACAACTGCCGAACTGCGTGAAAAATTGAACCAAACGCTGCTTACCTATTACAAAGATCCAGTGGTAAATGTTCGGATACTTAATTTTAAAATCTCTATTTATGGAGATGTATTACGCCCGAATATTTATACCATACAAAATGAGCGGACCACAATTACACAAGCACTAAGTTTAGCCGGTGATCTGAACATAACAGCAAAACGTAATGTAGTTCTGATTAGAGAAATTGATGGTAAAAGAAAATTTATACCTCTCGATCTGACCTCAAAGAAACTATTCGAATCCCCATATTTCTATCTAAAGAATAATGACGAAATATATGTGCAGCCTGACCGCACAAAATATGCTACTGTTGATCGTGGTTATCGTGTAGCAACTTTGGTGCTGTCCGGCCTTTCTATTATCGCAATTGTTCTTTCTAATTTATATAGATAAGCTTATGAATGTACAGAATGAAGTTTTAAAAGCAATTTTTAACAGAGACAAAAATGCCCCAACTAAAAATTTGGGGGCCATCTTAGCTAAATATTTATACCATTGGCCTCTTTATGTTGTCGGATTTATCCTATTCTTTACTGTGGCATTTATGTACGTTAAAACTTTAAAGCCAATATATGAAGTTAAGGCATCGATACTTATAAAGGACGAAAAAAAAGAGCCTGATCAACGATCTGCCTTGCATGAACTTGACCTTGTGAACTCATCAAAAATAGTTGAAAATGAAATAGAAATTTTGAGCTCAAAGCAAATCATCAGCAAGGTTGTGGCAGATTTGCAACTATGGGTGCAATATCAAAAAAAGGATGGATGGGTTTATCAGGATTTATATGAATCAAGTCCTGTTAAAGTTACTGTGTTAAAATTTAATACAGCTCCTGCTCCTGAGAAAATCACCATAGCAGTAAAAGATAGTAAGTCATTTTTTCTGACACTGCCTGGCAGCAAACCGAAAGAAGTTGCTTTTGGAGATAAGATCCAAACAGGTTTTGGGACTTTGAAACTGGATCCTACGGCAACATGTTTACAGTATAAAGATATTACGATCAATATTTTACTGAACGATCCTGAAATTGTAGCGCTTAACTATCAAAAAATGATTGGCGTAGACCTATCCAACAAGTTGGCCTCCACAGTTGAGCTGTCTATTAATGATCAGGTCCAGCAAAGGGGAAAGGACATACTTAACAGTCTTATTTACAATTATAATTTAGCGGCTACGACAGAAAAAAAACATGAAACAAAAAGCACGATAGACTTTATAGATGCTCGCCTTGCCTCTTTAACAGGCGAATTAACGAATGCGGAAAAAGGGATAGAAACATTTAAAAGTAGTAAAGGCCTGACGGATATAAGCTCAGAATCCAAGTTTAACCTGGATAATATGCAGGCCAATAACATAAATTTAAATGCGGCAAAAGTACAGCTTGGTATTGTTCAGGGTATAGAAAAATACATAAACTCTGCAAACAACTCACAAGAAGTACCTTCCACCCAGGGAATTTCCGATCTGGCGTTAAGCAGTTTGGTTATGAAGTTTTCTGAGCTACAATTACAGCGCGAAAAGTTATTGGCAACTACTCCGGAAACTAACCCCGACTTTGAACCTATCAACAGGCAGATTGCAACAACGAGAGCAGCTATAAAAGAAAATGTTAAAAGTTTAAAAAACAGCTTACAAAATACATTAGGGAGTTTACAGTCGTTCAACAATAAATTGGAATCCTCAATCAGAGATATCCCTACTCAGGAACGGCAGTATATCAGCATGAAGAGGCAACAAACCATTAAGGAAGATCTGTATACTTATTTACTTCAAAAACGAGAAGAGGTGTCTGTAAGTTATGCGGCCACATTAACAGGCGACCGTATAGTTGATCAGGCGTATTCAAGTCCTGCTAAGTTTCCTCAAAAAACAATGGGTTACATGCTGGCCATTTTCCTAAGCTTAGGATTGCCAACAGGTTTAATTTTTCTAAGGGATAAAATAGGTGCGAAGGTAACAGATCTACAAGAAATCAAAGATATGGTGGAAATTCCGATCATTGCAGAATTGTCATTCCATTCGCCTGAAAAGTTAATTGCAATGAATGATCATAAAGCGACTGTGATCAGAGATCAGTTCAGGGCTTTGCGCACAAGGTTGTTTGACCTTTATGAAGAAAAACAAAGTGGTAAGGTTACTTTGATCACCTCCAGTGTTCTTGATGAAGGTAAAACTTTTGTAAGCAGTAACTTAAGCCTTTCTTTGGCCAACTCCGGGAAGAAGACTATTGTACTCGAACTGGATCTTCATAAACCTGAACTCGCCGAAATATTTGGCTTAGCCAAAGCAAATCCTGGCATAAGCGATTTTTTGAAAGGAACAGCAACTATAACCGATATCATCCAAAATTCAGGTAAAAATCCTGATCTGGATATAATTGGGGGCGGTACTGCGATCCAAAATCCATTTGAACTACTGGAAAAAAATGAATTTAAGGAGTTGATATTGCATTTGAGTAATATTTACGACGAAATTATTATAGATAGTCCTCCTGTACATTTAGTTCCCGATGCAATGATTCTTGCTCGTTTTGCAGACCTAACTTTATATATGGTAAGGCAAGGTGTTACAGGTAAAGTTGAATTAAAGTACATAAAAGAACTTTTCAATAAAAAACTGTTCCCTAAAATCAACATCATTTTTAATGGAATAGATAGAATTAAGTATGGTTACGGATATAATTATGAGAAATACGATTATCATGAAAAAAAAGAACCATTTCTTCATTTTATTTTGAGCAACCTCTCCAGCAGGTTTTAATTAAAACGCATATAAATAGGATAGAAACAAAATAATTATACAATGAACAACTTTATAGAAGGTATGAGAAAAATATTTTTAATCTTTAATTATATCAGATGCTTTCCTCACATTATTTTATTTTATACACATAAGAATAAAAGTATCATACACGCAGACACATTGCGATGGTTGGAGATTGAGGATAAGGAATATAATAAATGCAAGGGCTTTGTTTATCTTCTTTCATTTTACCCTCAATTCAGAAATCTTTTTTATTACAGAATTGGACCATTAAAGCACTTATTGAAATTAATTTGTGCGCCAATGTCCACCCTGTTTATTCACAGTCCACAAATAGGGGAAGGGTTATATATACAACACGGTTTTTCGACCATTATTAACGCAAAGTCTATTGGTAAAAATTGTTGGATAAATCAGCAGGTTACTATTGGATTTTCCCGTACCAATCACCGTCCAACATTGTTAGATAATGTAACCGTATATGCGGGGGCTAAAATACTTGGTGATATTTCAATTGGCGAGAATGCGGTAATTGGGGCCAATGCAGTAGCGATTAAAGATGTGCCAGGCAATTGTACTGCAGTTGGTGTTCCTGCACGTATTATTAGGATTAACGGACAATGATCTACTTAACAAAGTTCGGGTTATCTGGTATTGATTAACTATGTATTTATAAATATAAAGTGGGTTCGAATAAATCTATAAAGCAATTACGGAAAAATTTTGTTTCGCTAACAATAGTTCAGCTGGCCAACTACGCTTTGCCATTAGTATCTGTACCTATTATTTCACGTATAATTGGTCCGGACAAATATGGAACAATTAATTTTGCCGTTGCTTTTGTAGCTTATTTTAATATCCTGGTCAGCTATAGTTTTGATTATACTGCAACACGTAAAATTGCACGCGATCCGGATAATGAAGAAAATCGCAATACAGTTTTCAGCGAAGTGTTTTATACACAATGTCTGTTGTTTGTTTTTGCTGCCATCGCATTTTTTGTAACGCTTTACTGTATTCCAAGGTTAGAGGAAGATCGAACCCTGATCATTTATACTTTTCTGATATGCATCGGGACTTTATTTACTCAAAACTGGTTGTTTCAAGCCATGCAAGACCTGTCAAAGGTGGCCATATTTAATCTTACCAGTAAATTGTTATTTACGATTACAATTCTAATGGTTATACGGCAAAAACAGGATTATATATGGCAACCCCTGCTGATTGGCATTATTCAGATCTTTGTGTCTGTTGGTTCTTTTATTTGGGCATTTAACAGATATAAAATAAAATTAAAAAAGGTGTCTTTAATCAGATGCTTTAATGTGATCTTGGAGGAACGAATCGTTTTTTTCTCTCTCGTTGTCGTAAACTTATATACAACGACCAATACATTTATTCTTGGATTATTCCAAAATTCAGAACAGGTGGGGTATTATACAGCCGGACAAAGGTTAATTGTTATAGCACAATCTGTACTAACCATGCCCTTATCACAGACCTTTTATCCATATATAGGAAAAGCCTTTGGAGAAAACCGGGAACAAGGCTTAAAAGTTGCCCAGAAGCTTATCCCATTGATCATCATTTTTACCGGACTTGCCTCACTGTTTATGTTTTTAGTAGGACCGTTTGTAATCACATCATTTTATGGGCATAAATTTAATGCAGCTATACCGGTTTTTCAGATCCTGGCATTTATCCCCTTGATCATCGCATTGAGTAATGTTTTGGGTGTACAAATTATGCTGAATCTGGGAATGGATAAGTTTTTTTTCAGAATTACAGCTTGCGGTGCTGTGCTAAGTGTGGTTTTAAATCTTTTAATGATCAGGCAATGGGGGTATATAGGCACAACTTTAAACTGGCTTATAACCGAAATATTTATTCTCGTTAGCATGTATATCGTTTTAAAGCGGTCAGGTATTAGCTCGGTTAACCTGGATTATTTTAAACCCGCGGCCTTTAAGTCGTATTTACAACCCATTAGGAGATTTTTTTTAAAATGATAAATAATCACATATACTGGTTATTACAAGGTTGTGGGAAAAATTTTAATTGAGAAAACAAGTAAATTAATTTAATCATGAATGAAAGCGTAGTTGGAGTTGTTGTAACATTTAACAGGTTATCCTTATTAAAAAACTGTATTGCTTCACTTAAAAGCCAAAGCAGAAAGCTGGATCAACTTATTGTGGTTAATAACGGGAGTACAGACGGAACAGATAGCTGGTTAAATGAACAACAGGGATTAACCGTAATCCATCAGGAAAATTCAGGAGGGGCCGGAGGGTTTCATAGGGGCATAAAAGAGGCTTATGAAAGTGGATATGATTGGATCTGGGTAATGGATGATGATTGTGTGGCCAGCGAGAATTGTTTAGAACTCATGATCGCGTCTGATAGATCTAAGGAAGCATTATGTATAGCGCCTTTAGTGATAAATAATAATGGTGATGTAGATATCAGGCACCGGGGTTACTTTAACCTTTCGCCAGGTATGCCATCGTTCCAAACGTCTATCAATGCCGTAAACACAACAGATATTCTTGTTGATTTTGCTTCTTTCGTAGGTCTTATGATCAACAGAGCAGCAATTGAAAAAGTGGGATTCCCCATCAAAGAATTTTTTATACATAATGATGATATAGAATATTGTTTACGGCTTAATCAGGTTAGTAAAATACTTTTAAGCACAGAAGCGAAAATTTTTCATCTGGAAAATGCCACCAATACAGATGTACAGAAAAAATTTCTTAACCATTATCGTCACCGGACTCCAATCGAGAAATTGTGGATAAAATATTATGGCATCAGAAATTCCGTATGGATAAAAAGGAATTACATATACAACGGTTCGATTTTAAAAAAAGCCTCATTGTTTTGGTTCATCACAAAGTCATTGTCTGCCCATTTTAAGGATATTATGTTGTATGACGACCATAAATATAAAAGATTCAGCTTTTATCTAAATGCTTATAAAGATGGTTGGTTTGAAAAGTTCGACAATGAAAAGCCAAAAAGAATTTTAAGCTCATTTAAATAAAAATTAATGACGATTTACCAATATTATAACAAGATGGGTGATACAAAGAAATTGGATGTTTTTTTTATTTTCTTCCTTGTAATATTTTCCTTGCTTTTTTTCTCGGCAAAGTTTGCGCTTACAGGAGTATTTAAAAATATAAGCTATGCATATATGATGGCTGCAATATGTATTTCCCTGCCTTATTTCTTTCGCAAAAGCTACGGATTTATTTTTCCAATTCAAATGATCTCAATTTCCATTGTCATTTCAATTGTAACCTCGTATATATCCTGGGGGCAGGGCCTTACATATAGTGTCAGTACGGTTCCATGCCTGATATGCTTGGTGTTTTTTTATTTGCTGCGAAAAAACTTCCCCTTAATTAAAATCGAAACCATTGTATTATTTTATGGATCGTTATATATTATCCTTTATCTATTTCAGTTTCTTCACAGCAATGTTGTTTATTTTGGTTTTACGGAGGAGTTTAAAGAGGATAGGGGGGTGACCAGAATTCTGTTCCCTGGAGCGGGCATCTTTTTTCTTGCTTTTTTTATCTCATTAAATAAAGTTTCAGAAAAAAGCCGGTATCGTGGTTTTTTCGTGCTGTTTTTAATCCTAGGTATGGCCGTTACGGTACTTCAGGTTACCAGGCAAAGTATTGCGTTATTATTGATTATCACATTTTTTCATTTCGTTAAAAAAGTTTCCTTTGTAAAGAAAGCCATCATTACCATCTTTTTCTCTTTTTTAGTGATCTTTCTTCTTAATTCAGATAACCCCATTTCGCGTGGGATGTTGGAAACACAAAAGGAAACCGTGTCTGACGGAGACAAATACATTCGTGTTTTATCGGGAAGTTATTTCCTTAACGATTTTTCGCCCAATCTATTAAGCAGGATTTTCGGAAACGGCTTACCCAATAATACCTCCAAATACGGAAAATTCACCAAATCTTTAGAAGAGAACTATGGTTACTATATGGCAGATGTAGGCTTAATAGGCTTATATGCCATGTTTGGAATATTCGCAGTTTTAGGTTATATCATAATTTTTGCGAAAAGCCTGTTCATGAAAGTCCCGGAAAACTATTCCTATTTAAAATATTATATGTGGATGTTACTGGCAACTTGTTTAACATCCAATGCAGTTTATTCCATCCATTTTATGATTGCCAATGTTTTTGTGTTTTATGGTTATCAATATTTGTATGAACAAGAGAAATTAACGGAATTAAGCAATCTCATAGCTGATCAGTTAGATGCGGTAAGTACCACTAACATTGATGATAATAACAAATAGTGATAATTGATTAGATGAAAATGAACAACAAGCTTGCTATTGTAATTCCAGCCTATAAACAGCAGTTTTTAAGGGAGACACTTGAATCAATTGCAAACCAGACCTGTAAAAATTTTACACTTTATATAGGAGATGATGCAAGCCCTGATGATTTATATAGTATTATAAGGGCCTTTGAAAATGAAATTAATATTTCATACAAAAAGTTCAATGAAAATTTAGGTGGAAAGGATTTGGTCGCGCACTGGGGAAGGTGCATTGATTTAACACAAAACGAAGAATGGATATGGTTGTTTTCTGATGATGACCTTATGGACTTAAATTGTGTTGAAGGCTTTTATGAAAGCTTAAATAACAATGAAAATGTAGACCTGCTGCATTTTAACCTTAGAATAATAGATCAATATGGTAGATCCACTAAAGAGTGTAATCCTTATCCAGAGCATCTCGAAGTAACCGACTTCTTTTTCAGGAGGATCAATTTTAAAATCAACAGTACAGGCGTTGAATATATATTCAGAAAAAGTGGCTATGTTGAAAAGGGCGGTTTTCAGAATTATGATTTGGCCTGGTGCGCAGATGATGCCACATGGATAAAGCTGGGTATGCGTTCCGGAATAGGCACTATTCAAGGGCCAAAGGTAAGTTGGCGATACAGCGGCTCAAACATTTCTTCGAACGTTAGCGATAAAACGGTTATACGAAGAAAAGTAAATTCAATCGTTAGCCACATGAAATGGATTTCAACTTATTTTGCCAAAAATGCGCTCATTGATAATACTACTCAATTTCAAAAGCTTAAATGGGCTATTTCTATAATTGTAATAACAACTGCTTTCTCATTTAAAGAAAAGTACAATATAGTAGCTGATATTATTAAAGAACTTGGTTTCACCAACATTAAATCCCGTGTAACCGCATATTTAGTATTCTGGGAAATGAAGAATCGTACCCGATCATTTAAAAATTAAAATTTAAACTACCTAAGTTATGACAGAGTTAAAACCCCAATATGATTATTTGATAGTAGGCAGTGGCTTATTTGGTGCCGTTTTTGCCTGCGAAGCCAATAAAAAAGGTAAAAAGTGCCTTGTTATCGACAGGCGAAACCATGCTGGTGGAAACATTTACTGTGAAAATGTTGAAGGGATCAATGTGCACAAATATGGGGCGCATATATTTCATACCAACGATAAATTTATATGGGATTATGTAAATTCTTTTGTCGAGTTTAATCGCTATACCAACAGCCCTCTTGCTGTTTATAAAGATGAAATGTATAATTTGCCATTCAATATGAATACTTTCTATCAGTTATGGAAAGTTCGTACACCTGAAGAAGCGAAGGAAAAAATACGTTCCCAAATTAAACACCTGAATATCAAAAATCCCGCTAATCTGGAAGAACAAGCGTTGTCGCTTGTTGGTACAGACATTTATGAAAAATTAATAAAGGGTTATACAGAAAAACAATGGGGGAGGCCTGCAACAGAATTACCTGCTTTTATCATAAAAAGATTACCGGTGCGGTTTAATTATGATAACAATTATTTTAATGATAAATATCAGGGCATACCTGTAGGCGGTTATAATCAATTGATAGATGCCTTGTTAAAAAATACCGAGGTTAAGTTAAATGTAGATTATTTTGAGGATAGACCTTATTGGGATACAATTGCTGCAAAAGTGGTTTTTACCGGAAAGATTGATCAGTATTATGATTATCGCTTCGGGCAGCTCGAATACCGCAGTCTGCAATTTGAACATGAAACTCATGATATAGAGAATTATCAGGGAAACGCGGTTGTAAACTATACTGAAAGTAACATCCCTTACACCCGCATCATTGAACATAAACATTTTGAATTTGGTACTCAGGCTAAAACCGTGGTTACTAAAGAATACCCAAGCGAATGGACAGGACAAAAAGAACCATATTACCCTATAAATGATGCACCGAACTCAGAATTGTTTAAAAAATATCAGCAGCTTGCTATGCAGCAACAAAATGTAATATTTGGAGGCAGGCTGGCTGAGTATAAGTATTACGATATGCACCAGGTAATTGGCTCTGCGCTCAAAAAAGCAGGGCAGGAATTGGAAATAAATCATCAGTAATCAGATCACATTTTTTAATTAATTATTGGGTTAAGCCAATTAAATATCTTTTTCTTTTATGGCCTTATTGTCAATCATCGTTCCGATATATAATAAAGAACTTTATATCGATCCCTGTATGCAATCCATACTTGATCAAACTTTTATTGATTTTGAATTGATACTGGTCAATGATGGATCAACCGATGCCAGTGCTACCAGATGTGATTATTATGCTATGTTGGATAAAAGGGTAATTGTTATACATCAGGATAACCAGGGTGTGTCGGCTGCAAGAAATGCAGGGTTGAACATTGCAAAAGGAAATTATATCGGATTTGTAGATTGTGATGATGAGCTCGATCCGGACATGTATGAAACATTAATAAACACAATAACAGAATACCAGGCCGATATTTCAATTTGCGGGGTTCGTAAAATATTTCCTCATAAAACCGATTTATATTACGGTACCAATACCATCAGGGTATATAATAAAACTCAGGCTCTTGAGGGCTTACTGAAAAAAGAGTTTGCCCGTAGTGTATACGATAAAGTGTTTAAAGCCGATTTAGCAAAGAAAATAAAGTTTGAAGGCAGCATGAACGAAGATACTTTTTACAATTTTTTAGTGCTTTTGGAAGCAGATAAAATTGTTTTTAATGATGTTATAAAATACAATTATATCATTAGAGAAAGTTCGGTGAGCATGTCAAAATTCAGCAAAAAATATTTGGATATAATACACTTTTCAAAAAGAATGGTTGAGATATGCCAGGAAAAGATGCCTGAACTTGTAGCCGAAGCGAAATATTTTGACCTGGTTAATAATATTTCGCTCCTTAACCTCATTCTGATGTCTAAAAAGGAATTGTACTTAAATGAATATAAAGAAGTTGTGGCTAATCTGAAAGGTTATTCAAAATATGTTAATAAAAGTCCTATCAGAGGTAAACATAAGTACGCATATAAAATATTCAACTTTAGCCCGACAGCTTATGAGGTTTTTATGAAAATATATTGCCGGATTATTGGTGCTGATGTTGCTAAGAAAAAGTAGAGTGTTGTTTAAGTATAAAATACGCCTCGAACTAAAGCGTACAAGCAATTGAAAAAATGAAAGTATTATTTATAACAAATATGTATCCGGTTCCTGATTATATTTATTTTGGAATTCATGTAAAGGAACAAATAGAGGCGATAGAAAAGATAGCGGGTATTGAAAAGGAAATTTATTTTATCAATGGCCGGGCCAGTAAACTGAATTATGCAAAAAGTATAAATGAAATAAAGGATCTTGTTAAGAAAGGGAATTTTGATCTGATCCATGTTCACTATGGTTTATCTGCATTATTTTTGCTTTTTTATACACCTGAAATACCCGTTGTTGTAACCCTGCATAGTGGCGAACTTTTTCAGAAGAAAGGATATTTAAATCATTTAGCTCAAAAAAACATAACACTTGCTGCTGTGAAAAAAGCGCGGAAAGTTGTCGTATTGAATGATGATATGATTTTGTTGTTAAAGACATATCAGGATAAATTATTAAAATTACCTTGTGGAACAGATTTAACTTATTTTAAGGAAGTTCCGGTGGAAAAAAAATCGGAAAAAATCATCATCGGTTTTCCTGGAAATAAGGAAAGAAAAGAAAAAAATTACCCGCTTTTTATCGATATTGTTAATCAATTAAAAACGGTATATGATATTGAAGTGGTCGAATTTCATAATATGAAACGCGAAGAGGTTGTGGCTAATCTTAATAAAATTGATTTGCTGCTGATGACTTCGACCGTAGAAGGTTCGCCCCAGATTATTAAAGAGGCTATGGCCTGCAACAAGCCGATTGTATCTACCACAGTCGGCGATGTTGAATATTTATTGGAGGGCGTTAATCATAGCTATGTAGTTAATTCTTTCGATCCTGAAAATTTTATACCTCCGATTAAGGAAGTTATAAAACTTTCTAAGGAAGAAAGAAAATCTGATGGTAGAGCGCAATTATTAAAATTGGGACTTGATGCCGAAAGTGTAGCCCAATCCATATACAAACTATATAAAGAATTGGTATGAGAAAATTTTGGCTAATCATTTATTACCTGCTGTTCAGGAATTTACCATCAAGTTATTTTCCCCTGGGAAAACTCTTTAATTTTTTAAGGGTTGGCACCCTGAAAAAAATAATAAGGATTGGCGAAAACAATTGTATTCAAACCGGATTTCGTTTTGGAAATAAAGATGTTTTAACAATTGGTAACAACTGCCAGATAAACGAAAATGTATACATACAATCGGCCATAATCGGTAATTATGTTTTAATTGCGCAAAATGTTGCCATATTAGCCGTAACACATTTATTCGATTCAACAGATATCCCAATTATGATGCAGGACTCAACTAAAGCTAAGCCGGTTATTATAGAGGATGATGTATGGATAGGAAGGAATGCTGTTGTTATGCCGGGTTTAACCCTGGGAAAAGGATCAATTATTGGCGCAGGGGCAGTCATTACTAAAAATGTACCTCCATACGCCATAGTTGGTGGTGTACCCGCAAAAATCATCAGGTACCGTAAATGAACCCATTCATCAATAATGGCTTGCCGGTAAAGTGAAGTTAATACTAAACCCAGGTTAATATGGCCAAAAAGTTAATTACTAATTGTTTACCTGTATAATTTCTGATTTTGTAGTATCACTATTTGCCGTTATTACCACAAGATAAGCTTTTGTGATTTCTATTGGGGCTTTTGCAGCAGTTTCTTCTTTGACCAATGTTAAATCATTGTTGTCTTTTTTACAGGAAAACAATAGGGCCAAAAGTACAGAAAACAAAAAGGGATGTTTTATTTTCATTTTGCTTTAAATGTTAATGTATATGTTTTGTTTTTTTCTAAATTTAGTGTTGAATCAGAAAGAATAGGCGTATAGTCTTTCCCATTATTTGAAGAAATGTAAAGAATAAATTTTGATGATTGAGTAATGGTTTCTGATGCGGTAAAGGAGACCGAATAAGAACCCTCTGCACCTTTGATTACCTTTAAGGTATTAGGTACAATTGGCAATGCCTGATTTGTAACCTCAGCATCACCCGGCAATACATCTTTATAGGTTGCCAAATTATTACCTATTCTAATTTCATCAATGTAATACATCCGGTTGGTAGATGTTGATATCGTTTTTGGGTTGCTCCATTCCCATTTGTATATCCCGATTTTAAAATACGGGTAAAGCACATCATTATATCCTATAGGCTTATTTAAACGCTCCAATAATAATACACCGTTTTTCCATATTTGCAATGTGCCTGAATTATAGCTCCATTTTACATGAAAAACCCAATCATTCCACCGGTTACGGTCTACTGGTCCCAGATCAAAAAAATCGATATGTGTATTTTCACTTGTACTAATGTTTGCCGAAGACCATATTACCGAAACCTTATATCGATCATCTTTAATTTGTAAACTTAAAGGCGGGCTTCTCCATTCTTCTCCCAATTTTGTATCGGGCATGGCCTGCCACTGGCTAATTATTTCTTCCACCGGATCTCTTACATATGATGTAGGAAAAAAATTGGAAAAGCCATACCAAAATTCGTTACTGGTTTGAGGAGCCATTCCAAGTTCGGCACGAGGCCCATTTAAAACATCGCTGCCTCTTATTAATTCTACCTTTAATGCCCCTTTTCCTGCCCTGATTTGGGTATTTTCAATAGTAGCGGACCAGGGCTTAAACAAACTGCGTTCGTACCATTGGCTTATTGAGTTGGCAGATTCAAATGTTGATTCAAAAATTAGGTTACGACGTTGCGCAAAGGATTGCTGATTAAAACAAAGAAAAGTAACTGCAAGAATCACTTTTATACTTAATATCGGTTTAAAATACCTCATCTTCATCTAATAAATTAATCCATCAGGCAAATCAATATTTAAATATGACCTGTTATGGAAGGGATAATTTGTGTTACCAGTGTTGAGCCTTACTCAGTTTTTGGTAAATACATACTTAATTAAAAAGCGGCAATAATACTCAAAATTATTATTTATATAAAAATTTTGATATGAATCCCTTGGCATAGAATTTATGCCAAACTATTCGGTCAATATACTTATGCACACGTTATTTTATGGGTTTTAATTTTTGTCTTAGCTGATTTAGTTTTAATAAACATATTTTTTAAATAATTGGTGTAATTGTTTTGGGTAAAAATTACCCTGATTGGTTCTCCAAAATTGCTGTTTTATTTTTTGCCTGATGGGATAAAATCCTTAATAAATGGGGGTGAAAATCTAATGTTTAAAAACATGATGCTGATCTGTACTTTTCCTTCATTCATTAAATCAGTGTGTTTGATGAATGGTGTGTCCCACCCAAGCTTCACTATTAGGCGAACCCCTCTATGGGCACAGGTAAAAGGTTTTAAAGACGAAACCAAGGAGACTTATCTCATGGAGAAACATGTGGAACACGTTATATGATATATGGAACACTGGTCTGCCATGTTAGATGTTCGCATTGTTTTTATGACCGTTTTTAAATGTAATTCAAGGCGAAGGGAACGCTTATAAATAATATAATGTCCTGAAATAAGCTGACTATTTTTTGATTTACAAACTTGATACAACCTTAAACAATCTGACGCATGTTTAAGGTTGTTTTATGGCCATTCTCAATGCGCTTAGTGTAGATGTCGCTTCCAGTTAGTATATCCCATTTTTTATCCTGAACACAATTATTTATCTTTTAACAGAAACTCGCCTTTTATAAGCCAGGATATACCGAATGCCCAAAGAGAGGCGCCTTCTAAAAAAAATACAGGTTTATATTTACTCAGTTCGCTATTTTCAAAAAAGAGGAAATACAGGGCTAACAGGACAATACAAGTCAGCATAATATAACCACAGGTTTTATAAATGCGATTGCGCATAATTTTTTCCTTTGTTTTATAGCCCCTACTTTTTGGGAACAAGTATAAAGAAAAATAAGCAAGTGTTAAAAATAGCAGTGCGGCAAAAATATAATGGAAGGAACCTGCCAGTTTATTTTGATTTGCAGGCTCAATGCTGCAGGCATTTATCGGAAGCTGGATTGTTGTTGGAAAAAAGGCTATACCAAGCGCAAAAAAGCTTGCCAGGCTGCCCGCTATTTTATCTGCTTTTTCGTATCCGTTATAGGCAAATAAAAAGAAAGCCACAATACACAATACACCCACAAAAATATCACGCATAATGGTATGGTAATATTCACTAATCGAGCTTTGGATCTCGTTGCAACCACCTGCAATGATAGAGCCTAATATCAATATAACAGGAAATGAAATGCCTAAAAGACCTACAATTTTCCGGAGGGTTAAATAAGAGAATACAAGTGTTTTATTCATGATTTAATTTCAAATGAGCTTTTTAATGAAATTGTAGTCAGAATTGGTTTTGTTGTTTTGAGAACGATTTGGGTTTAGAATTTATTTAAAGCAAATATATAGTTTTAATGATCAATTCGTTAGCGGGAATTGCCAAAGTGTAGAGTGCATCTGCTAAAAGATGTCAGAATAAAACCAATATGGATGATAAAATAGAGATTTTGTGATGAGATGATTCGATAATTTTAAAGATAAGCGGGCTGTATTTTCGACCGTAAGCATAGCTAATTTCCTGGCAGATTCGCCATTTAGCGAAGTCTCAAAATAAATGATTTTAATAAAGTGGTGCAATTTTTTGGGTAAAAAATTACCCTAATTGGGTAAAAAATTCCCCATTTTTTTAAAAAAAGATGTTTTTGATTGTTGGTTTTGTATAGTATCTGATATGTTACAATGTTAAATGTAATGCTTTTTTTAACATATGTAATTGAGTGGTAACGTAGGTAGAAATTATCAATTATTTATAAGATTAAATAAATGATAAGTAATAAAGCGATTACGCATAAATTCCCTAATATAAGGCATAAAGTGATGGTATTTACCGAGATAGGGGTTTTAATACGCGAGTGATCATCTTTATTATGGGCTTGGATGGGTTTGTTATGATCTTTTTTCATGCTGTTGTAATGCGCTACAAAATTAAATAAAAAATTCCATTTATTACAGACTTCCTTCGCTATTTAATTAGCTGTTTATGATTACTTGATGGTTTTGGTATGAGAATTGCAAATTGTGTTTCGAAATATTCATTCTATAAGGCCTTTAATTTATGAAAAAAAAATCCCTGACTTTTCTATTTGCGGTAAGTGATATTTTTTTGATAAACATGTGCATGTTCGTATGCGCCAGCCTATCCGGTAAATACTTTGATTATACTAAAAATATTGGTCTTGTGGATGTTTTATCCTCTAATATGATCTGGATATTAAGCGCCTGTTTGTTTGGCTTATATAATGAATCTACAATGATCAGGCATGAAAGAAGTGTGTATAAAGCTACCATGAAAAGCATATTGGTTTATATAGTTATTTTTCAAATATATACGATCTTCAATAACAATGAAAGTTATTTAAATGTTTTTCTGTTATTCTTTTATTCAGCTGTAATACTTAGCTTTTTATTGAGCCGCTTAATAAGCTCAGCATACCTTTGGAGAAATTTTATCTCGCCATATTGATCCCGATAAAAGTAGCATCTGCTGCAATTGAGCCTTGGCCTTCATTAAAATTTATCCCTTCTCAAGCTTATTTAATGTTTTCGCAAGCACTAAACCAATATTAACACAATACTAACTTGTTTTAACTTTTTGTTCTCTCCAAAATTGCTATTTTACTTTTTACCTGATGGGATAAAATCCTTAATAAATGGGGGTAAAAATCTAATGGTTTTAAAAACACGATGCTGTTGATTGTGTGCTTTTCCTTTATTCATTAAATCAGCGTGTTTGATAAATGGTGTATCTAATGCTTCATTATTAAATCTGAATTCGGTTAATATTTAAAGCAAATAGGCGCTAAGTAGCACTGACTTTCCTGTCGTTATACTGGACTTGTTTAAGCATCTTTCCTGCTATAAAGACCCTGATCCCAATGCATCCTACTGTGTGTGCATATTTATTTGGGGTGACCACAGCCTTAGCGTACATGTAAATCATAAAGTATGTTATTGATCGAACCCAGGTTATTAAGCAAAACCTTTTCTGCATAAACATTTTTATCGCTTGCTCAAAAAAATAGGTTTTTGATAATGAGATGGAGGATTGGACTGATTATCTGTTAAACATTGGATATTAATATAGCGACTTGTATAAAAAGAAAAATTTTATGCCATGGAAATTAAGCTCCATTTAAAAAAATATTAAAAACTGTTTAAAAATGAATAAGTGGTTTTACAATTTCTGAGGTATGTGGATGTATCTTGGCTTCAGTCCCTGAGCTTTGTTTCCGCTATAACTGTTCGGAAAATAAAAACTTTTTTTATTTAACTCCTATCCGTACCTGGTGGAATTCGCATCCCTTATATGATAAAAAAACGAGTCTTTGTTGTTTAGCATATAAGACAGATAAGAACATTTAAGTATGTGTCTATAGCCTGCAATCCACATTTTTTAACAAACATACTTTTCTTCTGGATACTTGTGTGTCTCCAGGATCCAATATAATTAAACTAAAAATTTAAACAATTTCTATTTGTTCGATTTTACGGTTAATGTAAGAATATTTATACGGATTTCGTGTTGGTATGGAAATTGCTATCACCAATATACTTATGCAAACACGTTATTTTTATCTTCTGCGTTTTATCCTTGCCTTAAGTGATTTAGTTTTAATAAACATCTGTTTTTTATTGGCTTTTTATTTATCAAATAAATATGGAAGTACAATTGATCCAAACACTTATCGCGAGCATATTTTTTCTTCGAGTATTATCTGGCTTTTAACGACCAGTATATTCGGAATGTATGGTAAAGTGACCATTTTAAAACTGGAAAACATTTACCGGGCTACCTGGAAAAGTATAGCCTTACATGGATGTCTTTTTTTATTTTATCTTTTGCTGGTGGATCGGGTCGATTTTCCAAAGCAGTTTACCTTTTTGTTTTATGCCTTGGCTGTAGGCGGGTTTATATTAAGCCGTTTTACCGGTACGGCTATTGAAGATATGTTAAAGCGTAACTTTGATATCCGTAAAGCAGTAGCCATTTTGGGTATGAACAGGGGAGGAGTTCGTTTAGCTACTTATCTAAAACAGCAAGAGAGCTTTAATTTTGTTGGTTTTCTTGGAGAAGATAGCTCCTATACCAGCGAAAACGGGGAATTGACACCTGCAGCTATTGAGCAGTTTAAAGCCGTGGCCAATAATCCATCAGTTAGTGAAGTATATGTGCCGCTTGCACCGGAGCGAATGGGCGATATCAATAATCTGTTGAAAGAAGCAGAGAAATACTGCGTACGCCTGAAATTTGTTTTGGATTTAAGTTCAACTACAGAACCTTTCTATATTGGGAACATGGGTGGATTTCCGGTTTTAAGTGTACGAAGGGAACCTTTGGAAAAAGTGGAAAATCGTTTTAGGAAGCGTTTTTTCGATGTTGTTTTCAGTTCGTTTGTTATTCTGTTTGTATTGAGCTGGCTATATCCGATCCTGGCCCTGATTATTAAGATACAAAGTCCGGGTCCGGTTTTGTTTAAACAATTAAGAAGCGGAAGAGATAATAAGCCTTTTTGGTGTTATAAATTCCGGAGCATGCGTATCGATAACCATGATGAGAAAAAACAGGCTACCCGTAACGATAACCGGATTACAGCCATAGGCCGTTTTATGCGAAGAACCAGCCTGGATGAATTTCCACAGTTTTTTAATGTATTTCTGGGCAATATGAGTATTGTAGGCCCCAGGCCTCACATGTTAGGTCATACAGAAGAGTATCGTGCTATTATTGATCAGTATATGGTGCGCCAGTTTCTTAAACCAGGGATTACCGGTTGGGCACAGGTAAAAGGATTTAGGGGCGAAACCAAGGAAAATTACCTGATGGAAAAACGTGTGGAACATGATATATGGTATATGGAACACTGGTCGAATATGTTGGATGTCCGGATTGTTTTTATGACCGTTTTAAATATCATTAAAGGG
>Ga0160441_100496_pt1 | contig 28316 bp, 30 predicted proteins | sample HID1971K_E1MG_FD_108260 | JGI IMG/M metagenome (GOLD analysis project Ga0160441, IMG submission 108260) | Enriched millipede-associated microbial communities from UW Madison campus, WI, USA - HID1971K_E1 MG | ecosystem: Host-associated > Arthropoda: Insects > Digestive system > Unclassified ... | reverse complement strand
TGCGAAGACATGGGGGTTCCCGTGCCGCCCTCGTCGACCGCCGCACTCGCGGGTGCCACCGTCCTGCTGAACCTGTCGGGCAGCCCCATCACGGTGGCGCGCGCCGACGATCGCCACCTGCTCGCGAAGTCGCAGTCGCTGCGCTGCAACGCGGCCTACGTCTACGCGGCCGCCGGGCAGGGCGAGTCGACGAACGACGTCGCCTGGGACGGTCAGACGATGGTCTACGAGGCCGGCATCCTGCTGGCCGAGACCGAGCGCTTCCCCGAAGGGCCGCGCACCGCCTACGCCGACGTCGACCTCGACCGACTGCGGCAGGACCGCCTGCGGCAGGGCACGTTCGACGACAACCGCGCCGGGCGTTGGGTCACCGCGCAGCGCATCGCGTTCACGGTCGACCCGCCGGCCTCCGTCACGGCGCTGCGGCGCCCGCTCGACCGCTTTCCCTTCGTGCCCGACGACGCCGCGCGGCTCGATCAGGATTGCTACGAGGCATTCAGCATCCAGGTCGCGGGGCTCGAGCAGCGTCTGCGCGCGATCGGCGGCCCGCGCCCCGTGATCGGCGTGAGCGGCGGCCTCGACTCGACGCACGCGCTGCTCGTCGTCGCGCGCGCGATGGATCGCATGGGCCGGCCGCGCAGCGACATCCTCGCGTACACGATGCCCGGGTTCGCGACGAGCGACCACACGCGCTCGAACGCGATCGCCCTCGCCGAGGCGATCGGCGCGACGATCGAGACGATCGACATCCGCCCGATGGCGACCGAGCTGCTCACCGGCATCGGCCACCCCTTCGCCGCGGGCGAGCCCGTCTACGACGTCACGTTCGAGAACGTGCAGGCCGGCGCCCGCACCGACTTCCTGTTCCGACTCGCCAACCGACACGGCGGCATCGTCATCGGCACGAGCGATCTGTCCGAACTCGCGCTGGGTTGGGCGACGTACGGAGTCGGCGATCAGATGAGCCATTACGCCGTCAACGCGGGCGTGCCGAAGACGCTGATCCAGCACCTCATCCGCTGGGTGATCGCGCACTCCGACCCGTCGACCGGCTCAGAGACCGAGGGCGGCACGGCGCTGACGCAGGATGCCAAAGACGTGCTGCAGTCGGTGCTCGACACCGAGATCAGCCCCGAGCTGGTGCCGGCAGGGCAGGACGGCCGGGTGCAGTCGACCGAAGACACGATCGGGCCGTACGCGCTGCACGACTTCGCGCTGTTCCACGTGCTGCGGTACGGACTGCGGCCCTCGAAGATCGCGTTCCTGGCAGAGCAGGCGTGGGCGGATGCCGAGGTCGGCGCGTGGCCGCCGGGGTTCCCGGATGCCGACCGCTACGGCTACGACCGGGCGACGATCGTCCGGTGGCTGCGGGTGTTCCTGAAGCGCTACTTCGGCTTCGCGCAGTTCAAGCGGACGGCGATCCCGAGCGGTCCGAAGGTCTTGCCCGCGGGATCGCTGTCGCCACGCGGAGACTGGCGCGCGCCGTCCGACGGCAACGCCGCGGTCTGGCTCGCCGAGCTGGACGCCGCCCTGCCCGACTCCGTCGACTGAGCCGCACCGCCCGGATCGGCAAGTCCTAGGCCTCGGGCAGGATGCCGTGGGCGATCGTGACGAGCCAGCCGTCGCGCGAGGCGTCGACGAGCGCGTACTTCATGCGACGGTCCGGCACCCAGCCCTTGCGCCGATCGGAGTCGAGCCGCACGTTCTCGGGCGCGACGCGCACACCCCGACCGTCGGCTTCGAGGACGGCCTGTACGCTCACCCAGTGCTGCAGCAGGTCGGGGATGTTCGACTCGTCGAACAGGCGCGAGTGCTTCTGCATCAGCCGGATGTCGACCGGCTCGGGGTGCAGATCGCGGATGTCGATGCCGACCGGCAGACCCGGGTCGCAGATCGCGACGGCGGTCGCGGCGCGGTAGCTCGCCGTGACGATCGCGATCGGCAGCTCGACGCCGTCGCGCGACGCGATGAGGCGCGTGTGGTAGCCGAACCCGCGCGGAGCCTCGCGCTCGATGTGCACGTCTTTCGGCGTGCAGCCGAGTTTCGCGGCGATCAGTTCCTTCGCGATGATGCGACGCCGATCGTGCACCGTCGTGCCCGGGTCCCAGCCGAGGCGCGCGGTGACGCCGTCGGGAGTGTCCAGAGGTACCGTCTGCAGGGTCATCTCACTCCTTGATCGCGCGGTCGGCGGCGCCGCTCCGCGACGGAGGCGCCGTCGTCTCCATCATGGCCCACCGTGCCTGCCGGCGGGCAACGACCCGTCGTGAGAAACGGTCGGCGGGACGCGATCACCGGTGATGCGCCGACTCGAGACGTCGATCCCTCCGCCGGGTAGCCTCGATCTGCTGCCGTCCGACCGGACCCGGCCCGCCGGAGCCAGCCCACACGAAGGAACCCGCATGTCGACAACCCCGCCGACCGCCCCCGTCGCACCCGAGTCCGGCACCCGTTCGAAGGGCGTCGCCACGACGGCGCTCGTGCTCGCGATCGTCGGTCTGCTCGTGAGTCTGGTCGGGTTCCTGCCGATCGTGTGGGTCGGGATCATCGGTGCCGCGATCGGCGGACTCGTGCTGCTCGCGGCGTTCATCGTCGCGATCGTCGGCCTCGCCGGGCGCCGCAACGGGGGCAAGCCGCTCAGCATCGCCGCACTGATCGTGTCGGTGCTCGGCGGCATCGTCGTCAGCATCGCCCTGCTCACCTCGATCGTCTTCACGGGCCTGGAACTCACCGGCAACGCCTCCTCGACGCCCGCGGCCACCGCAGGAGAGAGCGGCACGACCGCCGACGGGAGCGACGGCACTGCCGAAGAGGGCGACGCGCTCACGCCGGCAGAGCAGTCGTTCATCGACGATGTGCGGCCGCAGGTCGACCAGATCATGCAGCAGGTCGACCCGACGCTGACGCCCGACCTCGTCGAGCAGGCGTTCCCGGACGAGTCGCTGCTGATGATCGGCCAGGCTCTGCTGGCCACGGGTGAGGCCGGAATCGACTCGTTCGTCGACCAGACGCTGGCAACCGCGGGCGACACGGTGGATGCCGAACAGCTGCGCAGCCTGTACCAGACGATCTACGACTCGGCCGTCACGCACCTGCAGTAGCGCCGAGCGCAGCCTGCCGGATCACGCTCGGACCGCCCGGCGTCGCCTCGACGACGAGTTGGGCGGGCAGTTGGTCCTTCATCGCCTCGACATGGCTGATGACTCCGACCGTGCGCCCGCCGGCTCGCAGTTCGTCGAGAGTGCGCATCGCGAGCTCGAGCGTCTCAGGGTCGAGCGAGCCGAACCCTTCGTCGACGAAGAGGGTATCGAGGCGGATGCCGCCGGCGCGCGCGGTGACGACCTCGCCGAGGCCGAGCGCGAGGGCCAGCGAGGCCAGGAACGTCTCGCCGCCCGAGAGCGACTGCGGCGAGCGGAGCCGCCCGGTGTGCGCGTCGAGCACATCGATACCGAGCCCCGATGCGCGACCGCGCGCCGCGCGGGCGTCGGAGTGGTGCAGCGAGTACCGGCCGGACGACATCTCGGACAGGCGCACGTTGGCGGCGGCGACGATCTCTTCGAGCTCGGCGGCGAGCACGAACGTCTCGAGGTCCATCTTCATCGTGTTCGGCGCGCGACCGGCGACGGTGTCGGCGAGGCGGGTGACGGCGGCCGCGTCGTCGGCGACGTCGGCGACCGACGCGTATGCCTCATCGACGCGCGCGGCAAGCTCGCGCAGGCGCCCTGCGGTGAGCTGCGCGTCGCGCTCACCGGCGATCGCCGCCGTGCGGTCGTCGTCGGCGACCGTGACCGTGGCGGCGGACGCTGTGAGTTCGGCTTCGGTCACGTCGTCGCCGATCGCACTGAGCTCGAGCTCGAGCAGGCGCGCCTTCGTCGAGGTCAGATCGGCGGTGTACGCGTCGATGCGCTCCGCGAGCTGCGCCGTCTCGGCAGCGTCGATCAGTGCGGCGCGCGCCTCGTCGGGGTCGCTGAAATCCGAAGCGCCCAGTCGCGCGTCGCGGTCTTCGCGCGCCGCGGTGAGCGCGCGGTCGCGTTCGGCGAGCGCGCGTCGCGCGTCGGCGAGGGCGCGGGCCCGTGCGCGTTCGGCGACCAGCGCCGCGGCGCGGTCGGCGACCGTGTCGAACGTGCCGCGTGCCGCGGCGATCGCGGCATCTGCACGCGTGATCTCGGTCTCCGTCACGGCGTGCGCGGCGCGGGTGTCGCTCTGGCGCTCGATGAGCGCCGCGCGCTCGGAATCCGCCGCGGCGGAGAGCGCGTCGAGGCCGTCGCGCTCGGCGGTGCAGCGTTCCCACACGATGTGAGCGGCCTCGGCCGCCGCGATCTCCGTCGTGACCTGCGCGACCTGATCGGCCAGCTGGGGCTCGTCCTGACCCCCTGCGGTCGCCTGCGCGGCATTCAATCGGGCATGGACGCTGCGTGCCGCCTCAGCTGCGGCCGCCGCCGCCGCGTGCGCCCGGTCGCGCGCGGCCTCGGCTGCGGCCAGGTCTTCGTCGGTGACGGGGTCGACCGACGGCGGCGCAGGGTGCGGATGATCGGTGGATCCGCACACCGTGCACGGCCGGCCGTCGACGAGGGCGGCCGACAGCTCTCCCGCGAAGCCGGCGAGCCGGCGCTGCAGCAACTCGGTCACCTCCCCGACGGCGGCCGCGGCCGTGGCGTTCGCGGCGAGGTGGGCCGTGTCGGCGACGCGCACCTCGTCCGCCAGGGCGGCCGCCTCGCGGGCGCCGCTCCATTGCGCCGCCAGCTCGGCGCGGCGCGCCTGCAGGTCGTCGCGGCGCGCGGCGTCGGCACGCGCGAGATCGATCGCGGCATCGAGCTCTGCGCGTGCCGCGGGAAGTGCGGCCCGTCGCGCGTCGAGCTCGGCGAGCGCCGAGTCTTGCCGTTCCCGCTCGGCAGCGAGCATGGTGCGTCGATCCAGACGTTGGGCGTGCCGTCGCTCGATCTCGAGTGCATCCTCCCACCGCGCGAGGTCGGCCGTGAGCTCTTCGACGCGGTCATCGGCGGCGACGGCTGCCGGGCCGCCCGCCTCGACCCACGCCGAGAGCGCGCGGCCTTCCGCCTCGGCCGCGCGACGATGGGCATCCTCGGCGCGGTCGGCAGTCTCGAGGGTCGCCCGCAGCGCCTCGGCTGCGGCGCCGCGCGCCAGTCGCAGCCGCTCCTCGGCGATCTGCGGCGCGCGCTCTGCCAGAGCGTCGAGCCGTTCGCGCGCCGCCGCGCGCTCGCGCCCGCGCTGGGCCCGCTCGACGAGCGCCCCGTGCGCGGCTCCGGCGGCTGCGGCGGCGGCATCCGCCTGTGCGCGCTGCGTCGCGGACTGCTCGACGCGGTAGTCGGCCCGACGCTGCGCGGCCGCCAGGGCGCCGCGGCGCGCGGACAGGTCGATGGCCGACGCGGGCGTCTGAGGTTCGGCGGACTCGGCGGGGCCACCGGACGCCCGCAGTTGCTCGTCGACGATCCGCTCGGCGAGTTCGAGGAGCGTGCGCGCGTGTTCGCCGGCCGTGTCGAGCGATCGCTGCGCGTCGCGACGGCGCTGCTCGAGGTCGTCTCGGTACTGCTCGAAGCGCTGCGTGCCGAACAGCGTCCGCAGCAGCCGCTGTCGCTCGTCGCCGGGCGCCAGCAGGAAGCGCGAGAACTTGTTCTGCGCCAGCAGGATCACCTGCTGGAACTGCTGCGCGTTCACTCCGAGCATCTCGCCCAGCGCGACACCGACGTCGCGGGGCTTCGCCGCCCGGCCGACCCAGACGCCGTCGACGAGCTCGTCGAGCTGGGCGCGGGCGGTCTCGGTCGTGAGGCCGCCGCCCCGCTTGGCCGGACGGTCGTACTCGGGAGCGCGGGTGACACGCCAGCGCGCACCGCCCACCGTGAACTCGAGGCGCACCTCCGTGGGGTCGGTGAGGTGACTGTGGTCGCTGCGCAGGCGCTTGTCGCCGCCGTCATAGCGCGGCACCGTGCCGTACAGGGCGAAGCTCACCCCGTCGAGGATGCTCGACTTGCCCGTGCCGGTGCGCCCCGTGATCAGGAAGACGCCGTCACCGTCGAACGCATCGAAATCGACGCGCTGCGTCTCGCGGAACGGCCCGAACCCGGTCAGCTCGAGCGTGTGCAGCTTCATACGAGCGCCTCTGCCCGCACCCGTTCGTCGAGGACATCGCGGAGGATCTCGACTTCCCGCCCGGTGGCGCCCTCGCCGTCGCGCACGTGCACCAGGAAGGCCTCGACGAGTTCGGCATCACTGCGAGCCGCACGGACGCGCTGCAGGTAGGTGCGCCCGTCGCTGGCCGCGGCGCCGACGGGCGCGTGGACGACCTTTGCACAATGCGGGAACCGCTCTTGCAGCCGGCGCAGCGCGTCGGCCTGCGGCAGGGTGTCGGTGTACTCCACGCACACCCACGCCTCGGCGGCGTCGGCATATGCGGCATCCGTCAGCAGCTGCGCGAACTCGTCGCGCAACGTCACGAGCGGCCGCGGCACCGGCAGGTCGAGCCAGCGCGCACCGGCGAACCCGTCGGCGTCGAGGTCGACGAGCCACGAGCCGCGCGGCTTGTCGCCCTCGCCGAAGCTGTAGTGCAGCGGCGCGCCCGCGTACCGGACGTGGTCGGAGAGCCGCTGGCGGCCGTGGATGTGGCCGAGCGCCGCGTAGTCGACGCCATCGAAGGTCGACAGCGGCACGACGTCGAGCCCGCCCTGCTGGATGTCGCGCTCGAGGTGCGGGGTCGGTTCGACGCCCGCCGCGAAGCAGTGCGCGATCGCGACCGCCCGCCCCGCCGAGCCCTCGGCCGCCCGTGCGGCGACGTCGGCGCGGACGAGATCCATCGCGTGGCCGAGCACCCCCGCCTGCGAGCGCGCGCCGGGCCACACGTGGCGCAGCAGCGCCGGTTCGAGGAACGGGATGCCGTAGAAGCGGACCGGCCCGTCGGCGTCGTGGACCGTGATCGGCGTGCCGACGTCGGTCGGGTCGGTGAGCACGTGGATGCCCTCGCGCAGCAGCCCCGCCTGGAAGCCCAGCCGCGCGGCGGAGTCGTGGTTGCCGCTCGTGACGATCACCTGCGCGCCGGTGGCGGCGAGCGACCGGAGCGTGTCGGAGAGCAGCGTGTAGCAGGCGGCGGCGGGCGTCGCCGAGTCGAACACGTCGCCGGCGACGATCACGACGTCGACCTCGTGCTCGCGCACCTGCGCCGTCAGCGTCTCGAGCACGCCGCGCAGCGCGTCGAGCGTGGAGTGACCGTGGAAGGTCCGCCCGATGTGCCAGTCAGAGGTGTGCAGGATCCGCATGCAGCAACGGTATGTCGGGGCTCCGACATCGCCCGGCAGACGCTCCGCTCAGCGCGCGGACCGCTCCGCCCGCCGCCGCGCCGCGAGGTCGAGCACGCCGAGCAGGAAGGCGATCACGAGGAAGACGCCCACCGACACCATGCCGAACGCGTACGCGTCGTGATAGACGTCGATGCCGTGGTCGCCGCCCGACTCGTCGCGGTAGATCGCCGCGTAGAAGAGCGACAGCGCGACCGCCGTACCGACGGCGGTGCCGATGCGCTGGCCGAGCTGGCCGACCGACCCGGCGAGCCCGCCCGACCGCGTCGGGATCTCGGCGAGGGTGAGGGTCTGGTTGGGCGCGACGACGAGACCCGCGCCGACGCCCGCGACGAGCATGACGGCGGCCATCGCGTAGGCGACGACCTCGGGCGGCACGGTGTACGCGACGACGGCGAGCACGGCGACCGACACGAGCACGATCCCGAGCCCCCACACCACGAGCGGTCGGCCGAACCGGGCGACGTGATTGCCGCCGTACCAGGCGCTGACCGCGCTGGCCAGGGCGAACCCGATCGACACCATGCCGGCGAACATGGGCGCCAGCCCGACGCCGAGCTGCAGGAAGAGGGTCGTCAGCAGGAACAGCGCGGGGATCGCGGTGAAGTAGGTCGTCGCGATCAGGGTGCCGTTGCGGTAGGACGCGACGGTGAACAGGCCGAACGGCACGAGCGGCGCCTTGCCCGCTGCCGCGTAGCGCCGCTCCCACAGCACGAAGGCGACCGCGAAGACGGCGAACGCCGCGAGGGTCCACCACCGGCGCGGGTCGTCGTCGGGAGAGCCGGTCGTGAAGAGGAACGGCCACATCAGCGTCACGATCATGACGGCGAACAGGGCGAGACCGACGGGGTCGAGCTGCAACCGCCCGGCGGTGGGTCTCCGTGTCTGCGGCAGCAGCCAGATCACTCCCGCGAGCACGGCGAGGCACAGCGGCACGTTGATCCAGAAGATCCAGCGCCAGCCGTCCTGCGGGCCGCCCAGGGCGATCATCAGTCCGCCGAGGGTGGGGCCGAAGGCCGTGGCGATGCCGATCGTCGCGCCGAACAGTCCGAAGGCGCGACCGCGCTCGGCGCCGACGAACATCTGCTGGATCGTCCCGATCACCTGCGGCATCTGGATGCCGGCGGCGAGGCCCTGCAGCAGGCGGCCGACCAGGAGGATCTCGGTCGTCGGGGCTGTCGCGCACACGATGGACATGACGGTGAACAGGCTCAGGCCGATGATGAACAGCTGCTTGCGCGAGCGCTGGTCGCCGAGCCGACCGAACGGCACGAGGGCGAGGCCGAACATGAGGACGTAGCCCGAGACGATGATCTGCAGCTCGGTGGATGCCGCGCCGAGCGCGTTCTCGATCGACGGCAACGCCACGTTGACCTTGCTCAGATCGAGGATCGTCAGCGCCGCCACCGATACGCACACCCAGAAAGCGCGCCAGCGCTGGCCGTGGCTGAGGGTGATGCTGGCGGTCTGGGGCGATGTCATCCCCCTCAGGCTATGCCCGCCGGGCGAGGGCCGGGCGGGGTTGACCCGCCAGCCGTGTGACTATATCGTTTTTCGATATCTGGACATCGACAAACGATAGGGGCCGGGTATGCAATCGATCGCCGTGATCGCCACCAAGGCATTCATCGCGTTGGCCGTCGCCGTGTCGCTCGCGACGCAGGTGGTGCTGATCCCCGAACTCGCCCGCGAGACCGCGCAGCAGTACCCGGGGGCCGACGGGCTGCGGTGGCCCGGGATCCTGGGCTGCGTCGCGATCGTCGCCTGCATCCAGGTCGGCCTCGTGTGCGTCTGGCGACTGCTCACCCTGGTGTCGTCACGGCGGGTGTTCAGCCCCTCGGCCTATGGCTGGGTGCGTGCGCTCATCGCCGCCTCGGCAGCGGCCACCGTCCTGGTCGTCGCCGCGTTCTTCGTCCTCTCGGCCGCGCACGCGCTGGCGCCGGGGGTGTTGCTGATCCTCACTCTCGCCGGCCTCGCGGGCGCCGGGATCACGCTCCTGCTGGTGGTCATGAACGGCCTGCTGCATCAGGCTGCTCAGCTCGAGCAGGACCTCGACGGGGTCGTCTGATGCCCATCGTCATCAACCTCGACGTCGAGCTCGCCCGTCGCAAGATGTCGGTCGCCGAGCTGGCCGAAGCGATCGGGATCACCCCCGCGAACGTGTTCGTTCTCAAGAGCGGTCGCGCACGGGCTGTCCGCTTCACCACTCTCGAGGCCATCTGCCGGGTACTCGACTGTCAGCCCGGCGATCTGCTGGCGTACGAAGCCGAGTGACCGTCAGGATGCCGCGCGCGCGGCCTTCTTGTCGGCTTGGAACGCCCGCAGCGCCTCGTATCGGTCGGCCGACCGTGCGCGGGCCTTCGCGGCCTCGTCCTCGCGGTTCTTGGGCGGCACCGCCGCGACGAGGTCGGCGAGCAGGTGCTGCGTGGCGTGCGCGATGTCGGCCACGGCACGGTCGAACACCGCCTGGTTCGCCTTCGACGGCTTGGTCGTCCCGGCGATCTTGCGCACGTACTGCAGGGCGGCGGCCTGCACTTCGGCATCCGTCGCCGCCGGTTCGAAGTTGTGGAGGGTGTGGATGTTGCGGCACATGCCGACCACGGTACGCGCGGCCCAGGTCGGGCACCAGGGATAGCGTGGCAGGGTGAGCGACCCCTTCGACGACGCGAGATCGGCGGTGGATGACGCCACGGCGGCGATCGACGACGCACTCGACGAGCTCACCGGCATCCCGACCGACGACGGTCGGATCGAGGAGTTCTCCTCCGACGGCGCGACCGTCATCGCCGAGCGGCGCGGCGATGGCGCCGCCGCGCGGACGATCGTGCTGATCCACGGCATCGGAATGGGCCGCAAGGTCTTCGCCGACCTCTCGCGGCGCCTCGAGCCCGATTCCCTCGTCGTCGCGCTCGACCTGCCCGGCTACGGCGACGCGCCCGAACCGCCGCGCACGCCGACCATGGAGCGGCTCGCCGACCTCGTCGCCGCGTATCTGCGTCACCTCGACCGCGGGCCCGTGATCCTCCTCGGACACTCGATGGGGACGCAGGTCGCGGCCGAAGTGGCGGCGCGCCACCCCGCTGCCGTCGCGCGGCTCGTCTTGGTCGCGCCGACCGTCGACCGCCGCCGTCGCCGGGCCCCGACGCAGCTGTGGCGCCTCGTTCGCGATCTGTGGGGGGAGAGCGGGAAGGTGGTGCTGGTGGGCGCGCGCGAGTACCTGCGCGCCGGCCCGAACCTGCGCCGCAAGGTGCGCGCGATGCTCGCGCACCGCCCCGAGCACGCGTACCCGAGGGTGGCCGCGCCCACCCTCGTGATCCGCGGCGAGAAGGACGTCGTCGTGCCCCGATCGTGGTTCGACGAGGTCGTCGCCGCGCTGCCGGACGCGACCGCTTTCACGGTCGCAGATCACCATCACGAGACGCTGATCCGCACCGCCGAGCCGACCGCCGTCGAGCTGCGGCGCTGGCTCGGCGGCCTCTGACCACTCAGCCCGAGATGCGCGCGACGAGGGCCTGGATCTCGCCTTCGTCCAGGTCGAGGCCGATGTCGGTGAAACGGTGCCGCAGCGCCTGCTCGACCGTCGCGGCGTCGGCTCCGGTCAGATCGGCGTGCATCTGCGCGACCAGTCCGTCGAGCCGGTCCTGATCGGATGCGGCATTCTGCGCGAGTGCGGGCCCATCCTGCGTCGGCTCGTCGCCCTGGGCGCCCTCACCCGCGATCATCCGTCGCCCTCGCCGTCGGCATCCGTCGCCATGTCGGGGTCGATGCCCTGTGTGACTTCGGCGCTCTCGACGTCGCCTTGCGCCTCGACGTCATAGCCGGTCGCCTCGTCCGACGGCAGTCCGGCGGCCGATGCTTCGGCTGCCGAGCGCTCACGCGTCTCGCCGTCGGCGACGTCGGCGCTCTGCCACCCTGCGGCCGGGGCTGCGTCGGCGACGCCCTCCGGAAGATCGTTCGACATGGTGCTCTCCTCTGGTCGTAGCGCCCAGTCTCCATCGGCCGGGTGTGCCCGGGCAGGGGCTTGACGTAGACGCCGACGACCGTTTCTCGCGTGCTCAGCTCACCCGGCGGGGAGCGAGCAGATCGGCGTGGCCGGGGTGCTCGTCGAACCAGTCGGCGACGTACCAGCAGACGGGACTCACGGCGCGGTCGCCGCGCTGCTCGATCGCGGCCACAGCGCGCGCCACGACTTCGGCCGCGTAGCCGCGCCCGCGGAAGGTCGGAATCGTGTACGCGCGGGTGAGGGCGAGCGTCCGCCCGTCGTCGCGGTAGTCGAGCACGCTGACGAGGTCATCACCCCGGTGCAGCGTGTAGCGCGAGGCATCCTTCTCATCGGCGAACGTGAACGAACTCATCCGGCCACGCTACGCCCGGCGTGCTGACAACGAGCCGAGCCACGCGCCGGTCGCACACCGGCCATTCGCGCGAGTCGGACGCACGCGTGCGGCGGGCCGCGACCCGCTTGTGCGAATCGTCACAATCCGTCATCGAACGGGCGGTGGCGGCGAACGGTTTGACACAAAGCGTCGCACGTCGTCATAATCGCACCATGACTGACTTCGCACGCACTCTGTCCGCCCGGGAGGCGAACGGAACTGCCGGCATCATGATGCCGCGCGTCGTCATGTGTTGCCGAATGTGCCGCTGACGGTCATCCCCGTCGGGTCTGCGCTCCGTTTCTGAACACGGAGCCGCCCCCGAGTCACCGGAATCCTCCGCACACGATGCGGAGAGCGGATGCCTCGCACCTCGGCCGTTATCGGGCCGGACGCGCAACACCCTCTCGAACCCGTTCCAGGCGCATCGCCCGGGTTCCACCCCGAAGGACATCCTCATGTCGAACTCCGCTCTTCTCGCCCAGCCGACCGCCCGCACCGCCCGTCACCTGCACGCCGTCGACGATCAGCCGGTCGCCGCCGCGCCGACCACCGGGAGCATCCCGGTCGGGACGGCCCCCCGCGGCTTCGCCCTCTACGTCGGCATCGACGAGATCAAGGCGGCCGCCGACGGCGTCTCGCTGTCGACGCTCGTCACGGCGCTGCGCCAGACCCTCGCCGAGCTCGCCCCGCACGCCGAGAGCTACGCGACGGTCGCCCTCGCCCCGGTCGCCGCCGGCGGTCGCGACGTCGACGTCGTGCGCCTCGCCCTGCACGAGCCGAGCGCCGTCGCGCGCACCAAGGCCGAGCAGCCCGACGAAGACCACGTCGCAGGTGGCGTGACGATCGACATCTCGCGCCGTCGCGTGCACATCGACGGTGAGTCGGCCGCGCTCACCTTCAAAGAGTTCGAACTGCTGCAGTACCTCGTGCTGCGCGAGGGGCGCACGATCGAGCGCACCGAGCTGGTGTCGTCGCTGTGGAGCCACACCGACGGCGATGAGGCCCCCGGCGAGCGCACGATCGACGTGCACGTGCGGCGGCTGCGCTCGAAGCTCGGCCGTTACGAGGACATCGTCCGCACGGTGCGGGGCATCGGCTACCGCTTCGACCGCCACGCCGACGTCGTCATCCGCTTCGGCCACGGCACCCCCTCGCCCGACCGCTTCTGACGCGCAGGGCCGGATGTCGGATGCCCTGACGTAGGGTGTCGGCATGACGATCGGCGGGGCGGCACCCGCGCGCGGCGCCGTGGCGCCTGCGCGTGACCCCCGCCTCGCTCGCGACCGGCCGCTCGAGACGGAGTACCGTCCGCGCGCGCCGATCGACGCGCACCGCGCGATCGGCGCCCAGCAGCGCGGCGCGCACGATCCCGCACAGACCACGGTCGACGGCGTCATCTGGCGCGTCAGCCGAACCCCCGAGGGGGTCGCGACCCTCGCTGTCCGCGTCGAGCGGGCGCGCATCCGTGCGGCGGCGTGGGGCTCCGGCGCCGCGTGGGCGCTCGACCAGCTCCCCCGCCTGTGCGGGGGCGAGGACGACCCGGTGGGCTTCGACCCCGGGCGCCATGCCCTCATCGCCGACGTCCACCGCCGCCACCCGCACATCAGGCTCGGCCGCACCGACCTCGTCTTCGACGCCCTCGCGAGCGCGGTCTTCGAGCAGAAGATCACCGGCCTGCAGGCGTTCGGCGCGTGGCGGATGATCCTGACATGGTGCGGCGAGCGCGCGCCCGGCCCGACACCCCGGCCGATGTTCGCACCGCCCGCCGACTGGCACCTCGTCCCCAGCTGGACGTGGCACCGCGCCGGCCTCGAGCCGCCGCAGTCCCGCACGATCGTCGCGGCGGCACGCCGTCGCGCGTCGATCGACCGCGCGGCCACCGCGGCATCCACGCCTGACGAACGCGACGCCGTGTTGACGAGCCTTCCGGGGGTGGGGCTCTGGACGAGCGCCGAGACGCGCATCCGTGCATTCGGGGACGCGGATGCCGTGAGCGTGGGCGACTATCACCTCGCTCATCAGGTGGGCTACGCCCTCACCGGGCGTCGGGTCGACGACGACGGCATGGTCGAGCTGCTCGAGCCCTGGCGCGGCCACCGGCAGCGCGTGGTCCGGTTGATCCTGCTCAGCGGTGCGTTCGAACCCCGGCGCGGCGCGCGGCTCGCGCCAGAAGATCATCGCTCGCGCTGATCGCCCGGCGGGAGATGGAGTGCGTTGCGGATGTCTGAGCCGCGCGCCACACTGTGCGCATGGCACTCATCCTGAACCCCTACGTCAATCTGCGCGGCACCGCCCGTGAGGCGCTCGACTTCTACCACTCGGTGCTCGGCGGCGACCTGCGGGTCACGACCTTCGGCGACTTCCCCGAGATGGCCCCGCCCGGCGAAGAGGACCTCGTGATGCACGGACAGCTCACGACGACGGACGGCTTCACCCTGATGGTCTCGGACGTGCCGAGCACGATGGAGTACGCGCCGCCGGCGGCCTACTCGATCTCGATCAGCGGCGATGACGGCGACCGGCTGCAGGGACTGTGGGACGGGCTCTCGGCGGGCGGAACGGTCACGGCCCCCTACATGAGCCCGCCGTGGGGCGGGACGTTCGGAATGTTCACCGACCGGTTCGGCGTCGACTGGATGATCTCGCACAACGCCGAGCAGGCCGGCGACGCGTGAGGGCGTCGGACGCCGGGCAGACCGGCTGGCCGCGGGGCCGCTGGGGCTGGCTGTTCGGCACCGCACTGCTGCTCACCCTCGGCATCGTGTTCGGGCTCATCCTCGGCAATGTGTGGCTCGGACTGTTCCTCGCCGTGATCATCTCCATCGGCTGGCTGATGGCATACGAATCCTGGCGCGGGCGCACTCCCCGCCTCGATGATCCGTACGACGACGGCGCACAGCTCTAGACGCCGCATGGCCCTGCCGCACCGCACCCTCGCGTTCGTCTACCGCGCGCTCGCGTCGTTCGTCATCCTGCTCGGCATTGCGCGCGTCTCCGGCCTGTGGACGGGAGCGCCGACCTGGTCGGCGTTCCTCTACTACACCGTGCTGAGCAACGTGCTCTGCCTCGGCTGGGTCGTGTGGTCGTCCATCGTGACCCTCGTCGACGCACAGCAGAAGGGGTGGTACGGGCACTCGACGCCGTCGGCGCGCGGCGCGGCGGCGGTCATGATGGCGATCACCGTGACGATGCTGATCTACCTGTTCGTGCTCGCGCCGTCACTGTTCACGCAGCCGGGCGCGTACGAGCCGTTCACCCTGACCGACGATCTCGTCCACATCGTGACGCCCCTGATCGTCATCGTCGACTGGCTGCTGTTCGTTCCCAAAGGACGTCTGCAGCCGCTCGACCCGCTGCTGTGGACGCTGATCCCCTACGCGTACCTGATGTTCGCGTACACGTACAGCGCGGCAGGCGGGCGGTTCACCGGGGACACCGCCTATCCGTACCCGTTCATGGACCCGGCCACCCAGGGCCTTGCGGGGGTGATCGTCTGGATCGCCGGGCTCTCCGCCGCGCTCGTCGGCGTCGGCTACGGCTACTACGGACTCGACCGCTGGCTCGGGCGACGCGCGACGGCCGCCCGAGCCGTCACGGCTCAGGCCGGCGCGGCCTCGTCCTCTTCGGGCTCGAAGGTCGACGGCTCGCCGGTGTGACCCGCGGCGACGCCGTTCGGGTCGGGCGGAATCGTGCCGTCCTGTCCCAGCCCGCCCGGCTCGGTGGTCACTTCGGTGTCGTCAGAGTCGGGCTCGTCGGCATTGCGGTCGCTCATGGCATCCATCCCCTCCGGCGGCCGGATCCGGCCGCTCGTGCGGCCACGCTACGTCGCGACCGTCGGGTGGTCAGGGGGATTGACCCCCTGCACGCCGCGTAGTACCGAGCCGGAGACCGGCTACCCGAGCAGCGCGGGAAGCGCCGGCTCGTCACCGAGCACGTGTCGGCCGAGGAACGCGAACACGGTCTCGTACCAGAGCTTCGCGTGCTGCGGCTTCAGCACCCAATGGTTCTCGTCGGGGAAGTACAGGAAGCGGTGCACGATGCCACCGTCGTCGGCGGCGTAGTGCTCGTTGAGCTCGGACCACAACCGCAGGCTCTCGCCGATCGGCACGCGATAGTCGCGATCGCCGTGGATCACGAGCAGCGGCGTCGAGATCTGCCCGACGTGGGTGTGCGGCGAGTTGTCGACCATGCCCTGCGGCGTGAAGATGCGCTGCCAGTAGCCGGAGTGGTCGGTCGTGCCCGCGAACTGGTCGAGCGCCCACAGGCTCGCGTGCGTGACGATCGCGTCGAACCTGTCGGTGTGCCCGGCGACCCAGTTCGCCATGTAGCCGCCGAACGACCCGCCCATCGCGGCGGTGCGCGTCTCGTCGATCTCGGGGCGTGCCGTCACGGCATCGGTGATCGACATGAGGTCGGTGAACGGAGCCTGGCCCCACGCGTTCCAGCCGCGCGCGATGAAGTCGAGCCCGTACCCCGTCGACAGGGCGGGGTCGGGCAGCAGCACCGCGTAGCCGCGGGCGACGGCCAGCTGAGGGCTCCACCGCCAACTCCATGCGTTCCACGAGTTCAGCGGGCCGCCGTGGATCCACAGCAGCAGCGGCGCGGGCGCCTGCGCCGCGGCACCGGGCGGGGTGAGCAGCCAGCCGCGCACGCGTGCCCCATCGGCGGCGACCGTCTCGACCTCGGTCATCGTCGCGACGGCGGGCGTCATCGCGACGGGGCTGCGCAGCGCGGTGACGGTGCCGTCTTGCGCGACGCGCACGGCGTGCGGGGGCGTCAGCCAGTTCGATCGCAGCGCGACCAGGTCGCCCGACACAGGGTCGACGTCGACATGCGTGTACGTGAAGTCGTCGTGCGTGAGCTGCACGGGCGCCGACCCGTCGAGCGGCACGCGGAAGATCGGTCCGCGCCCGTCCTGGTCGGCGGTGACGATCAGCGCCGCGTCGTCGTGATCGAACCGGATGCCGGTGGGCCACCGGTCCCATTCCTCGGCCAGCCGACGCGGGTCTGAGCCGTCGATGCCACTCGCCCACAGCTCTTGATCGGCCGGCGCGGCGGGAGTCCCCATCGCGGCTCGCACGAAGACGAGCGTGCGGCCGTCGTGGCTGATCGCCGGCGCCTCGATATAGGTGTCGCGCTCGTCGAACAGGGTGGTCCGCGCGCCGGATGCCGTGTCGATCGCGACGAGACTCGAGCGGCTGTCGCGACCTTGCGCGACCTGCAGCGCCGCGATGAGAGTGCGGCCGTCCGGCGTCAGCGCGAGCCCGGAATGATCGGCAGCGCGTCCGCGCACGAGCGTCTCGGGGCGTGGCAGCGTGGCCGGGTAGGGAGTCGGTGCGGGCGTCTCGGCAGCCGGCGACGGCTCCTCGGCATCCGCCTCGGTCTGCTCCTGCGTCTGCAGCACGGCGATCGTGTCGGCGAGCGCGGCGAGGTCGACGGCGTGCAGCGCGGGCGTCGCCGGGCCGAGATCGTGGTCCCAGTACCGCACCGGGTAGGCATCGTGCAGGATCGCGCTGATCTTGCGCTTCTTGCGATCGGCGCGGATGGCGGCGTCCGCCTCGATCGTCGGCGAGTTCGGCAGCAGCGGGGCGCCGATGACGATCCGATCCGACGCTTCGGCGGCGATGACTTCGCTGACGCCGCCCGCAAGGCGGGTGACGGGGCGCGCCTCGCCGCCGGCCGCCGGCAGCAGCCACAGCTGCGCCTGCTCGGGATCGTCCTCAGCCTCGACGTCGGTGCGCGCCGAGACGAACAGCACGTCGCCGGATGCCGTGAACGCAGCCCCCGTCTCGCCCTTCGCCGATCGGGTCAGGCGCACCGGCGCGGCGTCGCCCGCCACCGGCACCTGCCACAGCGAGCGCTCGTAGGTGGTCTTGTCGTTGCTGAGCGTCGCGACGGTGAGGATCGCGCGCGACCCGTCGGGTGCCAGGGCGAGCGCCTCGATGCGCGGCAGGGCGATGAAGTCGTCGAGAGAGTCGAAAGGGGATGACGTCATCCCTCCACGCTACGCCCGACACGGCGGGGTGAGCGATCGGGCGGCGGCCCTACATCTCTTCGTGGGTGTCGGGGTCGCCGTCCCACAGCCGGCCCCGCTCGAGACCCGAGATCGCGACGATCTCGGCATCCGTCAGCGTGAAGCCGAACACATCGGCGTTCTCGGTCTGCCGAGCCGGGGTCGCCGACTTGGGGATCGGCGTCGAGCCGAGCTGCGTGTGCCAGCGCAGCACCGCCTGCGTCGGGGTCACGCCATGCGCGGTGGCGACATCCTGCACGACCTGTTCGGCGAGCAGGTCGCTGCGGCGGGCGAGGGGGCTCCAGCTCTCGGTGCGGATGCCGTGCGCGGCGTGGAACGCCCGGAGGCCCGCCTGCGGGAAGTAGGGGTGCATCTCGACCTGGTTGACGGCGGGCGTGATGCCCGTCTCGGCGACCAGTCGCGTCAGCATCGCCTCGGTGAAGTTCGAGACGCCGACCGACCCGACCGCGCCCTCGTTCTGCAGGTCGATCATCGCGCGGAACGTCTCGACGTAGCGGTTCACGCTCGGGTTCGGCCAGTGGATGAGGTAGAGGTCGATGCGGTCGAGCCCGAGACGGCCGAGCGACGCGTGCGCGCTCTGGATCGTCTCCTTGTAGCCGTGCTCGCGGCCGGGCACCTTCGTCGTGACGATCAGTTCGTCGCGGATGCCGCTGCGCTGCACGGCCGCACCGACCTCGGCCTCGTTCTCGTAGTTGACGGCGGTGTCGATGAGCCGGTAGCCGCTGTCGATCGCGGCGGCGATCGCGGTCGTCCCGTCGTCGCCGCGCAGGTTGTAGGTGCCGAGACCGAGCTGCGGGAAGGCGGTGCCGTCGTTCAGGGTGACTGTGGGAATCGTGACCATGACTCCCACGCTACGCCCGTCAGGCCAGCAGCTCTTCGATCACCGTGAGCACACCCTCGTCGGCGTTCGACGGCGCGCGGTGGCGGGCGACGGCGACCACATCGTCGTGCGCATCGGCCATCGCGTAGGACCACTCGGCCGCCTGCAGCAGTTCGAGGTCGTTGAGGTAGTCGCCGAACGCGGCGGTCTGCGCGCGTGTGACGCCGAGCGCGGACTGCAGCGCCCGCAGCGCGACGCCCTTGTTGACCGACGCGTTCATGATGTCGACCCAGTGCACGCCTGAGACGACGACCTGCAGCGCACCGCGAAGGTCGGCGAACGCGGGGGCGGTGTGCGCCTCTCCCCCGTCGAAGTCGTAGATCGCGAGCTTGAGCACCTGGTCGTCGACGGCGGCGAGGTCATCGACGATCTGCAGCTTCGCGTAGTACTTCTGCACTTCGGCGAGGAACTCCGAGCCGGTGTCTTCGATGTACGCCGACGCCTTGCCGCATACGACGAGCCCCGCGCGCAGCGAGCCGTCCTGGACCAGCGCGCGCAGTCGCGCGATGACGGATGCCACGGTGCCCGGCGCGACGGCATCCGAACTCACCTCGACATCGCCGCGCACCACGTACGCGCCGTTCTCGGCGATGTAGTCGAGCTCGCCGCCACCGGCGTCCGCGAACGTCGCCTGCAGCGTCGCCAGCTGTCGCCCGCTCGCCGGCGCGAAGGCGATCCCCCGCTGCCGCAGCCGCTCGAGCAGCGGCCACAGCGCCGCGGGGACGGTGCCGTCCGGCAGCAGCAGCGTGCCGTCCATGTCGACGGCGATGAGGCGGATGTCGGGAGCGGTCATGCCCTCCATCCTTCCAGCCGCGGCCCCGCGCCCGGGAACGGGGCCGCCCCGCCCGGTAGGGAAAACCCGACCCGGATCGTCCGGACACCTCTGGCGCACCCGCGGCGCCGCGGCCATACCGTGGACTCATGACCACCACCGTCACCTCCGCCGCTGACCCGGGCGCCCTCGCGTCAGCCGCCACGCCGGCGGATGCCCCGGCGCCTCTCGCCCGCCCGGGCCGCCGCGGTGTCGCCGTCCTGTTCGGCGCGATCGCGCAGCTCGCGGCCATCGGCATCGCCGGCACGATCGTCTTCAGCATCCTCGCGACTCTGCTCAGCCTCGGCGTCGGCACGATCCTCGTGCTCGGCATCGGGCTGCTCTTCCTGCTCGCGTTCGTGTACGCCCTGTTCGCCCTCGCCTGGGCCGAGTACGAGCGCGTCGAAGGGCTCTACGACTACGGGCTGCCGTCGCTCCGGCCGCGCACGCGCGTGCAGGCGGGTTTCGGCGGCTGGCTGCGCACCGTGTGGGCGCAGTTCGTCGACGGCCCGATGTGGCGCGGGGTCGCGAGTGCGGCGATCGCGACGGTGCTGGGCCTGGTCGTCCTGCCGGTGGTCGCCTGGCTGTTCGGCAGTGTCGGCCTGCTGTTCGCGCCGCTCGGCGGCGACCCCGTCCGCCTCGCGCTGACCGACGTCACGGTCGCGCCCGGCTGGGCGGCCGCGGTCGGGGTGCTCGGCATCGTCGTCGCCCTCGCGATCCTGACGGGGATCGCCCTGTTGCACGGCGTGCTGACGCGCGCCATCCTGGTGCCCTCGCGTGAGGCGATGTTCGCGCAGCAGGCGCGCACCGCGGGCGCCCAGCGCGAAGGTGCCGTCCGCGCGAGCGAAGTCGAGCGCACGCGCATCGAACGCGACCTGCATGACGGCGTCCAGCCCCGCCTCGTCGCGATCGGCATGACGCTCGGCCTCGCTCAGCAGAAGATCGAGACCGACCCCGCCGCCGCCAAGGCGCTCATCGACGAGGCGCACACCTCGACCAAGGCGGCGATCACCGAGTTGCGTCAGCTCGCCCGCGGCATCCACACGTCGGTCCTCGACGACCGCGGACTCGACGCCGCCCTGTCGGCCCTCGCCGCGCGCTCCCCGATCCCCGTCGCGCTCGACGTGCGCGTCGAGGGGCGGTGCAGCCCGACCGCCGAAGCCGCCGTCTACTTCGCGATCGCCGAGTCGCTCACCAACGCCGCGAAGCACTCGCGCGGGTCGCAGGCGCGCGTCACCGTGAGACGCCGCGCCGACGGCACCCCTGGGCAGACGGGCGGCCTGTGGGCGCGCATCGAGGACGACGGCATCGGCGGCGCACACGTGCAGCCCGGTGGCGGGCTCGACGGCATCACGAACCGCATCCTCGCCGCGGGCGGCAGCGCCCGTCTCGACAGCCCGATCGGCGGCCCGACCGCCCTGGAGGTGAACGTCCCGTGCGCATCCTGATCTGCGAAGACTCCGCACTCCTGCGCGCCGGGCTCGTCCGGCTGCTGGAGGACGCGGGCCACGAGGTCGTCGCCGCGCTGCCGGATGCCGGCGGGCTCGAGGACCGGGTCGCAGAGACCGCCCCCGACCTGTGCATCCTCGACGTGCGACTGCCGCCGACGTTCACCGACGAGGGGATCCGCGCGGCGCTCGCGCTGCGGGCATCCGACCCCGCCCTCCCCGTGCTGGTGCTGAGCCAGTACGTCGAGGAGCGGTATGCGAGCGACCTGATCACCGCATCGGCCACCGGGCGTGCCGCGCTCGGCTACCTGCTGAAGGACCGCGTCGCCGACGTCGCCGAGTTCCTCGACGCCGTGGGCCGCATCGGCGCCGGCGCGACCGTGCTCGACCCCGAGGTCGTCGCCCAGCTTCTCACCCGCCGCGCGCTCGACGAGCGTATGTCCCGCCTGACCGAGCGCGAGCGCACCGTGCTCGCTCTGATCGCCGAGGGCAAGAGCAACCAGGCGATCGCCGCGACCCTGTTCATCTCCGAGGCGGCCGTCGAGAAGCACATCACCTCGCTGTTCGCCAAGCTCGGCCTCGAGCAGGACGAGCACGGCAACCGCCGCGTGCTCGCCGCCCTCGTCCATTGGGAGCACGGATCGGGCGCCTCGCCCACCGCCGCGCCCACGACCCCACAGAACGGAACGAACCGATGACCGACATCCAGGCGCCCCCCGCGCCGCCCGTCCCGCCCGTCACCCCCGCCACGGTTCCGCCGACCGGTGGCGATCGTCCGCCCCGCCGCGCGTCCGCACGGGTGATCGCGATCCTCACGATCTGCGCCGGGGCCGCCGTGATCGTCGGCGCCGCCGCCGGCGCGGTCGTCTCCGGCATCCGCTCCGCCGCCACGGGCACCGATACCCTGACCGCCGACGCCGCCGGCATCGCCGCGCTCGACATCGACATCGACCGCGCCGACTTCGAGGTCGTGTACGACCGCGTGGATCAGGCCGAGCTGACCGTCGTCGGCGCCGTCGGCGACTGGCGGATGGTCCGCGACGACGACGAACTGTCGGTGCACACCGATCGCTCGTGGTTTAGCGGCTGGTTCGGCGGCTCGGGCGACCGCGCCGTGCTGACGCTCCCGCTGTCGTACGCCGATCGCACCGTCGACGCCTCGCTCGCCCTCGCCGGCGGCGCGCTGCGCACGACGGGCGCCTTCGGCGAGCTCGACGTGGATCTCGCCGCGGGCGCGATCGATGTGTCGGGCACGGCCGACGAGCTCGATGTCGACATCAGCGCGGGGCGCGCGGCGATCGACCTCGCCGATGTCGCCGAGGGTGACGTGCAGGTGAGCGCAGGCGAGCTCACCGGTGCCCTCACGGGCACGGCGCCCCGCGCGCTGACGATCGACGTGAGCGCCGGGCGACTCGACCTGACCCTGCCCGACGAGCCCTACACGGTCACGTCCGATGTCTCGGCGGGCGGGTTCGACAACCGCCTCGAGACATCGGCGACCTCCTCGTCGCGCATCGCGGTGTCGGTCTCGGCGGGGCAGGTGACGCTGCGCCCTGCGGACTGACGCGTCGTGGCGGTCGAACCTGATCGTGGCCTATGCGAAGGTGCAGAGTCCGCCCCGATCGCCCGACGCCGTTACCCATCCGTTATAGATTCGTCCCACCGCCGGGGACTCCCCATCACCCGGCGCAGCAGGGTCCTCCTTCCCTGTGAACTCTCTGGTGCAACGGATGACAGGACCGGTCGGCTCCCCCGCCGACCGGTCCTTCTCGTTCCGGCATGTTCTCGTGTCCGGCACTCCGGTGTCGCGTCAGCGCCGCTCGTTACGGCGCGCGTAGGCGGCCGCCGCCCGGCTCGACAGCGCGAGCATGACGAGCACGTCGAGTCCGAGCGGGATGAGCCCGCCGTTGGGCAGCGTGATCTCCTGCCCCTGATCCCACCAGGCGACGAACAGGCTCGAGATCGACACGACGCCGGCGAGCATCACGACCACGCGCGCCCAGTTGCGGCCGAACCAGATGAATGTCGCCAGCACCGCGTCAAGCAGCACCACAGTGCCCAGCACGAGGCCGAAGACGATCACTCCGGCCGCGACATCGTCGGTCGCCGGATCGATCACGCTCTCGGGGTTCAGGACGGCGCCGGCGATGACGATCAGCCCCGTCAGCACCCGGACGGCGAGCAGTCCGACCCCGGCCATGATGGCGGCGGGCCGAGGCATCGACGGGTCGTATCCGGTCGGGCGCAGCAGCCGCACCGCGGGCTCGTACGCGGGCCGCTTGAGGGGTGTGCGGTCGCCGCCGGCAGCGGGGGTCGGCGAGGCGGTCATACGGCATCCACCCCCGCCCTGCGCAGATCGAGGATCGGCAGGTCGCCGTCGGTGCGGATGCTGTCACCGCCGCCGTTGCGGGCGTGGTAGCCCGTCGAGAAGTCCTTCAGCACGGCGACGGCGACCGCCCCGTCGGCATCCGCCACGGTCTGCACGACGTGGTCGCGCTCGATGTCGGTGTTCGCGTCGATGCGGTGCGTGACCTGCAGGGTGAACAGCGAGAGTCCGACCGATGTGTCGAACGTGGCCGCGGCGAGCCAGTCGACGCGGTGCCCGCCCGGCAGCAGCCACCCGTCGGGACACTTCCAGAACCGCACGTGATGACGCTGCGCGGGGTTGCCGTCGACCTCTTGCTGGTACGCGAGATCCTGCTGGCGATCGAAGAGGAAGAGCGGACTCACGGGCGCCTCGTCATAGCTGCGACGCGTGAGGGTGGAGGTGATGATCCGCCACGACGACCGCAGCGTGACGGGATCGGCGGCGCGCCAGTGCGCGGCATCCATCGCGGCCTCGAGCTGTGCACGGGTGCCCATGACCGCGAGGTTCACCGGGTCGCCGAGCAGCCCGTCGCTCGTGCGGGCGCGGCCGATGAAATAGTCGGGCACGTAGATCGTCGTGAGGATGCGGTGCAGGCGCGGCAGGACGAGGTACGCCAGCAGCACCCAGAACAGGATGCCGAAGGCGATCCCCCACCATCCCAGCTGGAAGGCCTCGGTGAAGCTCAGGTAGGCGAGCCAGATCGCCGCGAGCCCCGCGAACGCGAAGAAGAACCAGTCCAGGGCGACGCCGATCGACCAGCGCCGGCGGCGCTCGGTCGAAGACTCGGTCACGGATCCCACGGTAGCGCGGGCGGGCCGCGAAAGTCCGGCCCCTGCGCCTGCCGCGCGAGCCGCGTGCGCGCTAGCGTGGACCCGTGACCACGCCGATCGATGCCACCACCACTGCCGCCTGGGCCGAGCTCGCCACGGCCGCCGACGCCCTCGCACCCGACCTTCGCGGCTGGTTCGCGGCCGATCCGCAGCGCGCGTCGCGCTTCACCTTCGAGCTCGCCGACCTGCACGTCGACCTGTCGAAGAACCTCATCGACGACACCGTCGTCGCGGCGCTCGTGCGCCTCGCCGAACAGACCGGCGTCGCCGAGCGGTTCGGGGCGATGCTCGGCGGCGAGCACATCAACACGTCGGAAGACCGCGCGGTGCTGCACACGGCCCTGCGCCGCCCCGCGGGCACGACCCCGGCGCTCATCGTCGACGGGCAGGACGTCGACCGCGACGTGCATGCCGTGCTGGATGCCATGGGGGTGTTCGCCGAGCGCGTCCGCTCGGGCGAGTGGGTCGGGATCACCGGCAAGAAGGTGCAGACGGTCGTCAACATCGGCATCGGCGGGTCCGACCTCGGCCCGGCGATGATCTCGGCGGCCCTCGAGCCGTACGCGACCGCCGGGATCTCGGCGCGCTTCGTCTCGAACATCGACCCGTTCGACCTCGCCCACAAGACCGCCGACCTCGACCCCGAGACGACGCTGTTCATCGTGGCATCCAAGACCTTCACCACGCTCGAGACGCTCACGAACGCGCGCCTCGCCCGCGACTGGCTGTGGGCCGGACTGCAGCACGCGGGCGCCATCGACGACTCCGACGCGCAGAAGACGGATGCCGTCGCGCACCACTTCGTCGCCGTCTCGACCGCTCTCGACAAGGTCGCGGCCTTCGGCATCGACACCGCGAACGCGTTCGGCTTCTGGGACTGGGTGGGCGGCCGATATTCGGTCGACTCGGCGATCGGCCTGTCGCTCATGATCGAGCTCGGACCCGACTCGTTCCGCGAGCTGCTGGCCGGATTCCATGCGGTGGACGAGCACGTGGCATCCACTCCCCTCGCCCAGAACGTGCCGGTCCTCATGGGCCTGCTGAACATCTGGTACACGAACTTCCTCGGGGCACAGTCGCACGCCGTGCTGCCGTACGCGCAGCAGCTCTCGCGGTTCGCGGCGTACCTGCAGCAGCTCACGATGGAATCCAACGGCAAGCGCGTGCGCTGGGACGGATCGCCCGTCACGAGCGACACCGGCGAGATCTTCTGGGGCGAGCCGGGCACCAATGGGCAGCACGCGTTCTACCAGCTGATCCACCAGGGCACGCGGCTGATCCCCGCCGACTTCATCGGCTTCGCCAACCCCGCCTACCCGCTCAAGGACGGCGACCGCGACGTGCACGGACTGTTCCTCGCGAACTTCCTCGCGCAGACGAAGGCGCTCGCCTTCGGCAAGACCGCGGCAGAGGTCGAGGCCGAGGGCACGACGGGGGCGCTCGTGGCCGCGCGGACGTTCCCCGGCAACCGGCCGACGACGTCGATCTTCGCGCCGGCGTTGACCCCGCGCGTGCTGGGCGAGCTGATCGCGCTGTACGAGCACATCACGTTCACGCAGGGCGCGGTGTGGGGCATCAACTCGTTCGACCAGTGGGGCGTCGAGCTCGGCAAGCAGCTCGCGCTGCAGATCGCGCCCGCGGTCGAGGGCGACGACGACGCGTACGAGGCGCAGGATGCCTCGACCCGCGCGCTTCTCGACTTCTACCGCGAGCACCGCCGCTGACGACACGGCGAGACCCGCTCTGCCCGCCGAGACCCGCGTTCTATTCGCCGGGTCTCGGCGAGTGAACCGGGTCTCGCGCGGAATGGCGTGGTCAGGCGGCGACGGGGTCGTCTTCGTGCGCGGCGAGGGCGTCGGGCTCGGCACCGCCCGCGGTGCGGAAGTGGCCGACGATCGACAGCAGCACGCCGCCGACGGTCCAGGCCGCGAGGACCAGCCACGAGAAGGTCATGTCGGCCGAGGGGAAGTACGACACGTCGCGCAGCAGGTTGGCCGCGGCTCCCGGCGGGAACCACTGGCCGACCTGGCCCCAGATGCCGGGCAGGAACTCGCGCGGCATCGCGGCGCCCGAGATCGGGTTCGCGAACAGCAGCATGACGATCGGGCCGACGGCGATCCCGGCGCGTCCGAGTACGGCGACCGCGCCCGTGATCGGCGCGGCGATCGCCGACAGCGACAGCGCGATGACCGCAGCCGAGGCCCAGAAGTCGCCCTGCAGCACCCCGAACCAGCCGTGCAGGATGCCGGCGAGCACGACTCCGCCGACGGCGGAGTAGACGACGACCGCGAGGACGCGCCGCATCGCGCCGATGACCGCGATCGAGATCGCGATGCCGCCGATCATGCCGCCCATGACGAGCGGGAACATCGCGGCGGTCAGCCCGGTGCCACGTGGGTCGCTGTCGGCCAGCGGCACCACGTCGCTCACGGCCACCGCGATGTGCGCCGGCGCCGGCGCCCCCGCTGCCGCAGCGGCGGCGGCGGCCTGCGCGTTGATCTGGGCTTCGAGCGCTGAACCGACCCCCGTCAGCAGTTGACTGACCGCCAGATTGGCCGCCGACGAGGTGAGCACCTCGGGCGCTTCACCGGGCTGTGCACCGAGGATCAGGGCGCCATAGACCTCGCGCTTCTCGATCGCCGTGACAGCGGCGTCGCGGTCGGCGACCTCGTCGAAGGCGAAGATGTCGGGCTGCTGCTCGTCGAGTGCCTGCTCGACGGCGCTGATCGACTCGGCCGGCCCCGCGATCGCCAGCGGAAGGTCGTGCGGCTCGGCGGTGACGCTCGGCCACGCGAAGGCGAGGACGACGACCGCGACGAGGGCGGCGAGCGCGATCGACAGCCCGATGACGCGACCGATCGGCGTGTGCGGGGTGTGATGCGCGGCGGGTGCGGACATGATGACCTCGATCTTTTAAAAACGAATGCTCGTTCTTTATAGTCGCATCTCGTAGGATTGACAAGCCAGTCGACGACGGGAGAGGGCGCGGATGCCGAAGGTCAGCGAGGAGTATCGGCTCGCGCGCCGCGAGCAGATCCTCGACGTCGCCATCGGCTGCTTCGCGCAGAACGGCTTCACGCGCACGTCGATCGCCGACCTGGTCGCCGCGTCGGGGCTGTCGGCGGGGGCGATCTACGGCAACTTCCCGGGCGGGAAGGACGAGGTGTTCGTCGCCGCAGCCTCGCGGATCCTGCGTTCGCGACGCTCCGAGCTCGAAGAGCGGCGTCGCACCGGCATCCTCTCGCCCGGCGAGATCATGGCGACACTCATCTCCGGCGTCCGCGCCGAGCAGTTCAGCACCGTGCTGCCGCAGCTGTGGGGCGAGGCCGCTGTGGACCCTCAGATCCGCGATCTCGTCCGCGGCGTCTTCCTGCAGCTGCGCGAGACGATCCTCGACGGCCTCACCGAATGGGGCGAGGCCCACCCCGAGCGCATAGCGGGCGATGCACGCGCGTGGGCCGAGCGCATCGCGCCCGTGGTGCTGTCGGTCGCGCCGGGCTTCATCCTGCAGCAGACCCTCTTGCCCGACTTCGACCCCGACGGGTACCTCGCCGCACTTCCCGAAGTGCTGCCGCACTGAGCGCGATCAGCCGGTGCGCGTGTGCAGCCGTTCGCCGTCGGCGCTGAAGATGCTCACCACTTCTGCTGCCCGCGTGCCCGTCGCGCTGATCGAGTGCGGCGTGCGCGTGTCGAACTCGACCGCTTCGCCGCGGCCGAGCACGAGCTCGCGGTCACCGAGCACGAGTCGCACTCGGCCGCTCAGCACGTAGAACCACTCGAACCCGTCGTGGACCTTCGGGGGCGGCGCTTCGGAGGTCGGCGGGAACGTCACCTTGAACGTCTGCACGGGCGAGTCCTCGCGCGTGAGCGGCGCCACGATGTGGCCGTGCCGCGTCGTCGGCGTGCGGCGCACGCGCGGGTCGGCAGGCTCGGCGACGAGGTCGTCGATGCGGATGCCGAGCAGGCGCGTGATCGGCACCAGAAGGGCGAGGCTCGCCTGTCGACGACCCGACTCGAGCCGCGACAGCGTGCTGGTGGACATCCCCGCACGGGTCGCGAGCTCGTCGAGCGTCCACCCTTTCGCCTGGCGCGCCGCCCGCAGGCGCGCCCCCACCTCGTCGAGTCCGCTCATGGTCATGAGTTTGCCATTTCTGCAAACTCGTTTGCAAGATCAGCCCGACGCCCGACAGGCTGGAGTCATGGACGAACGAATGTGGGATGCCGTCGTGGTCGGTGGCGGCGCGGCGGGGCTGAGCGCTGCG
>Ga0160441_100479_pt1 | contig 29227 bp, 24 predicted proteins | sample HID1971K_E1MG_FD_108260 | JGI IMG/M metagenome (GOLD analysis project Ga0160441, IMG submission 108260) | Enriched millipede-associated microbial communities from UW Madison campus, WI, USA - HID1971K_E1 MG | ecosystem: Host-associated > Arthropoda: Insects > Digestive system > Unclassified ... | reverse complement strand
GGACCTGGTCTTGAAAACCAGTGGGCAGCAATGTCCCGTGGGTTCGAATCCCACACCCTCCGCTTCGGCGGCGTGAGCCGCCTCTCGAAAGGATTCCCGTGAGCGCACGTAGCGACCGGTCGCGCCGACAGCCTGTCGCGCGTCACGGCATCCTGCACTCCCCGAACCCGTTTCTGCAGATTCTGACCGTTCTCGGTGCGATCGTGGTCGTCGCCGTTCTGAGCGTGAGCGCCGTCGGCGCCTTCTATCTGTGGGATGCGGCACGAGCCGTCGAGGATGCCGGTGTGTCGATCGGTGACGACGAGGCGGCGCTGCCGCCGTCGCTCGGTGAGATCGAGGGCGGCGTGAACATGCTCGTCGTCGGCACCGACTCGTGCGAGGGCGCGAACACGGCGCTGTCGGGTGCATGCCAGGCCGGCGACACCGAAGGTGAGCGCAACGACGTCACGATGCTGATCCACATCAGCGATGAGCCGCGCCGGGTGACGGTCGTCTCGTTCCCGCGCGACATGATCGTGCCGATCCCGTCGTGCACGGGCGAGGACGGCACGCAGTACTCCGCGATGAGCGCGCAGATGCTCAACGTGTCGTACATGTACGGCGGGCTGTCGTGCTCGGTGCTGACGATCGAGAACCTCACCGGCATCGACATCCAGTTCGCCGCGGCGACGCGCTGGACGGGCGTCATCAACATGTCCGACGCGATCGGCGGCGTGCAGGTGTGCCTTGCCGACGACATCGACGACGATCACACCGGCCTGCACCTGAAGGCGGGCACCCCCACGCTGCAGGGCGTGGAGGCGCTGCAGTTCCTGCGCATCCGCCACGGCATCGGCGACGGGTCCGACCTCGGTCGCATCTCCAACCAGCAGCAGTTCATGAGCTCGATGGTGCGCAAGCTGCAGGCAGACGGAGTGCTGAACAACCCCGCGACGCTGCTCAACCTCGCCAACACTGCCGTCAAGCAGGTGTCCGAGGGTCAGATCGTGCTGAGCAAGTCGCTCGCCAACCCGCAACGCATGGTGCAGATCGCCATGGCCGTGCGCAGCGTGCCGTACGAGGACATCGTGTTCGTGCAGTATCCGACCGTGTACGCCGAGGGCGGTCTGCGGGTACAGCCCGTCACGAGCGCCGCGGCGGTGCTGTTCGACGCGCTGGCGAACAACCAGCCGATCCAGCTCACCGGATCGACGAGCGACGGCTACGGCACCGAGGTCGTCGGCGAGGCGCCCGCGCCCACGACCGGCGCGACAGAGACCCCCGCGCCCACGGAGACGGGAACGCCCGATCCTGCGGCCACCGAGACCGCGGCACCCGCCGAGACCGCCGTTCAGCTGCCGAGCACGATCACCGGACAGACCGCAGCGCAGGTGACCTGCACGCTAGCCCAGCGCTGACGCGCTGCGTGTGCGCGCGGCGAGGGTGCGCGCCGGTGGCTCGGTTCACGCCGGTTCGGCAGGCACCGCTCGACCGGCTATGATTGCCGGGTGCGTTCGCGCGGCTTCGGCCGCTGAACGCCTGGAGACGTCGCATAGTCAGGCCTAGTGCACCACCCTGCTAAGGTGGAGTCCCCTTACGGGGACCGAGGGTTCAAATCCCTCCGTCTCCGCCACGAGTTTCGGCCCGCGATCCCTTGAAAAAACTGGGATCGCGGGCCTTTCGCTTTGAAGCCGACGCGCCGTTTGCGTCCGGTTTGCGTCCGGTTGCGACCGGACGTGCGTCCCGAGGCGCGTGTGTCACTCTCAGGACGACGGTGACAAACCTGCATCAGGACGTCGGGTATCACTGCGCTGACGCGAGCGACCGCACCGTGCCCAGGTGAGATCCGCAGCCGCAGCGCGGAGGCGGAACGGTGACTACTCACCGAACAGCGCGTCGATGCCGGCGGATCTCGCCGCGGCATCCATCGCGCCCGACACCTCGTCCAGGTCGGAATCGAAGAGGTCGGCATAGACGTCCAGAGTCATGGCGGCCGAGGTATGCCCCAGCATGCGTTGCACCGTCTTGACGTTGGCTCCCGACTGCACAGCAAGCGATGCTGCCGTGTGCCGCAGGTCGTGAATCGTCATCCGCGGCAGGCCCGCGGTCTTCAGCGCTGATGCGAACCACGACTTCGATCCCTCGCTCGATCGCGTGCGCTTCATGTAACCACCGCAATGGCGCGGGATCGCCACCCGATACGACAAGCTCGCGATCACCTACCGCGCCGGCGTCACGCTTTGCGCCATCCTCACTTGGGTCCGCCTATTGGAAGGCGCGCCCTAGTGGTAGCCAGACGAAGATCAGGAGACTGAGGCACAGCGTGGTCCGATTCGATGTCATGCGGTTGCAACTGCTGCGCCGAGATACCAGCCTGCTAATGGCGACGTGCCGACGTCAGCGTCGGCGAAGATCTCGACCGTGCCGAGTGTCAGCTGCTTCGGATGACCGCGCCGTTTTGCCCGCGCATCCACGGCACGGGATAGTTCTCGATCAGCATCGCCCGGGCGTTGAACTCGGCGTCATTCTCAACGAACGATTCCGCGTCATCCGATGTGCTGAAGACCCCAACGATGTCCGCTTTCGAGCCGCCCTCGTCGAATACGATCCACACTGATCTCATGCACCTGAGCCTCTCGCCTGCCGGGCGACGGCGCTACCCTCTATCGGAGAGGTAATGGCTTCGGCAGGCGGTGGATAGCTTCGAGATGTGCTCAGCGACGTTGCTGGCACCGAAACGGAGATCCCCAATTTGACGGAACGCGGCTCAGTCGTAGTCTTCGACTCGCCATTCGTCCTGCCAGTCGATCCTCGGCACATCGCCGTCGAATCGGATGGGGAGCCAGACGTAGTCGGCGATCGCAGTGTTCTCACCGTTCGCGAGCGACATGATCGCCTGGAGGTTCTCCGCGCCGGCAGGCCGGGGTCGTCCTTCCATCCGTGCGGCGATGGCGTCGAAGACGTTGGGCATGTCGTCGGGGAGCTGTGGCAGCCAGCGGTCGGCGAGCGCGATGTAGAGGTCGTTCTTCGCCGGGTGCCTGAAGACCGAGCTGACCTGCGAGCGGAACGACGTCCCCGACTGGTCGGTCGGATGCGCGTTGCCCACAACGGTCCACGGCCCGTGGAAGTTGTCTGCGCGCGCGAACTCGGACGGATTCGGGAAGTACCCGGTCGTGCTCGATGTGACCAGATAGTGGACCCCATCGCGCATGAAGTGGGCAGGACCTTCTCGGTTGAACGGCGGACCGGAATGGTGGAAGTGGGTACTGGAGACTCCGGACACGTCGGTGTAGTCGTCCGTCAGTTCGGCGCAGACCAGATCTGTGTGCACCTTCTCGAAGAAGTAGTACCCCTTCTTCGTGTCGGGATCGATGACGAGGTCGAAGTCGCCGGCGTCCATCCCCAACGGCCGAAGGCCGGTCTGCACGGTCTCGTACGGTCCGAGCAGAGAGTCCGCCACGAGGACCGTGGACGCCTGGGTCTGCTCGTTGTCTTCGCCCATGATCTTCAGCCAGCAGACGTACTTTCCCGTGCGCTCGTTGAAGAGGATGTGCGGTCGGTCCATCTTCTGCGCGGGATGCAGCGGGGATGCCGGATCGTCGAGCACGGGCGGGATGATCAAGCCCAGGTCGTCCCAGTTGTAGAGGTCGGTCGACGAGTACGCGCGGACGCCCCAATGCCAGTTGCCGCTGCCGGGGGTGGTGTGCTCCTTGTTCTCGCCGTACCAGTAGAACGTGTCGTTCTCGAAGAAGATCGAACCGCCGTGCGCCTGGATGCGGTTGCCGTTCGTGTCGAGCCAGACTTCGCCGGGGCGGAAGGAATCGCGGGGGGTGTTCATCGGGTGATCTCCTGGGGTTCGGCGTCTGCGATGAGGTATTCGTGGGTACCGGATGCCGCGTCCAAGCGCTCGCCGTCCGGCAGACGCACGTCGGCGACGGTGTTGGCCGGGATCGTGACGGTGAGCCGGATGCCGGCATGCGTCCGCTCCCACGCGCTGTGCACGGTGCCGTAGGGACTCGTGTAGCTCGCGCTCGCGTGGGTCAGCGTGCCGCCGGGCACGGGCGCGATCGTGAAGCGGTTCTCGCCCGTGATGCGGATGCCGGCGACGGTGTCGAACAGCCACTGGCAGACAGCGCCGGGGGAGTAGTGGTTGCGGCTGACGGTTCCTTCCCAGTCCTCCCAGACGGTCGTCGCGCCGGCTTCGACCTCGGCGAGCCAGCCCGGAGCTTTCGGGTTCTCGAGCATCCGGTAGGCGACATCCGCTCGTCCTGCGTCGCTGAGGGTCGGAAGCAGGAACGGGGTCGAGAGAAAGCCCGTGCCCACCCGGTAGTCGTTGTTCTCGACGGCGCGCACGAGCCTGTCCTGGACGCGCGACTTCACGTCACCTTCGATGAGCCCCAGTGCCAGCGGGCGGACGAGCTTGGCCTGGCGGTCGATGTCGATCGTGCCCGCGCCGAGGAAGAGGTGCGTGTACGCCTTCTGAGCGCCGTCGGCGTACTCGGCGAACAGCGCGGCATCCGTGGTCTCGTGAAGTGCCGAAGCGATCTCGGCGATGTGCGTCATCGTGTAGTGGAGGTAGGCCGTCGCCTCCTCGGGGCGCGCCGCGCGGGGATTGCCGCGCACGTCGTCGCGCACGTCTTCCGGCTCGAGCCACTCGCCCAGGTGCAGACCGCGCTCGTAGACGAAGCGGTTGTAGGGGTTCTTGCGGGCATCGTCCTTCTTGCGGTGCCCGGTGTGTTCGATCATGAACATCGCGTAGGCGCGCATCATCGGGTAGAACTCGCGGAGGATCTGCTCGTCGCCGTAGCGCTTCCAGAAGCGGTACGGCACGAGCACCGTGGCATCCGCCCAGCCGACCGACCCGCCCGACGAGTCGTACAGCATCGCGATGCCGTTGTACGGCACGACCGCGGAGACCTTGCCCGACTTCGCCTGGTTGTCGGCGAGGTCGCGCAGCCATTTGCGGTAGAAGGGCGCGACATCCATCAGGGATGCGGCGGTGTCGAAGAAGACCTGCGCGTCGCCGGTCCAGCCCAGCCGCTCACGCGTGGGGCAGTCGGTGGGCACATCGAGGAAATTGCCCTTCATGCTCCACCGGGTGTTCTCGAGGAACCGGTTGACGTCGCGGTTCGAGCACTCGAACTCGCCGGTCTGCTCCATGTCGGAGTAGACCGCGATCGCACGGAAGTCGGATGCTTCGAACGCGACCTCGGTGTCGATCAGGGCGTACTGGAAGCCGAACACCGCGAACTCGGTCTTGTACGTGTTCTCGCCGTCGGCGCAGGTGAAGCGGACTTCCTGCATCGGTGTGGCCTGGAGCTCACCACGGATCTTGGCGTGCTGCCCGGTCATCAGCAGCAACTCGCTGACGCGTCCGAACTCCTTGACGGGCTTGTGCTCGATGAAGTTCGCCTGCGTGAACTCGCCCGCCTCGTCGAGCATTTCACCCAGGCGCAGGGTGATCTGCTGGCCGCGCTTCGCGGTCACGGTGAAGCCGACGAAGCCGGCGATGTTCTGCCCGAAGTCGAGCACCTGCGCACCCGACGGAGTCGTCAGCAGCGTGGGGGTGAAGACTTCCTGCTCGCGCGGTTCGACGTTGTCGGATGCCGTAGGGCCGGGTCCCGGCTTCGCTCGTCGTGCTTTGCCTGCGTAGCTGGGCGCGAGGTTCGCGTCGACGATCTCGCCGTCCTTGAGGTCGGCGAACCGGATTGGCCCGTCGTTGCTCCACGCGAACGAGTCGTCGGTGTTCACGATGTCACGGGTGCCGTCGGCGTAGGTGATCTCGAGCTGGGCGAGCAGCTTGGTCTGCCGCCCGAAGACGTTCGTGGGACCGTACGCGCCGACCGATCCGCGGTACCAGCCGTCGGCGACGCGGAACTCGAGGCGGTTGTGCGAGGCGAGCAGGTGGGCCACGTCGTACGTCTGGTACTGCAGGCGCTTGCGGTAGTCGGTGCTGCCCGGCGCGAGCCGGAACTCGCCCACGCGCTGTCCGTTGAGGTGCGCGTCGTAGACGCCGCACGCCGTCGCGTACAGCCGGGCGCGCACGACCTTGCCGCGCGTGCCGAACATCGTGCGGAAGTGATCCACGGGATGCCGCGCGTGCTTCTTCAACGCGACATCACCCGCGATCCAGGTCGCCGTCCAGTCCTGAGCGTCGAGCAGCCCGAGCTCGAACCAGGTCGACGACGCCTCGCCCGCGGCATCCGTCTCGTTCCACAGCGTGACCGCCCACTCGACGCGGTCGCGGCTCGTGAGCTCGCGCCCCTCGTAGGCGATGTGCGTCATGCGGCTCGATGCGACGACGCCGGAGTCCCAGACCGTCTCACCGTCGCGCGTCGCAAGGATGCGGTAGGCGGTCTGAGTGCTGCCGCCCTCGCAGTTCCACGAGAAACGCGGGCGGGCGATGCCGAGGCCGAGGGGCCGGTCGAGGTATTCGGTGCGGAGTCGGACGGCTCTCATGTGGCGGTTCCCTTCAGGTCGGGCGCCGTAGCCTCGACGACGGTCAGCACTGTCGCGAGGTCAGCAGTGGAGCTGCCGCCGACCCACACGTCGATAGTCGTGGCATCCTGCACCCACCCGCGCGTAGCTGCGCTCCAGTAGCGGAGCTGGCCGGGGCCGAGATCGAATGAGACGGTCCGGGTCTCGCCGGCGGCGACCGTGACGCGTTCGAAACCCTTGAGCTCGCGGACGGGGCGCGACGCAGTGCCGTGTCGCTGGTGAATGTAGAGCTGCACGACCTCGTCGGACTCGCGCTCGGAGGTATTGGTGACCTCGATCGAGACCGTCGCAGTATCGCCTACAGCGATCGAGTCTCGGTCGAGGCGCAGTCCGTCGTACGTGAAGCTCGCGTAGCTCAGGCCGTGACCGAACGGATAGAGCGGGGTGGATGCGTCGTCCCAGTACCGCTTGTCCTGATCCTGCGGCGCGAACGTGCGCAGGTGGGAGTAGACCATCGGCACGTGTCCGACATGGCGCGGCCACGTGAAGGGCAGCCTGCCCGCGGGCGAGACATCGCCGAAGAGGACCGCGGCGACCGCCTCACCTCCGCGGGTTCCCGGGTACCACGCCTGCAGGATCGCGGGCACATGCTCGTCGGCCCAGCGCACGTCGAGGGGCCGGCCCGACATGACCACGAGCACGATCGGCGTGCCGGTCGCCGCGATGCGCTGCAGCTGCTCGAGCTGGCGGCCGGGCAGGTCGAGCGTCGAGCGGGAGGCGTTCTCGCCGATCTGGTTCTGCCGCTCGCCGACGACGACCACGGCGACGTCCGCGGCCGCGGCGATGGACACTGCGTGGTCGATCTCGGTGTCGTCGTCGTAGTCGGCGGGCGTGTTCACGACGGTCGGGTCCTGCCGGTCGAACATCGACGGGAAGACGCGAGCCGGGATGCCGGCGCCCGGCGCGTGCTCGACGCGCACGCCGTCGCCGACGCGGGTGCGGATGCCGTCCAGGATGCTGACCGCCTCGGCCGTGTCGTGGACGAACACCCAGGGGCCGAGCGTGTCGCGCTTGCTGTCGGCGAGCTGGCCGATCACCGCGATCGAGCCGAGCGCGGCGGCGTCGAGCGGGAGCCCGGTGTCGTTCTTGAGGAGGACCGCGCTCTGCTCGGCGGCGACTCGGGCGAGCTCGCGGTGCTCCGGGGCGCCGAGGACGGCGTCGACCGCCGACTCGTCGACGTACGGCTGCTCGAACAGACCGAGCCGGAACTTCGCGGTGAGCACGCGGCGCACCGCGGTGTCGAGGGTCGCTTCGTCGACGAGGCCCTGGGTGACGGCATCCGGGAGCGTCGAGTAGGCCGGGTCGAACATGCACATCTCCATGTCGAGGCCCGACGCGACGGCGCGGGCCGCGGCATCCGTCGCCGACGCCGCGAAGTGCTGGGTCTCGAGCGACTTGACCGCGTTGGCGTCGGAGACCACGAAGCCTTCGAAGCCCAGGTCGCCGCGCAGCACGTCTTTCAACAGCCACGGGTTGCCGCTCGCGGGCACGCCGCCCAGGTCCATGTAGGCGCTCATGACGCTCGCCGCACCGGCCTCGATCGCCGCCGCGAACGGCGGCAGGTAGACGTTGCGCAGCTCGGAGTCCGAGATCTCGGCGTCGTCGTAGTCGCGTCCGCCGCGCGCGGCGCCGTAGCCGGCGAAGTGCTTCGGGGTCGCGAGCACGCTTTCGGGGCCGAAGTCGCCCTGGAACCCGCGCACCTGCGCCGCGGCGACCGCCGCGCCGAGGTGCGGGTCTTCGCCGGCGCCCTCGATGATGCGACCCCAGCGCGGGTCGCGGGCGATGTCGACCATGGGAGCGAAGCTCCAGTGGATGCCGAGCGCGCGCGCCTCGCGCGCCGCGACCGCCTGCACGGCCTCGATCGCCGCCGGGCTCCACGATGCGGCCTGGGCGATCGGCACCGGGAAGATGGTCCGCAGGCCATGGATGACGTCGAACCCGAAGATCAGGGGGATGCCGTGGCGCGTGTGCTCGACCGCGAGGCGCTGGAGGCGGTTGGCGGTCGGAGCATCCGTCACGAACAGCGCCGATCCCGCTCCGCCGCTCGCGATCGCCGCCTCGACCATCTTCGGCTGCTGCAGGAACGCCCGGTGCTCGGCCGGCACGCTCTCGATGTCGAAGTCGGCGGGCAGCTCGCCGGGCATGCCGAAGTAGAAGTACTGGCTGAGCTGGCCCGCCTTTTCCTCGACGCTCATCCGGGCGAGGAGGTCTTCGACCCGGTCGGCCACGGAGAGCGTGTTGTCGCGAAAGGGGAGGACAGGGTGATCGGTCATGGGTCAGATCCTTCGGTGGCGGCGAAATCGGATGGTCGGCCGTACGGCAGGTTCAACGGAGCTGGGCGAAGATCCGGTCGATCGTGCGGAACACGGCGAGGGTATCGGCTGCGGTGTGCGTCGGGTGCTCGGTGACGCCGTCCGCGATCGCCGCGATGACAGCACGGATCATCGGCACGTAGCCACTGCCCTCGCGCGGGTGCTCGATCAGGTCGGGGGTGCGGAAGATCTGCCGCATGCCGCCGGCGTGGATTTCGAGGTCAGTGGTCGCCCAGAACGGCGGGGTGAGGGTGAGCCAGCCTTTCGGCCCGCCGACGGATGCTGTGAGCTCGCCGAACTCGGCCATCGAGCTTGCGCACTGTGCGTACCGCCCATCGGTGTACTCGAACGTGAAGTGCTCGGCGATGTCGAGTCCGTCATCGCGGACAGTGCCCGCCGCGTGGATCGTGGCAGGCTCGCCGAAGACTGCGTGGGCCAGAGTGATGGGGTAGATGCCCTGATCGAGCAGCGCGCCGCCGCTGCGCGCGACATCCCACTTGCTGCTCGTGCCGTCGGTGTCGGGGAACGGGATCGCGAAGGTCGCGCGCAGGTTGCGCGGCTCGCCGATCGTGCCGTTCGCGATCTCCTCGAGCAGCCGGATGAACGCGGGGCTGAACTTCGTCCACATCGCCTCCATCAGGAAGCGCCCCTGTTCGGCGGCGAGCGTGAACAGATCGGCGACTTCATCGGCATCCATCGCCATCGGCTTCTCGACAAGCACATGCTTGCCTGCCAGGAGTGCCGCGCGGGTCATCGCGTGATGCGTCGAGAACGGCGTCGCGAGGTAGATCGCGTCGATGCTCGGATCGGCGAGCACGGCGTCGAAGTCGCCGGTGGATGTCGGGATGCCGAACTCCTCGGCGAACCGGGCCGCCTTCGCGGCATCCCGGCTCTGCACGATCACGACGTCCGCGCCGCCACACGACTGCAGGTCGGGCACGACGCTGCGCGAGATCGTGCCCGTGCCGATCACGGCCCAGCTCTGGATGGTCATATGGTCTTCGCCAGGACTGCGCCGTTGCTGCGGGCGACGCCGCCGAGCCACGCGAGACTTGGCTTGGGGTGCCGGGTGAAGTCTTCGCGGTCGACTGCGATGAGGCCGAAGGTCGGCTCCCAGTGGCCCCATTCGAAGTTGTCGAGGGCCGACCAGTGCAGGTAGCCGCGCACGTCGACGCCGTCGGCGACGGCGTCGCGCAGACCCTGCAGCGCGACGGTCGTGTACGCGATGCGCTGCTCGTCGTCGGCGGTCGCGATGCCGTTCTCGGTCACGAGGACGGGCGCCCCGGTCACCTCGGCGGCGTGCCGAATGGCGATTCCCAGGGCGCCGGGCCGGTAGGCCGCCCCGGTCAGGGTGTTGTCCGGGCTCGGCGCAGCGGGCACCATGCCCGTCGCGTCGATCTCCTGCGTCGAGTACGACTGCACTCCGATGAAGTCGTCGCCGCGCGCACCCTCGAGATAGAGGTCCTCACGCGCGTAGCGCTCGCCTTCGAGGTGTTCGGTGTTCTCGGGCTTCGCCCAGAGCGCGAGGTTCGCGATCGTCCAGCCGACCTGCGCGTCGGTCTTCGCGCGGAGCACGGCGCGGGCGGCGCGGTGCGCCTCGACGAGCCGCTGCCCCACCTCGAGCGTGGGCCGCGGGATGACGATGCCCTCGCCGGGCTTCACGGTCGGGGTGTCGAACGCGGGCACCGCATCGGGGTTGATCGCCCGAGCCATGAGCACCATGAGTGCGAGCATGTTGGGCTCGTTCATCGTGCAGATCCACTCCACGCCGTCGAGGATCTCGCTGACTCGCTCCACGTAGGCGGTGAAGCGGTCGATCGCGGTCTCGCCGAGCCATCCGCCCTCCTCGACGAACCACCGTGGGCTGGTGAAGTGGTGCAGGGTCACGACGGGGGTGAGACCGAGGTCGAGGGCGGTGTCGATCATGCGGCGGTAGTGCGCGAGTTCGGCGCGGGAGAACTCGCCCGGCAGCGGCTCCACCCGCGCCCACTCGATGCCGAAGCGGTAGGCCGTCAGGCCCGCGTCGGCGAGAAGACGCATGTCCTCCTCGTAGCGGTGGTAGCTGTCGACTGCGTCGCCGCTCAGACCGAGATGCGGCATCCGCTGCTCGTACACCCACCAGTCGCTGTTCAGGTTGTTGCCCTCGATCTGGTGCGGAGCCGTGGCCGCACCCCACAGGAACGGAACGGGGAAGCCGGTCATGTCGTCGTGCCTTTCACGCAGTGGTCGAGAGCGGGTTGGTGGGAATGAGGATCGGATGCCGCGCGCCTGCAGCCCGGAGACCGGCCGGCGCGCGGCATCCACCTGCCTACTTCGCGCTGCGGACGAAGATCATGACGATGTTGCCGCCGATGAGCGTGCAGGCGGCGGCAATGAGGAACAGCAGCCCGTAGTTCTTGTCGGCCCCGCTGACACCGATGAGCAGCAGAGGGACGGCGACGATCGGGGCGAGCGCCTGGGCGATCGTCGTGGAGTAGCCGTTGATGCCCATGTACCGGCCGGCTTCGGTGTCGCGCTCCGGCAGCACGTCGAGCACGATCGCCTGGTCGACCGCCGAGAACACGCCGAGGCCGATGCTGGTGACGATCGAGCCGATGATGAGCACGGTCGCGTTCGAGCCACCGAAGGCCATGACAATTGCGCCGGCGGTGAAGCCCAGGCCGGCGAGCAACACGAAGATGCGGCGGCGCTTGAGCTTGTCGGAGAGGAATCCGCCGAGGAGCGCGCCACCGGCAGTGGCGACGACGCCGAACAGGGAGAGCATCACGATGAGGCTGCCGATGTCGGCGACCTTGCCGCCCTCGCTGAGGCGCGAGGCGAAGAAGAGGGTCGTGAAGGTGGTCGCGAAGGTGACGCCGAACATGAAGAACAGGCGACCGAGCCAGTTCCAGGCGAAGTCGGGGTGTTGCTTCGGGTTGAACACCATGTCCTTCAAAGCCCGGGCCAGCGTGAGCTTGCTTTCGATGACGAGGTCGCGGCTGCTGGGCTCCTTGACGAGCGTGACCCAGAGGGCCAGGAAGATGGCGCCCAGGAAGCCGGGCACGAGGAAGACGAGATAGCTGTTGCCGATGAAGGCGCTGGCGATGCCGACACCGAGCACGGAGGCGATCATCTGGGTGAAGCCGCTGAGACCGGCGACCTTTCCGCGCTGCTCCTCGGGGAGCCGGTCGGCCTGCGAGAGCAGCAGCGCGCTGAGCACGGTCGCCCACCCCAACTGAGTGACGACCCACGCGGCGCCGAGCAGGACGACACTCGGCGCGGCGGCCATCAGCGCGAGGCCGATGAGGCCGACGATGGTGCCGCCGATCGCGAACGGACGGCGGCGGCCCAGACGCGACCGCGTGCGGTCGCTCCACATGCCGACGAGTGGCTGCGACACGGCGGCGGCGGTAGCTCCCACGCCGACCACATACCCGAGCAGTTCGACGTTGTCGGGCGCGAGCTCCTGCACCCGGAGGGAGAGCGAGATGCCGATCGGGGCGACGAGGGCGGCATACGAGCCGAGGGTCGCGAGGATGAGCAGCCAGATGTAGCCGGCGCTCACCCGGGTGCGCACGATCAGCGACCCGGTGGGCGTGAAGAGTGCTTCCTCGATCTCAGCTGCACCGTCGATTGCCGCGGATGCCGAGGAAGGTAGCGGGGCCGGCCCACCGGCGGGCAGATCGCCCACCGGGAGGGGCGTGCGGTCGTCTTGCGTGTTCATGGGGACTCCTTTGTCGTTTGGCTGGCGCGGGTATTCGTCAGGATGCGGTGATGGTGATGATGGATGCCTCGAAGCCGGTGGCTTCGGCGCTGACCGTGATCGCACCGGGCCCGGTCGCCCGGATGATCGCGAGTGCGTGGCCGTCGAAGGTGTCGTGCGTCGTCGACCCGAATGTCTCTTCGGTGACGGGGTTGGCACTGCCGAACGCGACCAGTTCGCCGGCACCGGTGACGGTCACCGTCACCGGGCGGTCGAGCGCGGCGTGTACGCGGCCTGCCCCGTCGGTGAGGTTGATCGCAACGAAGGCGAGGTCGTCGGCGTCGGCGCGCAGTTCTTCGCGGTCGGATGCCGCGACGACGACTCGAGCGTCGGCGGCGCTGACGAGAGTCGAGCGACCCGACTCCACGCCGGCGATGTATGCGACGGCGACGAGCTCACCCGGCTGATAGGTCAGCTCGAAGTCGGCGCGGAACGCCTTGGTCTCGCCGACGTTCGCGCGAGCCACCGTGGTGCCGTTGAGCAGCAGTTCGACCTCGTCGGCATCGCTGTAGACCTCGACGACCACGGGCTCGCCTTCGAACCCGGGCCACGACCAGCTGCCGATCGAGTCGCTCCACGACCAGGGAGTCGAGACGGCGATGGCCTTGCCGTGGTGCTCGGGGCGATGCACGGCGATGTAGGGCTCGGACCGGAGTCCGAAGACCGTCTCCCGCCAGAACGACACCGGCCGGCGCTCGCCCGTGATGTCGATGTCGCCCGACCAGGCGGTGAGACCCGGGAAGCCGGTGGAGAATCCGGTCGCGGTCTCCGCTCCCTCGGCGTACTGTACGACGCCGATGCCGGTCTCGCCCAGATAGTCCCACCCGGTCCACGTGAAGTCGCCGATCACGTGGCCGTTGCCCTCGACGAGCTTCCAGTTCTTGTCGATGTCGGCCGGCCAGGTCTCCGCACCGACGATGACACGGTTCGGGAAGAGCTCGCGGTCGAGCTCGTAGCGGGCGTCGCCGTAGTTCATGCCCGCGACATCCAGCACCGCGTACGCCTCTTCAGTGCCGTCGGTGACCATCGAGGCGGCCTGGATCTGGCTCATCATCTGGCCGAAGCCGGCCATCATCTCGTTGACACCGCCCGCTGCGGGTGCCGACTGGCGACGCTGCTGCATCATCGGGATGATCACGTCGAGCTTCGACACGAAGCCGTTGATGCCGTTCGTCACGTAGCGGGTCGGGTCGAGCGACCGGATCTTCTCGGCGAGGCGCCGGCCCCAGATCGCACCGAACCGGTTTCCCGTCTCGGGGATCTCGTTGCCGATCGAGTAGAGGATCACGCTCGGGTGGTTGATGTCACGGGCGACCATCGCCTCGACATCCGCTTCCCACGAGCGAACGAAGTCAAAGGAGTAGTCGAAGTCCGACTTCGACGACGTCCACATGTCGAAGGTCTCGTCCATCACGAGCATCCCGAGCCGATCGCACGCGTCCAGCAGCGCCGAGCCTGCCGGGTGATGGGCGCTGCGGATGGCGTTGAACCCGGCATCCTTCAGCTTCCGGATCTTGCGCTCCTCGGCGGCGTACACCGACACCGCGCCGAGCGGGCCGTTGTCGGCGTGGATGCACGCGCCGCGCAGCTTCACAGTCTCGCCGTTGATGCGCAGCCCCTTGTGCGGGTCGAGCTGCAGGGTCCGGATGCCGAAGGCCACCGTCTCGGCGTCGAGCAGGTCGTCGCCGTCGCGGAGTTCGATCGCGACGTCGTACAGGTTCGGGGAGTCGACGCTCCACAGCGCAGGGTTCGCAACGTACATCCGCAGGCGCACCGTCCCGCGGCTTCCAGGGAGCAGGGTGATCGGGGAGCGGGCGGAAGCAGCCGCGCCCGGGATGGATGCCGACAGCGTGAGTGTCGCGCTCGTGGAGCCGGAGTTCTCGACGTCGGCGGCGACCTCCATGACCGCGCGGTCCTCGTCGACCTCGACTGTGGTGACGGTGACGCCGTCGACGGCGATGTGCGTCGGGTTCTTTGTGATGAGGTGCACGTCGCGGTAGATGCCGGCGCCCGCGTACCAGCGGCTGTCGAGGTGGGTGCGGCAGTCGACGCGGATCTCGTTGTCGGCGCCGAACTCGAGGAACGGATCGATCCGCACCGTGAAGCGCGAGTAGCCGTTCGCGTGCTGGCCGGCCAGTGCGCCGTTCACGTACACGCGCGCGTCCCGATAGACCCCGTCGAACTCGAGCAGCAGCTGCTTGCCTCGATCCGCCTCGGGGGCGGCAAAGGTCGTGCGGTACTCGAAGGCGCCGCTCGGGAAGTATCCGTTGGTCTCGCCGTGAGGAGCGTCCGCGGTGCGGGTGGCGCCGATCAGCGCATCGTGGGGCAACGTAACGCTCGTCCAGGGCGAGCCGTTCGCGCCGCCGAGTTCCTGGAACGCCGTCACCTTGGTGCGGTGGCTCCAGCCGCCATGGAAGATTTCGCGGGTCATTGCGGGCCTTTCGGACTCTTCGTCGAGGTCTGTACGCGGAACTCAGGGGAAGAGGTAACGCGCGTAACCCAGATGATGCCACGACTAGGTAACGCGCGTCAACACCCGAGTATCGCGCGTCAACACCGCTAGGCTGGCGATGCCACCAGAATGTGTGTGCGGAGGGGAAGGGCTGCGCATGATTGCGACGAGTGCCGACGTCGCACGTCTCGCAGGTGTCTCCCGTGCGACGGTCAGCCAGATCCTCAATGGTCGCGGCGAGCGCTTCGCCGATGCCACGCACGAACGCGTGAAGCAGGCGGCCAAGGAGCTCGACTACCAGCCATCGGCGGCAGGTCGAACTCTCGCGCGCGGTTCGAGCGACTTCGTCATCGCGCTGATCCCGAACACCACCTTCGGCAGCAATCTGCAGGACTTGTTCCAGACGATGACCGACGCGCTCGCCGAGATCGGCTTGACGCTCGTGCTCCGGCTGACGACGCCCGCGACGGAGTCGCTCGACCGAATCGTCTCGGGGATGAAGCCTCGAGCGCTCGTGTCGATCACGCCGCTCAGCGACGACCAGCGGGCCCTGCTCGAGAGTCGCGGAGTCTCTGTCGTCGAGCCGACGACCGCGGCCGGCCGAGATCAGAACCGCGAGATCGGGGCGATGCAGGCGGAGTACCTCATCGCACGCGGACACACCCGACTTGCGTTCGCGCATCTCGACGACCACCGGCAGGATCCGTTCGGGGCGGCCCGCGAGGAGGGCGTCCGAGACGTGTGCCGCGCCCATGGGCTGGCCGAACCGGCGATCGTGCGGCTGGACATCGATCCGGACGATGCGCTGGCGGCGCTCGCAGAGCTCGACGCTCCAGGCATAGCGATCGCGTGTTACAACGACGACGTCGCGACCGCGCTGCTGTCTGCCATAGCCGCTCGGGGCCTACGCGTACCCGAGGACATCGCATTGATCGGAATGGATCACACGCCGCTCTCTCGCGTGACCGTGCCTCCGCTCACGACGATGTCGTACGACCTCGAAGCGGCTGCCCGGTCTGTTCTCGCTGGAGTGCTCGCGAGCCTCGGAACATCCGGCGCTTCTGTGAGCGAGTCGATCGCGGCCGAGTCGCTGCGACTGATCCCGGGTGGCTCGGCCTGAGCCGGCGATGAGTCGTCGGGATGCGCTGATCGGTGCTCCCGCGCCACGTGTCCCCCAGGTGTCCCCGAGCATCCTGAGAATGCCCGGTCTCAGATCCCTCCGCCTCCGCAAGCTTTCTCCTGATCAGAGAGGGGCGATAGCGGCGGACCTGCTTCTGGAGCACATCGCGAAGCCCGACACACCGCATCGCACCGTCACGCTCGAGTCGCGACGGCGCATCCGGGTGACGATCCGCGTCGGCACGAGTCGACCCTCGCACTCATCCCTTGTGCAGCGACCGGTACTGCGTCGGGCTCACCCCGTGGACGCGACGGAAGTGACGGGAGAAGTACAGCGGATCCGCATATCCGACGGCGGCCGCGATCTCGGTGATGCTCTGCGTCGTCGTGTCGAGGAGGCTGCGCGCGCGTGCCATCTTGAGCGAAGTATGGAAGGCACCCGGCCCTCCGCCCGTGGCGCTGCGGAACAGCGCGCCCAGATGCGAGGGCGAGATGCCGATCATCGCCGCCAGCGTGGCGATACGGACATCGCCGTCCACGCGCGCCTCCAGGAAGCGCATCGCCCGCTCGAGGGGTGAGCCGTCGGCCGGGAGGATGCCGTCGGTGACGATGCGGGTGAGAAGCTGCCATGCCACACCTGAGGCCGCGAGATAGTGCGCGGGGGAGAGGCGCCGTTCCAGCAGGCCGACCAGCTGATCGAACAGCGCCACCACGCCGTCGACCGCGCGCAGCCGGGTCACTGGCCGCGGAATCCCCAGCAACGGACCGGTCAGCTCGGCCACGTCACTGCCGCGCAGGTGCATCCACCAGATCGTCCATGGATCATCCAGAGATGCCTCGTACTCGTGCGGCACGCGGGGTGGAATCGTGATGACCGACCCCGCGGTCATCAGGTAGCTCCCGTTGCGCAGCCGCACCGCACCGGCGCCGGCGACGCACAAGACCACGATCGTCTCGGCGCTCCCTTGGGGTCTTGTGGTGCGATGGCCAGCGGCGACCGGAAAGTGCCCGGCGTCGGTCACCATCAGACGACGGGTGCCGGGGCGCTCGAGAGCGGACTCTACCTGTGGGCGCGGAACGACGCACAGTCGCTGGCTCGCGAACCCTTCCTGTCGGTAAAAGGGTTGCTCGACGATCGTCGTTTCATCCATGAATTCCCTCGTTCTCACCATACCCGCGCCGCCGCGCGGCTCCTAGTGTCGAAAAAGGCCCGCGCCGCAGCCCGTACAACTCCGTCTCCACAAGGGGGGTCAGCGATGACCGCTGAACCGACCACCGTCGACACCGCCGCGTCGAACGCGGTCGAACCGCACAGGAAGCTGGAGCTGCCCGACGCGCCCCCCGGGTTGCGCGCGGCGCTCGATCGTGGCGATGCGATCGGGTGGCGCGAACCGCTCACCATCCCCACATACCAAGCCGGCGAGCCGAGCCCCTACCCGATGTACCTCGACCAGCGGGTGTACCAGGGCTCGAGCGGCAAGGTCTATCCGATCCCGTTCACCGAGAGTGTCGCGGACGAAGCGAGCCCGCGTGCGTGGGACGCCGTGCACCTCGAGAATGAATACATCCGGCTCGTCGTGCTGCCCGAGCTCGGCGGTCGCATCCACGTCGGCTACGACAAGACCACGGGATACGACTTCTTCTACCGGAACAACGTCATCAAGCCCGCACTCGTCGGTCTTGCGGGTCCGTGGATCAGCGGCGGCGTCGAGTTCAACTGGCCGCAGCATCACCGCCCCGCGACTTATCTGCCCGTCGAGACGACGATTGAACGCGACGACGATGGCACCGTCACCGTGTGGTGCCACGACCACGATCCGTTCGCGCGGATGTCCGCTCAGCACGGAGTGCGCCTGCGCGCGGGCAGTGCGGTGGTCGAAGTCGCCGTCCGCCTGCACAACCGCACAGACGAGCGCCAGACGTTCTTGTGGTGGGCGAACGTCGCCGCACCCGTTCACGACCACTATCAGTCGTTCTTTCCTGAGGACGTCCGCTACGTCGCCGACCACGCTCGCCGCGCGCTCACCGCCTTCCCGGCCGCCGACCGCCCGTACTACGGCGTGGACTACCCAGCCCTCGCCGAGGTGAACCCCGGAGCCGACCGTCTCGACTGGTACAAGAACATTCCCGTGCCGACGTCGTACATGATCGTCGACTCGGTCCAGGACTTCTTCGGCGGGTATGACCACTCCGCCGGCGCCGGATTCGTGCACTGGGCGGAGCGCCGCGTCTCTCCCGGCAAGAAGCAGTGGACGTGGGGCAACGCTGCGTTCGGTCACGCCTGGGATGCGCAGCTCACCGACGACGATGGGCCCTACGTCGAACTCATGGCCGGCGTGTACACCGACAATCAGCCCGATTTCACCTGGATCCTCCCCGGCGAGACGAAGACCTTCACGCAGTACTGGTATCCGATCCCGGCGATCGGCGCTGCGCACCAAGCGACCCCGGACGCGGCCGTGCACGTCGATCGCGAGGCGACACTCGCCGCGACATTCGCCGTCACCAGCGCCCGCACCGGTGCTGAGCTCCGCATTCGACGGGGGGAGGACACGATGGCGTCGCGTCGCGCCGACCTCGTCCCCGGTGTGCCCATGACGATCGAGTCGGACGGCGTCGACCCCGGTGACGAGGAGGTGGTCGCGGAGCTGCTGACCTCGGCCGGGCAGGTCTTGGTCCGGTGGACCCCGACGATCGTCAGCGACGAGGAACCGTGGGTCGCCGATGAGCCGCCTGTGCCGGAGGAGATCGACTCGGTCGAGGAGCTGTACCTCACTGGTCTTCATCTGAGCCAGTACCGGCATCCCACGCGCTCGCCGCTGACGTACTGGAACGCCGCGCTCGAACGCGACCCCGGCGATGTCCGCACGAACCTCGCGCTCGCCGACCGTGACTACCGTGCCGGCGAATACGGCAACGCGTTGACGCGGGTCCGGCTCGCACTGTCGCGGCTCACCCGGCGCAACGCCAACCCCGTCGACGCGGAGGCGTTCCACCTGCTCGGTCTCGTGCTGCGTCGTCTCGGGCTCACCGTTGACGCGGAGCAGGCGTTCGGCAAGGCCGGCTGGGACGGTACGTGGGCTCCGGGCGCGGGATTCGCGCTCGCGCAGTCGCTCTCCTTCCGCGGTCAGAATCGGGCTGCGCTGCGCGTTCTCGACACCCTCGATGGCGTCGTCAGCCACGACACGCGCAGGACGGCGTTGCGGGCCGTCCTGCTACGCCGACTCGGTGACCACGACGAAGCCGAGGCGATCCTCGTTCGGGCGCTCGAATCCGACCCGCTCGACGCGACGCTCCGCATGCTGGCCGGCCGCCCGCTCGCCGACGACGCCGGACTCCTCCTCGACGTGGCCCTCGACCTGCGCAATGCCGGAGAGCATGACGCCGCGCTGCAGGTCATCGAGCGCGCCGTGTCGGCGCCGATCACGACGGCCGGCAACGTCCGGCCGATCGCCCGCTACCTCGCAGCGGGGATTCTCGACTCTCTCGGTTGCCCCGACGAGGCCGCCGGACAGCGGGCACGGGCGCGTGCGGAGGACCTCACCTGGGCCTTCCCGCACGGGCTCGACGCGCTGGACGCACTGGAGGCCGCGCTCACTGCCGAGCCTGACGATGCTGCCGCTCACTCCCTGCTGGGCATGCTGCTGTACGCTCACGGGCGCTGCAGAGAGGCGACCCGGCACTGGGAGCGCGCAATCGAGCGGGGCATGCGCAGCCCTGTGCTGCTGCGCAACGCGGCGCTCGCCGCGTACAACGTCGACCACGACGATGCGAAGGCATGGGAACGCTACGAGATGGCGGTGCAGGTGGCTCCGGACGATGCCCGTGTCCGATATGAGCAGGATCAGCTCGCGGCCCGCGTCGGCCGATCCACCGCCGAGCGGCTCGCCCGGCTGCGCCCCGTGGAGTGGGTCGTGCTCCAGCGTGACGACTTCACCATTGCGTATGTCGATTTGCTGGTGGCCGAAGGCGACGCCGCGCGCGCGTACGAGATCCTCGTGACACGTCCCTTCCACCCGTGGGAGGGGGGAGAAGGCAAGGCGATCGCGGCCTGGGATGCCACATGTGCCGCCATCGGTCTTCCGCTCACAGCTCCGCCGGTGACGCTCGGCGAAGCACGGGCCCAGTATGTGGCGCCAGTCGCCCGCCGTGACGACGGGGTCACCGACTACTTCGCCACCAGTCTCCCGGAGCTGCTGTTGTTCTCGCGCGAGCGCGACGAGGACTGATGACCTTCCCGGCCCACGCTCATCGTGGCCGTCCACCGCGACGGCTCGTTCATCACCCCACCGTGTCACGACGCGGGGATCGGTGCGAGCTCACACGTCGACCGTGAAGCCGAGTTCGACGTCGCTGGCGGCGTGGCCCCCGCCGATTCCCCAGTTGTCGCGATCGATCTCGTGCACAATGGTCGACACATGATCGCCGGGGATGCCGAGCGCCGCGAGCCGTTCGACGATGCCGGCGTAAAGTCGGCGCTTCGCGTCGAGCGATCGGCCCGCGAAGCAGTCGATGGTGACGATCGTCCGATACTCCGGGTGAGCGAGATCTGGAGCGCACACGAAGCGATGCGGCTCGTGGACCATCAGCCGAATGTTGCGATCGTCCGCTGGAATCCGGAACGCCTCGACCAGCGCGCTGTGAACCGCGTCGATGATGGCGATCTCCTCGACGACGGCGTACTGGCGACGAACCTCGATAAGCGCAGCGGGCATTGTGACATTATCCAGACCACTGCCGCGCAACGCCAGGCTTCGCGCGACAGCTTCAGGGCATCACAGGGGGCCGAAGACGGCGCCGGGATCCGCGCGGAGCTGGAGTCGGTCCAGCAGCGGCTCGAGTTCCCGCTCTTCGAATCGGAAGTGCGACTCCATGATGGCGGCGAACCCTTGCAGATGCAGGGCGAGCGTGGCAGGTGGCTCAGCCGCGCGCACTGCCGCGTCGAATCCCGCGAGGAGAGTCGCGATCATGTCGTGATCCTGCTGGAGCTTGGCGACGATGCGTGCGGCGTCGGGATACTGCGCGACAACGGCAGGGAAGAGCAGCGCATCCTCGCCCCGATGATGGCCGTCGAGCGCCACGCAGAAACCGTGGCAGAACAGCAATAGATCTCGTGACGCGTCGGCGACGACGCCACCGGCGCGCGCCGCCTCCTCCGCAGTGGCGAGTGCGAGACGAAGTCGGTCGTGCGCTTCGAGCAGCTGGCGTCGCCACGCGACCAGCCGGGGAACGTCGCTCACGTGACGATGTCGGTACGAGCTCTCACGAGTGACCGCCTTGTTCGGGCGCCGAGCGACCATGGGATCCGTCGGTGCACGATCAGTTTATGCACTTGTCCGCGGCGCGCGACTCCGTCGGCTGCGCACCCTTGACGCCGTACTTGTTTTTTGCAAGTATGCCCTCATGAGCCTCTTCATCACCTGCCCGGTCGAGAACGTCGAACGTGCCACCGCCTTCTACTCGGCCCTGGGGTGGACGCTCAACGCCGACATGTCCGATCACAACGTGTCGTGCTTCGCGATCGCGCCCGAACAGTACGTCATGCTCGGCAGCCGGGAGATGTACGCGAGCGTTGGCGGCGTCGAAGACCTGATCGGCGGGCCCGACACTCCCTCGAAAGTCACGGTCTCGTTCGACCTCGACAGCCGCGAAGCGGTCGACGAACTCGTCGCGCGTGCCGGCGCAGCCGGTGGGCGGATCGGCGACATCGACGACTACCCGTTCATGTACCAGCGCCAGTTCGACGACCCCGACGGGTACCACTACTCGCCGTTCTGGATGAAGCCCGCCGGCGACTCCGCCGCGTGAGTGATCTCGCTGCGGCCCTCGAGGTCGTCGGAGCGCGGTGGGCCCTGCTCATCGTGGATCGACTGCTCGAGGGTCCGCAGCGCTACGGCGACCTGCAACGCGATCTCGGGGTACCGACCAACATCCTCGCGACGCGCTTGCGCGAACTCGAAGCCGCCGGAGTGCTGTCACGCCTGCCCCTGCACCACAACACCCGCGCCTATGCGCTGACCGACCGCGGTCGCGCCCTGCGCCCGGCGGTCGTCGCGCTCGGGCAGTGGGGCGCCGCAGTGTCGGGCGCCCACCTCGGCGGGCGCCCCGAGTCAACTCCCTGACGCGCGACGATCGAGCGGCTTCCGCAGGAAGATCTGCGCGGTGCCGTCCGGCTGCGGGATGCGCTCCGACTCGCGATACCCGAGCTTCTCGTACAGCGCGAGGTTGTCGGCGCTCAGCGAACCGGTGAACAGTTCGGACCACCGGCATCCGCGCTCCGCGCCGCGCTCTTCGACCGCGCCGAGCAGCCGAGGGCCGATGCCGGCGCCCTGCTGGTCGGGAGCGATCGCGATCCGCCCGACGAGCAGCATGTCGTCGGATGACACCGCGCGGGCGGCGCCGACGATCCGGCTGTCGACGACCGCGACGTACCCCAGGTTGTCACGCAGCTCGTACTCGAGCTCGGCCAGCGTCTGCGTCAGCGGCCCCATGTCGGGGCTGTCGTAGATGAGCGCCTCGGTGACGAACGCGGCGCGCTGGACGGTGAGCACCTGGCCGGCATCCTCGACGCGGATCGGGCGGATCATGATCTCTTCCCGCGCGGGCGGCGTGAGCGAGGCGATCAGCGACTCCACCCGCGAACGGATGCCGTCGCGGATCGCCCGCACGTCCGCGATACCCCGGCCCGCGGGGTCGTCGAGCTCCCAATCCTCGTAGCGCTTGCCGGGGAACACGGGGCAGGCGTCGCCGCAGCCCATCGTGATGACGACGTCGGACTCGCGCACGTCGTCGACGGCGAGCAGCCGCGGCGTGCGCGCCGTGATGTCGATGCCCTCTTCCGCCATCGCTGCGACGACCGCCGGGTTCAGCCGATCCGCAGGCGCCGACCCGGCCGACCGGACCTCGATGCGACCCGCAGCGAGGTGCTCGAGATACCCCGCCGCCATCTGCGACCTGCCGGCGTTGTGGACGCAGACGAACAGGACGATCGGTCGATCGGTCACGGGGTGCCTCCAATGCGCGGACTCACTCGCCCACGCTACGCGGCCTCGGCCGTGCATACGCACGCCCCGGCATGATGCCCTCGGTGTCGGCGGTCGCCGATAGTCTCGCGCCGTGATCCACATCGCTCGCGCCGAGCTCACCTCATCCGTTCCTCCCGAGCGCTTCGTCGCGCGGTGGCGCGACCTCGCGACGCATCCCGAGTGGGCGGCGGGAATGGAGTACCTGCGGCTCGACGAGCCGTTCGCCGTCGGGGCGCGCGGGGTGCTCAAGGTGCGCGGCGGTCACGAGGCGCCGTTCGTCGTGAGCGAGTACGTCGAGGCGCGCCGATACGCCGACAGGACGATCCTCGACGGTGCCGAGCTCACCGTGCACCACCAGGCCGAACCTCGCGGCACGGGATCGGCCCTCGTGCTGCGCGCGTGGCTCAGCGGGCCGCGGTCGGCCGAGTACGCCGATGCCATGCGCGATGACGTCCAGCGCAGCCTCGAGGTCGACCTCGCGGCCCTCGTTGCGCTCTTGGAACGCGACGGCGGCAGTCAGGTCAGCGCGCCGGCACCACGCTGAGGTCGATGCCCCGGGCGCGCGCGAGCGGCACCAGGTCGTCGCGCAGGTACCGCGCGTACCCATCGGGCGCCCGGCCGACGGCGCGGCCGCTCGTGCTCACCCACGCCGAGTCGGATGCCGCGAACCGCGCCCCCCGCGCGCGCACCCGCTCGATGAGTCGCACGTCCTCGTGCACCTCGAGCGCGGGGAACCCGCCCGCATGCTGCAGGACATCGGCGCGGATGCCGAGGTTCGCCCCGTGCACGTGACCGTTCGCCTCGCCGGCGGTGTGCGTCGCCTGCCACGCCTGCACCTGCTCGTCGCTCAGATCGGCGAAACGCGGCCGCACGGTGCCGATCACGACGTCGGCCCCCGCATCGGCGAGGTCGAGCTGATGCGTGAGCCAGTGCTCCGGCACCGTCGAGTCGGCATCGGTGTGCGCCGTCCACACCCGCGGCAGCGGCACGTGGTCGAGGGCGGCGAGGCCGGCGGCGACGGCGGCGGCGCGCGCGACGCCCACGGCCCCGGCATCCACTGCCACGGTCGGCACGCCGAGGCGCCGGGCGATCGCCGCCGAGCCGTCGGTGCAGCGGTCGAGCGCGACGCGGACGGCCACCGCGCGCACCTGCGGACGCACGGCGTCCACGGCGCGCAGGACCGAGCGCAGGCAGGCATCCAACAGGTCTTCCTCGTCATGCGCGGGGATCGCGACGACGACCGCGTCGATGGAGCGGCTCATGACGCACCCTCGCGGCGGCGCGCGTGCACGTCGAGCAGGAAATCGGCTTCGATGTGCTGCGCGACGCGCTCCCACCCGGGCGCGGCGGTGAAGGCGGCGTGGACCACGTCGGTGCTGATGGCGGCATCGGTCATGACGCCGCGCCAGTGGCACACGACGACGACGCCGTCGTCGGTGAGGGACTCGTCGATGCGCGCGATCGCGGCGGCGAGATCGCCTTCGGGCCAGTAGTACGCGATCTCCGACACGACGACGAGATCGAACCTGCCGGGCGGCCAGTCGCCGGGCAGATGGCGGCGCTGCAGGTCGATGCCCGTCCGGTCGCCGAGACGCTCGCGGGCCCGACCGATCGCTTCGGCCGCGCCGTCGACGGCGACGAGCCGCTCGACGCGCGGCGCCAGGGCGGCCGTCAGCTCGCCGTTCGCGCACCCGAGTTCGAGGGCGGCGGTGTAGTTCTCGTGGGGGAGTGCCGCGAGCAGTAGCGCGCGCTTGCGGCGCTCGTACCACCGCGTGCGGAACCCCCACGGGTCGGCGGATGCCCGGAACTTCGCCTCGAAATCCGGGGTCGGCGTCGCCGCGGGCGCGGTGGCGTCGGGGGCGACGAACACCTCGACGTCGCGATCGAAGTGGGCGCGCATGCCGTCGTGGAGCATCGGCGGGGTGCCCTCGAGCTGCGACCGGTATCGGCTCAGCGCGCGTCGCTTCGCGACGACGGCATCCGCCGGCAGCCGCAGCACCTGCCAGCCCGCGGTGTCGACCGTCGCGGGCGTACCCCAGTGCCACAGCCACACCGGGTAACCGGCGACCCGGACGCCGGGGCCCGCGAAGCCGGCCGCGATCTCTCCGACGACACGATGGTCGCGGTGGCCGTCACCCGACCAGGTCGCGACCAGCAGCACGCGCCACGCGGCGGTGCCCGAGCCGCGCAGTTCGTCGGCGATCGCGCTGCGGAGGGCCGCGCGGTGGCGATCGAGGCCGCCGTCGGGAAGGCCCAGAAACCTCAGCTGCGCCGTCGGCGCGAGCTCGCGCAGCGCGGCGGTCAGCTCGCCGCGGCGCCGGACGGCGAGCTCGTCGGGCGCGAGGCCGTCGCCGGGCGAGGCCTCGCCGTCGGTCGCGACGATCACCGTGACCGCGATGTCTGATCGGGACGCGGTCCACAGCAGGCCGCCCGCGCCGAGCGTCTCGTCATCGGGGTGCGCGGCGACCATGATGATGCGGTCGACATCGAGGTCGAGCGCCGCGGCATCCGCCCAGGGTGCGGCACTCGTCCACTCGAGCTCGGCGGTGCCGGCATCGCGGTGGTCGAAGGCGACGCTCACGTGACGAGCAGCTTTCCGAGTCGGGCGAGGTCGCGCTCGCCGTGGTGCTGGCGCAGGTAGATGCGCAGGTCGGCGACGCGCCGCGCGTGGGCCTCGTCGGTGGTGAGCGGGCCGGGGCCGAGCGCCCGATCGACCACCGCGAGGATGCCCTCGACCTGCGTCGCCACCACCGAGCGCACCCGTTCGGCCAGGATCTTCAGATCGCGCCCGGTCACGCCCGCGTCGATCGCGTCGGCGGCCTCGACGAGCACCGCTCGGGCGCTCCACGAGGCGGCGTCGGCCGCGCCGGCATACATCGCCGCGAGCTGGTCGGCGCGCTCGGACTCGGCGCTGCGGGCGAGCGCGCGCACGAGCGGCACCGCGCCGCCCCACCACACCGCGGCGACGCCCATGCCGCCCCACTCGAACCCGGGCCGCCGCAGATACCACCCGTCGTCGCTGACCGGAACGGCGGCGGCATCCGCGAAGTCCACCGGTGCGCTCACGATGCGCGGGAGGCCGCGCGACACCCAGGGCCCGTCGTGCGGCCGCACCTCGGCGCGGCGCAGCGGCACCGCGAACAGGCGACGCGTGTCGGGCCCCGTCCACGCGGTGACGAGGGCATGACTGAGTTCGGCGGCGAGCGAGCACCAGTTCTTGGTGCCGTCGAGCCGCCATCCACCGGGCGTCTCGTGCGCCTCGAGTCGGGCGCCCTCGGCGGCGAACACCCCCCACGACGCGTCGGGGCCCGCGTCGACCGCGTCGAGGTCGACGGCGATGCCGGCCTCGCGCGCCTGACTCAGGATGGCGTGCGCATCGAGGTGCGGCTCGAGGATGCGCGCCGCCGCGACGTCGACGGCCGCGACCGAGGCGAGCGCCTCCCACGTCTCACGGGTGCGTCCGGCGCCCGGCGGCGGCACCTGGGTCGCCGCGGCGACGGCCCACGCGATCGTCGCGCCGACGTCGTCGCCCATCGGGGGCGACGGCAGCGCGCTCGTCGACGCGATCGCGGCGAACGGCCGCAGCGAGAGCGGCGGTGCGACGCTCTCCCGCGTCTCGTCCATCACTGCCCCGTCTCCTCGGCTCCTGTCTTGAGGCTAAGCGCGATCACCGATCCCGTCGCGAGGATTGAGTCGTGGCCCTCGCCGTGCTAACCGCTGCGGGTTGACGGAATCGGATATGCGCAACGGAATCGGATGCCACGCGCTCAGGCATCCGATTCCGTTGCGTCGATCCGATTCCTTTGATCGCCGCGGGGGCTCTGGCCAGTGATGTGAGACGGCGGACTTCGTGATTCGATGAGGCGATGGGCGTGCGCGAAACTTCGAGGTCCGGCCGCCGCGCCGCTCGACTCGCAACGACCGGCGCGGCGGTTCTCTCGGTCGCCGTTCTGGCCGGGTGCGCCGCGGCTCCCGCCTATGACGGCGTGCTGTGGCTGCAGATGCGCGACCAGCAGGCGGCCGTGATGGACCTCGGTGGCACGGCGATGCGATCCGTGCCCCGCGATGGTCTGCTCGCCGCGCTCGACGAGGTCGCGATCGTGTGGGACTCGCAGCTCCCCGCGCCGGTCTTGCCGACCGCCGAACCGGTGAGCGTCGTGTACGACGTCCGCGACAGCGGGCCAGACGAACTCGGCGACCCGACGATCGAGTTCACCGAGTTCGTGTCCTCTGGATCGCGACCGGACGTTCCCCGCCAGGATGCGGGCACCGACGCGGGCGACTACCGGGGGCCGTCGACGGTCTACACCTGCTACACCTGGCGGGTGGTCTTCGTCGCCGACCAGGTCTGGGAGATGAGAGTGCGAGGCTACGCCGACGGTGACGACATGACCTGCGATGCTCGACTGATCGAGCGGCTGCCGCAGGATGCCGTGCACATCGCGACCGCCGACCTGCTCGGATGAGACTGCTCACCCCACGCAGGCGTGCGCTTCACCGTGGAAGGCGAGCGCGCCGTGTGGCAGCCGCCGGTCGCGTCGGCGCGCTCACGCGCAGTACGCGTCGACGAGGAGCGGGCCGCGGATCTCGCGCAGTTCGTCGATCAGCCGCTCCACGCCGCGGCGGCTGATCGTCGCGGCCGTGAGATCGTGGGGCCCGAGCGGCGGCAGCGTGCCGGTGCGCAGCCGCACGACCTCCCACCCCGCGGCGCGCAGCAGTCGGTCTTTGCGACGGTCGGACTCTTCGCGCGGGCCGACGTGCTCGAGCCCGAATCGGCCGACCGTGTCGTACTCGATCGCCACCCGCAGCTCGGGTAGCAGCAGATCGGGCCAGACCTCGACGTGATCGAAGAACGCGCGCGAGGTGCGCACCGCGTTCATCCCGGGCGTGACGGTCAGCGCGCCGAAGACCGCCGCCCGCAGCTTGGCTTCGGCCGCCGACGCGGGTTTCGGCGCGCACGCGCTGACGAACGCCTCGCCGACGGGGATGTCGGGTGTCTTCGGGCACGTACGGGTGCGGGTACGGGTGCGCGCGCCGACGCGGGGCGCCTGCGGGGCGGCGGTCGCGCGGGGGATCAGTGGGGGCGCGGCGGCCGCGCTCTGCGCCTGCGGCGGTGTGGCGGGAGCGCGGGGGGCCTGTGGGGGTGCGGCGGGAGCGCGGGGGATCAGTGGGGGCGCGGCGGGAGCGCGGGGGACTGCGACGCGGGACGGGACGGCCTCCGCGGTGCAGTCCGGGCACCACGCCGACCGACGCCGACGGCCGGCCGGCCGGCCCCGTTGCTCGGTCGGCGTCGCGACGAACAGGTGACCGACCTCGCACTGCCACAGCAGCAGCACGTCGGCCGCGGGCGGGATCTGCGACAGCACGATGCCCGCGTTGAGGTCGGGGTGGTACTGCCGCACGAGCATCGGGAACGACGCCCACGCGGCGCGGTACGCGCCCACGTCGTATGGCACGTCGCGCCCGCGCGAGAACTGCCGACGTGCCCACCAGTCCTCGATGCGCTCCGCCACGCGCGACACGCTACCGACCGCCACCGACACCGCTGCGCGCACCCCGGCATCCGTCCCCGTGGTGGTTTCGGATGGGCACGGTGGCGTGGCGGGACGGATGAGCGCTCGCGGGGCGGAGGGGGAGCAGGCGTGGGCGCGTCCGCGGGCGCGCGCGGGACTGTCTGCCGTCGGTGCGACGATCACGGGCATGAGAGGCGAGGCGACCGTGCTGCACGCCGATCTCGACGCGTTCTATGCGTCGGTCGAGCAGCGCGATGCGCCCGCCCTCCGCGGGCGCCCCGTCATCGTGGGCGGCGGCGTCGTGCTCGCGGCCAGCTACGAGGCCAAGGCCCGCGGCGTGCGCACGGCGATGGGCGGCAGGCAGGCGCGCGAGCTGTGCCCGGATGCCGTCGTCGTCCCGCCGCGGATGGATGCCTACACCGCTGCCAGCCGAGCCGTCTTCGCCATCTTCCGCGACACGACGCCGCTCGTCGAGGGTCTCTCGATCGACGAGGCGTTTCTCGAGGTGGGCGGGCTGCGGCGCCTCGCGGGCGAACCGGTGCAGATCGCCGCGCGACTGCGCGAGAGGGTGCGCGCCGAGGCGGGGC
>Ga0160441_100472_pt1 | contig 29864 bp, 27 predicted proteins | sample HID1971K_E1MG_FD_108260 | JGI IMG/M metagenome (GOLD analysis project Ga0160441, IMG submission 108260) | Enriched millipede-associated microbial communities from UW Madison campus, WI, USA - HID1971K_E1 MG | ecosystem: Host-associated > Arthropoda: Insects > Digestive system > Unclassified ... | reverse complement strand
TGCTTCTCGGCGTACGAGCGGATGACGAGCAGACCCTCGGCGACCGTCACGAGCGTCAGCGCGATCGCCGAGGGGACGAGCGCGAGCCACTGCTGCCAGCTGAGCTGGGGCCAGGTCAGCGCCGGGAACCCGGCGGGCACCTCGCCGAGGACGCTCACCCCGGCCTCGTCGAGGTGCCACACGACGGTCGCGATCGTCGCGAGGACCAGGACCACGAGGGCCCAGGGAACCGCGGGGGCGAGCACACGCCCACCGAGCAGGATCGCCACCGCGCACACCGAGATGACGATCGACCAGAGATTCGCCGTCGGCAGGCCAATGATGAGGCCGACGAGCTTCTCGACGAACTCGCCCCCCGAGTCGATCTTCACGCCGAGCATCTTCGCGATCTGCGACACGAGGATGTCGAGGGCCAGACCCCCGACGAATCCGACCAGGATCGGCTTCGAGAGGAAGTTCGCGAGGAAGCCCAGTTTGAACACGGCCATGAGCGTGAACAGGATGCCGCAGATGATCGCCTGCGCGAGCGCCATCGACGCGTAGTCGGCTGAGCCTGCGGCAGCCAGGCCGCCGATCGACGAGGCGACGAGCGCGGCCGCCGCGGCATCGGGTGAGGCGACCAGTTGGCGCGACGAGACGACGAGCGCATAGAGGATCGTCGGCAGGATGAGCGCGTACAAGCCCGCTGTGGGCGGCAGACCCGCGATCTGCGCGTAGCCGATGTTCAGCGGGATCGCGATCGCCAGCAGGGTGACCCCAGCCGTGAGCTCACGGCCGAGATTCTCGCGGGTCAATCCGATGAGCGGCTTCTGCATGAGCGCCTCCGGGGTCAAGCCGAGCCTAGTGCGCGAGGGGTGTCAGCTCGGCTCGAGACGCAGGACGTCAGGGGCCTCGCCGAGCGCGACGTCATCGACGACGCGCAGGGTGCGCGCGAGGTCGTCGAGCGACCCGTCAGCTGTGCCGAAGCGCTCGCGATCGCCGCCCACCGCCGTCAGCGTGACGAACGCGACGCCGGTGTCCCACGTGTAGGTCGTGTACGGGGGAGCCGATGCCCCGGCATCCGCCGTCGGCGATCGCGGGATCGGCACCGCGAGCTTCTCGCCCGTGCCGAGGTACGGATTGCGGAAGTCTTCGGTGTCGTCGTACTCGATCGGCATCATGGCGCGCGCCGTGCGCAACTGCGGTGTCGCCTGCTGCACCTGGGCGAGCGCGACGATGAGCTCGGGGTCGTCCTTCCATACCCACACGAGCACGCGTCCGTCGGCCTTGCGCAGCAACATGGGCACCGCCTGGCTCGCCGCCCAGGCGCCGAAGCCGATGCCGGGCCGTGCGGCGGCGCCCATTGCGGCGTTCGCCTGGGCCATCAGCATGCCGATCGCCCGCTTGCGGTGCCGCCTGCCGCGGAAGCCGAGCGAACCCGTGACGGGTACCCAACGGGTCGGATCGGCGTCGGCCTGCAGGCGCATCATGCCCTTCAGGCTACGTCGTCAGGGCGTGACGATCGCGAAGTCGGGATCGCCCTGGTCGAGGACGCCCAGCAGCTGCTCGAGCACACCACGGTCGCCGTCGAACTCCAGACCCTCGCTGTCTAGGTCGCCGCCGGCGAGCTGCAGCAAACGCAGCTTCGTCGTGCGGATCGTGAGCCCCACATCTCCGGCGCTGTCCTCGAGGTAGATGAGCACGCCGTTGCGCAGCGTCACGCGGAAGCGGCGGTCGAGGTCGGTGATCTCCAACTCGAGCGCCAGATCCAGGTCCCATGCCTTTGGGCCGTTGACGCGGATGGCGACCGCGTCGAGCAGCTGCTCGGGCGTGAGCTGGGCGAGCACCGTTGGGGCATTCGTCGACGTCGGTGTGCCGAAGTTGCCGACCCGCAGTTCGGTGGCCCCCGAGAAGAAGAAGTCGCGCCAGGTGCCGTTCTCCGAACCGTACGCGAGCTGCTCCAGGGTGTCGGCGTACAGCTCGCGCGCGGCGGCATGGGTCTCGTCGGCGAACACGGCGTGATCGAGAAGCGTCGCCGCCCAGCGGAAGTCGCCCGCGTCGAATGCTTCCTGAGCGACCTCGACGACACGGTCGATGCCCCCGATCGCCTTGACGTAGCGTTCGGCCTGCGGCTTCGGCGGGTGTGGCCAGAGGCGCGCCGGGTTGCCGTCGAACCAGCCGAGATAGCGCTGCACGATCGCCTTGACGTTGTGATTGACCGAGCCGTAGTACCCGCGCGTGTGCCACGCGTTCTCGAGTGCCGGCGGAAGCACGAAGTCCTCGGCCGCCTCGGCGCCCGTGTACCCCTGGTTCACGAGGCGCAGCGTCTGGTCGTGCAGATAGGCGTACAGGTCGCGCTGGACCGAGAGGAACTCGACGATCTCATCCTGACCCCACGTCGGCCAGTGGTGCGACGCGAAGACGACATCGGTGCGGTCGCCGAAGCGGGCGATCGCCTCGGTGAGGTACTGCGACCAGCCGTGCGGGTCTCGGACGACCGCGCCGCGCAACGTCAGGAGGTTGTGCAGATTGTGCGTCGCGTTCTCCGCCATGCACAGCGCACGGTGCTTCGGGAAATAGAAGTGCATCTCGCTCGGCGCCTCGGTGCCCGGCGCCATCTGGAACTCGATCTCGACGCCATCGATCGTGTGCGTCTCACCGGTCGTCTCGATGAGCAGGGTGGGGGCGATGAGGCCCACGGCGCCGGTGGAGAGGGTCTGGCCGAGTCCGGCACCGACCTGGCCGAGGGGGCCCCGCTCCAGCGCGGCCCCGTACATGTACGCGGCACGGCGATTCATCGCCGTGCCCGCGTAGACGTTCTCCGACACTGCGTGCTCGAGGAAACCTGCGGGAGCGATGATCTGAACGTCACCGGCATCCACCTCGCCCTGCGACGTCACGCCGAACACGCCGCCGAAGTGATCGGCGTGGCTGTGGGTGTGGATGACGGCGCGCACGGGGCGATCGCCGCGGTGCTCGCGGTAGAGCGCGAGACCGGCTGCCGCCGTCTCCGCCGACAGCAGTGTGTCGATGATGATGATGCCGGTGTCGCCCTCGACGATCGTCATGTTCGACAGATCGATGCCGCGCAGCTGGTAGATCCCCTCCGTGACTTCGAACAGGCCCGATCGAGCGACGAGCTTCGACTGCCGCCACAGGCTCGGGTGCACTGTGTCCGGCGCGTCGCCTTCGAGGAAGGCGTAGCTGTCGTTGTCCCAGAGGACCTCGCCGCTCGCCCCCTTCACGACGTTGGGGGTGAGTTCGGCAACGAGTCCGCGCGACGTGCTGTCGAAGTCGCGGGTGTCGCCGAACGGCAGCGTCTTCAGGGCGGCGTCGTGCTGAGCTTTGATCGCGGGGGAGGCGGCGTTGTGATCCATGAGTCCATCCTGATGGCTCGGGACACCCCGCGTCGAGGGTACGGGCTACCATGTGCGGTGCGCGTCTTCCGCGCGACCACCGTGAGACGGGCGATCCTTGGACCTGGCACCACAGCTGCTCGTCGCCACCGCCTGCGCGGTGACGGTCGCCATCACCACGCTTCCCCTCCTGTCGGTCATCGCGATCCTCTTGGGGACGAGGCGCGCCTCGAGAGGGCTCTGGTACGCGGGCGGCTACGCCGTCGGTCTCGGGGTGGTCTTCGCCCTCTCGTCGTGGGGGCTGAGCTTCGTGTTCGTCCCCCCGTGGCGCGACCCGAGTGCCTACCTGGCGGTGACCGTCGGTGTCATCCTCATCGTCGCCGCCGCGGTGTGGTGGCTCTACGACCGCCGGCAATCGGAGCGCACGCGCGAGTCGGGGCACCGGTTCGCGAACTGGCTCGGAGGTCTCGGCCCCTTCACCTGCGCGGTCGTCGGGTTCCAGTTCGCGTTCCACCCCAAGAATCTGGCGCTGACGATCGCCGCCGCCAGCCGAACCGGCGACCTCGGCTGGGCCGGCGCGACGATCGTCGGGGTGTGGTTCTGCGTGCTCGGCGTGTCGTCAGTGATGATCCCGACGGTGGTGTTCGCACGCTCGGGCCCGCGCGCGGAGGAGCGGCTGCGGGGCATCGACACCTGGGTGCGCGAACGCGGGACGGGGATCACGATCATCGTGCTGCTGGTCGTGGGTGTCGCGCTGATCGCCATCGGCGCCGCGCAGTTGCTCGGGTAGAGTTGAAGCCGTTCCGGCCCACCCCGTCGGATACGCCGCAGAGATAGGCAGCCACCATTCCGTGACTTCCCCCGCGACACCCCCCGCTGATCAGCCGCTGACCATCGTCATCGCGGCCGACACGTTCGCGCCCGACATCAACGGTGCCGCGCGCTTCGCCGAGCGCCTCGCGGCGGGCCTCGCCGGCCGCGGTCACAAGGTGCACGTCGTGACCCCGAGTGTCGGGCACGGCAACCACGGAGTGTTCACCGAGCACATCGAGGGGCAGGACCTCACCGTCCACCGGCTGCCGGGCTGGCGCTGGTACCCGCACGACTGGCTGCGGTTCGTCATGCCCTTCATGAGCAAGCACTACGCCCGCCGCGTGCTCACCGAGGTGCAGCCCGACGTCGTGCACAGTCAGTCGCACATCGTGATCGGGCGCGGACTCACCCGCATCGCCCGACAGCGCGGCATCCCCGTGGTGGCCACGAATCACGTCATGGCCGAGAACGTCCTCGACTTCACGACGCTGCCGCCGGTGTTCGACAAGCTCATCGTCAAGCTCGCGTGGGACGACGCCAAGCGGACGTTCGACATGTCACGCGCCGTCACGACGCCGACCCGCAAGGCGGCCGAGTTCCTCGAGCAGACGATCGACATCGACGGGGTCATCCCCATCAGCTGCGGCATCGACAAGCGCAACTACACACCGAACCTCACACCCCGCCCGCACAGTCGGGTGCTGTTCGTGGGGCGCCTGACGACCGAGAAGCACGTAGAAGTCGTGCTGCAGGCCGTCGCGAAGCTCGTGCCCGAACTGCCCGACATCACCTTCGACATCGTCGGCGGCGGCGACCAGCGGCGCAGCCTGGAACAGTGGACGCAGAAGCTCGGGCTCACCGACCGGGTCGTCTTCCACGGCCGCGTCGACGAGGACCACCTGCGCGCTGCCTACGCGAACGCCGACGTCTTCGCGATCGCATCGATCGCCGAGCTGCAGTCGATCGTGACGATGGAGGCGATGGCATCCGGTCTCCCCGTCGTGGGCGCCGACGCGGTTGCGCTGCCGCATCTGGTGAGCGACGGCGTCAACGGGTACCTGTTCGAGCCGGGCAACGTCGATGACCTCGCCGACAAGCTGCGCCGCGTGCTCACCGCGCCCGCCGACCAATACCTGCGCATGCAGCAGGCGTCGCTCGACGGCGTTGAGATGCACGACATCGAGAAGACGCTCGACACGTTCGAGAAGCTGTACCGCGGCGAGCCGCTCGAGGCCTGACGTGCGGCTGCTGTTCGACGCGCGCTACATCCGCACCGATTTCCACGACGGCATCAGCCGGTACTCGGCCGAGCTCGCGGCGGCGGTGCTGGCGGCCGCTCCCGCTCGGGGAGTCGAGGTGGTGTTCCTCGTCTGGGACGACGCGCAGGTGCCGCTGCTGCCGGCGGGGGCGCGCACCCTCACGATCCACGCGCCGACGGCCGTGCGCGAGCCGCTGACGGCGCTGCTGCTGAACCGCTACCGGCCGGATGCGGTGTTCTCGCCGATGCAGACGATCGGCTCGTTCGGGCGCCGATTCGGCCTGATCCTCACTCTGCACGACACGATCTACTACCGGCACCGCACACCCCCGCGCGATCTGCCCTGGTACGTCCGGCTCGGGTGGCGGCTGTTCCACCTGTCGTACGTCCCGCAGCGGCTGACCCTCGACGCCGCCGACGTCGTCGCGACGGTCAGCGAGACGAGCGCGGCCGAGTTCGCGCGCGTGAAGCTGACGAAGCGCCCGGTCGTGGTCATACCGAACGCCCCGCAACGGCTCGCCGACCTGCTTCCGGTCGGCGACACGGTGGTCTCGGGCGCGCAGAACCTCGTCTACATGGGGTCGTTCATGCCCTACAAGAACGTCGAGACGCTCGTGCGGGCGATGGCGGGGCTGCCGGGGCGCACGCTGCACCTGCTCTCGCGCATCTCGCCCGAGCGCCGCACCGAGCTGTCGGCGCTCATCGACCCGGCCGGAGGTGAAGTCCTCTTCCACAGCGGGGTGACGGATGCCGAATACGCGCGCCTGCTCGCCGACCATGCTGTGCTCGTGTCGGCCTCGCTCGACGAGGGGTACGGGCTGCCCGTCGCCGAGGCCATCGAGCTCGGCGTCCCTGCCGTCGTGACCGACATGCCGATCTTCCGCGAGGTCGCCGGCGACGGTGCGCTCTACGCGCCAGGGATGGATGCCGAGGCCTTCGCCGCCGGCATCCGCTCGCTCGACGACCCGGCCGTTCGCGCACGTGTGGTCGCCGCGGGCACGGCGCACATCGCGCGCTTCTCGTGGACGCGCTCGGCCGACGTGCTGCTCGACGCCGTCACCGCTCTGCCTCCACGCCCCTGAGCCACCCGCGCCTGCGGGGCGGTTCGGGCTCGTCCGTGCCGACCGTGCCCGTTCTGCGAGCGGTCAGTGCGAGGGGTAGTGGCGGGTGGGAATGCGACGGTATCCGTCGATGAAGAGGGCCCGGGTCGTCGCGACAGCGGCGGCGCCCGTGAGGAGCACGGTGAGAGCGATGACGATGAACATGGCAGAAACGCTACGCACGATCGGATACCGCCACGAGTGGCAGATCCGCCCATATGTGTATGATTTCTGCCATGCAGACTGTCGCGTGCATCGTCCAGCCGGGTTTCGCCCCATTCGAGTTCGGCCTCGCGTGCGAGGCGTTCGGGCTCGACCGGTCGGACGACGGCATCCCGAACTTCGACTTCCGTATCGTGACGCCCGAGCCGGGTGCCGTGCCGAGCAACATGAGCTTCTCGGTCAACGTCGACAACGACCTCGCGTTCGCGGAAGAAGCAGACCTCATCGTCGTGACCCCCATTCCGCGTGAGGACTGGGGGCAGGTCGACGTGCGCGTCGCGGGCGCGGTGCGCCGCGCCGCCGAGCGTGGGGCCTGGGTGCTGTCGGTGTGCAGCGGCTCATTCGTCCTCGCCGCGGCGGGCGTCCTCGACGGGCGCCGGGCCACGACGCACTGGCGCTACGCCGACACGATGGCGCGGATGTACCCCGACATCGACGTCGATCCGGACGTCCTCTATGTGCAGGACGATCACATCATCACGAGTGCGGGCACGGCGGCGGGCATCGACGCCTGCCTGCACCTGCTGCGCATCGAGCTCGGCGCCGAGGCGGCCAACACGATCGCGCGCCGCATGGTCGTGCCGCCGCAGCGCGACGGCGGCCAGGCGCAGTTCATCACCGCGCCCCTGCCGGTGACGAGTTCGCTCTCGCTGTCGACGGTGACCGACTGGGTGGTCGAGAACCTGCGCCTCGACCTGTCCGTCGACCAGATGGCCGCGCGCGCCCACATGTCGCCGCGCACCTTCGCGCGCCGGTTCAAGGCCGACTACGGGACGACCCCGGCGGCTTGGCTGGCCCGCCAGCGGATCATCCACGCGCAGCGACTGCTCGAACAGACCGACCTCGGGCTCGACGCGGTCGCCTACGAGAGCGGCTTCGGGTCGGCCGCCGTGCTGCGGCAGAACTTCACGCGCATGCTCGGGCTCAGTCCCACCGCCTACCGCTCGCGGTTCACGTGCACCGCCACGCCGGCGGATGCTGCGGCCTGATCCGCTGAACCGCCTCTCCCGAGCCCGCGCTTCGATACCGTGGCAGCGTGTGGCCGAAACTCCGGAACCTGTTCTCGCGTGAGACCGTCGCGGCCGACGTGCGCGCGGGACTCACGCTGGGCATCGAGAGCGTCCCCGACGGCCTGGCGCAGGGTCTGCTCTCCGGCGTCAACCCGCTCGCCGGGCTCTACGGCTACCTCTTCGGCATGGTGGGAGCGGCGTTCTTCACCTCGAGCGCCTTCATGGCGGTGCAGGCCACGGGTGCCATGTCGCTCGTCGTCGCCGACGCGGGCCTCGACACGCGACCCGATCCCGACCGTGCGCTGTACACCCTCGCCGTCCTGACCGGAGTGATCATGGTCGTCGCGGGGCTGCTCGGTGCGGGGCGCCTGGTCAGCTTCGTCCCGACCGCCGTCATGACCGGCTTCGTCACGGCCGTCGGCGTCAACATCGTGCTGGGACAGGTCTCCAACTTCACCGGATACCCGGCGCGCGGCGAGAACCGCATCGCGAAGACCCTCGATGCCCTGGTGCACCTGCCGCAGTGGAACCCGGGCGCGACGGCCGTCGGGGTGATCACCGTGCTGACGATCGTCCTTCTGCTGCCGACACGGGTCGGTTCGATGGGTCTCGTGGTCGCGGTGGTTGTCGGCTCGGTCAGCGCCGTGCTCCTGAACCTGTGGGTCGGGCAGCCGATCGCCCTGCTGCGCGACCTCGTCGATGTGCCGCGCGGCCTGCCGCTGCCGGTGCTGCCGTCGTTCGCCGACATCGTCGCGCTGATCGTGCCGGCGTTCTCGCTCGCGTTCATCGCCATGGTGCAAGGCGCCGGAGTGTCGGCGGCCATCCCCACGATCGACGGCAAGCCCGCGAAGCCCTCCCGCGACTTCATCGGCCAGGGCGCCGGCAGCATCCTCTCGGGACTCTTCCGCGGCATGCCGGTCGGCGGATCGATGTCGGCATCCGCCCTCATCGTCGCAGCGGGGGCCCGCACCCGCCTGGCGCTGTTCATCGCGGGCGGCGTGATGGCCCTCGTCGTGCTGTTCGCCTCTGACCTCGTCGCCTACGTCGCGATGCCGGCGCTCGCGGGCCTGCTGATCGTCGTCGGTGTGCAGGCGGTGAAGCCGATCCGCGTGCTGTCGGTGCTGAAGACGGGCCCGCTGCAGAGCGTCATCATGGGCGTGACCTTCGTGCTCACCCTGCTCATCCCGCTGCAGTTCGCGGTGCTCGTCGGGGTCGGGCTCGGGATCATCCTCTTCGTCGTGCAGCAGTCGAACCGCGTGCGCGTGCGACGCGTCGAGCTGGTGCCCGGCGGCCGTATGCGCGAGACGGATCCGCCACCGGTCGTCCCCGGCGGTCAGGTGCTCGTCCTCCAGCCCTACGGCAGCCTCTTCTTCGCCAGCGCGCCGACGGTCGAGAAGCAGCTGCCCGAGCCGACAGGGCAGTCGCGCCACGCGGCCGTCATCCTGCGCCTGCGCGGCACCGACCAGATCGGCCTCGCGCTCATCGCGGTGCTGAGACGCTACGCGGCGCAGTTGGATGCCGTGGACGCGAGTCTGCGGATCGTCGCGAGCGAGAAGCGCGTGCTCGCACAGCTCGCGACCAGCGGGCTCACCGCCGAGCTCGGCGCTTCGCGCGTCTACGAGGGTGGCGAATGGGTCGGCGATGCGGTGCATCGGGCAGCGGCCGACGCGCAAGCCGAGATCGACGCCACCGCCGCATCCGACGGCGATGCAGACCGCGACAGGCCCTGGCCGGATTGATCAGGCGTCGGGCGGGTGACCCGCGGCGCGACGGCGCCGGGCGACGAGCGTGCAGATGCCGGCCGTGACGCCGAAGGCGACGAGGAACGGCAACCACCATCCGACGAGCGCGGCGGGCAGGACGATGAGGCCCGCGCCGACGTCGCCGACTGAGAGCACCGCGAGGACGCCGACGACGATGCCGCCGAACGTGCCGATCACGGTGGCGAGGACGGCGTCGGTCGCCACGTCGCTCCACACCGTTGACGGTCTCGCGGCGCGCAGCGCGAGGAACCGGCAGCCGCAGGCGATGCCCGCGAGGGCCGCCCCGCCGACCGTGAGCCAGAAGCCGAGCCCCGCCTGAGCCGGCGCATCGGCCGTGAGCGCGAGCCCGATCCCGACGACGCTCACGAGCGCGCCGACGGCGACGAGGATCCGTATGGCGCGCTGCACTCGACCACGATATCGGGGGTACGCGCGCTGGCATCCGGCGCCACTGTTTGATAAACTTGAGCGCAGGCGACTCAACTTTGAGCGCCGGAGCTTTCAAGGAGACATATGAACGCCACACAGAACCCCGGGCAGGAGGAAGCGCAGAGCGCGCTCGAGCAGTTCGGGATCAACCTCACCGACCGCGCCCGACAGGGCAAGCTCGACCCCGTCATCGGGCGCGACAGCGAGATCCGGCGCGTCAGCCAGGTGCTCACGCGCCGCACCAAGAACAACCCCGTCCTCATCGGCGAACCCGGTGTCGGCAAGACCGCCGTCGTCGAGGGCCTCGCCCAGCGCATCGTCGCGGGCGACGTCGCCGAATCGCTCAAGAACAAAGAGCTGGTGAGCCTCGACATCTCGGCGCTCGTCGCCGGCGCGATGTACCGCGGCCAGTTCGAGGAGCGACTCAAGAGCGTCCTCAAGGAGATCACCGAGTCGGACGGTCAGATCATCACCTTCATCGACGAGCTGCACGTGCTGATGGGCGCGGGCGGCGGTGAGGGCTCCGTTGCGGCATCGAACATGCTCAAGCCCATGCTCGCGCGCGGCGAGCTGCGCCTCATCGGCGCGACGACGCTCGACGAGTACCGCGAGTTCATCGAGAAGGATGCCGCGCTCGAGCGCCGCTTCCAGCAGGTGTACGTCGGCGAGCCGAGTGTCGAAGACACCGTCGCGATCCTGCGCGGGCTCAAGGAGCGCTACGAGGCGCACCACAAGGTCGCGATCGCCGACGGCGCGCTCGTGGCGGCGGCATCCCTCAGCAACCGCTACATCCCGAGCCGCCAGCTGCCCGACAAGGCCATCGACCTCATCGACGAAGCCGCGTCCCGCCTGCGGATGGAGATCGACTCGGCGCCGCTCGAGATCGATGAGCTGCGCCGGCATGTCGACCGGCTGAAGCTGGAAGAACTGGCGCTCAAGCGCGAGAAGGATGCCGCGTCGAAAGAGCGTCTCGCGACGCTGCGAGAGACGCTCGCCGGCGAGCAGGACCGACTCGACGAGCTGCAGGCCCGGTGGGAGCGTGAGCGCGCGTCGCTCAACGCCGTCGGCGACCTGAAGACCCGGCTCGACCAGGCGCGCATCGACGCCGAACGTGCTCAACGCGAGGGCAACCTCGAGAAGGCATCGCGCCTGTACTACGCCGAGATCCCCGCGCTCGAGCAGCAGGTCGCGCAGGCCGAGCACGCGGCCGACCCTTCGACGGGCTCGGGGACCGGTGAGCGGCGCATGGTGAACGACCAGGTCACCGATGAGGACATCGCGTCGGTGATCGCGGCGTGGACGGGCATCCCGGTGGGGCGCCTGCTGCAGGGTGAGAGCGAGCGTCTCGTGCACCTCGAAGCCGAGCTCGGCAAGCGCCTGATCGGGCAGAAGGATGCCGTGAAAGCCGTCTCCGACGCCGTCCGGCGCTCGCGCGCGGGAATCAGCGACGAGGGTCGGCCGACCGGCTCGTTCCTCTTCCTCGGCCCGACCGGTGTCGGCAAGACCGAGCTCGCGAAGGCGCTCGCCGACTTCCTCTTCGACGATGAGCGCGCGATGGTGCGCATCGACATGAGCGAGTACGGCGAGAAGCACTCGGTCGCGCGGCTCGTCGGCGCCCCTCCGGGCTACATCGGCTACGAGCAGGGCGGTCAGCTGACCGAGGCCGTGCGTCGGCGCCCATACTCGGTCGTGCTGCTCGACGAGGTCGAGAAGGCGCACCCCGAGGTGTTCGACATCCTGCTGCAGGTGCTCGACGACGGCCGCCTGACCGACGGCCAGGGCCGGACGGTCGACTTCACGAACACGATCCTGATCCTCACCTCGAACCTCGGCTCGCCGATCCTCATCGACCCGACGCTGTCGCCCGCGCAGAAGCGCGAGCAGGTCATGGCGCTCGTGCGTCAGGCGTTCCGCCCCGAGTTCCTGAACCGTCTCGACGACGTGGTGATGTTCGCCGCGCTGACCGAGGACGACCTGGCCCAGATCGTCGAGCTCTCGGTCGACGCCCTGCAGTGTCGCCTGCGCGACCGGCGCCTGACCCTCGCGGTCACACCCGATGCGCGTGCGTGGCTGGCCGAACGCGGGTACGACCCGATCTTCGGCGCGCGGCCGCTGCGGCGGCTCATCCAGTCGGAGATCCAGGACCGCCTCGCCATGGCGCTGCTATCGGGCGGCGTGCACGACGGCGATCTCGTGAAGGTCGACGTGGATGCCGCGGGAGCCGGCCTCGTGCTCACCAGCTCGGGGCAGTCGCCCGCCCACGACAGCGCATCGGCATCCGTCGCCGACGACGTCGTCGAGGCGGAACTGCTCGACGACTGACCTTCGTTCGCGACATACTCCCCCGCTGATGTGCCACGCGCATCAGCGGGGGAGTGTCGTGTGCGTAAGGTCGCGGCGGCTCTTGGACGTGCGGCCGAGGGCGGGTGCACGGGTTAGGCTCGGCCCGTGCACGCCGTCGGGTTCTCGCGCACGGCCGGAGCGCTGTGGCGGTCGAGCCACCCCGGTCCGACGCTTGTCGTGAGCGTGCTGACGCTGATCCTGGGCGTCTCGGCGGGGCTTGATGCCGGGCGCCTGCTGCTGCTCGTCGTCGCCGTCTTCGTGGGGCAGCTCTCGGTCGGGTGGTGCAACGACGCGGCCGACGCGCGTCGCGATGCGGCGGTCGGCCGCGGAGACAAGCCGATCGCCGGCGGCGAGATCAGCGCGCGAGCCGTGGGAGTCGCGGCGGGGGTGGCACTCACCGTCGCGCTGCTGCTCACGGCGCTGTTCGGACCGGCCCTGCTCGTGGCGCATGCCGTCGCGCTCGCGTCGGCATGGTCGTACAACCTCGTGCTCAAGCGCACGGCCGCCTCGGTGGTGCCGTTCATCGTGAGCTTCGGGCTGCTGCCGTCGTTCGCGACCCTCGCGCTGCCGACGCCCGCGGTTGCGGCGCCGTGGGCCGGTGTGGCCGGCGCGGCCCTGGGCGTCGCGGTGCATTTCGCGAACGTGCTGCCCGACCTCGACGACGACGCGGCGACGGGCGTGCGCGGGCTGCCGCACCGCATCGGCCCGCGGGGCAGCGCGGTGATCGCCTTCGGCGCAGTCGCCGTCGGGGCGCTGGCCGTGCTGCTCGGCCCGCTGATCACGGGGGCGAGCCTGAGCCTGGTCTCCGTGGTCGGGACGATCGTTGTCGCCGTGATCGCCGTGGTCGGCCTCTTCCGCGCGGTGCGGCGCCCCGACCGCACGGTCTTCCGCCTGGTGATGCTCGCCGCCCTCGTCCTCGCCGGCACGCTTGCGCTCAGCGGTGTCAGCGTCGTGTGAGGGCGGAGCTTGCGCTCAGCGGTGTCAGCGTCGTGCTTGCGCGTCGCAGTGCATCTCAGTGTCGCGCCGCGTCGCGGGTTCGGGCGTGTCAGCGCGGCGCCGCGAATCGTCGGGCGGCAGGGTCGAAGCCCATCCCGTAGGCGTGCGCGAGGACGCGCGCGGCGGGCGTGTGCAGCGCCACCCGCACCGCCGTCGCCGCGCCCGGCCGCGCGGGGCGGCCGAGCATCGTGTTGATCGCCGCGATCCGCCCGGCGCGGTCCGCCGCGCGCAGCCGGTCGCGCTCCCAGGCGTCCAGGGCGGCGGGCGGGCCACTTTCGCGAGACCAGCGTGCGAGCAGCGGAGCGAGGGTCGCGGCATCCAGCAGGCCGAGGTTCATCCCCTGACCGCCGATGGGACTCACCTCGTGCGCCGTGTCGCCGATGGCGATGATCCGACCCGCGCGCATGGCCTGCAGCCGCGATCGTGCGACCCCGAAGCCGGTCGCCTCCGAGATGCGATCGGCCGCGGCATCCGACCCCGTGCGCTCAGCGACGGCCGCGCGCAGTCGCGCGGCATCCGCGTCGCGATCCCCGGCACCGGTGGGGGGCACGGGCATCCACGCGACGTACCGCCGCCGCGCGTCGGGAAGCGGGAAGGACTCGAGCACTCCGGCACCGTCGAGGTGCACGACCGCACGATCGCCGTCGCCCGAGGCGTCGTCGCAGTCGGTCATGAGGTAGCGGTCGGGGTAGCGGCGACCGCGCACGGCCCCCGGCATCAGCCCGCGGGCGCGCAATCCGCCCGCGATCACGACGATGCGCGCGAGCGCTGTCTCGTGATCGCCGCCGTCGACACCGCCATCGCCCTTGCCGCGCTCGAGCTGCACCTCGACGGCGTCGTCACGTTCCGTCAGCGCGCCGACGCGCCATCCGCGCCGCGGTGGCGGCGCCCCCCATGCGCGCGCGGTCTCGGCCAGAGCGGACTCGGTGGCCGACTGCGGGAGGGTCGCGACGTACGGATGCCTCGCGCGCAGGCGGTCGAAGCGGACCTCGCCCAGGCTGCGGCCGCGGCGCCGCGCCTCACCGATCCGCACACGCAGCGCCGAGGCGAGCAGGCGATCGGTGGCGCCGGACGCCTCCATCGCCGCGAGGGCGGTCGCGTGCACGCCGACGGCTCGCGAACCGCCCCCGACGTCCGCGCGACCCTCGAAGGCGATCGCCGCGATGCCGTGCCGAGCGCACTCCGCGGCGAGCAGCGTGCCGACCGGACCCGCCCCGACGATGGCGACGTCGATCATGTGCGGCTCGCCGGCTGAGGGGGTGCCGCCGGGGCGCGGAGGGCGAGCAGGCGGAACGGAGCCGGGCGGTCGACGCGCCAACCCGCGGGCACCTCGGCGGCGAGTTCGTCGGCCGTCCAGCTGCGACGGATCGAGCGGAGGCCGTCGGTGCGCAGCAGCGTCCCCGGCGCGATCGGGGTGATGCCGACGGCGTAGGCGGCATACGCCGCGCGCGAGCGCGCGATGTCGGAATGCAGGACCAGACCCTCGGAGAGCACGTCCGAGTCGCGCAGCAGGGCGGGCAGCTGTCGGTCGTCGAGGTGGTGGATCAGGTGATTGGAGATCACCACGTCGAACCGCCGCCCGTCGGCGACGAGGTCGCTGCTGTGCGCGCGCAGGTACTCCGTGTCGCGCTCGCCGCGGGCGCGCGCAACGGCGAGCGACCGCTCGTCGGGATCGATGCCGACGGGAGCGACCCCGATGCCGTCCGCACGCGCAAGAGCCACCAGCCGCGCCAGCACGTCGCCGCCGCCGCAGCCGATGTCGAGCACGCGCAACGGGAGGCCGCCGCCCGCGCGGGCGCGCGCGAGCGCGAGCGGGCGGACATGCGTGCGGTAGACGCGACCCCAGCCCGAGATGAGCCGGTTGACGACAGCGAATCGCTCGAGGGTGCGGCGCAGGCGCACGGGGTCGCAGTCAGGGTCATCCATCAGCTCCCGCACCTCGACGTCGCGAGCGGAGAGGCCCGTCATCACGCGTCGGCCGGAACGGCGTCGCGGGCATCCCTCACCATGTCGACCGCGGATGTCGTGCCGGCGCGCACCGTCATGCGCGCCGATTCGACGGTCAGCCCGGGGGCGAAGGCGACGGCGATGAGGGGTGCGCCATCGGCGGCATCCGGGTCATCGAGCATTCGCTGCAGGACGAACAGGATCGTCGCGGACGACATGTTGCCGTACTCGCGCAGGACGTCGCGCGAGTGCCGCAGCGCGGTGGGATCGAGCCCGCAGGCGGCCTCCGCACGGTCGAGGATGCTCCGACCGCCGGGATGCACCGCCCAGAGAAGCCCGGCCCCCGTTCCGGTCGCGCCTGCAGCGGATGCGTCGTCGAGGACGGGCGCCAGAGCGGCGCGCATCTCGCGCCCGACGACGCGGGGGACCTCGGCCGTGAGGGTCATCTCGAACCCGTGATCGCCGATCGTCCACCCCATCGCCGCCTCGCCGTCTTCGGTGATCGCCGTCGCGAACCGGTCGAGGTCGAGGCGCGGGGCGCCCGCCGCGGGCGACGCCGACACGACGGCCGCGGCGGCGCCGTCGGCGAAGACGGCGGCGGAGACGATCTGATCGGGGTCGTGCGACGACCGCAGGTGGATCGTGCAGAGCTCCGCGCACACCACCAGCACGAGCGCCGACGGGTCGGCGGCGCAGATGCGGGCAGCCGAGCGCAGCGCGGGCAACGCGGCAGCGCAGCCGAGGAAGCCGAGGTGCTCGCGGGAGACCGTCGTGCGCAGCCCGAGGTCGCGCACGAGCCGGAAGTCGGGGCCCGGGGCGAAGAAGCCGGTGCAGGATGCCGTCACGACGTGCGTGACATCCGCCGCCTGTACGCCCGCCCGATCGAGCGCATCACGCGCGGCTGCGGCGAACAGGGGAGGGGCCTCGCGCACATACACGTCGTTGCGCGCCCCGGTGGCCGGAGAGAGGACCCGGCGCGTTCGCTCGTCGATGAACGCAGAGCCGCCCGAGACGAGTTCGGGCAGGACGGTGTGTCGGGTGTCGATCGCGGACTGGTCGAAGGCCGCGCCGATGATCCGCTGCGTCACGCGGGCCGTGTCGGGCTGAGCGGCGAACAGATCACGGACGGCCTGCTGGGCCAGCACCGTCGGCGGTACGGCCGTGCCGATGCCGATGATCGACGCGGAGGATGCGGGAGAACCAGTCATCCGCGCAGGCTAACCCGCGAGCCGTGCCTCGCGCAGGCGGTTGCCCGAATGTGTCGAGTGTGCTCGGCGGAAGCGCCGAGGGCGGGAGAGGCGGCCGCCGGCACCGTCACCCCCTGGCCCTGTGGCGACACTCCCCTGCTGATGCGCCACGAACATCAAGAGGGGAGTGCCGCGGACGGAAGGTCGCGGACGCGCCAGAACGGGCCGAGCACGACCGGCAGTGCCGACAGCAGCGCGCCGAGCGACCCGATCCACAGGGTCGGCACGGTTCCCAGCGTCGTCCCGAGCCAGCCGGCGGCCAGGGCCGACAGCGGCATGACGCCCCACACGCAGAACCGGATCGAGGCGTTCATCCGCCCGAGCAGGCGCATCGGCGTGATGCGCTGGCGGAATGTCACCTGCGTGATGTTGTAGACGAGAACGCTGAAGCTCATCGCGAACGACTGCACGACGAGCATCGCGAATGCGGCCGGCTGGGGCAGCAGCGCCGCAAGCGGCAGCGGAACCATCGCCAGCGAGAACGCGATCGCGCTCACCGGAATCGTGCGCGCCTCACCGATGCGCCCTGCGATGCGCGGGGTCAGCACGGCCCCGAGCAGGCCGCCGACGGCCCCGAGCGAGAACAACAGGCCCATGGCCGCCGGCGAGAACCCGATGATCCGCAGGTAGAAGATCGGCAGCAGCGTGAAGATGAGCGTCGAGAAGAGGTTCGAGATCGCTGTGGTCCCGACGATCCGTCGCAGCAGCGGGTTGCCGAACACCCAGCGCAGACCCTCGCCGATCTCGCGGTGCAGCGGTGCGCGATCGTCGGGCGTGCGGAGGACTTCGTGGTCGCGGGTGAACAGCAGCGCCGTCAGCGACGCGACGTAGGTCGCCACCGTCGCCAGGATCGCCAGGGGTGCCGAGATCAGTCCGACGAGGGCACCGCCGATCGCCGGGCCGGCGAGACCCGCGATCTGGTTCGTCGATTCGAGCTTGCCATTCGCCTCGGCGATCTGATCGGGGCGTACGAGCGAGGGCACGATGCTCTGGTACGACACGTCGAAGAACACCGTCGCGATGCCGACGACCAGCGCGACGACGTACAGGTGCCACATCTCGAGATGGCCGAGCATGTGCAGCAGCGGCACGGCGGCGAGCGTGAGGCCGCGGATACCGTCGGCCCAGATCATCACGTGCCGCTTGCGCATGCGGTCGATCCAGGCGCCGGCCGGCAGCCCCACGACGAGGAACGCGGCGAGGCCCGCGGCGTTGAGGTAGCCGACCTGGGCTTCGGTGGCGTGCAGCAGCAGAACCGCGAGCACGGGCATTGCGAGCTCGAGGATCTGCGCGCCGAACTGACTGAGTGCCTGCCCGCTCCACAGCGTCAGGAAGTTGCCGTCGCGCCAGAGCGACCCGCGTGCGGGTGGTCGGGATTTTGGTCTGGTGGTGTCGGCATCCGCATCGCCGACTGATCGAGACATGTCGATCAGTGTCTCGCGACTGATTGGCGAATGTCAATCAGCGGGCTACGATGGCGCCATGGACGAAGGTCAGAGTGCGGCACGGGCACTGAGCTCACCCGTGCGGATGCGCATCCTGCGGCTGTGCCGATTCGAGGCGCGTACCAACAAGGAACTCGCCGACCTGCTGGGGCTGAACCCCGGCACCGTCCACCACCACGTGCGCACGCTCGCCGATGCCGGCTTCCTCGTGGCCGAGGCTGAGCGTGCGGGCGCTCAGGGCGCGCGCGAGGTGCCGTACCGGGCGACCGGGGCCTCGTGGAACGCACCCATGGAAGAGACCATCCCGGTGATGATGGAGACCGTGCGCCAGCAGGTCGCGCTCGCCGAGCCGCAGGACGTCCTGTTCGGCTGGCTCGGCCTGCGGCTGAGCCCCGAGCATCACGATGAGCTGCACCGCCGCATCGTCGACCTGTTCGCCGAGTACAAGGATCGCGAGCCCGACGTCGACGGCGAGTCGTTCTCGCTCGTCGCGATCCTGCACCCGGACCTGGCCTGACGGCTGCCGTTCGAGGAGCGCGAATCGCTCCCCGAACGCCTCATCCGGGTGACTCTGCGACCCCCGGAGGGGGGTCAGTCGTCGACGACGACAGAGTCCGCGATCGGCCGCCGCGTTCGCGGCGCGAGGTCGCGCTCCCGCAGCGCCTCGGGCGCCGCGTCGATGTCGCCGAGCGTGCCGACGGCCATCACGGTGACCGCGGCGATGTCGTCGCCGAACCCGAAGGCCTCGCCGATCGCGGCGCGGTCGAAGCCGCCCATCTGGTGGGTGTGGAGTCCTGACGCGTGCGCCTGCACCGTGAAGTGCGCGGCGGCCTGGCCGGTGTCGTACGCGGCCCACGGCAGCGGCTTGCCGTCGACGGAAGCCGCCGCGGCGAAGACCACCAGCGCCCCGGCATCCGCGGCCCAGCTCTGGTTGAAGCCCATCAGAGTGCCGACGATCGTGGCGTACGCGGGCGTGCCGCGGCGCGCGACGACGAAGCGCCACGGCTGCGTGTTGCTGGCCGACGGCGCCCAGCGCGCGGCTTCGAGGGCGCTCGCGAGCGCGTCCTCGTCGATGGGGGCGGTGGTGTCGAAGATGCGCGTGCTCCAACGCTCGGCGAGGACGTCGAGGATCGGGGCTTCGGTGGGGGCGATGCGCGTGGCGACGGGGCTCATGGCTACTCCTCTTGCGTGTATGGAAGGTGAGGGACGCCATCGGCCCGATCCATGCAACGGTATGCGCCTCTCCTGTGTTCCCGGCGAGAGTTTCCGGCCGCGGAAGGTCAACGGATCTTCACTTCTGGATGCCGGCACCGAGGCCGCCGCTGCCGGTTAGCGTGACCTCATGACCAGCATCTCGACGGCAGATCTCTACGACGAGCACGGTGACCGGCTCGACTCGCTCTCGCTGCAGCTGCAGGACGTCGGCGGCATCGTCGCCTTCGACGGCCCGGTGCGCACCGTCCGCTGCCATCGCGACAACGGGCTCGTCAAGGCGACGCTCGCGACCCCCGGCGACGGTGCCGTGCTCGTCGTCGACGGCGGCGGATCGCTCGAGTCGGCGCTCGTGGGCGACCTCATTGCGGCATCCGCCGCCCGCAACGGCTGGGCGGGGGTCATCGTCAACGGCGCGATCCGCGACCGCCTCGCGATCGGCGCGCTGGCGCTCGGAGTGAAGGCGCGCGGCTCGAATCCCCGCAAGAGCGCGAAGGACGGTGTCGGCGAGGTCGATGTGCCGGTCGAGATCGAGGGCGTCGTATTCCGGCCCGGCGCCCACGTGTGGGCGGATGCCGACGGCATTCTCGTCGAGCGCTGACGCGCCGGGGCTGTCAGCGGGGGTCTTGCGGCCGACCCGGGCGTCGGTCAGCCTGGAACCACGACGGACAGGAGCAGATGATGATCGCATTCAACGGAGCGTTCTCGGGGTTCTCGGTCGATGACGTGCCCGCCGCGCACAGGTTCTACGGCGACGTGCTCGGCCTCGACGCGACGGTCGGCGACATGGGCATCCTCGACATCACCCTTCCCGGCGGCGCCCACGCGATCGCCTACCCGAAGGACGATCACGCGCCGGCGACGTTCACGATCCTCAACCTCGAAGTCGACGACATCGACGTCGCGGTCGACGCGCTGAACGCTGCCGGGGTCGTCACGAAGATCTACACCGACCCCGACTTCGGCACCGATGACCGCGGCATCGCGCGCGGCAACGGGGGCCCGGACATCGCGTGGTTCCGCGACCCCGCCGGCAATGTGCTGTCGGTCATCGTCCCGACCTGAGCTCGGAAGGGTCGCGAGGCGCGCGCTCAGCCGGCGAGGGCCTCGGCGAGCTTGACGCGCGCACCCATCCGCAGGATCGAGTGCTCGTAGATCTTCGCGCCGATCCAGATGGCCGCGGCGCACGAGGCCAGCAGGATCGCGAGCGAGAGCAGCGGCTCCCACCACTGCGCCTCGCCGAGGAAGATCCGCACCGGCATCGCGACGGGCGCCGAGAACGGCACGTACGACATGATCGTCATCACGAGATCGTTGTCGTTGAAGAAGATCACCAGGAAGTACGGCGCCATCACGAGGAACGTCAGCGGCGTCGTGGTCGACCCGATGTCCTCCTGACGCGAGACCATCGAGGCCGCAGCGGCGAACAGCGCCGCGAGCAGCACGAACCCGAACAGGAAGAACACCGCGAACCAGACGAGCGGTGCGCCGAGCCCCGAGAGCAGTTCACCCTGCCCCGTGACCGTGAGCCCGACGATGACGATCGCCGCGAGGCCGATGATCTGACCCATCGCGAGGATCGTGTTGCCGACGACCTTGCCCGCCAACAGCGCCCGCGTCGGGATCGCCGAGATCAGCAGCTCGACCACCCGCGTCGCCTTCTCTTCGACGACCGACTGTGCGATCGTCGAGCCGAAGGTGAGCGCGGCCATGAAGAAGATGAGCCCGAAGCCGAGCGCGACCAGGTAGCGGAGCATGCCGTCGGTGCCGCTCGGCGAGAGGATCTCGACCGGCGGCGTCTGGCTCAGCATCTGCATCAGGCCGGACGGCGCCGACTCTTCCACGACCACCGCGAACCCGAACGAGCCCTCATCGCTCGGCACGAGAGCCGCATCGACGTCGCCCGAGGCGACGAGCTCACGCGCGGCGTCGGCATCCGCCGCCTGGGTCGGCTCGACCGCGTCGCCGAGCTGGTCCGCGACGGCGGCCGTGTCGGATGTCACCGCGACCTTCACCGCGTTCGATGACTGCGCCGCGAAGCCGCCCCACACGACGGACACCAGCGCGATCAGCAGCAGGATGCCGGTGGAGATCAGGAACGCCTTGCTGCGCAGCTTCGAACCGACTTCGCGCTCGGCGACGAGCCACACGCTCTGTGGGAACGACGGCGCGACGGAGGGGGTGGAGAGCGGGGTGGCGTTCACTGGATGACCTCCTTGAAGATCTGGGCGAGGGAGGGATGCCGGGGCGCGAAGCTCGCGACATCGCCGGATTCGACGGCGCGGCGCAGCACGCGCTGCACGGTCTCGTCGCTGTCGGCGTCGAACAGGGCGTAGCCGCCGTCGAATTCGTGGATCTCGACGCCGGGGTCGTCGCGCAGCCACCCGACATCGCCGGCCGAGACCAGTTCGTAGCGGCGCTGCGCGTGCTCGGAACGCAACTGCTCACGCGTGCCGGCGGCGCGGATCTGACCGCCGGCGATGATGACGAGGTCGTCGCACAGGCGCTCGACGACGTCGAGCTGGTGCGACGAGAACAGCACCGAGGCGCCCTGCGCGGCGCGGTTCTGCAGCACGCCGGCGACGACGTCGACGGCGAGCGGGTCGAGTCCCGAGAACGGCTCGTCGAGGATCAGCACTTCGGGGTCGTGCACGAGCGCCGCGGCGATCTGCGCCCGTTGCTGGTTGCCGAGCGACAGAGTTTCGACGTCGTCCTGCAGGCGCTCGCCGAGGCCGAGCTCTTCGAGCAGCGCCGTGGCGCGCACCGTGGCATCCGGCTTCGAGAATCCGTGCAGCCGCGCGAGGTAGACGATGTGGTCGAGGACGCGCATCTTGGGGTAGAGGCCGCGCTCTTCGGGCATGTAGCCGAAGCGGCGTCGGTCGGCCGCCGTCACGGGCGACCCGTTCAGCTCGACGCGGCCGGCGTCGCGTGCGAGCACGCCGAGGACGATCCGCATCGTCGTGGTCTTGCCCGCGCCGTTGCCCCCGACGAAGCCGGTGAGGCGCCCCGGTGCGACGGTGAAGCCGACGTCGTCGAGCACGCGATGCGTGCCGTAGCTCTTGGTGATCCCGCTCAGCTCGAGCATCCTGTCCCTCCTCGGGGCGCCGGGTGTTCTCGAAGTGCCGGCACCGTGAGATCGACGTTACGGATGCGGGCCCCGCCCGGCATCCCCCTGCGGGAGGGGATCGCGGAGGGATCGCCTCCACCGACCGGGGGAGGCCCTCCGCTCACAGCGGACTGATAGGTGATGGACACCTGACGGTCACCCGGCATCCATCGCGCGTGCCTACACTCAGCCGAGTGACGAGTGCCGCAACGGATCCACGCCTCCCCGGCACGACCGATCGGCGCCCGCTGCCGCGACGGATCGCCGCGCGCATCGACGCGCTGCGCGGACCGCTGCTGCGCGTCGCGCTGACGCCCAAGGGCCTGCTGATCGGCTTCGGCGTCGTGCACGGCGTGTACCTGCTCGGGCTGCTGCCGACGATCATCGCGGGGCAGACGCAGGGCGACCTGCCGCTCTACCGGCTGTGGGCGGAGCAGGCGCTGCTCGGCTACTGGCCCGTCATCGACATGCCGTGGGTGTACCCCGCGGGCGCGCTCGCGCCGATCATGGCCGCGATCGGCGCCGGCCCGCACTACTACCAGCTCGGCTGGTTCGTGCTGACGGCGGCCGCGAACCTGATCGCCGTCCTCGCGCTCACGGGTAACCTGCGCCGCCGCTCGGGCTACCTCGCCGCGTGGTTCTGGCTCGCCGTGCAGATCTTGCTGGCGCCGGTGTCGATGCTGCGCCTCGAAGGCTTCGCGGCGCCGCTGGCCATCGCGGGGCTCGCGGTGCTGATCCGTCGGCCCGTGATCGCCGGGGCGCTTCTGGCCGCAGCGACGTGGATCAAGGTCTGGCCGGCGGCGCTCGCCGCTGCAGCCGTGACGATCGCGTCGACCCGGCTGCGCATCATCGCCGGCGGCGTCGCGGTCAGCGTCGTGATCGCGGCCACGGTCGTCGTCTACGGCGGTGGGACGAATCTCTTCAGCTTCGCGACGATCCAGGGCAGCCGCGCACTGCAGCTCGAGGCGCCCGTCGCCTCGCCGTGGGTGTGGGCGACCGTGCTGGGGATGCCGGGGGCCGAGATCCGGCAGAACTACGTGCTCGCGACGCGCGAGGTCGTCGGGCCGGGCGCGCACGTCGCGGGCGACATCGTCGGGTGGCTCATGCCGATCGCGTTCGCGGCGGTTCTGGTGCTGCTGTGGCGTGCACGGCGGCATGCTGCACGCCTCGGCCGGCTGACGCCCGCCGTCGAGCAGCGGCTCATCATCAGCGGCAGCTTCGCACTGACGGCCGCGCTCATCGTGTTCAACAAGGTCGGCTCACCGCAGTACATGCTGTGGCTCGCGCCCATCGTCGCGGTCGGGCTCGCCGTCGACCGCCGCGCCTGGAGCCGCATCGCGGTCTGGATGGCCGCAGTCTGCCTGCTGACGACGCTCGTGTTCCCCGTGCTCTACCTGCCGCTCATCGATGCGAACCCGGTCGCCGCGGCCGTGCTGCTCGCCCGCAACGTCATGGTGTGCGGCTTGTTCGCCTGGAGCGTCGTGGCGCTGTGGCGGGCGGGCACCGAGACGGTGCCGGTGCGAGGGATGGTCTTCGCGCCCGCGCGCACCGTCGCCGCCGGCTGACCGCGCGCGGGGGCGCGGGCCGGGGCGACGCTCCGCGGCCCGCGTGAGGTGGACGCGAATGTCGGCTCGCGCGCCGGCATCCTGTCACTCGGGTCCACTCGACGCAAGCGCCGCCGCGCACTGGGGCAGCTCAGGTCAGGCCGTGGCGATGCGCGTAGACGACGGCCGCGACGCGGTCGCGCGCGCCGAGCTTCTGCAGCACATTCGACACGTGCGTCTTGACCGTCGCTTCGCCGATGAACAGCTGCGCGGCGATCTCGGCGTTGCTGCGGGCATCGGCCAACAGCCGCAGCACCTCTCCCTCGCGCTCGGTGAGATCCACGGCGAGCGTGGGCGGGTGCGGGGGTATGGATGCCGGGGCGCCGGCGTCCGCCGCGAACCGCTCGATGACGCGCTTGGTCACCGCGGGCGCGAGCAGCGCATCGCCCGCGGCCGCGACGCGCACTGCGGTGACAAGCTCTTCCGGCCCGGCGTTCTTGAGTAGGAAGCCGCTCGCCCCCGCTTCGAGAGCGCGGAAGAGGTAGTCGTCGCGATCGAAGGTCGTCACGATCACGACCGCGCCGGCCGCGTCCTCGGCGGTGATCAGGCGGGTGGCCTCGATGCCGTCCATCCCGGGCATCTGCACGTCCATGCAGATCACGTCGGGGCGCAGAGCGGCTGCCGCCGCCACGGCCTCGCGCCCGTCACCCGCCTCGCCGACGACCTCGATGCCCGGCGCCGCTTCGAGGATCATGCGGAACCCGGCGCGCATGACGGCGTGGTCGTCGACGAGCAGCACGCGCACCGCGCCGTCGCCGCTCACGCGCGCACCTCGGCGGTGACGCGACCGGCTGTCGCATGGACGAGCGGTACCCGTACCCGCACGAGGAATCCGCCACGCTCGCGCGGCTGCGCCTCGAGCGACCCGCCCGACGCCGCCGCGCGTTCGCGCATGCCGACCAGGCCGAGCCCCGGCCGACCCACGAGGTGCGCGCGGCCCGTGTTGGTCACCTCGAGTTCGATGCCGACCGTCGTGTAGCGCAGCCGGACGTCGGCCGTCGCCCCCGGCCCGCCGTGTCGGCGGGCGTTGGTGAGCGCCTCTTGCGCGATGCGGTAGAGGTTCACCTGCACTAGATCGGAGGAGGGTCGCTCGTCGCCGACGACGGTGAACGTCGTCGGCAGGCCGTTCTCGCTGGCGTGACCGACGAGGTCGGGCAGCGCACTCAGCCGCAGCGTCGACTCCCCGGGCGTGGCGGTTTCGGGCGTGCGCAGGGTCTCGAGCAGTTGGCGCAGCTCGGCGAGCGCGGCGCGCGCCGACTCTTCGACGGCACTGAGCGCCGCGCGTGCGGCGTCGGGGTCGCGATCGAGCACCGTTCGCGCCGCGCCCGCCTGCACTCCCATCGCCGAGACATGGTGGGCGACGACGTCGTGCAGCTCGCGCGCAATGCGCACGCGGTCGAGGGCGACGGCCTGGGCGGCGGTCAGTTCGCGCTCGCGTTCGAGCTCTGCCGTGCGCTCTTCGAGGGCGGCACGCGAGCGCGCCTGTGCCCAGGCCCGCTCGCCGAAGAAGTACGCCCCGCCGAAGAACGCCGCGTTCACGAGGAACTGCATCACCATGTACGCCGCGAACGGCGAGAACAGGCCCGCCCGCGACAGCCCGTCGTCGCCGTCTGCGGTCGCGGCCTGGAACGTCGTCACGAGCAGCCACCCGAACATCCCGGCGATCACGATGAGCCGCACGACGGTGGCGCGTCGCCGGTCGGGCACCCACGCGCCGACGGTGTACATCGCGATGAACAGGGCGACGTTGCCGATGTAGATCTCGGGGATGCGCAGCGAGACGCCCACGAAGAACGCGATCGCGATCACGACGAGCACGATCTCGGGGTACCGACGGCGCAGGGCGAGCGGCAGCGTGAGGGCAGCCGCGTAGAGCAGTGCCCAGCCGAGCGGCGGGGCCGACCCGCCGTAGACCCCGGCGATCTGGCCGAGCCAGGCGCTGATGATCGCGCCGACGAACAGGGCGCCCGCCAGCCATACGTCGCTGCGCGTCTCGGCGGCCGTCACGGGGCGGGCGGAAATGCGGGCGCTCATCCTTCCAAGGTAGGGGCGAGTGGATGCCGGGGCATCCCCCGTGCGACTGATGTCGCGCCTCTGTCATCGACGCGCGAACCGTGGCAGGATCCGAGACATCGACCGGAAGGAAGCCCGCCATGACGCGTGGACGCATCGTGATCGACCTCTTCACGACGATCGACGGGGTGTCGCAGGCCCCGGGCGGGCCCGACGAAGACACCAGCGGGGGCTTCCGCTTCGGCGGCTGGCAGGCGCCGTTCGAAGACGAGGTGCTCGGCGAAGACATCGGCGCCGGCATCCGTCGAATGGATGCCCTACTGCTGGGCCGCCGCACGTACGACATCTTCGCCGCGTACTGGCCCCACCACACGACGGGGCCGGAGGGGTTCATCGGCCAGCACTTCGACGACATCCCGAAGTACGTCGCGAGTCGCGCGGGACTCGAGCCGGGCTGGCAGGGGACGACCGTGCTGGATGCCGATCGGCTCAGCGCCGAGGTCGACGCGCTGCGCGATAGACATGTCGAGACGCACGTGATCGGCAGTATCGATCTCGTGCAGACGCTGCTGCGCGAGGGGCTGTTCGACGAGCTGAAGCTCTGGGTGTACCCGATCGTGCTCGGCGAGGGCAAGAAGGTGTTCCCCGACGGCGCCGCTCCCGCACGGTTGCGCCTGCTCGAGCCCGCGGTCACCGGGCCCACCGGCGCGCTGCTCCTGCGCTATGCGCCCGACGGCGCCGTCGAGACGGGCGACATGACCACCGACGGGGGCTGAAGATCCCGCGGCTCCGCCGTCAGAAGATCATCGGGCGGTCGTCGTCGTCCGGCCCGGCGAGGTCGAGCTCGACGAGCACCGGCACGTGGTCGCTCGGGATCTCGCCTTTGCGCTCGTTGCGGTGGATGGATGCCCCGACGACGGTATCGGCGAACGCGTGAGATCCGAGGATGAAGTCGATTCGCAGACCCTCGTTGCGGGGGAAGCGCAGCTGCTTGTAGTCCCAGTAGGTGTACCCGGCCGGCACGAGCGGGCGGACGGTGTCGTGCAGTCCGGCGTCGAGCAGCGCCTGGAACGCCGCGCGCTCGGGGGGTGAGACGTGCGTCGTGACGCCCTCGATCACGGTCGGGTCGCCGTTGTCGGCGTCGGTCGGGGCGATGTTGAAGTCGCCGGTGAACGCGAGCGCCGCGTCGGGATCGCGCCGCAGCGTGTCGGCGGCGTAGCCGCGCAGCGCCTCGAGCCAGGCGAGCTTGTACCCGTAGTGCGGGTCGTCGAGCCCGCGGCCGTTGGGCACGTAGAGGCTCCACAGTTCGACGCCGCCGATGGTCGCGCCGATCGCGCGAGCCTCTTGCGGGGCATCGGGGCCTTCGTGCCCTTTCGCGAAGCCGGGCATGCCGGGAAAGCCGATCTGCAGGTTCTCGAGGGGCTCGCGGCTCGCGATCGCGACACCGTTCCACTGGTTGAGCCCGTGCGCTTCGACCGTGTAGCCCGCCGCTTCGAACTGCTCGTAGGGGAACTGCTCGGGCTTGCACTTGATCTCTTGCATGAGCAGCACGTCGACGTCTTCGCGGACGCAGAACTCGACCGTGCGGACGACCCGCGCGCGGATCGAGTTGACGTTCCAGGTGGCGATGCGCATGGCATCCAGCCTATGGTCGTCCACCGACGTCGCTCGTCCGTCGCCCATCCGGACCCTGCCACAACGGCGGACATCGTGCTCGACACGCCGCCCGGGGCGGGCTCACGGCGGCGTGTCGCCTCGAATGTCCGCCGTTGCGTCGGAATCAGAGGGTGCGGAGGATGTCCTCCACCCGCTGCTTGGCGTCACCGAAGAGCATCTGCGTGTTGTCGCGGAAGAACAGCGGATTCTGCACGCCCGCATAGCCCGAGGCCATCGACCGCTTGAAGACGATCACGTCCTTGGCATCCCACACGTGCAGCACCGGCATGCCCGCGATCGGCGAACCGGGGTCCTCCGCCGCGGCCGGGTTGACCGTGTCGTTCGCGCCGATCACGAGCACGACATCGGTCTGGGCGAAGTCGTCGTTGATCTCGTCGAGTTCCATGACGATGTCGTAGGGCACCTTGGCCTCGGCCAGCAGCACGTTCATGTGGCCCGGCAGACGACCGGCGACCGGATGGATGCCGAAGCGCACCTCGACGCCCTTCGCACGCAGTCGCTCGGTCAGGTCGGCGACGGGGTACTGCGCCTGAGCGACCGCCATCCCGTAGCCCGGCGTGATGATGACCGAGCTCGCCTCGCGCAGCAGATCGGCGACCGATTCGGCATCCGTCTCGCGATGCTCGCCCTGCTCTTCGTCGCCCGATCGCGGCGCTTCGATGCCGAAGCCGCCGGCGATCACGGAGAGGAACGACCGGTTCATCGCCTTGCACATGATGTAGCTGAGGTACGCACCCGACGAGCCGACGAGCGCGCCCGTGACGATGAGCAGGTCGTTGTTCAGCAGGAAGCCCGCCGCCGCAGCCGCCCAGCCCGAGTAGCTGTTGAGCATGGATACCACGACCGGCATGTCCCCGCCGCCGATGGAGGCGACGAGGTGCCAGCCGAGCGCGAGCGCGAGCAGCGTCACGACGATGAGCAGCCACAGCTCGGGAGTGATGACGTACCAGACCGTGAGGACGACGAACAGCCCGAGCGCCCCGACGTTGAGGTAGTTCTTGCCCGGCAGCATGAGCGGCTTGCTCGACATGCGGCCCGAGAGCTTGAGGAACGCGACGATCGATCCGGTGAACGTGACCGCGCCGATGAAGACGCCGATGAACACCTCGGCGTGGTGGATGCCGACGAGCTCGGGCGCGAGCGCCTCGGCGTACAGGGCTCCGTTCCAGCCGACCAGCACGGCCGCGAGGCCGACGAACGAGTGCAGCAGAGCGATGAGCTCCGGCATGCCGGTCATCTCGACGACGCGCGCCCGCCACAGGCCGATCGCGCCGCCGACCACGACCGCGACCACGAGCAGCCCGGCGCCGAGGTAGGCGGTGACGTCGTCGGGCACGAGCGTGCCGTTCGCGAGCACGAGAAGGAACGTCGCGACCAGGGCGATCGTCATCCCGGCGATGCCGTAGCCGACGCCGCGACGGGCCGTCTCCTGCTTGCTGAGACCCGCGAGCGCGAGGATGAACAGCAGGGCGGCCACGATGTATGCCGCCGTGGCTATGGACTGGGCCAGCATCAGCGCCCCGGCGTCGCCGATGATCGCGTCGCTCACGAGCGGTCACCCTTCTGGAACATGGCGAGCATTCGCCGCGTGACGGCGAACCCGCCGAAGATGTTGATGGATGCCAGGAGCACGGCGATCGCGGCGAGAACCTGCACCAGCAGGTTCGGCACCACGATCTGCGTCATCGCGCCGACGATGATGATGCCGCTGATGGCATTCGTCACGCTCATGAGCGGCGTGTGCAGCGCGTGCGCGACTTTGCCGATGACGTAGAAGCCGATCACGACCGACAGCGTCAGGACGAGGAAGTGCTGTGGCAGGGGAGCCGGCGCGATCGCGCACACGAGGAACAGCGCGGCGATGCCGGCGACGACGAGGCCGGTCTTCGCGCCGCGCGACATCGTCTTCTTCGCGGCCGGGGCGACGGCTGCAGCCACGGGAGCCGCGGCGGGCGTCGCCGACACCTGCACCGGCGGTGGCGGCCACGTGACCTCGCCACCGCGGGTCACGGTGACGCCGCGCTGCACGACGTCGGTGTCGTCGATGACGAGGTGGCCGTCCCTGCCGGGAGTCAGGAGCGTCAACAGGTTGAGCAGGTTCGTGCCGTACAGCTGTGACGCCTGCTGCGGCAGACGCCCGGCGAGGTCGGTGTAGCCGAGGATCGTCACACCGTTCGCCGAGACGACCTTCTCTCCGGCGACCGAGCCTTCGACGTTGCCTCCCTGGGCGGCCGCCATGTCGACGACGACACTGCCCGGCTTCATCGACGCCACGTCGGCGGCCGTGATCAGGCGGGGGGCGGCGCGCCCCGGGATCAGCGCCGTCGTGATGATGATGTCGGCG
>Ga0160441_100462_pt1 | contig 30551 bp, 26 predicted proteins | sample HID1971K_E1MG_FD_108260 | JGI IMG/M metagenome (GOLD analysis project Ga0160441, IMG submission 108260) | Enriched millipede-associated microbial communities from UW Madison campus, WI, USA - HID1971K_E1 MG | ecosystem: Host-associated > Arthropoda: Insects > Digestive system > Unclassified ... | reverse complement strand
CCCGATCTCGGCGAGGGCCGCTGCCTCGAACGCGGCGACGTCGATGTCGGCCGCTGCGTCGTCGGCGCTGAGCCGATGCCACGCCTGATCGATCCAGGATGCCGCGAGATACTCGCTCGTCGCGAAGCCCTGGTTGAACGCCTCCGACGCGTGGAGCTTCTCGATGACCGCCTGCGGCAGCGGCTCACCCGTCTCGGTGTGGCGGGCGTACGCGGTGAGGATCTCGGGCCACAGGATCCACATCTCATTGACCTGGCTCGGGAACTCGACGAAGTCGCGGAAGACGGCCGTTCCGGCGAAATGCGGGTAGGTGACGGTCGCGAACAGCCCGTGCAGCGCGTGCCCGAACTCGTGGAACAGCGTCGTGACTTCGTCGAGAGTGAGGAGGGTCGGCTCGCCGGGCGCAGGCTTGGGCACGTTGAGATTGTTCACGACGATCGGCGCGGTGCCGCGCAGCCGCGACTGCGACACGATCGAGTTCATCCATGCGCCGCCGCGCTTCGTGTCGCGCGTGTACAGGTCGAGGATGAACAGCCCGAGCGGGGAGCCGTCGTCGTTGTGGATCTCGAAGACGCGCGCGTCAGCGTGATAGGCAGGCAGGTCGGGCCGCTCGGTGAACGTGATGCCGTAGAGCTCGGTCGCGGCCCGGAACACGCCGTCGCGGAGCACCCGCTCCGCCTCGAACCAGGGGCGCAGCGCCGTGCGATCGAGGTCGTATTCGGCCTGCCGCACCTTTTCGGTGTAGTACGCCCAGTCGTGCGCCTCGAGGGCGGAGGATGCGTCGCCCGCATCGAGGATCGCCTGCAGCGCCGCCTGCTCTCGGCGCGCGTTGGCGGCGGCCGGTGCCGAGAGCCTGTGCAGCAGGTCACGCACCGCTTCGGGTGACCCGGCGGTCTCGTCGCTCGTGACGTACGCGGCGTGGCTTTCATAGCCCAGAAGGGCGGCGCGCTGCGCGCGCAGGCGGACGATCTCGAGCAGAACCTCGCGATTGTCGTGGTCGCCGCCGCGCAGACCGCGCACTCGCGAGGCCTCGAGGAGACGGCGGCGACTGTCCCGATCGGTGAGGCTGGAGAGGTACGGATGCCCTGTGAACAGCGTCAACGTGATGACATACCTGCCGGGCAGGCCGCGGTCGGCGGCGTTCTGCGCTGCCGCAGACAGTTCGCCGGGGGTCAGGCCATCGAGCTCGGCGGCGTCGTCGAAGACGACGGCCAGGTCGTTGGTGTCGGCGAGCAGGTTCTTCTCGAACGTCGTCGTCAGAATCGACAGGCGCCGGTTCAGCTCGACGAGCTCGTCCTTCTGAGCGGCGTCGAGGCCGGCGCCCGCGTGGGTCATCTCACGGTGCGTGCGCTCGAGAAGGTAGTGCGCTTCGGCATCCAGCTCCAGTTCTGCGCGGCGGTCGTGGAGCTGCGCGACACGGGCGTACAGGGCGGCGTCGAGCGTGATGGCGTCCTGATGTGCCGACATGAGCGGCGCCAGCGTCTCGTCGATCTGCTGGATCTCGGCGGTCGCGTCGGCCGACGACACCGTGTAGAACGTGCGGGCGACGTTGCCGAGCAGCTCGCCCGACTGCTCGAGCGCGACGAGCGTGTTCTCGAAGGTGGGCGGCTCGCTCTGACCGGTGATGGCATCGATCTCGGCGCGGTGTGCGGCGAAGGCCGCATCGAAGGCGGGCGGGTAGTCGGCGGGGGTGATCTGCCGATAGTCGGGCAGGTCGTAGGGGAGCGTGCGGGGAGCGAGGAGGGGATTGGTCGCGGCATCCGTCATCGTTCCAGCGTAGGTGCAGGGGCGCGGCGCGCGATGCAAAGATACTGATGCAAAGAAAGTCTTGCAAAGCAAGCAATGCAAAGGTATCTTTGCATTATGGCGAACGAAGAGACCGGCCCGAGCGGCAAGTACGGCGACCGGATGCTCGACGCGGGGGCGCTGCGTGCCCTCGCGCACCCGCTGCGCGTAGAGATCTACGACATCCTCAGCCAGTACGGCCCGCAGACGGCCAGCACGCTCGCCACGATGACGGGGGAGTCGTCGGGTGCGACGAGCTACCACCTGCGGGCCCTCGCCAAACACGCGCTCATCCGCGAGGTCGAAGGCCGCGGGTCGGCGCGCGAGCGCTGGTGGGAGCGTCCGCGCGGTGCGATCTCGTTCACCAACCCCGAGGCGATGAAGACGCCGTCCGGAAAGGCCGCCACACAGGTGGTCATGCGTGAGTTCCTGAACCGCCGCCACGAGCAGCTCATGAGGTACGTGACCGAGCAGCTCGTCACGCCCGAGAGTCTCGACGACTCCGAGGCCATGATCTCCACGACCACGCTGCAGCTCACGCTGCCGCAGGTCGAGGAGCTCACCGACGCGCTGCAGGAGGTCGTCACGACCTTCGCCGAGCGCTACCGCGATCAAGAGATCGACGACATGCGGCGCTTCAGCGTCCGCACGGACGTCTTCCCGCTACCCGCAGAAGGAGGTGCATCATGAGCCGCACGAGCAGCATGATGACCCGCATCAAGCCCGCTTCGGCCGTGTTGAGCGCGCACGAGGAGAGCATGCGCGACAACGGGGCACTGCACGCCCTGCAGATCCTGCCCCGATGAGCGTGGACGAGCTCAGCGACCGGGCGGTCGAGCGCCCGGCGCTGGGGCCCGACTTCCGGCGCCTCTGGACGGCCGCCGCGTTCAGCAACCTCGCCGACGGCGTCGGCCGCACGGCCGTGCCGCTCATCGCCACCACGTTGACCCGCGACCCCCTCGCGATCTCCGTGATCGGAGCCCTCGCGTTCGTGCCGTGGCTCGTGTTCGGCATCCCCGCAGGCATGCTCGTCGACCGCTTCGACCGGCGTCATCTGATGGCGATCGCGAACACGCTGCGCGGCGCGGTGGCGCTGTGGCTCGCGTTTCTGACGGTGACCGGATCGCTCAGCCTGTGGACGCTGTTCGTCGGAACACTGGTGTTCGGCATCGGCGAGACGCTGTTCGACAACGCCACCAACGCCGTCGTCCCCGCCGTGGTCCAGCGGCCGCAGCTCGACCGCGCCAACGGCTGGATGCAGGCGGCGCAGGTCACGATCGACAGCTTCATCGCCACGCCGATCGCGGGTGTGCTGTTCGCCGCATCGCTCGCGCTGCCGCTGTGGACGGGCGCGGTCGGCTACGTCGTCCCGATCGTGCTGGCGCTGATGCTGCCGTTGTCGGCGGCCCGGCCCCTGCGCGACGTGGATGCGGTGCCGGATGGGGTCGGCGCACGCGTGACGGCGCGTGCCGCGTTCACGTACCTGCGGCATCAGAAGTTCCTGCGGTCGATGGTCGTGTTCACCGCTGTCGTCGGGTCGGCGCTCGCGTTCGCGCAAGCGGCGACGATCCTGTACTTCCTCGATACGCACCACGTCCCCGAGATCGCGATCGGCTTCGTCACCGCCGGTATCGGCGTCGGTGCGCTGCTCGGATCGATCGTCGCGGCGCGACTCGTCCTGCGCTTCGGCCGGGGGCCGGTGATGCTCGGGGCGAACCTGATCGCCGCCATAGCCGCGATCTTCGTCGGTATCGCGCCCGAAGTCTGGACGGCCGTGGCCGCATACGCCGTCATGGCATTCGCCGTGTCGATCTGGAACGTGCCCTGGGGTGCGCTGCGTCAGCAGATCATCCCTGCGCACCTGTTCGGACGGGTGCTCGGACTCATCCGCACACTGACCTGGGGGATCTTCCCGATCGCCACCGTGTTCGGCGGGTGGGTCGCCCAGACCGACCTGCGTGTGCCGTTCATCGTGGGCGGAGTGGTGATCCTGATCGCCGTGGCCTTCGCGACGCCGCTGCTGCTGCGGGGCGTGCGGCGCGCGGGCGCCGAGATCGACTCGGCGCACTGATCGAGGTCAGTCGAACTCGTCGTCGTCGTCATGGCGGACGACGACCTGCCCCGACGACGTGAGCTCGACGATCACACCGGTATCGAGCTCGGCGATCGGCCGACCCTCGAGAAAGGTCAGCGTCCAGCGGTGCGCTGCCTGCCCGAGGGCGTCGGGCGGCGTGGCCCGCTCGACGGCCGCGATCTGCGCGCGCAGCGCAGCGGGGACGGATGCCGGGGGCTCCGCACCGACGTTCCAGCGGGTTCCGAGCTGCATCACGCCCCCTTGTTCTCGATGGCAGCGGCGTCGACGGGAGCGGCCGGCGCGAGCTCGACCGTGTCGACCACGAGGGTCTCGCCGCCGCCGATGAGCTCGAGCAGCTCGATGCGGCCGACGGCCTTGAGGTCGCCTTCCGCGAGCTGCAGCGCGCCGACGGTCACATCGGGGGCCCGCAGCACGAGGCGGGTGACCGGCGTCTTCTGCGATGCCTTCGCCTCGGTCTTGGCCCGGCGGATGCCGATGAGGGCGGCACTGGCGGCGGCCAGAACGCGGGGGTCGCCGATGATCTCGAGCGGCTCAGGCCAGCTCGCCGTGTGGATCGAGCCCTCCTCGAACCACGACCAGGCTTCTTCCGTCGCGAACGCGAGCACGGGGGCCAGCAGGCGCAGCAGCGTCGACAGCGCGAGACGCAGCGCGAGGGCGGCCGAGGCCTGGCCCACGTCGGCCTGGTTGTACGCGCGCTCCTTCACGAGCTCGAGGTAGTCGTCGCAGAAGGTCCAGAAGAACGCCTCGGTGACCTCCAGAGCGCGCGCGTGGTCGTAGGCCTCGAAGGCGGTCGTCGCGTCGCGCACCACCTGGTCGAGCGTCGCGAGCATGGCGGCATCCAGCGCATGGGTCACCTGCGCGCCGTCGGGCACCGGGAACGACAGCACGAACTTCGCGGCGTTGAGCACCTTGATCGCCAGGCGTCGCCCGATCTTGACCTGCGTCGGGTTCTGCGGGTCGAACGCCGCGTCGGCGCCCAGCCGGCTCGACGCCGACCAGTACCGCACCGCGTCGGTGCCGTGCGAGGTGAGGATGTCGGCGGGGGTGACGACGTTGCCCTTCGACTTCGACATCTTCTTGCGGTCGGGGTCGACGATGAAGCCCGAGATCGCGGCATCCGTCCACGGCGCGCGGTCGTCTTCGAGCGCCGAGCGCACCATAGTCGAGAACAGCCAGGTGCGGATGATGTCCTGACCCTGCGGGCGCAGGTCGAACGGCGCGACGAGGTTCCACAGCTCGTCATCGCGCTGCCAGCCGCCCGCGAGCTGCGGGGTGAGCGACGAGGTCGCCCAGGTGTCGAAGATGTCCTTCTCACCCTCGAAGCCGCCTGGCGCGCCGCGCTGATCGTCGGCGTAGCCCGGGGGCACATCGGTCGTGGGGTCGACCGGCAGGCTCGCGAGGTCGGGGGTGATGACGCCGTCCTCGACGCGGTCGCCGTTCTCGTCGAGCGGGTACCACACCGGGATCGGCACACCGAAGAACCGCTGCCGGCTGATCAGCCAGTCGCCGGTGAGACCGTTCGTCCAGTTCTCGTAGCGCACGCGCATGAAGTCCGGATGCCACTGCATCTCGCGGCCGAGGGCGATGAGCTTCTCGCGGAAGGCCTCGTCGCGGGCGCCGTTGCGCAGGTACCACTGCCGGGTCGAGACGATCTCGAGCGCGCGGTCGCCCTTCTCGTAGAACTTGACGGGGTGGCTGAAGGGCTTCGACACCTCGAGCAGCTCGCCCGACTCGGTCAGCAGCTCGACCATCTTCTTCTTGGCGCTGAACACCGTCAGACCCGCGATCTCGGCGTACGCGGCCCGCGCGGCATCCGTCTCGAATGCCTCCGGTGCGTCGGGGAGGATCCGTCCGTCCTGCCCGAGGATCGTGCGGTTGGGCAGGTCGAGCTCGCGCCACCAGATGATGTCGGTCACGTCGCCGAAGGTGCAGATCATGGCGATGCCCGAGCCCTTGTCCTGCTGAGCGAGGTGATGGGCGAGCACGGGCACCTCGATGTCGAAGATCGGTGTGCGGACGGTCTGCCCGAAGTACGGCTGGTAGCGCTCGTCGTCGGGGTTCGCGACGAGGGCGACGCACGCGGCGAGCAGCTCGGGGCGGGTCGTCTCGATGTGGATGTCACCCGAGCCGTCGGTCTTGTGGAACGCGATGCGGTGGTAGCTCGCCTGCTGTTCGCGGTCTTCGAGCTCGGCCTGCGCGATCGCCGAACGGAAGTCGATGTCCCACAGCGTCGGGGCGAGCGACTGGTACGCCTCGCCGCGGTCGAGGTTCCGCAGGAACGCGAGCTGGCTCGTGCGGATCGTGTCATCCGAGATCGTGCGGTAGGTCTGCGTCCAGTCGACCGACAGCCCGAGCTGGCGGAACACCGCCTCGAATGCTTTCTCGTCCTCGAGGGTCAGCGCCTCGCACAGCTCGATGAAGTTGCGCCGGCTGATCGGCACCTGGTCGGCGGGCTTGAGGCTCTTGGCGTCGCCGGCGAAGGGGGGCGTGAAGTCGGGGTCGTAGCCGAGCGAGGTGTCGCAGCGTACGCCGTAGTAGTTCTGCACCCGGCGCTCGGTCGGCAGCCCGTTGTCATCCCAGCCCATCGGGTAGAACACCGTCTTGCCGCGCATGCGCTCGAAGCGCGTCTTCACGTCGGTGTGCGTGTAGCTGAACACGTGCCCGATGTGCAGGCTGCCCGAGGCCGTCGGCGGGGGAGTGTCGACGGAGAAGACACCCGCGCGGCCCTTCGCCGCGGTCGATGCCTTCGCTGCGTCGCGGTCGAACAGGTACGTGCCGGCCGCGGTCCACGCGGCGTCCCACTTCTGCTCGAGGCCTTCCAGGGCGGGCTTGTCGGGAATCGTCGACATGGGTGTCTCCTCGAGCGATATAGGCGGCACTGTGTGAGCGTGCCTGAGTGTGGGTTGTGCAGCCATTCTACGCACCGCGCCGCAGCGTCGTGGAGGGAGGGGATGCCACGAGCGGAGGGGTGAATCAGGGCCGGGGCCCCTCCCTTCCCGGCATCCCCTCCCGTCGCTCCCAGTCGGCCCGCGAGATCGCGAAGGCGAGGTGCGGCATGTCGACCCCGCGGTAGTGCGTCGTGAACGTCCGGCGGACGGTCATGCCGAGGCGGATCGCGACGTTCATGGAGGCCACGTTCGTCGCGCGCACTTTCGCGTAGACCTCGTCGGTGCCGAGCGTCTCGAATGCCCAGTCGCGGCACGCCCGCGCGGCCTCGGCCGCGTAGCCGCGGTGCCAGTGCGCGCGCTCGAAGAGGTAGCCCACCTCGATCACCTCGTCGTCGTCGATGCGCTGCCGGGTGATGCCGCACTGTCCGATGAACTCGCCGGTCTGACGCAACGCGACCGCCCACAGCCCGAAGCCGTCGTCGGCGTACCGCTGCTGCATGCGCCGCAGCCACGCGAGCGACTCGTCGTCCGAGAACGCCCCCTCGTACGCCGTCATCGCGACGTCGTCGTGCAGCGTGCGCCGCAGCGCGGGCAGATCGGCATCCGTCATCTCGCGCAGCTCGAGGCGCTCGGTCTGCACGATCATGCGATGCGGATGCCGAGCGCATCGGCGAACGCGGCGGCGTGGAGTTCGGCCTGCCGGGCATCCAGAGTCGCCCCGGTCAGCCCGCGCGGGTCGGTGTACGAGAGCGCCTCGAGGCCTCTCAGATCGAGGTCGACAGCGCGCAGCCCGCGCGTGTCGACCTCGTCGGCACGCGAGCGCTCGAACCGCACGCGGGTGAGGCGGGCCTCGGGAACGTCGAGGGTGCCGATCTCGCAGTCGACCACCAGCAGATCGCCGATCTCAGCCGACGGGAGCGAGAGATAGTCGATGCGGATGCCTCGCAGCACGACCCCGTCCCATTCGGCGCGCAGGCCGTCGAGCGTGCCGATGCGCCCCCCGGAGATCTCGACCCCTCGCCATGCGCCGTCGCGCGCGATCAGCTCGACGGCCTTGATCTGGTCGATCGCGACATCGGACAGGCCCGTGCCGGTCAGATCGAGACGGTCGACGGATGCCGATGCGATGCGCGACTCGGCGATGCGTCCGTGCGCGGCGCTCGCCGCGCCCGTGGGGGCGTCGATGAGAGTCCCCATGAGATCGGCGCGCGGGGCGAGTTCGCCCGCGTCGAGCACCGCGGGCAGGTCGGGCGACATGGCCCGCGGGGGACGGGGGCCGGGGGAGCCACGGCGGGCGGGGGTCATGTCCCTCAGCCTAAGCGGCGGCTATCATGGGACGACCAGCATCGATCCGGCCATCACCGGGGAGCTCGCGGAAGAACCTCCACCACCTCGACCCGTTCGAGATCGGCGGACAAGTAGAACCGCGCGGGGCAGGCCCGTCACAGCCGCAGACGAGGGGCCCTGCAGGGGCAAGCGAGGTGGTACCGCGGTCGCATGATCGTCCTCGCAGGAGCAACAATCGACGCACCTGCTGGAGTGATGATGACCTACCCTCGCCCTTCGACGAACTCAGAGACGGGTTCGGCCTTCGGGCCCGCCGCCGACCTCGTCGCGAGCCCGCGCTTTCCCGACATCGAACGCGAGATCCTCGACTTCTGGGACCGCGACGACACCTTCCGTGCGTCGATCGCACAGCGCGAGGGCGCCGACGAGTGGGTGTTCTACGACGGGCCGCCGTTCGCCAACGGCCTGCCGCACTACGGGCATCTGCTGACGGGGTACGCGAAGGACCTCTTCCCCCGGTTCCAGGCGATGCGGGGCAAGAAGGTCGACCGCGTCTTCGGATGGGACACGCACGGCCTGCCGGCCGAGCTCGAGGCGATGAAGCAGCTCGGCCTCACCGAGAAGGACGAGATCGTCGAGATGGGCATCGGCGTCTTCAACGCGAAGGCGAAGGAGTCGGTGCTCGAGTACACCGAGCAGTGGGAGGACTACGTCACCCGTCAGGCCCGCTGGGTCGACTTCGAGCGTGGGTACAAGACGCTCGACGTCGGCTACATGGAGTCGGTGCTGTGGGCGTTCAAGACCCTGTGGGACAAGGGTCTCGCGTATGAGGGCTACCGCGTGCTGCCCTACTGCTGGCGCGATGAGACGCCGCTGAGCAACCACGAGCTGCGCATGGACGACGACGTCTACAAGATGCGGCAGGATCCGTCGGTCACGGTGACGTTCCCGCTCGTCGGGCAGAAGGCCGAGGCCCTCGGGCTCACCGCCGTACGGGCGCTCGCGTGGACGACGACCCCGTGGACCCTGCCGACGAACCTCGCGCTCGCCGTCGGCCCCGACATCTCGTACGCGGTGCTGCCGGGCGGCCCCGACGGCGCCGCCGACGTCCACGACGACGCCGCCGAGGGCGAGTCGCATCGCTACCTGCTCGCCGTCGATCTGGTCGGTGCGCACGCCAAAGAGCTGGGGTACGAGAGCGCCGCGGCCGCGGTCGAGGCCGTCGAGCGCACGGTCCTCGGCGCCGAGCTGGCCGACGTCCACTACGACGCCCTGTTCGACTACTACGCGGATGCCGACGTCTGGGGTACGCAGAACGCGTGGCGCATCCTCGTCGACGACTACGTCACGACGACCGACGGCACCGGCATCGTGCACCAGGCGCCCGCCTACGGTGAAGACGACCAGCGGGTGACCGAGGCGGCCGGCATCCCGCTCATCATGAGCCTCGACGACGGCGGCAAGTTCCTGCCGCAGGTGACCGACGTCGCCGGGCAGCTGTGGATGGATGCCAACCGGCCGCTCATCCGCCTGCTGAAGGCCGAGGGGCGCCTGCTGCGCGAGGCGTCGTACGAGCACTCGTATCCGCACTGCTGGCGCTGCCGGAACCCCCTCATCTACAAGGCCGTCTCGAGCTGGTTCGTGCGCGTCACCGAGATCAAGGACGATCTGATCGCCAACAACGAGCAGATCACCTGGGCGCCCGAGAACGTCAAGCACGGGCAGTTCGGCAAGTGGCTCGAGGGCGCGCGCGACTGGTCGATCAGCCGCAACCGCTTCTGGGGATCGCCGATCCCGGTGTGGCGCAGCGACGACCCCGAGCACCCGCGCATCGACGTGTACGGGTCGTTGGAAGACCTCGAACGCGACTTCGGGCGCCTCCCGGTGAACGAGGCGGGCGAGGTCGACCTGCACCGCCCCTACATCGACGACCTCACACGCCCCAACCCCGACGACCCGACCGGGCGATCGACGATGCGGCGCATCGAGGACGTCTTCGACGTCTGGTTCGACTCGGGCTCGATGCCGTACGCGCAGGTGCACTACCCGTTCGAGAACCGCGAATGGTTCGACACGCACGCTCCCGCCGACTTCATCGTCGAGTACATCGGGCAGACGCGCGGCTGGTTCTACGTCATGCACGTGCTCTCGGGCGCGCTGTTCGACCGCCCGGCGTTCTCGGGTGTGGCGTGCCACGGCATCGTGCTCGGCAGCGACGGGCAGAAGATGTCGAAATCGTTGCGCAACTACCCCGACGTGAGCGAGGTGTTCGACCGTGACGGGTCGGATGCCATGCGGTGGTTCCTCATGGCATCCTCGGTCCTCCGCGGGGGAAACCTCGTCGTGACCGAGGAGGGGATCCGCGCCGGGGTGCGCGAGTTCCTGCTGCCCCTGTGGAACACGTGGTACTTCTTCGCGACGTACGCGAATGCGGCGCAGCCGGACGGCTACGAAGCGCGGTGGCGCACCGACTCGGCCGATGTGCTCGACCGGTACATCCTGGCGCTGCTGGGCGACCTCGTGCGGGGCGTCGCCGCCGACCTCGAGGCGCTCGACTCGACGACGGCCGCCGCGCGGCTGCGCGACTTCGCCGAGGCGCTGACCAACTGGTACATCCGTCGCTCACGCGACCGGTTCTGGGTGGGGGTGGATGCCGGCGACCCGGCATCCACCGAGGCGTTCGACACGCTGTACACCGTGCTCGAGACGCTGACCCGCGTCGCGGCGCCGCTGATCCCGCTCGTGTCGGAGCGCATCTGGCAGGGCCTGACCGGTGGGCGCAGCGTGCACTTGACCGACTGGCCCGACGCCGACGCGTTCCCCGCGTCGCCCGAGATCCGCACGGCGATGGATGCCGTGCGTGAGGTCTCGTCGGTCGCCAACGCGCTCCGCAAGAAGGAGGGCAAGCGCGTGCGGCTGCCACTGCCGCGCCTCACGGTCGCGGTGACCGATGCCGCCGATCTCGCGCAGTTCGAAGAGATCGTCCGCGACGAGCTCAACGTCAAGCAGGTCGACCTCGTGCGCCTCACCGACGGTCTCGCCGAGCAGTACGGCATCAGCCAGCGGCTCGCGGTCAACGCCCGCGCCGCCGGCCCGCGCCTGGGCAAGCAGGTGCAGCACGTCATCGCCGGCGCCCGCGCGGGTGTGTGGCAGGTCGAGGACGACGTCGTGATCGTCGACGGCATCGCGCTCGAACCGGGGGAGTACGAGCTGACCCTCGAGGCCGGCGGAGTCGCCGAGGGCACCGCGATCGCGCTGCTCAGCGGCGGCGGGTTCGTGCTGCTCGACACGACGACGACGCCCGAACTCGAGGCCGAGGGGCTCGCGCGCGACGTCATCCGCGCCGTGCAGGACACCCGCAAGGCCGCCGGTTTCGAGGTCAGTGACCGGATCTCGCTGGCGCTGCTGTTCGACGACGACGACGACGCCGCCGCGGTGGCATCCGCGTTCGCGGCGGCCGACGTCGCCGGCGAAACTCTGGCGCTCGCGCACGCGGTGCGCTCGCGCACCGACACGCTCGTGAGGGCCGGCGACCTCGACGCCGCGGCGGCCGAGTTCGAGAACGTCATCGACAAGGGCACGTACGCGAACCGGGCGCCGTTCACGGTCTCGGTCGCACGGATCGGAGTGACATCATGAGCGACCGCAACAGAGCAGACGCCGTCTACGCCGCCCTGCTGACCCGGCAGGGCGAGCAGTGGGTGCAGCCGCGCGTCGAGCGCACGGCTCGGCTGCTGGCCTATCTCGACGATCCGCAGAAGACGTACCGTGTCGTGCACGTGACGGGCACGAACGGCAAGACGTCGACGTCGCGCATCGTCGAGTCGATCGTGCGCGCCACCGGGCTGCGCACGGGCCTGTTCACGAGCCCCCACCTCGAACGGTTCACCGAGCGCGTCATGATCGACGGAGAGCCCATCGACGACGGACTCATCGCCGACGCGTGGGACGAGATCGTCCCGTTCGTCGATCTCGTGGATGCCGAGCTCGCGGCGGCCGGCGACGCCCCGCTGACGTTCTTCGAGCTGCTGACCGTGCTCTCCTTCGTCGCGTTCGCCGACGCGCCCGTCGATGTCGCGGTCATCGAGGTCGGCATGGGCGGCGCGTGGGACTCGACGAACACCGCCGACGGCGACGTCGCGGTGTTCGCGCCGATCGACCTCGACCACGCCGACCGGCTCGGCGAGACGATCGCCGAGATCGCGACCGTGAAGTCGGGGATCATCAAGCCCGGCGCCGCCGCCGTGTCGGCGCAGCAGGATGCCGAGGCGCTGCGGGTGCTGCAAGCGGCCGCCGAGCGGCGCGAGGCGACTCTCGCCGTCGAGGGCGCGGACTTCGGCCTGACGACGCAGCGACTCGCGGTCGGGGGCCAGCAGATCAGTGTGCAGGGGCTCGCCGGCACGTACGACGACCTGTACCTGCCCCTGTACGGCGCGCACCAGGGGCACAACGCGGCACTCGCGATCGTCGCCGTCGAATCGCTCATCGGCGGCGGCGCCCAGGCTCTCGCACCCGACGTGGTCGCCGACGGACTCGCGCAGGTGACCTCGCCCGGCCGACTGCAGCTGGTCGGCGTCGCGCCGACGGTGCTCGTCGACAGCGCGCACAATCCGCACGGCGCGCGCGCACTCGTCGCGGCACTCGGCGACTCGTTCGACTTCGATGAGTGGGGGATCGTCCTCGGTGCGTTCGGCGATAAGGACGTCGAGGGCATCGTCGGCACGATCGCGCCCGCCGCGACCCACGTGTTCGCGACGGCGCCCGACTCCGACCGTGCGGCCGACGCCGACCGGATCGCCGACGTCGTCGAGGCGGCGGGCGGACAGGTGAGCGTCCACCGCGACCTTTCCGACGCGGCCGAGGCCGCGCGCGCGTGGGCGGCGTCGTCCGACCGCCGCGCCGTCGTGATCGCCGGCAGCGTCGTGCTCGCCGGTGAGGCGCTGCAGCTGGCGGCGGCGGAGGCGTGGAAAGACGGGTGGAACGCGTGACCGCGGACGATCCCGGCGCCGACCCCACGGCCGGCACCCCGCAGCGCGCTCCCCGGGTGCGACGCCAGCGCGGGGCGGCGGAGTCGCTGGCATCCGTCGTCCTCGGCTTCGAGTCGATCATCGTCTTCCTCGGCGGGCTCGCGCTCTACGGCCTGGGGGCCGTGCCGGCCGGGCTCGCACCGTGGTGGGGCATCGTCGCCGGCAGCGTGCTCGCCGTCCTGATGCTCGCCACGGTCGGCGTGCTCAGGTACCCGTGGGGCATCGGGCTCGGCTGGTTCTGGCAACTGGTCATCGTGCTCGGCGGGTTCCTCGAGCCGGCGCTCGCGGTCGTCGGGCTCGTTTTCGGTGCGATGTACGCATATGCGACGATCAAGGGCGGCTCTCTCGACCGCCAGCGTGCGGCACGCGCCGCACAGAACGGAGACTGACATGCCCACCGAAGAGACCCTCGTCCTGGTCAAGCCCGACGGCGTCGCCCGCGGCCTCACCGGCGCCATCCTCGCGCGCATCGAGGCCAAGGGATACGCGCTCGTCGACATCAAGCTCGTCGAGCCCGATCGCGACGTGCTCGAGCAGCACTACGCCGAGCACGCCGGCAAGCCGTTCTACGAGCCGCTCGTGGAGTTCATGCTGTCGGGCCCGTCGGTCGCGATCCGCCTCGCCGGCAACCGCGTCATCGAGGGATTCCGCTCGCTCGCCGGCACGACCGACCCGACGACGGCCGCGCCCGGCACCATCCGTGGCGACTTCGGCCGTGACTGGGGCCTGAAGGTGCAGCAGAACCTCGTGCACGGCAGCGACAGCCCCGAGTCGGCCGCGCGCGAACTCGCCATCTGGTTCTGAGGCGCGCGCCCCGGCATCCACTCGCGCGTCGTGCGTCGCGCGTCCTGCGTCGTGCCCCGTGCCCAACGGCGGACATTCAGCCCGACACGCCGTGCGATGACGTGACCCTGCGGCATGTCGACCGCAATGTCCGCCGTTGTGTCACGGAGACGTCGTCGGCGCGCGGGGTCAGAAGAGGATGTCGATGAGCTGGGGGATGGCATCCAGTCGCAGCTGCGCGAGCAGCAGCACGATCGCGTAGGTGACGATAGCCATCAGCGGCACCCATGATGCGAGGGCGTCGCCGACCCGGCGCGCGCGCGGGGAGTCGACGATGACGCCCGTGCGCAGCAGCTGCACCCACACCGCATAGAACGTCGGGATCGTCACGAGCCACGTGACCATGCACCAGGGGCAGAGCGTGCCGAGCATGTAGATGCTCTGGCCGATCAGCCACAGCACGAACCCGAACGCGAAGGTGATGCCGGCGGCGAACAGCCACCAGAACCAGCGGGCGAAGCGCGCGCCCGCGAGGATCGCCACCCCCACGACGATGGGTGCGACCCACCCGGTCAGCCCCAGGATCGGGTTCGGGAACCCGAACACGCTGCCCTGCCATGAGTCGAGATTCGCGGTGCACTGCACGACGATGCTGAAGTCGCACGACGCCGGGCCCGAGTCGGGGTTCGCGAGGGCGTGGAACTTCTCGGTGGTGAGCGCGAAAGCGGCGATCCAGCCGATCACCCCGGCGATGACGAGCCAGACGGCGAGGGCGGTCGGTCGGGTGTCGATCGTGCGCGGCGGCATCCGCCGATTATCCCATCCGCCGGGGGAGCGATGCTGCGCATCGCGGCCGGAGCGGCGTCGGCACGGCCGGCTGACGGGCGGCATCCGAGCAATCCGGGCGGGAAAGTGCGATAATGAACGCCGATGCCGTGACGGCCGCGCCGCTCACCCGCATCACCGAAGACTTCGGGCGACGAACGCCCTGCGCAGCACGGCTCCGACGAGGAGCGGACGAAGCTGCAGACCGTATGAGTTCGCGGGACCTCCGGACCGGAGCGAGACCGCCAGGATTGCGTCGGACGGCCCGCGGAGCCGACCGCGAGGAGTAAGCCAGTGATGGCCGATGAACACGATGACACTTTCCAGCACGACGACTCCGACGCGGTCCAGCCGCTGACGGACGCGACACCCGCCGAGACGGAGGTCGTCGCCGAAGCTGACGCCATCGTCGCCGCGGAAGAGCAGGCGGATGCCGAGGCAGTCGCCGACGCGACGCACATCGTCGACGACGAAGCGGTGGAAGAAGAGGTGGCCGAGGCCGCGCTCGTCGCCGAGGCCGCGCTCGTCGCCGAGGCCGAGGAGATCGTCGCCGAGGCCGAGACCGAGCCTGAAGCCGACGCTCCGGTGGCGCCGCAGACGGGCGCCGAGGCCGAGGCTCCGGCAGCGACCGAGGCGGATGCCGACGCGGAGCCCGAGGTCGCCGTCGCCGAGCCCGAGCCCGACCCCGAGCCGCTCACGGCCGTCTCGCTCGGACTGCTGCCGGCCGAGTTCGTCTCGCAGGTGTCGACGCAGCTCGTGTTCTACGCTCCCGCGATCGCGCCGCTGCCGGCGCTGCCGGGAGCGGACCGCGACGAGCAGGACGAGCCGTCCGGCTCGAGCGCGCGGCGTCGCAATCGTCGCCGCAGCGGCGGCGCCCCGGCATCCGACGAGGAGCCGAACGACGCCCGCAGCGAACGCCAGCCCCGCCAGCCGCGTCAGCGGGCGGTCGAGCTCATCACCGAGCCGCAGCGCATCAAGGGCTCGACGCGTCTCGAGGCTAAGAAGCAGCGCCGCCGCGATGGCCGCGAGGCCGGGCGTCGACGCACCGTCGTGACCGAGGCCGAGTTCCTGGCGCGCCGTGAGGCCGTCGACCGCGACATGATCGTCCGCTCGAAGAACGGGCGCATCCAGATCGCGGTGCTCGAAGACAACGTGCTCGTCGAGCACTACGTCGCGCGCAGCCAGGAGTCGTCGCTGATCGGCAACGTGTACCTCGGCCGCGTGCAGAACGTGCTGCCCTCGATGGAGGCGGCCTTCGTCGACATCGGCCGTGGTCGCAACGCCGTGCTCTACTCCGGCGAGGTCGACTGGGATGCCGTCGAGACCGGCAACCAGCCCCGCCGCATCGAGCTCGCCCTCAAGAGCGGCGACCGCGTTCTCGTGCAGGTCACGAAAGACCCCGTGGGTCACAAGGGCGCGCGCCTGACGAGCCAGATCTCGCTGCCCGGCCGCTACCTGGTGTACGTGCCCGGCGGAGCGATGAACGGCATCTCGCGGAAGCTCCCCGACACCGAGCGGGCGCGACTCAAGCGCATCCTCAAAGAGGTGCTGCCCGAGTCGAGCGGCGTCATCGTGCGCACCGCGGCCGAGGGTGCCACGGAAGACCAGCTCACGCGCGACGTCCAGCGCCTGACGTCCCAGTGGGAGCACATTTCGAGCCAGGTCGAGACGATCGGCGCGCCGGCGCTGCTGCACTCGGAGCCCGACCTGCTGGTGAAGATCGTCCGCGACGTCTTCAACGAGGACTTCACGAAGATGCTCATCCAGGGCGAGGACGCGCATCAGACGATCACCTCGTACCTGACCGGTGTCGCCCCCGACCTGCTCGAGCGCATCGAGAAGTACGAGGACGAGCAGGATCCGTTCGACCGCTTCCGCGTGACGGAGCAGATCGAGAAGGCTCTCGACCGCAAGGTGTGGCTGCCCTCGGGAGGCTCGCTCGTCATCGACCGCACCGAGGCGATGACGGTCGTCGACGTCAACACCGGCAAGTTCGTGGGGTCGGGCGGCAACCTCGAAGAGACCGTGACCAAGAACAACCTCGAGGCCGCGGAGGAGATCGTCCGTCAGCTGCGGCTGCGCGACATCGGCGGCATCATCGTGGTCGACTTCATCGACATGGTGCTCGAGTCGAACCGCGATCTCGTGCTGCGTCGCCTGATCGAGTGCCTGAGCCGCGACCGCACCAAGCACCAGGTCGCCGAGGTCACCTCGCTCGGGCTCGTGCAGATGACCCGCAAGAAGCTCGGGCTCGGCCTGCTCGAGACCTTCAGCGAGCCGTGCGAGGTGTGCGCGGGCCGCGGCGTGATCGTCCATCACGACCCGGTCGTCAAGCACCGCGCCCAGGGCTCGACGAGCGGTGCGCCCAACGGGCGTCGCCCGCGTCAGGCGCCGTCGTCGTCGGCGAACGGCAACGGCGGCGGCACGCACGTGATCACCGAGGGTGCGAAGTCTGCACTCGCGCAGATCGCCGCGTCGACGATCCATCCGGCGCACGACGAGCCGGCCGCCGCGATCGTCGAGATCGAGCTGCCGAACGAGCCGGCCGAGCGCCCGAAGAAGGCGCGCAAGAAGCGCGGCGAGGGTGGGCGCGCGAGTCGTGGTGACCGGGCGGACGCTCCGGCCGCGCCGAAGACGCAGACCGACCTGCTGCTCGACTCGGTGCTCAGCGCGCTCCCCGAGCCCAAAGCGCCCGGTCAGGGTCGCGGCCGACGCCGCGTCACGACCGCCGCGCTCAGCGGCACGCCGGTGTCGGCGACGCCGACCCCCGACGAGTCCTGAGGATCAGCGGCGGTCGCGGGCGGGGATGCGCAGGCCCGACGCGATCAGCCGGCGCACGAGCTCGTGACCGCTGACGTGCTCTGCGCCGGCGGCGATCAGCCGCGGCAGCGCGTCTTCGGGGACGTCGTAGTGATCGAGGTCGAACCCGCGCCGGGGGATGCCGTTGGCATGCGCGAACGCGTGCAGTTCCGCCAGATCACTGTCGCTGACCAGGTGCGCCCACAGCCGGCCATGGGCGGGCCAGCGCGCGTCGTCGATCAGGATCGTCATGTCGTCATCGTAGGTCGCGCCGACACGCCCGGGTCGCGCTTTTGCCCCTGGCCCCGGCATCCGGTAAAGTAGTTCCTTGGTGCGTCGAGGTTCCGCCTCCGCACCGTGACTTTTCGTCTGAGATGGCGACAATCGGAGCCGAGCGCTCCACAGAAGAAACAGGTGTGAAGTGGTTTACGCAGTTGTGCGCGCCGGTGGCCGGCAGGAAAAGGTCGAGGTCGGCACGATCGTCGTGCTCGACCGTCAGAAGGCGAAGATCGGCGAGAAGCTCGAGCTGCCCGCCGTCCTGTTCGTCGACGGTGACACCGTCACGACCGACGCCGACAAGCTCGCGAAGGTGACCGTCACCGCCGAGGTCCTCGGCGAAGAGCGCGGCCCGAAGATCGTGATCCAGAAGTTCAAGAACAAGACCGGCTACAAGAAGCGCCAGGGCCACCGTCAGGACCTCACGCGCGTCAAGATCACCGGCATCAAGTAAGACTCGGGAGACGCAGAGATGGCACACAAAAAGGGCGCAAGCTCCACCCGCAACGGTCGTGACTCCAACGCTCAGCGCCTCGGCGTGAAGCGCTTCGGCGGCCAGAAGGTCCTCGCCGGCGAGATCATCGTCCGCCAGCGCGGCACGCACTTCCACCCCGGCGCGAACGTCGGCCGTGGTGGCGACGACACGCTGTTCGCCCTCGAGGCGGGCGCCGTCGAGTTCGGCACGAAGGGCGGCCGCAAGGTCGTCAACATCGTCGCCGCTGTCGCCGCGGAGTAACGCGCGCACGCGACACGATCGATCAACTTCGGAGAGGGGCGGGCTGAGGCTCGCCCCTCTCCTTTTCACATGAGGAGCCGACATGGTCACGTTCGTCGATCGGGTGACGCTGCATCTGCGCGCCGGCAAGGGCGGGAACGGCTGCGTGTCGGTGCGCCGCGAGAAGTTCAAGCCGCTCGCCGGCCCTGACGGCGGCAACGGCGGTCACGGCGGCGACGTGGTGCTGGTCGCCGACCCGCAGGTCACGACGCTGCTCTCGTACCACCACTCGCCGCACCGGCACGCCGGCAACGGCGGATTCGGCATGGGCGACAACCGCTCGGGCGCCCACGGCGAGAGCCTGGAGCTCGGCGTTCCGGTGGGGACGGTCGTCAAGGATGCCGACGGCACGACCCTCGCCGATCTGATCGTGCCGGGCATGCGCTTCATCGCGGCCCCGGGCGGGCAGGGCGGGCTCGGCAACGCCGCACTCTCGAACCCCAAGCGCAAGGCCCCCGGGTTCGCGCTGCTGGGGACCCCCGGGTGGGAGGGCGACGCGTTTCTCGAATTGAAGACGGTCGCCGACGTCGCGCTGGTCGGGTTCCCGTCGGCGGGCAAGTCGAGCCTCATCGCCGCGATCTCCGCCGCGCGCCCCAAGATCGCCGATTACCCGTTCACGACCCTGCACCCGAACCTCGGCGTCGTCCAGGCCGGCGAGGTGCGCTACACCGTCGCCGACGTGCCCGGCCTCATCGAGGGTGCGAGTGAGGGCAAGGGGCTCGGGCTCGAGTTCCTCCGCCACGTCGAGCGGTGCACGGCGCTCGTCCACGTGCTCGACTGCGCGACACTCGAGCCCGGTCGAGACCCGCTGACCGACCTCGACGTCATCCTCGAAGAGCTCGGCAACTACCCGGTGCCCGAGGGTCAGACGCCGCTGCTCGAGCGTCCACAGCTGATCGCCCTCAACAAGGTCGACGTGCCCGAAGCGAAGGATCTCGCCGACCTCGTGCGCCCCGACCTCGAGGCCCGCGGCTACCGCGTGTTCGAGATCTCCACGGTCAGCCACGAAGGGCTGCGCGCGCTGTCGTTCGCGCTCGCAGACGTCGTCGCGCGCCACCGTACCGAGCAGGCGGCCGCACCCGCGCCCGAGCGTGTCATCATCCGTCCGCAGGGTGTCGACAAAGAGTTCGAGATCCGCGTCGAGGGCGGCACGTACGGCAACCTGTACCGCATTCTCGGCACCAAGCCGGTGCGCTGGGTGCAGCAGACCGACTTCCAGAACGAAGAGGCCGTGGGCTTCCTCGCCGATCGGCTCGAGAAGCTCGGTGTCGAGGACGGTCTGTTCAAGGCCGGGGCCGAGGCGGGCTCGACCGTCGTCATCGGCGAGGGCGACGGTGTCGTCTTCGACTGGCATCCTTCGCTCTCATCTGCGGCCGAGCTGATGACCGCCCCGCGCGGCACCGATCCGCGACTCGACCTCAACCCGCGCCGCACGACTTCGCAGCGTCGCGAGCGGTACCACGAGCGGATGGATGCCAAGGCCGACGCGCGTGCCGAGCTGGAGCAGGAGCGCATCGCCGGCGGCGCGGAGTGGACGGACGGCGACTGGACGGAAGACGACGAGTCGTGACCATCGCCGATCGCACCGAACTGGCAGGAGTGCGTCGGGTCGTCGTGAAGGTCGGCTCGTCGTCGATCAGCGGCGACAACGCCGGCAAGATCCTGACGATCGTCGACGCGCTCGCGAAGGCGCACGGGCGCGGCACCGAGGTCGTGCTGGTCTCGTCCGGTGCCATCGCGACGGGCATGCCGTATCTCGCGCTCGACGAGCGGCCGGTCGACCTCGCGACCCAGCAGGCGGCGGCCGCGGTCGGGCAGAACGTCTTGATCTACCGGTACCAGGACGCGCTGCGGCCGTTCGCGATCGTCGCGGGGCAGGTGCTGCTCACGGCGGGCGACCTCGAGAACGCGACGCACCGCTCCAATGCGCGGCGTGCCATGGAGCGTCTGCTGGGGCTGCGGATCCTGCCGATCGTCAACGAGAACGACACCGTCGCGACGCACGAGATCCGCTTCGGCGACAACGACCGCCTCGCGGCGCTCGTGGCGGCGCTCATCGGCGCCGACGCGCTCGTGCTGCTCAGCGACATCGACTGCCTGTACACGCGCCCGCCGAGTGAGCCCGGTGCGCGCCGGATCGACACCATCGCGTTCGGCGACGACCTCAGCGATTTCGAGTTCGGCGCGACCGTCGTCAACAGTGTGGGCACCGGCGGTGCCGCGACCAAGGCCTCGGCGGCACGACTGGCGGCGGCGGCCGGCGTCGGCGTGCTCGTCACGAGCGCCGATTTGGTCGACGAGGCGCTCTCGGGCGGCCCCGTCGGCACGTGGTTCGCGCCCGACCCCGACGCCGCGCCGCTCGCGGGCACCGGGGCGCTGCGCACCTCGTCGTAGCGCCCGCCCGATGAGGGCAGGTGCTGCCGATGCCGTGGGTGGCGCTGGGTGCCGGGGGTGCCGTCGGATGCCGTCGGGTGCCGCAGCCCGCTCGGTAGACTGAGCGGATGACCACGATCGCCACGACGGCCCACGAGCGGATGCTGCGCGCGAAGGACGCCTCGCGCAGCGTCGGCCTGCTGAGCGATGCGCAGAAGGCCGCCGCGCTGCGCGCGATCGCCGCTGCGCTCGAAGCCGCGACCGTCGACATCGTCGCGGCCAACGCCGAAGACCTCGACCGCGGAGCGCGGGCGGGCATGGCATCGGGTCTGCAGGATCGCCTGCGCCTCGACGCCGCGCGCGTTCAGGCGCTGGCGGATGCCGTCCGCGCCGTCGCCGACCTGCCCGACCCCGTCGGGCGTGTCCTCGACGAGCGCACGCTGCCCAACGGGGTCTCGCTGCAGCAGGTCTCGGTGCCGTTCGGCGTCGTGGGGTCGATCTACGAGGCGCGCCCGAACGTGACGGTCGACATCGCTGCGCTCGCGCTGCGGGCGGGCAACGCCGTCGTGCTGCGCGGGGGGACGGCGGCGCAGTCGTCGAACGCGTCTCTCGTCGAGGTCATGCGCGGCGCACTGGTGGCCGAGGGGATCGACCCCGAGGCGATCCAGACCGTCGACGACTTCGGACGCGACGGTGCGAACGCGCTCATGCAGGCACGCGGGATCGTCGACGTGCTGGTGCCGCGGGGCAGCGCCGAGCTGATCGAGACGGTCGTCACGCAGTCGACCGTCCCCGTCATCGAGACCGGGGCCGGCGTCGTGCACATCGTGCTCGACTCGACCGCGCCGCTCGAGTGGGCCGAGCGCATCGTCGTCAATGCCAAGGCGCAGCGACCGAGCGTCTGCAACGCCGTCGAAACGGTGCTCGTGCTGCGCGACGCCGCTGAGCGGCTGGTCCCGCCGGTCGCCGCGGCGCTGCAGGATGCCGGCGTGACGATCCACGGCGACGACGACGTCCGCGCGCTGGTGGCGGCCGCCGTGCCCGTCACAGAGGCCGATTGGGCCACCGAGCACATGAGCCTCGACGTGTCGATGCGCGTCGTCGACGACCTCGACGAGGCGCTCGCGCACATCCGCCGGTACTCGACGCACCACACCGAGTCGATCATCACCGCCGACGAGGCGCGCGCCGAGCGCTTCCTCGCCGAGGTCGATTCGGCGGTCGTGATGGTCAACACGTCGACGCGGTTCACCGACGGGGGCGAGTTCGGCTTCGGCGCCGAGGTGGGCATCTCGACCCAGAAGCTGCACGCGCGGGGCCCGATGGGGCTGCCCGAACTGACGAGCACGAAGTGGCTCGCCCGCGGCGCCGGCCAGATCCGCGCGTGAAACGCCTAAACTGGTTGAACCCGAACCGAACGGAGCCCGCATGACCCTCGCCACGATCGTCGTCCTCGCCGCTGAGGGCGCCGAGCACCACGGCAACGTCCAGGCGGAGACGTTCATCTACGGCGCGATCGCGTTCGTCGTGTTCCTCACGCTCGGCGCCGTGACGCTGTCGTTCCGCAACGTCGCCAACCGGCACGCCCCGAAGGCCGCGGCGTACGCCAAGGCGCACCCCGTCGACCAGACGCAGGTGGGCCACGGCCACCACTGAGGCCGTGCCCATGGTTTCAGCGCGCGCCCCTCGAATCGGGGTCATGGGTGGCACGTTCGACCCGATCCACCACGGTCACCTCGTGGCGGCCAGCGAAGTGGCACAGTCGTTCGACCTCGACGAGGTCGTTTTCGTCCCCACCGGCATCCCGTACCAGAAGTCCGAGGTGACCGAGGGAGAGCATCGCTATCTGATGACCGTCATCGCGACGGCATCCAACCCGCGGTTCACGGTGAGCCGCGTCGACATCGACCGCACCGGACCGACCTACACGATCGACACGCTGCGTGACCTGAAGGCGGCGCGCCCCGACGCCGACCTGTTCTTCATCACGGGTGCGGACGCCGTCGCGCAGATCCTCGGCTGGCGCGATCACGGCGAGCTGTGGGAGCTCGCGCATTTCGTCGCGGTCTCGCGACCGGGGCATGTGCTGAACACCGACGGCCTGCCCAGCGACGACGTCAGCCAGCTCGAGATTCCGGCGCTGTCGATCTCGTCGACCGACTGTCGAACGCGGGTTCGTGAGGGAAACCCGGTGTGGTACCTCGTTCCCGACGGCGTCGTCCAATACATTGCGAAGCACCACCTGTACCGGAGCGAGGCATGAGCACACCCGACGAGCCCGAATCGCCGCAGCTGACGAGGCGTCAGCTGCGCGAGCTGCGCAACACCGCCTCGACCCCCGTCATCACGCCTGAAGAGGCTGCGGCAGCCGCCGCGGCGGTGGTCGCACCGCTGCCGCGGGCGGCCGAACCCGCGCCGATCGACGCGGAACCGCCCGTGGAAGCCGACATCGATCTCACCTCGCCCGCGCTGACCCGCCGGGAGGCGCGTCAGCAGGAGCGCCTGCGCACCGCGTCGGTGCCCATCATCGGCGACGACGACGTTCCCCTGGGAGCGCCCGCCGACCTCGAGGCCGCCGACGCCGACCATGCCGACCACGTCGCCCCTGCCGAGCACGAGCACGACGAGGCGCCCGAGCACGATGAGTCCGAGGCACGCGAGGCGGCGTCGGACACCGACGCGGACGCCGACGCGGAGGCTCACGCGACGGCGGGGGAGCCTGACGTCGCTGAGGCAGACGGCGAGCGAGATGCCGATGCCGATGCCGATGACAATGCCGATGGTGCCGAGCACGACGGTGAGCCGGATGCCGGTCCCGAGAGCGGTACGTCGGAGTCCGAGTCCGAGTCCGACGCCCAGGACGAGCACGACGCCGACGGCGAGACGGACGCCGACCGCGAGCCGGACGCCGATGCCGCGAGCGACGACGGCACGGACGGCGAGCCCGAGGCCGCATCCGACGCCGGCGCCGAGACCGATGCCGAGTTGCTGTTCGATGCCGAGCACGAGGCCGGCGCCGACGCCAAGGCGGAGCAGTCCGCAGTGGTCGCGCCGACGTTCGGTTCTGAGCTTCTGGCCGGTGAGGGGATCGAGGTCGAGCTGCCGGCATCCTTCGATCAGCTGCTGAGCCGGGGGAGCTCGGCAACGGGCTCGCTCGCGGCATCGAACGCGCTGATCCTGTCGCAGACGCCCGAGACCGCGTCGCTGGCGGGACCGATCGCGGCGACCGGCGAGGTGCTGATCACCGGCACCTACAACCTGCCCGAGTCGTTCGGATCGACGGGCACGTCGCACGGGTCGTCGGACGGCAAGGAGATCGACGCCGTCCTCGTCGACGGCGAGCTGCCGCCCGCTTCGTCGCCGACGCCGATCGCCGCCAGCTCGGCCATCAGCACGATCAAGAGCGCCGAAGACATCATCAAGCCGCCGGTGCCCGAGAAGGGCAGCCGGCTGATGCTCGCACTCGTGATCACGGCCGGAGCGCTCGCACTGGCCCTGACCGGCGTGCTGATCGTCGCCCTCGTGACAGGAGCAGTCGGATGACGGCCAGCGAACACACCCGTGAACTCGTCGCGATCGCCGCGGCGGCCGCCGAGAGCAAGAGTGCCGAAGACCTGGTGGCCTTCGACGTATCGGAGCCCCTGCCGCTCGTCGACGCCTTCCTGCTCGCGACGGGGACCAGCGAGCGCAATGTCGCCGCGATCGCCGACGCGGTCGAAGAGGCGATGCTGGATGCCGGCGTCAAGCGCCTCCGCCGTGAGGGCAAGCACGAGGCTCGGTGGATCCTCATCGACTTCGGCGATCTGGTCGTGCACGTCTTCCACGAGCAGGAGCGGGTGTTCTACGGTCTCGAGCGACTGTGGATGGACTGCCCGATCATCCCGATCGCGGCCGCCGTCGACGCACCCGAGTGACGCTGTCGATTCGTTCACCCGCGCGCGCATGTAGTAACATCGGAGAGTTGCCGCGCGAGCGGTGACACCCAGAGATTGGGCCTGTGGCGCAGCTGGTAGCGCACCTGCATGGCATGCAGGGGGTCAGGGGTTCGAGTCCCCTCAGGTCCACCAAATCCCCGGTCAGAGTGGCTTTCGTGCCCCACTGACCGGGGTTTTCTGCGTTCGTCCGCGCATCATTCCTGAGAAGACCCTGTAAGTCTGAGCCGATCCTCGGTAGCCTCGGACTCGCGGCGGGCATCCTCGCCGTCGCGCGCCCTTCGGGAATGGAGTCGACGATGAAGTTCTTCCAACGCCTGGGTCGATCGATCATGCTGCCGGTCGCGGTGCTGCCGGTCGCCGCGATCCTCTCCGGCATCTCGTACTGGATCAGCTCCGCCGCCGGGGCCAACGTCGTGTCGGCGTTCCTCGGCGCCGCGGGCGGTGCGCTGCTCGACAACATGCCGTTGCTGTTCGCGGTCGGCATCTCGATCGGCATGGCCAACAAGACCGACGGCACCTCGGCGCTCGCCGGCCTGGTGTCGTGGCTGACGATCACGACGCTGCTGGCACCCGCGACGATCATGAACCTCGTCGGCGCAGCGGCCATCGAAGACGTCGACCCGGCGTTCGGCAAGGTCGAGAACGTCTTCGTCGGCATCATCGCCGGTCTCATCGGCGCGTGGTGCTACAACAAGTTCAAGGACACGAAGCTGCCCGACGCGCTCTCGTTCTTCTCGGGCAAGCGCTCGGTCGCCATCGTGACGGCCGGCCTGTCGCTCATCGTCGCGGTCGTCCTCATGTTCATCTGGCCGATCGTCTACACCGGCCTGGTCACCTTCGGCGAGTGGATCTCGACCATGGGGCCGTTCGGCGCCGGTCTGTACGGATTCATGAACCGGCTGCTGATCCCCACCGGCCTGCACCACGCCCTCAACTCGGTGTTCTGGTTCGACGTCGCCGGCATCAACGACCTCGTGAACTTCCTCAACGGCACCGGCGAGTACGGCGTCACCGGCCAGTACATGTCGGGCTTCTTCCCGATCATGATGTTCGGTCTGCCGGGCGCCGCCCTGGCGATGTACATGACCGCCGACAGCGCCCGCAAGAAGCTCACCTACGGCATCATGCTCTCCGCCGCGATCGCCTCGTTCTTCGTCGGCGTGACCGAGCCGCTCGAGTTCTCGTTCATGTTCGTCGCCCCGTGGCTGTACCTGATCCACGCGGTGTTCACGGGCATCTCCGTCGGCATCGCGGCCTGGCTGCCCACCCGCTTGGGGTTCGGCTTCTCGGCGGGGTTCATCGACATGGTGCTGCAGTGGACCAACCCCATGGCGCAGAACCCGTGGATGCTGATCCTGCTGGGCATCGGGTGGTTCTTCATCTACTTCTTCACGTTCTACTTCCTGATCAAGAAGTTCAACTTCAAGACGCCCGGTCGCGGCGACGAGCTCGACGAAGACCCCGTCGCCGAAGAGACCACGACCCTCACGGGCTACCACGGCACCGCCGACCGGTTCATCACCGCTCTCGGCGGCCCCGCGAACATCACCGAGCTCGACAACTGCGCGACCCGGCTGCGGATGGAGATCGCCGACACCTCCAAGGTCGACGAAGGGGCGCTCAAGCGCGCCGGAGCGGCCGGCACGATCAAGCCCGGTGGTCACTCGGTGCAGGTCGTCTACGGGCTGAACGTGCAGTTCGTCAAGGACGCCATGGAAGACCTCATGACCGGCCGAGTGGTCGCCCCGGCCGTCGAGCCGGCGGCCCCCGCGTCCGCAGCCGGCGCCGCCACAGCCACGGCGGTCGCCACCGCGACCGCCCTGACGCTGCGCCAGCCGGTCGAGGGCACAGTGGTGCCGCTCGCCGAGGTGCCCGACCCGATGTTCGCGCAGGGGACGATGGGTCCCGGCATCGCGGTCGACCCGACGGGCGACACGATCGTGGCACCGGCTGATGGCACTGTAGCGTCGGTCTTCCCGACCGGTCACGCGATCGGCCTCGCGCTGGCCGACGGCACCGAGCTGCTGATCCACATCGGCATCGACACGGTCGCCATGAAGGGCGACGGGTTCGAGACCCTCGTGAAGGTGGGTGACACCGTCACCGCCGGGACGCCGCTCATCCGATTCGACGCCGCCAAGATCCGGGCCGCGGGCCTGTCGCCCATCACCCCCGTGATCGTGCTGAACAACGAGGACGCGACGGTCGAGTTCTCCTGAGTCCGCGACGCGTGAGGGGCGGGTGGATGCCGGCATCCACCTGCCCCTCACGCGTCACGTCAGGCGATCGGCGCGATGAGCTCCGGCCCGTTGTTGCGGACGTTGCCGACCTCGCGGCCGACCTCGCGCATCGACAGTGCGTCGACCAGGGCGGGGGCGGCGTCGATCGTCGCGTCGAGCAGATCGCCGACGTTCTCGGTCGTCGGGTCGAGCCAGACATCGGCATAGTCGGCATCGATGAACAACGGCATGCGATCGTGGATCGAACCGAGCTCACCGGTCGCCTGACGCGTCATGATCGTGAAGCTCAGCACCCACCGCGACGGGTCGTCATCGGCCTTCGCGGCATCCTTCCACCATTCGTACAGCCCGGCGAACAGCAGCGGCGAGTCATCGGCGGGGTGGATGTAGTACGGGGTCTTGACGCCGCCCTCGGTGTGCCACTCGTAGTAGCCGGATGCCGGAACGACGGCGCGGCGCTTGATCAGCGCCTGCCGGAACATGGGCTTTTCCTCGACCTCTTCGGAGCGCGCGTTGAACGCCTTCGAGCCGATCGCGACGTCTTTCGCCCACGCCGGCACGAGACCCCAGCGTGCCGCCTCGAGGCGCCTGGTCGGCGGCTCGGTCTTCGCCGAATCGAGGACGATCGCCACCCGGTCGGTCGGCGCCACGTTGTACGAGGGTTCGGGCAGGTCGTCCGCCTCGAGATCGACCCGCAGAACCCCCACGAGTTCCGACCCGCTCGCCGCCACCACGAAACGTCCGCACATGGCTGCCAGCCTACGCGGGGCCGCCGACACGGCTCAGCGGTCGGCGATCACCCCGACGTCGGTGAGTTTGTCGAGCAGCCCGGCACCGTCCGAGTCGGTGACCCACGGCACGGCGGCCGCCGCGTGGTCGCCCACGGCGGTGCGTCCGCCGGCGAGCACGGCTTCGGCCGGTGAGAGCTGCCGGATCGCGACGGCGGTCACGTGATCGGGGAACTCGTTCGTGAACGCCGTGTACAGGTCGTCGTCGTGCTGACCGTCATCGCCCAGCAGCATCCACTTGACGTGCGGGAACTCGCGCGCGAGCCGGCGCAGATTCTCCTCTTTGTGCACCTGACCGCTGCGGAACCACCGGTCGTGCGTGGGGCCCCAGTCGGTGAGCAGCAACGCGCCCGGCGGGTAGAGGTGGCGCCGCATGAAGCGCTGCAGCGTGGGGGCGACGTTCCACGCCCCCGTCGACAGATACACGACCGGCGCGCCGGGGTGGTCGCGCAGCAGGCGCTCGATGAGCACCGCCATGCCGGGCACCGGCTGGCGGGCATGCTCGTCGAGGACGAACGAGTTCCACGCGGCGACGAAGGGGCGCGGAAGCGCGGTGACCATGACCGTGTCATCCACGTCGGACACGACGCCGAACCGCGTGTCGGACGCGACGATGAACACGCGCGTCTCGAACGGTTCGGAGCCTTCGACCGACATCGTCACGGGCTGCCACCCGGGCTCGAGCCGCGCGGGCAGCACCATGTCGACGACACCACCGCGATCGGCGACCACCTCGTGACTCGCGCCGTCGACGGTGACGGTGACCTGCGCGTATCCGACGGGCACCGACGCGAAGGCCCGCCACCCCCGCACACTCGCGTACTCGCCGCGATGTTTTGTCGGCACCGGCGGCACGATCAGCACTCGGCCGAGCACCCGCACCCAGTCTTCGCCACCGTAGCCGGGGTAGCCCGCGACGCTCGGGGTGTTCCCCCGGGCCCGGGCGCGGCGCTCGCGCCACGCGTGAAAGCGGTACTCCAGACGGGCGATCCACAGGATCTTCGCGCCGGGTGGGGGAGTGGAAGCCATCACCTCTAGTCTTTCACGCCGTCCTGCGGGTGTGTTGCGTCGGTGGAGTCTGCAGTGGTGGGGCCGATCGCATCGTGGCGCATGTGGCGCGCTTCGCCGCGGAAGATGATGCGCTTGGCGACGTAGGCGATGACGATGAACAGCACGATGATGCCGACGAACAGGTAGCCGGCGTAGTGCAGCTGATCGGCGAGCTCGCGGTACGTGCCGGCGGCGGCCGCCCCGACCCCGACGTACGCGATCGCCCAGAGCGCGCAGGCCGGGGCCGTCCACGCGAGGAAGCGGCGGTACGCGAAACCGCTCATGCCGACCGTCAGCGGAACGAGCGAATGCAGCACCGGGAGGAACCGCGACAGGAAGATCGCGGGGCCGCCGCGGCGGCGCAGGTACAGCTCGGCGCGGGTCCAGTTGTCTTCGCCCAGTCGTGCGCCGAGCTTCGAGAAGCGGATGCGCGGGCCGAGCCAGCGGCCGAGCCAGAAGCCGATGCTCTCGCCGATGAGCGCCCCGACGATCACGACGACGACGAGCACGACGGCTTCGGCGAACGATCCCACCGCGGTTGCGGCCACGATGACGACGGTGTCGCCCGGGACGACGAGACCGACGAGGACGCTCGTCTCGAGCATGATCGCGACGCCCGCGAGGATCGTCCGCACGACGGGGTCGACGCTCTGGACGGCATCCAGCAGCCAGGTCAACACCTCGTTCACCGTCTCAGCCTATGCCGCGCCGGTCTACCCTGAGGGGGTGCCCGCCGGACCCCTCGCCCAGTCGATCGACTGGATCGATCCCGAGGCGCTGTTCCTCGCCGGGCCCGCCCGCGCGCGCAACGCGTTCTGGTTGGATGCCGGCCCCTCCGCCACCTCGGGGTGGAGCTGGCTCGGCGTCGGCGACTCGGTCGGAGCCGTGCCGCGCGACCGGGTGCTGAGCGGGAGCGCGGGCGAGTCCGTTCCGGGCGGCTTCGCCGGCGGATGGGTCGGCTGGCTCGACTACGACGGCGCCGCCGAGCGCGCGGGGGCGCCGTGCGCGGTGCGAGAACCGGACGCTGAGCGCGGCGGAGGCGAGGCGGCGCTGCGCGTGACCCGATTCATCGCCGTCGACCACACGCAGCGGCGGGCCTGGCTCGTCGCGCCCGAGGACGAGATGACGGAGGCTGCGGCCGAGCTCGCCCGGTGGCGCTCGCGGGCCGCCGCGCAGTCGGCCGGGGCACACCCCGACGGTGCCCCGCCGGCGCCGCCGCGCGCGGCTGCGGCGCGGCACACGCCCCGCGATTACGCCGCCCTCATCGAGCGCTGTCGCGCCGCGATCCGTGCCGGCGACGCCTATCAGCTCTGCCTCACGACGAGGTTCGAGCTGCCGGCATCCACCGCTCCGATCGACGCCGTCGGCACGTACCTGAGGCTGCGGCACGGCCAACCTGCCCCCTACGGTGGGATCATCCGCGTCGGTGACCGCGCGCTGCTCAGCGCGAGCCCCGAGAAGTTCCTGCATGTCGCGGACGGCATCGTGCGCACGCGCCCGATCAAGGGCACGAGGCCGCGCGGCACGGATGCCGCGACCGACGCGGCCCTCGCTCGGGAACTTGCGGCGAGCGAGAAGGAGCGCGCCGAGAACGTCATGATCGTCGACCTCATGCGCAACGATCT